>OGQJ01001266.1_pt1 | contig 23399 bp, 17 predicted proteins | sample 1553161 | NCBI WGS metagenome assembly OGQJ01 (sample SAMEA2579923, study PRJEB22360) | human gut metagenome | biome: human gut; feature: human-associated habitat; material: faeces | place: Denmark | collected 2008/2010 | reverse complement strand
CCGGACAGTAGTCTTGCCGGGCGCGCGGGCCCATGACGGCAGGCCCCTGCCGGTGGCAGGGGCTGCAGCGTCGGAACGCTCTCCGCCGGGCCGCACGGCCCGTCAGCGGAAGAAACTCTTCATGCGTTCGAAGATGTTCTGGTTCTTGACCGACTCGGCGTGCTGGAAATCGGGCTGCTGGGCCAGCTGCTCGACCAGGCGCTTCTCCTCGGCGGTGAGTTTCGACGGGATGGTGATGTCCACGACAACCAGCTCGTCGCCGCGGCCGTAGCCGTTCACCTCCGGCAGACCCTTGCCGCCCAGACGCAGGACCTTGCCGGCGTGCGTTCCGGGAGCGATCTTGATCTTGGCCCGTCCGTCCACGGTCGGCACCTCGACCGTACCGCCCAGCAGGGCCGTCGTCACCGTGATGTTGAGGTTGTGGATCAGGTCGTTGCCGTCGCGCACCAGCTCGGGATTCGGCTCCTCCTCGATGAGCACCTGCAGGTCGCCGTTCACGCCGCCGTGGCGCGCCGCATTGCCCTTGCCCGAGACGGTGAGCACCATACCCTCGCCCACTCCGGCCGGGATCTGGATCTCGACGACCTCGTCGCCGCGCAGCGTACCCTCGCCCTTGCACTTGTCGCAGGGGGCCGTGATCACCTTGCCCGCGCCGCCGCACGTGGGGCAGACGCCCTGGGTCTGCATGCGGCCGAAGAAGGTGTTCTCGACACGCGTCACATAACCCGTACCGTTGCAGGTCGAGCAGGTCGAATAGGCGTTCGCATCGCGGGCGCCCGTGCCGCCGCACTTGTCGCAGGCGATCGTCTTGGTGATCTTGAGCTTCTTCGTGACGCCGTTGGCCACCTCCTGCAGCGTGAGCCGCACCTTGACACGGATGTCCGTGCCGCGGTTCACCCGCCGGCCGCCCGACGACGAGGAGCGGAACCCGCCCCCGAAGTGTCCGCCGAAGATATCGCCGAACTGCGAGAAGATGTCCTCCATCGAGAAGCCGCCGCCGCTGAAGCCGCCGAAGCCGCCGGCCCCGCCCGCAGCGCCGCTCATCCCGGCGTGTCCGAACTGGTCGTAGCGGGCACGCTTGTCGGGGTTCGACAGCACGTCGTAGGCCTCGGCCGCCTCCTTGAACTTCTCCTCGGCCTCCTTGTCCCCGGGGTTCTTGTCCGGGTGGTACTTGATGGCCGCCTTGCGGTAGGCCTTCTTTATCTCGTCGGCATTGGCGTTTTTCGAAACGCCCAACACCTCGTAGTAATCTCTTTTCTCTGCCATGATCCTACTCTCCTACAACGACTTTCGCGAAGCGAAGCACCCGTTCGCCCAGACGGTAGCCCGTCTGCACGACGTCGATGACCTTGCCCTTCTTCTCCTCGCCGGCAGCGAAGCGGGCCACGGCCTCGCACAACTCCGCGTCGAACTCCTTGTCCTTGACCTCGATCTCCGTGACGCCCTTCTGGCGCAGCGCCTCGGTGAACTTCTGCGCGATGAGCTGCACGCCGGCACGCAGCGCCTCGATGTCGTCGCTCTTCTCCATTGCCGCCACGGCCCGCTGCACGTCGTCACGCACGGGAAGCATTGCCAGCAGGACGTCACGCCCGCCCGTCTCGACCAGCTCCATCTTCTCGCGGATCGTACGCTTGCGGTAGTTGTCGAACTCGGCCTGCAGGCGCAGGTACTTGTCCTGCCATTCGGCCAGCACCGACTCGAGTTCGGCCGCGGCTTCGCCTTCGGGACGCTCGCCTTCGACTGACATCGTGTCAGCCGACGCTGCCGCAGCGTCTGCCATATTGGCATCCGCCGCCGTTTCCGCGGTCGTCTGTCCGGTCTCGGGAGCGCTCTTCTCGCCGTCCTTAACGGCCTCATTATAAACTTTTTCCTCTTTCATATCTGGTATTTTTTCGGTTTTTCCGCCTCTATTTGCGCAAATTGCATACCAACCGGCCGGCAAGGGCTCATCCGATGATGAAAATCGCCGGACGTTTGTTCATTTCGGGCAGCGGCAGCCGCTGCCACTCGGCCACGGTGCGGGTTATGATCCGCTCGCCGGGGGCCGTGACATCGACGGCCAGAGTCAGCCGCGTCGTCGGGGCGAGCGTGCGCAGGAGCTCCTCGAAGAGTTTCACGTTGCGGTAGGGAGCCTCGATGAAGAGCTGCGACTGTCCTTCGGCCTGGGCGCGGCGTTCGAAGAAGCGGATCGCCCGGGACCGCTCGGGCGGCTTGACGGGGAGGTATCCGTTGAAGGCGAACGACTGCCCGTTGAGTCCCGAGGCCATGAGCGCAAGCAGGATCGACGACGGTCCGACCAGCGGCACGACCCGAATGCCGCAGCGATGGCACTCCGCAACCACGGCCGCACCCGGATCGGCGACACCCGGCACGCCCGCCTCGGAGATCACCCCGGCCGAACGCCCCGCAAGCAGGGGTTTGACCAGCTCCCCGACCTCGCGCTCGGCAACCGTATGTTCGTTCAGTTCGCGGAACTCCAGTTCGTCGATCGGGCGCGTCACGCCCGCCTTCGACAGGAAACGCCGCGCCGTGCGCGTATTCTCGACGATGAAGTAGTCCAACGAGTCCATCACGGCGCGGTTCGACGCCGGGAGCACGTCCCACGGGGCGGTCTCGTCCGAGATTGGACAAGGGATCAGATAGAGGGTTCCTGCAGCCATTACTCCTTGAGGTAGATTCGTTTGACGCGGCTCGAAACCGACGTCATGATTTCATAGGGGATCGTATCGAGCACGCGGGCCATCGTCTCGAGGTCGTTGCCCGCTTCGGGCGAGAAGATCGTCACCTCGTCGCCCTCCTCCACGCCTGCGATCTCCGTGATGTCGATCATGCAGCTGTCCATGCAGACCCGCCCGACGATCAGCGCCGGAGATCCGGCCACGAGCACCGACCAGCGGCCGCAGCCCAGGTGGCGGTCCAGTCCGTCGGCATAGCCCACAGGGATCGTCGCCGTGACGCTCGGGCGCGTGAGGCGTCCGGCACGCCCGTAACCGACCGTCTCGCCGGCCGCCAGGTGCTTGATCGCGACGATCCGGGTCCGAAGCGTCGAGACGGGGCGCAGGGACGGGTTGTGCTGCCACCCGAAGCCGTAGAGCCCCAGTCCGAGGCGGCACATGTCGTACTGCGCCTCGGGGAAGCGCTCGATGGCCGCCGAGTTGGCCGTGTGGCGGATCACCGGATAGGGCAGCGCCTCGACCAGTCGCGTGCTCATCCGGTCGTAACGGGCGATCTGCGCCCGCGTGTAGGCATCCTCCTCGGGCATGTCGGCGCAGTTCAGGTGCGAGAAGACCGTTGCCACCTTCACCTCCGGGCGCAGGGGCAGCACCTCGCACAAACGGTCGATCTCCTCCTCCATGAAGCCGAGCCGGTGCATGCCCGTATCGAGTTTCAGGTGGATCGGATAGCGGAACTCCCCGGCATGCGAGACGGCCGAAGCGAAGTCGTCGAGCGACCGGAAACTGTAGATCTCGGGCTCGAGCCGGTTGGCGATCATCAGATCGAAACTGTCGGCATCGGCGTTCAGCACCACGATGGGCATCGTGATGCCCCGCTCACGCAGCAGCACCCCTTCGTCGGCAAAGGCCACGGCAAGGTAGTCCACCCCCTGGTGCTGGAGCATCTGCGCCACCTCGAAGTCACCCGCGCCGTACGACGCGGCCTTGACCATCGCCACGAGCTTCGTACCGTGGGAGAGCTGGGCGCGGAAATAGTTGAGGTTATGGATCATCGCATCGAGATCGACCTCCAGCACGGTGGTGTGGCTCTTGCGGGCCAGCGCATGGGCGATCTTCTCGAAACGGAAGTCGCGGGCGCCCTTCAGCAGCACGGCGCGGCCGGCCACGGCCCCGCGGCCGATGCGGGCAATGCACTCGTCGGTCGAGGCATAGAACTCCCGGTCGCACGCAAAGAGCGCGGCATAGCGTTTCAGGCGGGGCCCGATGCCGATGAAGGTGTCGATGCCGGCACGCGAGACCATGCCCGCCACGCGGCTGTAGAGTTCGTCGTCCGACAGACCGCTCTGCGCGATGTCCGACAGGATGAGGGTACGCCGCCGCGAGAGCGCCACGTTGTGCAGGTAGTCGAGGGCCAGGGCCAGCGAATTGAGGTCGAGGTTGTAGGCGTCGTTGATGAGCACCGAGTCGTTGATACCCTCCTTGACTTCGAGGCGCATGGCTACCTCGGGGGCCGAGGCGAACGACGGGGCCGGGAACTCCATGGCCGCACAGAAGGCCTCGACGATCTGGGCGTTGCGCCGCGAGGCCTCGTTGCCGATGACCGACTCCGGGATGCGGGGATATGCGGCCGCATCGTAGAGCTTCCGCTCGGCGAAATGCGAGGCGATCAGGCGCCCGAGCGGCTCGTAGTAGCTGTGGTAGACGATCTTCGACGCGCTGCGCGCCAGTGTCATCTTCTCGAGGCACTTCTGTTCGAGGTTCAGGAAGTTTTCCTGATGGGCGTCGCCGATCGAGGTGAAGACCACCACGTCGGGGCGGATGATACGCTCGAGGCGCTCCATCTCACCGGGTTTCGAGATGCCGGCCTCGAAGATGGCCAACTGTTCGTCGCCCTCGAGCATCAGCACCGAGAGGGGCACGCCCAGCTGCGAGTTGTAGCTCTTGGGCGAGCGGTAGCACTTCATCCCCGCGGGGAGCTCCTCGGCCAGCCACTCCTTGATGACGGTCTTGCCGTTCGAGCCCGTGATGCCCACGACCGTACCGCGGAAACGGGCCCGGTGGTAGGCAGCCAGCGACTGCAGCGCGTCGATGGCATTCTCCACCTCGACGTAGCCGCACCCCTCGGCCGGCTCGACGGGGCGCTCGACCAGAAAGGCGCGCACGCCCCGCCCGCACATCTCCCGGATGTAGTCGTGCGAATCGTGATTGGCGCCCCGCATGGCCACGAACATCGGACCCGTGGCCAGCTCGCACGTCAGCGAACGGCTGTCGGTCACCACCGACTGCACCTCGCGGTCGCAGCCGGAAAAGACGCCGCCCGTGATGGCGGCTATCTGTGAAAGAAGGTATTTCATAAAAAACCTGTATTGTTGGACGGTTGCCCGTCAAAAAATCGGTCAGATGGCGAAGGTTACGATCGTGATGCCGGCACCGCCCCGGTCGGCGTGCTCGTCGGCGACCGAAGCGACGTCGGGCACCGTGCGCAGGTAGCGGCGGATCTCCTCCTTCAGGGCGCCGGTACCCTTGCCGTGGAGGATCGAGACCGACCCCACGCCGAGCATCAGCGCGTCGTCCACGAAATCCTGCACGGCCTCCAGCGCCTCGGCGGCCCGCATGCCGCGCACGTCGATGTGGTCCTTGAAGTTGAGCTTGCGCGCCGAAATGTCGGCCGAGACCACCGTCCGGGCCGTCACGGGGCGCGTCGCCTCGCGGTATTCGCGGTTCGAGACAACGGTGAGCTGCGCCTTGTCCACCGTGGTGAGTATCTGTCCGAAAGCCACCTGGGCCTTGCGGCCCTTGATCGAGCGCACCTCGCCGACCATCTCCTGCCCGGCCATGCGGACCTTCGAGCCCTCGACCACCTCGCGGGGCTGCTCCGCAACGGGCGCCGCCGCCTGTTTGGGCTCACTTCCCTCGCGGGCCTTCCGCTCGGCCCGGCGCTGGCGCCGCCGCTCGATGCGCTCCATCTCGCGCGCCACCGAAGCGTCGTGTTCGGCCGTGTCGGCCTCATCGACCTTTTCGCGAAAGTCGTCCAGTTCGCGGCGCGCCAGGCGTGTCAGCTCCTTCTCGGCCTGCGCCTCGCGGATCGTGCGGATCGTATTCTCGATCTGCCGGTTGGCGTCGGCAATGAGCTGCTGCGCCTCCTGCTTGGCCCGCCGCAGGATCTCCTGCCGTTCGGAGCGGATCTTCGAGAGCTGCTCGGCATAGTTCTGCTCGAGCTCCTCGACCTTGCGGTCCGTCAGGCGGATGCGGTCGCGCTTCTGCTCCCAGTAGTGCTTGTCGCGCGCAATCTCGCGCAACTGCTTCTCGATGTTGATGTGGTCCGAGCCGGCCTTCTCGCTGGCCGCACGGATGATCTCCTCCGGGAGGCCGATCTTGCGGGCGATCTCCACGGCAAACGAACTGCCCGGCTTGCCCATCTCGAGGCGGAAGAGCGGACGGATGCGCTGCACGTCGAAGGTCATCGCGCCGTTGGCGATGCCCTCGGTGTTCGACGCATAGTATTTGATGTTGGCGTAGTGCGTGGTGATGACACCGTAGCAGCCCCGGTCGAGCAGCCGCTCGAGGATCGCCTCGGCGATGGCCCCGCCGATCGTGGGCTCGGTACCCGAGCCGAACTCATCGATGAGCACCAGCGTGCGGTCGGAGGCCCCGGCCAGCATGTGCTTCATGTTGAGCAGGTGCGACGAGTAGGTCGAGAGGTCGTTGTCGATCGACTGTTCGTCGCCGATGTCGATGAAAATGCTCTCGAAGACGGGCAGTTCCGAAATCTCCGACGTCGGGACCAGGAACCCGCACTGGAACATGTACTGCACGATGCCCGTGGTCTTCAGGCAGACCGACTTGCCGCCGGCGTTCGGGCCCGAAATGACGAGAATGTGCTTGCGGCGGTCGAGCTGCAGATCGAGCGGCACGATCTCGCGGCCGGCGGCACGCAGTGTCTGCTGCAGCAGCGGGTGGCGGGCCGTGCGGAGCACCAGGCGGTCGTCGGTCGAGAGGATCGGGCGCACGCAGCCGTTCTCCGAAGCCCAGCGTCCCTTGGCCCGCAGCATGTCGATCTCGGCGAGGTAGTCGCCCGAGTCGGCGATCAGGGCGGCATCGGGACGGATCGAGTCGGTGAATTCCGAGAGGATGCGGACGATCTCGCGCCGCTCCGAATACTCCAGCTCGCGCAGTTCGTTGTTGATCTCCACAACCTCGACCGGCTCGACATAGAAGGTCTTTCCGGTAGCCGACTCATCGTGGATGAATCCGTTGAGTTTGCGTTTGTTGGCTGCGGCGACGGGGATCACGGCCCGACCGTCGCGGATCGAGATCTGCGCATCGGCATCGACGATCCCGGCCCCCTTGGCCGAAGCCAGGACGGCCTGCAGGCGCTTGGCTGCCTGCCCCTCGCGTTCGCGGATCGCGCGCCGGATCTCCTGCAGGGCCGGCGAGGCGTTGTCACGGACGTTGCCGAAGCGATCGACGATCGCATCGATGCGCCGGACGATCTCGGGGAACGCGGCCACGCCGTGCGTGCGGTCCCAGAGCGTCGGATAGCGATCCTGACGGTTGAGGATGAACGAGATGACACCGCCGAGGGCCGACAGCGCCCGGTGCAGCGTGACGACCTCCTCGACGTCGAGGAACGTTCCCTCGACGCGCAGTTTGGCGACGGTCTGGTCGATGTCGGGGTATTCGCCTCCGGGAAAGTCGTGCTCCATGTCGAGGAGCAGGCGCATCTCGTCGGCCAAAGCCAGCCGGCGTTCGATTTCGCGCGGCGAGGTGGAGAACTGCTCGGAGGCGATCCGCTCACGGGCCGCGCGCATGGTACAAAGGGCTGCGACCTGCTCGCGGAGCCGGTCGAAACCTATTTTCTGCTCGAAGGAAGCAGGATATATCATTGCCGTAAAATTAACTTTTCATCGTCCGCAGGCTCCACCCGGAGCGGGATTCCACCCTGCTGCGGAACGGGATCCGTTCAGGGGAACGCGCCGACGCCCCTTCACGCAGGCTCCGTCGCCGCCGCGGGACCGCCGCTCACTGCGCCCGCTTCAGGGAGTCGCGCTCGGCCCGGGCGGCCTCTTTGGCAGCCTTGCGCAGCGCCTTGGCCTTCATCTTCTCGGGATCGCGGCCGAAGAGCGAGAAATGCACGTAGCGGCCCGGATAGTTCTTCAGATCGGCAAGCAGCGCAGCGAGGTTGCTGCCGGCCGTAGTCAGCGAATCGTAGAGCGCCGGGTCGTTCACCAGACGTCCTACCGTACCCTCGCCGGCCTCGATCCGCTCGAGCAGGCTGCCCACCTGTCCGACGGCGTCGGAGAGCCTGCGGGCGAACTCCGCCTCGGCCAACTCCCCCGTAACGTCATTCAGGTTGCCCACGATGCTGTCCACGCGGGGCGCATTCTCGCCCAACATGTCGGCGAACTCCGTCAGGTTGCGCACGGCCTCCTGCAGGTTGCTCTTCTCGGAATCGAGCAGCTGCGCCAGGTCGCCCGAGAGGTTGTTGAGGTTTCCGAGCGTTCCGGAGATGTTTTCGCCGTTCTCCTCCAGCAGGCGGTTGATGTTGCCGAGCGTGAGCGAAAGTTCGTCGGTCACCTGCGAGATCTTCTGCTTGAAGAACTCCAGTTCCGAACCGGCCATGTCCATCAGGTCGCGGTTGCGGCTCGAGCGGAGCGTGTCTCCCTTTTCGAGGTAGGTGTCCGACTCCCCGTAGGTCACCTCGATGGCCTTGGCGCCCATGAGGCTGCTGCTGACGATCTTCGCCTCGGAATCCGACGGGATGCGGTACTGCCGCTTGATGGTCAGCTGCAGGATCACCTTGTCGCTGCGCTGCGGATCGAACGAGATTCCGGTCACGGTGCCGATCTTCACACCCTGCATCATGACCGACGATGCCGACTGCACGCCATTGACCTGGTCGTAGGCGGCGTAATAGACCGTGTTGCGGCCGAAAATATCAAATCCCTTGAGGAATCGGATTCCGGCCCATGCGGCGATGATCATCGCCACGGCGAAGATTCCGATTTTGGCTTCTCTTTTCATATCACGAATTTCTTATTCTCCTTGTTATTTGACGACTCTGCCGCCCTGCACGCTCACCACGAACGCCTCGGGGAAGGCCTTACGCACCTCGCGCAGCCGCTTCTGGGCCGCCGCACGGTCGGCATATTCGCCGACGCAATATTTATAGGGGAAACGGCCCTCGGAGGCATACTCCTTCACCTTGCCGCGGTACGAACGGAACTGCGACGAGGTGAGCGGCACCGCCTTCGAACTGGCCATCACCTGCACGGCATAACGCAACGGCTGCTCCGCGGCTGGAGCCTTCGCCCCCTGTCCCGCGGCCGGAGCCTGCTTTTCCCCGGCAGCCGGACGGGACGGGACGGGACGGGACGTATCCTTGGCCGTTTCCCTGGCCGGAGCGGGAGCCGGACGGGGCTTTTCCCGGGCCGTATCTTCGGCCGGGACGGCAGGCTCCGCAGGCACGGCCCCGCCTTCCGACTTGCGGATCTTGAGCACATAGTCCGAATAGTCGCGCACGGCCTGGTAGATGTTGCGGGCGATCTCGTTCTGTCCCTTCTCCGACTTCATGTAGGCCATCTCCTGCGGATTGGTCATGAAGCCGATCTCGGTCAGCACACCCGGCATGTCGGTGGCATAGAGCACCCGCAGCAGCTGGGGCTTCACCCCGCGCGAGTGGCGGCCGCTGGAGATGTAGTTGTTCTGTACGAAGCGGGCCAGCGCCATGCTGTACTCGCCGTAGGTGAACTGCAGGTTCTGAATGTAGGCCCGGACGATCGCTGCGGTCCGCTCGTCCGACATGTCGATCAGGTCCTCGCGGTTGCTCTCGTAGAGTGCATTCTCGTTGTAGCGCTGCTCCTTGGGGCTCTCGCCCATGATGAGCGTCTCGACCCCGCGGGCCGCCGTGGCACGGGCGGCATTGACGTGGATCGAGATGAAGAGGTCGCCCCCGGCGCCGTTGGCGATGTCGGCACGCGCCTGCAGATCGTCGGCCAGGGTCTTGCCCAGCTCCTTGTCGGTCTTGCGCGTGTAGACCACCTTTACGCCCGGCATCCCCTGCTCGATCAGGCGGCCGACCTTGAGAGCCACCTTCAGCGTCAGGTCCTTCTCGTAGACCCCGCCGTAATGCGCCCCGGGAAACTTGCCGCCGTGGCCGGCGTCAATCACCACGACCTCGACCCCGTGTGCAATATTCGCGCTGCGGACTACGTTTGTCAGAAGCGTAGCCGCCGCCAGTACGAGGAGGAAGAGGAATCGTGTGCGCATATTTAGTGGTATCAAGTGCAGGCTATCTGTAAATTTTTACCTATCTTTGTCGCGCCTTGCACGCCGCATGGAGCCGAATAAGCCCCTGGGGCGGGCGTTTTTGCCGACTTGTCGGCAAAGGTACGGAAATTTTTGGAATTTTGAACAGCGTAAGGGTAAAATATCTCTTGTCGGCGACGGTGCTTCTGCTCTTCGTCCAGGCGTTGCTGGGCACCACCGCCCCGGCTGCGGCATACCGCACGGCACTGGCAGACACGCTTTCCGCACACCTTCCCGACACGCTGCAGCCCGCAACGGCCGACCAACCCGATGCCCCCGCACCGCTCGACCTGAAGCCCGAACCCCTCTCGCGCCGCGAACGCCGCGAACGGGCCCGCGCCGCCCGGGAACAGGAGCGCCGCAACCGCGAATTCAACAACCTGACGCAGGAGGAGCGCGACTCGGTCTTCTCCTCGCAGGTCGATTCGCTGGTGGCCCAAAAGGCCGACTCGCTGGCATCACGCTCCGACTCCGACACGACCCGCAACCCGCGTGCCGCACGTCCGTTCCTCGACGACCAGCTCTCGGGCAAGAACACCGACTCACTGGTCTACGACGTGCGCAACAAGCGGGTCTACGTCTACAACGAGGGAGACGTAACCTACCAGAACCGGAACCTGAAGGCCGACTACATGCAGATCGACATGGACACGAAGCTGATCTACGCCTACGGAAAGCCCGACTCGGTGGACGGCAAGTGGACGGTCACCAAACCCGAGTTCACCGAGGGCGGAACGGCCTACCAGATGGATACGATCACCTACAACCTCGACACGCAGAAGGCCAAGATCAAGGGCGTGGCCACGCAGCAGGGCGACGGATGGCTGGTGGGCGGCAGCGTGAAGAAGATGCCCGACAACACCTTCAACATCGAGCACGGCAAGTACACCACCTGCGACCAGACCGACCACCCGCACTTCTACCTGGCCATGACCAAGGCGAAGGTGATTCCCGGAAAAAAGGTGGTCACCGGACCGGCCTACCTGGTCATGGAGGACGTACCGATCTATTTCCTCGGCATACCCGAGGGCTTCTTCCCGATCAACATGGGCCCCAAGTCGGGTCTGCTGATGCCCACCTACGGAGAGGAGACCTCCAAGGGATTCTTCCTCCGCGACCTGGGCTACTACATCACGCTGGGCGAATATGCCGACCTGGCGCTCCGCGGCGGATTCTACACGCTCGGCTCGTGGGAGGCCTCGGCCGCCTCACGCTACATCAAGCGGTACAAGTACAGCGGCAGCTTCAACGTGGAGTTCTCGAGCGTGAAGACCGGCGAAAAGGGCGAGCCCGACTACATCAAGCAGAACAACTTCCGCGTGCAGTGGACCCACTCGCAGGACGCCAAGGCCAATCCCGGATCGACCTTCTCGGCCTCGGTGAACTTCGCCACCAGCGGCTACAACCGCTACTCGGCCACCAACATCAACGACATCCTTTCGACGCAGACCAACTCGTCGATCTCCTACTCGAAGAGCTGGAGCGGAACCCCCTTCTCGCTCTCGGCAAACATGGCCATCTCGCAGAACTCGCAGAACAAGTCGATCTCGGTGACGCTGCCCACGGTAGTCTTCAACGTCTCGCGATTCTACCCCTTCAAGCGCAAGGAGAAGACCGGCAAGGACCGCTGGTACGAGAAGATCTCGATGCAGTATACGGGCAAGATGACCAACTCGGTCACCACCACCGAGTCGGAGATCTTCTCGAAAAAGACGCTCGAGAACATGAAGAACGGCATCGAGCATTCGATTCCCGTATCGGCATCGTTCAACCTGCTCAACTACATCAACATCACGCCGTCGTTCAACTACACCGAGAAGTGGTACTTCAAGAAGCAGGAGTACGAGTGGAATCCGATCACGAACCAGACCGACACGCTGCCCTCGAACTACGGATTCTACCGCCTCTACAACTACTCCACCAGTGTCTCGGCCTCGACGACCCTCTACGGCATGTACGACTTCACGAAGAAGCGCCGCGACCGCAAGATCCAGGCCATCCGCCACACGATCACCCCGTCGGTCGGATTCTCCTACACGCCCGACTTCGCCGATCCCAGATACGGCTACTACCTCACGCGACAGACCGACTCGACGGGCCGCGTGACCTCCTACTCGCCCTATGCGGTCAATGCCTACGGCGTGCCCTCGTCGGGCCGCTCGATGTCGATGACCTTCTCGCTGTCGCAGAACCTCGAAATGAAGGTGCTCTCGAAGAGGGACACGTCGGGCGTCAAGAAGATCAAGCTCATCGACGAACTGCGTCTGGGCGGGTCGTATAACTTCCTGGCCGACTCGATGCGGCTCTCGACCATCTCGCTCTCGTTCCGCACGACGCTCTTCAAGAACTTCGGCATCAACCTCTCAGCCACGATCGACCCCTACCGCGTCACACCCGAGGGTGTCCGCTACGACAAGCTCTTCTTCCCGGGACGCATCACCTCGACGGGCTGGTCGTTCGGCTACACCTTCAAGTCGCGCGAGGACAAGTCGCAGCCGGCCGTAAACGACATCACGAGTCTGCCTCCGGAGTATTCGAACCCGTTCTACGACCCCTACGGCACGATGGACCCCACCCTGCGAAGGCAATACATGTCGCAGGCCTACTACGACTTCTCGCTGCCGTGGAACTTCGGCTTCAACTATGCGGTGAACTATTCGGTCTCCTACGTGAATAACGGCACGACGGGATACCGCAAGAACGTCACGCAGACCGTCAGCTTCAACGGCTCGCTGAACCTCACACCCAAGACGGGCATCACCTTCCAGGGCGGTTACGACATCAAGGCACGAAAGCTCACGACCTCGTCGGTATCGATCACGCGCGACCTCCACTGCTGGCAGATGTCCTTCTCGTGGATCCCCTTCGGCTACCACAAGAGCTGGAGCTTCAACATCGGCGTGAAGGCCGCCTCGCTCTCCGACCTGAAGTACGACAAGTCGCAGTCGATGTACGACAACATGTACTGACACGACCTGTCCTCCATCCCGCTACCCCGCATTCCAAAAAAATCCGGCATCGGAAAACTCCGACACCGGACAGGCTGTGCTGTATCCGCCCTGGGTACACCGGGCGAAGCGGGATCAACGGTTCAGGCCGTCGGCCACGGACTCGGGGTCGTGCCGGTATTTGAATACCAGGGCGAAGACCACTCCCACGAGCAGGGCATAGCCGGCAAAGATCAGCCACGAGGCAGACCACCCCGCAACCATCGCCTCGGCCCCCTGCTGCGAGTAGACAAAATGATTGACGACGGCCTGCGCGCCGAGCGTTCCGATCGTGGCGCCGATGCCGTTGGTCATGATCATGAAGAGCCCCTGTGCCGAGGAGCGGATCGTCGTATCGGTCTCCTTATTGACGAAGAGCGATCCCGAGATGTTGAAGAAGTCGAAGGCCACGCCGTAGACGATCATCGAGAGGATGAACATCCACACGCCGCTTCCGGGGTTGCCCAGGCCGAAGAGGCCGAAACGGAGCACCCAGGCGAACATGGCCATGAGCATGACGTTCTTGATGCCGAAACGTTTCAGGCAGAAGGGAATGAGCAGGATGCAGAGCGTCTCGGAGATCTGCGAGAGCGAAATCAGCGCATTGGCGTGGTTGGCGCCGAACGTGGAGGCATATTCGGGTATGTCGCGGAAGCTGGTGATGAAGGGATTCGCAAAGCCGTTGGTGATCTGCAGCGAGACGCCCAGCAGCATCGAGAAGATGAAGAACAGGGCCATCTTCTTCTGCTTGAAGAGCGTGAAGGCGCGCAGTCCGAGGGCCTCGACCAGGCTCTTGCGCTCGGCCGAACGGCTGACCGGACACGACGGAAGGGTCATGGCATAGAGGCCGAGCAGGAGTCCCAGCACGGCGCACTGGATGAACTGCATGCAGGTGGTCTGGAAACCGGCCGCATCGCAGACGAGCATCGAGCAGATGAAACCGACGGTGCCCCAGACGCGGATCGGCGGGAAAGACTTCACGGTATCCATACCGGCCCCTTCGAGCACGCTGTAGGCCACGGAATTCGAGAGGGCGATCGTCGGCATGTAGAAGGCTACGCTGAACGAATAGAGCGTGAAGAGGATCCCGAACGAGACCTCCGGACCGGCCGAGAGGGCGTAGTAGCCCGCAGCTCCCATGAAGAGGGCGGCCGTCAGGTGGCAGATGCCGAGCAGCCGCTGTGCGGGCACCCAGCGGTCGGCCACTATTCCGATGACGGCGGGCATGAAGAGCGAGACGATGCCCTGCATGGCATAGAAGATTCCGATATGCGACGCCAGATCGACGCCCACAAGATAGGATCCCATCGAGGTCAGGTACGCACCCCAGATTGCATACTGAAGAAAGTTCATGACCACGAGGCGGAATTTGATTCCCATAATTTGCTGGTTTTAAGTAGTTTTACGTTTTCAACCCCCTTACCCGGGGCGTCGTGAAAACAAAATTACGAAATTTTTTTCTGATTTTTCTTTGCAATTGCAAAATAAAGTTCTACTTTTGCATCACCAAAACGTCATTGAGCTATGGTGTAATGGTAACACAACAGATTCTGGTCCTGTTATTCTTGGTTCGAATCCAGGTAGCTCAACTGAAAAAGCGAGGAAGTCTCCTCGCTTTTTTCATTCTTCCTCCACGCTCCTCCCCCCCCGAACAGCCTGTTTCGCAATGCGAAACAAACAAACCACGCTTCCGTCGGATATCAGCATTATCACCCACACCTGAAATTTTAATTTCAAAATCCGAGCCGTACTCAAAACCAGGCATCAAAAACAGACAATCAATCTGCACGCACACCCGTTTTCCGTCTTGTTTTACCCGAAGCCTTACCCTACTTTTGTATTGCACAGGAGATATGAAGAATTCAAGTGGGATTGTGCAAGGGGCGGGCTACACCCGCAAAAGTGACGCAAGTGGAAAATCCGTCAGGATTTGAAGCACAGGATAGACACCAAGGAGCTAGACGCAAGGTTCCGTTTATTCCTGGAAGACTTCGGGGGAGGGTTCTAAGCCCTCCCTTTCCAATTCTGCCACGACAGCTCGCTGCCGCTTGAAGAAATGGATCCGCTGCAATTCCCCGCTGCATGATATCAACGTCGCAAACCGGCTCAGGGCCAGCACCCAGCGTTTGGTGTGCTCGAACATGTCCGGATCGGAGCTGCGCAGCGAGTTGATCGAGAACGCCTCGAGGCAGCTCGCCCGGTAATGCCGTGCCGAAAGGTAGCAGTAAGTCGCTTCGATATCCATATCCGAAATAAAGACCGACACAGGCCGCCCGCTGCGGAACTGCCCGGAAACACAAATCTCTTCCAGGTCGTCGAGCATTTGCAACAACTCGGCTTTCAGCACTTCGACGCTTTCGTCCCTAATCAGATGCATGTTGCGGAATGCGCAGATGGCGTTGACCCAGCGTTTGGTACAACTGCCGTCGAATATCAGGGTCGTGGCAGGCATCAGCTGCGCTTCGTGCACCAGGTCGCGGTAGCTCTGCAAAAGCACCTCCGGCACTTTCATATCCTCGAATTTAGCCCCCGAACAGTCGATGAGCCCCTGCTGGTAGAGCCATTTGAAAAGTTTGAAATTGGTCAGTTTCGGATAACGCATGTAAAGCATCCGCGGAAACGAATTTCCGGCGATGGCCTGTTCGGCATCGACGTCGGAGGAAACCTCACGGTAGAAAAGGGTATCCTGGTCGATAACCCCCGTGTAATCTTCGAGCGCCGTATGGTAATCACTGAAACTCAGCCGGAAAAGCACATTCCCGAAATCCAAGGCCCCGACCGTGCGGTCGAGCGAAAAATTCATCTGCGCCGAAAGTACGCCCGCCTCCCCGAAGGTGAAAGGCACTTCGCCGCGCAGCCGGCGGTAAGCCGCCTCGCGGCCGATATTGAGCTTGTCCGTCAGAATGGCCGCCGCATTGGTATATTCCGGGGTACTATTTTGTATAGCACCGATCAGTGCCGCATTTAGTTTTTCCAGAGGCATAGTGCAAGTGTATTAGCGTAATAAAATTCTCAATCCCAACCGCAAATTTAGTAAAATATTCATCACAAGGAACATTTCAGGGCAAAAGAAATGCACCGTAAAAAAGGGAACCTCCTGTTGGGAGGTTCCCTTTTTTATCGGGTATGGGAATGCGGTTATTTGCCGAGCCCCATTTTCTCGATCAGCGCCCTGGTTTCGGGTTTGTGGCCGCGGAAGCGCACGTAGAGTTCCATCGGATGCTCGGTACCGCCCTTCGAAAGGATATTCTCACGGAACGAGCCGGAGACCTCGCGGTTGAAGATGCCCTTTTCCTTGAAGAGCGAGAAGGCGTCCGCCTCCAGCACTTCGGCCCACTTGTAGCCGTAATACCCCGCGGCATAGCCGCCCGAGAAGATATGTCCGAATGCCGGGGCCATCGCCGTTCCGGGAACTACGGGCAGCACCTGCGTCGGGGCCATCGATGCGACCTCGAACTGCTCGACGTCGCCCTCGAAAGGCTCGGTGATCGTATGCCATGCCATATCGGTCATGCCGAACGAAAGCTGGCGCACGTTGGAATAGGCCGCCAGGTAATTCTGCGCGGCGACGATGCGGTCGACCACCTCGACCGGGATCGGCTCGCCCGTCTGGTAATGCACGGCCCACAGGTCGAGGAACTCCTTCTCAGTAGCCCAGTTCTCCATGATCTGCGAAGGCAGCTCCACGAAGTCGCGGTAAACGTTCGTTCCGGTCTGCGACTCGTACTTGCCCTCGCCCAGCATACCGTGGAGCGAGTGGCCGAACTCGTGGAGGAAGGTTTCCACCTCGTCGAAGGTCAGCAGCGAAGGGGCCGTTTCGGTAGGCTTGGTGAAGTTCATCACCAGCGACACCAGCGGACGGGTCTCCTTGCCGTCGACGATCTTCGTGCCCCGGAACTCGGTCATCCATGCCCCGGAACGCTTCGATTCGCGGGGGAAGAAATCGAGGTAGAGTACCGCCATGAAACGGCCGTCCTGGTCGGTCACGTCGTAGGCCGTCACGTCGGGATGGTACACCTCGATCTTGTCGTTGGGCGTGAAGTTCAGCCCGTAGAGCTTGTTGGCGAGCATGAAGACGCCCTTGCGGACGTTTTCGAGTTTGAAATAAGGTTTCACCAGCTCGTCGTTGAGCGCATATTTCTCGTGCTTGTACTTCTCGTTGTAATAGCCCCAGTCCCACGGCATGAGCTGGCCTTTGAACCCGAGCGAAGCGGCATAGTCGGCGACGGTCTTATAGTCCTGGTCGGCATAGGCCTTGGTCTGGGAGAGCAGCTCGTCGAGGAAGGCCATGACCGTCGGGGTGTTCTCGGCCATGCGGCGTTCGAGCACGTAGTCGGCATAGCATTTATAGCCCAGCAGGTTGGCGATCTTCAGGCGCAGGTTGGCAATCTGTTTGACGACCGGCGTATTGTCGTTCTCACCGCCCAATGCGCGCGAATTGTAGGCACGCCAGAGTTTCTCCTTGAGCGCACGGTTCGACGAATAGGTCAGGAAAGGCACATAGCTCGGTGCCTGCAACGTCACCGTCCAGCCCTTTTCACCGCGCGCCTTGGCATCGGCTGCCATGCCCTCCTTCACGAAGTCCGGCAGTTCGGCCACGACCTTCGGGTCGGTGATGTTGATCGAGAAGGCATTGGTCGCAGCCAGGGCGTTCTGGCCGAATTGGAGCGTCGCGGCCGACAACTCAGACGAATACTTGCGGTAGAGCTCCTTGTCCGCGTCGGACAGGGCGGCCCCGTTGCGTGCGAAACTCTGATAGGTATCCTCGAGCAGCTTCTTGTCCTCTTTCGAGAGGCCGCGGCCGGGTTTCCCGTAGACGGCCTTCACGCGGGCGAAGAGCTCGGGGTTGAGCGAGATGTCGTTCGACAGTTCGGTCAGCTTGGGCTGCACGCGCAGTGCGATCTCCTGCATTTCGTCGGACGTGTCCGCTTCGAGCAGGTTGAAGAAAATACCCGAAATACGATCCAGCAGCGCACCGTGGCGCTCCAGGGCCACGATGGTATTGCCGAAGGTCGGCTTCGAGGGGTTGCCGACGATCGCGTCGATCTCGGCACGCGAGCAGGCGATGGCCGCGTCGAACGCAGGCTCGTAGTCCGAGAGTTCGATCTCGGAGAACGGCGGGGTCTGGTGGGGCGTATCCCACTCGGCCAGCAAGGGGTTCGAAGTATCTAATTCGGGCAGCTGCGCCTTGGGGATCGAATTGTCGGCACACCCGGCCGCCATCGCAGAAAAGGTCATGATGATAAATGCTTTTTTCATGTTATTGCAAATATTGGGTTAATTTTAAGGATGGAGGCTATTCCTGCCGTATTTCCGGCTGAAGGAGCGCTTCGCCTTCGTCGGCGGGTTCCGGCTCGGGTTCGTCCCAGAGTCCGCGGCTGCGCAACATCGCCCGCTTGTCGGGGTCGGCGCCGCGGAATGCCCGGTAGAGCGACATGCCGTCCTCCGAACCGCCGCGCGAAAGCAGCTTGGCGCGGAAATCTGCGGCGATCTTCTTGTTGAACAGGTCGCCGCTCTCGCGGAAGGCCTCGAACGTATCCTTGTCGAGCACCTCGGCCCAGGTATAGAAATAGTAACCTGCCGAATAGCCGCCGTCGAAGATATGGCTGAAATAGGGGTAACGGTAGCGGGGCTCGATCTGCGGGATCAGGCCTCGCTTCTCGTTGAGCGCCTGCCGCTCGAATGCCATCGGGTCGAACGGTTCGTATTCGGTGACCGAGTGGATATCCATGTCGGAAAGCGACGCGGCGATCAGTTCCGTGGTGGCGAAACCCTGGTTGAAGAGTTCGCTCTTGCGGAGTTTGTCCACGAGGTATTTCGGGATCACTTCGCCCGTGCGGTAATGCACGGCATAGTGCTTCAGCATCTCGGGTTCGAATGCCCAGTTCTCCATGACCTGCGAAGGCAGCTCGACGAAATCGCCCTCGACCTCCGAGAGGCCGCGGTATTTCACGTCGTGAAACAGGAAGTGGAGCGCATGGCCGAATTCGTGGAAGAGCGTTTCCGTCTCGTCGAGCGTCAGCAGTGCGGGCGTATTGCGTACCGGGCGCGTGAAGTTGCAGACAACACTCACCACGGGCGCCACGCGCTTGCCGTCCTTATAGGTCTGCTCGACATAGTTGCCGCACCAGGCGCCCTGGCTCTTGCCGTCGCGGGGGAAATAGTCGAAATAGAGCACACCCAGGTGCGAGCCATCGGCATCGAGCACCTCGTAGGCGACCGCATCGGGATGGTAGAGCGGCACGACGATCGGCTGGAAGGTGATGCCGTAGAGGCGGTTGGCCAGGTAGAAGATGCCGCCCTGCACGTTCTCGAGCGAGAAGTAGGGACGCAGCATCTCCTCGTCGAGGGCATAATTCTGCTTGCGCAGCTTCTCGGCGTAATACCACCAGTCCCACGATTCGAAGGTGGCACCGGGGATGTCCTTCTGCAAAAGCGTGTCCATCTCGGCCAGCTCGCCCTTGGCGCGTTCGAGCGCCGGCGTCCAGATCTGGTCGAGCAGGCCGTAAACGGCATCGGTCGTACCGGCCATCTCGTCCGCCACGACATAGGCGGCGTAAGAGGGATAGCCCAGCAGGTGTGCCTTCTCCGTGCGCAGGCGGATGAAATCGTTGATGAGCTGCTTGTTATCGTATTCGTCGCCGTTGTTGCAGCGGTTCAGGTAAGCCTTGTATATTTTCTCGCGCAGGTCGCGCCTGGTAGAATAGGTCAGCAGCGGAATCAGACTGGGCTTGTGGAGCGTGAAGACCCACTTGTCGCCCTTGCCCATCTGCTGGGCCTTCTCGCGGGCGGCATCGCGGATGCCTGCCGGCAGCCCGTCGAGTTCGTCCGACTTGAGTTCGAGCACGAAATTGTTGTTTTCTGCGAGGATGTTATTCCCGAATTTCACGGCCGTGAGCGACAACTGCCCGTTGATCTCTTTCAGGCGGGCCTTCTGCTCGGCGTCGAGCAACGCCCCGGCACGCACGAAGGAGTCGTAGGTTTTCTGCAACAGGCGCATCTGCTCGGCGTCGAGCCCCAGCGCCGCACGCCTGTCGTAAACCTCCTTCACACGGACGAAGAGCTTGTCGTCGAGGCGGATCTTGTCCCTGTGCGCGGCCAGCAGGGGCATGGCCTGCTCTTGCAGGGCCTGCATGCGGTCGTTGGTTTCAGCGGCACACAGCATGCCGAACACCAGTTCGGTCTGCGCGAGCATCTGCCCGGCATTGTCATAGGCAAGGATCGTATTTTCGAACGTGGCCTCGTCCTTGTTCGAGGTGATGGCGTCGATCTCGGCCTCGTGCAACGACATGCCGCGTTCGAAGGCGGGCATGAAATGCTCGGGCAGGATCTTGTCGAACGGCGGCACGCCGTGCGGCGTATCCCATTCGGTGAAAAACGGGTTTTCCCCGGCCGTTTTCCGGGAATCGCATGACGCAAGTGTCATAAGCAGTAAAAGTGTTGTGAATAATCCTGCAATACGTTTCATCTATCGTGTTATTTTGTGTAACTTTGCAATCGCCGACGGCGGAGGCATCTTCGATGCGTCCGCACAGCGATGCAAAGTTAGTAATTTATAACAGGTATGCAACTTTTTTACGCCCCCGACATCACGCCGCCCCTCTATACGCTGAGCGAAGAGGAGTCGAAACATTGTGTCCGCGTGCTGCGTCTGGGGCGCGGCGATACCCTCCATATAACTGACGGAAGGGGCAATTTATTTTGTTGCCAGATCACCGACGACAACCCGAAACGATGTACGGTTCGCGTCACCACGACACAGGCGCAGTGGGAACCGCTCCCCTACCGGCTGGTGATGGCCGTGGCGCCGACCAAAAACGCCGACCGCTTCGAATGGTTCCTTGAAAAGGCCACCGAGGTGGGGGTCAGCGCCATCGTCCCGCTCGAAACGGAACACAGCGAACGCCGCGTCTTCAAACCCGAACGCGCGGGGAAGGTCATCACGGCGGCGATGAAACAGTCGCTCAAGGCCTACCGCCCGGAGCTGCACCCGCTTACGCCGTTCCGCGAGGCCGCAGCCAGGCCGTTCGATGGGCGGAAATTCATCGCTCACTGCGCCCCGGCGCTGTCGCCCGCAGGCAAAATCTACCTGCCCGCGACGCTCCGCAAAGGCGAGGCGGCGCTGGTCTTCATCGGCCCCGAAGGCGATTTCTCGGCCGAGGAGATCGCTTTCGCGTGCGCCAACGGGTTCGAGGAGATCACCCTCGGCACGCAGCGCCTGCGCACCGAAACCGCAGCCGTCGTCGCCACGGTCATGGCGTCGGTGGCCAACGCCGGACAATAAAACGGCCGGGCGGGGAGCACAGCCGCCCCGGAACCCCGCCCCTGCGGCACGACTGCAACACTGCCGGATTAAGTAAAGAACACGGAAAACATGCAACGACTTCGTACCATTTTCGCCTCCTTCTTCAAGATCGGGCTTTTCACCTTCGGCGGGGGATACGCCATGCTGCCGCTCATCGAGCAGGAGCTGATCGCCAAGCGCGGCTGGATCGAGCACAAGGAGTTCCTCGACCTGCTGACCCTCGCACAATCCGTCCCGGGGCCCATCGCCATCAACACCTCGGTATTCGTAGGCTACAAGATGCGGGGGCTGAAAGGCGCCGTGGCGGCATTGCTGGGCAGCGTCCTGCCGTCGTTCGTCATCATCCTCGCGATCGCGCTCCTGTTTGCCGACATACGCCACAACCCCGTCGTGGACGCCGCATTCAAAGGCATGCGCCCGGCCGTGGTGGCACTGATCGTCGTGCCGGTGATCTCGCTGGCGCGGGGGATGCACTGGGCCATGTTCGCGGTGATCGCCGCGTCGGCGCTGGCCGTATGGTACTTGGGCTGGTCGCCGATCTATATCCTGATCGCAGCGGCGGCCATCGGTATCGCATGGACATTATTCATCGCTAAAAAAGCAGGCAAATGATCTTCTGGCAACTATTCGTAAGCTACCTGAAAATAGGGTTCTTCGGCTTCGGAGGCGGCTACGCCATGCTCTCGCTCATCCAGAACGAAGTGGTCGTGCAGCACGCCTGGATGACCAACGCCGAATTCGCCGACATCGTAGCCATCTCGCAGATCACCCCCGGGCCCATCGCCATCAACTCGGCCACCTATGTCGGCTACACGGTCGGCGCACAGGCCGGCAACGCGTGGTGCGGCATCCTGGGTGCGGCGCTGGCGACGTTTGCCGTATGCCTGCCGTCGCTCACGCTGATGCTGCTCATCACGCGCTTCTTCCTCCGCCTGAAGCAAAACCCCGTCGTCGAAGGAGCCATGAAGGGCATGCGCCCCGTGGTCATCGGCATGATCGCCTCGGCGGCACTGCTGCTGATGTTCCCGCACAGCAAAGCACCCGACGAACAGAACTTCATCGACGGCTGGAGCTGGGCGCTGTTCGGCGGCGTCTTCGTCGCCTCGGTCAAAAAAGTGAACCCCATCCTGCTGATCTGCCTCTCGGCCGCGGCGGGCATCCTGATATACTACATATTCTGAGCATCCCGGAAGGGAAACACCCTCGCAGCCATGAAGAAACCCCTCAAGAAACGAATTAAAAAGTGGAAAATCGGCGACTACGCGCGCCAGTTCTCGATCGTCACGGGCGGCGTACTGCTGACCCTGTGGCTGACCGCCCGGATCACCGAAGCGGCCAAACAGCGGGAGGTACGGCAGGCCATGCAACTCGTCGCATCCGAACTGCACGACAACCTGCAGGTCGTCCGGGATTACAGGTACACATACGGCAAAGACAAATGGGTGGCACGGCGCCTGCTGGAAGCGGATTTTTCGCTCGCAGGGTTCCCGTCCGACACGGTCGAAACCTATTCGCGCTACATCACAGGCGGCATGGGCAAGCCCTACCGCCTGTCGAACGATGCCCTGGAAATGCTCAAGACGACGGGCATCGCCTCGCATATCGCCGACAAGCAGACCCTCATCGACCTGCTGCGCTGCTATAAGGAACTCGCGGCGTTCGACGACTACATGGAGCTGTATTACGACCAGCGCATGCAGGCCATGCTGCCCTCCCAGATGGAGAATCTCCATTGGAATTCACCCTACCACGAAGGATTCGAGAAAACGCTCGCCGACAAAACGGTACGAAACTGGATCGGGCTGATCCCCAGAGCCTTCGACGACTGGTTTTTCGGAGAGTACGAGAAGAAACTCGAAAACATGATTCTCCTGCTGGAGGGGCGTTACGGGAAATCAGAACATGGCGACGACGGCGCCTCCGGCCAGTAACAGGATCAGGAAGGCGCAGAGGAACAACAGGCCGAGGATGGCCACGAACGTGCCGACGCAGCCCCAGCGCTGGCCGCCGTACGGCAACGGGTCGGTCAGCAGGGTGATGATAAGCCCCACGAGCGGCGTGAAGATCAGGCTCACGAGGAATGCCAGCCCGAAGCCGATGCGCCGGCTGCTGCCGATGATGCCC
>OGQJ01001261.1_pt1 | contig 23497 bp, 11 predicted proteins | sample 1553161 | NCBI WGS metagenome assembly OGQJ01 (sample SAMEA2579923, study PRJEB22360) | human gut metagenome | biome: human gut; feature: human-associated habitat; material: faeces | place: Denmark | collected 2008/2010 | reverse complement strand
CAGCCGCCGGAGCGGTGCTTAAGCCGTAAGGCGGGAATTGTGCGGTGTTGCCTTATAATTATCTACTTTTCTCTCAGGTCTGGGTCGATAAACGCAACCCCACCTGGTACCCCAGCAGGGTGCGGGTTTCCACCGGCTGATGGCGGATAAGGGAAAGCAGCTGCTGTGCGGTACGGCGGCCCAGCTGTTCGGCATCAAAAGAGACCGCCGTGATCTGTGGCGTACACCCCTGCAGCGCTTCGTCGTCATACAGGGAGGCAAGACAGATATCCTGCGGCACGCGCAGGTTCAGCTGTCTCAGGGTGTTCAAAGCCAGCTGGGCAACCTGGTCATCCATGCACAGGATGCAGTCCGCCCCACGCTGTACCGCGAGCTCCACAGCGCTGGTGCGTAGATCGTCGCTTTCCAGCTCCAAAAACAGCAGGCTCTCATCAATCTTGCAGCAGGCGCGGTCATGCGCCTGCTTATAGCCTTCCAGGCGGGACTGGTTGACGGTGTACAGCATGGATCCGCCCAGCAAAGCAATGCGGTGCAGGCCCTTCATCAGCAGCAGGCTGACCAGCTCGCGGCATCCGCCCACCTGATCATGGTCCACCGAGATGACATCCTGGTCAGCCGGGCGGCCAATGGCAACAAAGGGGATGCCGCTTTTTTGCAGCATGGGGATCAGCGGATCACGCTCCAGCGTGCGGGCCAGAATCACGCCATCAATCTTGCGGTTGACCAGTAGACGCTGCATCGGGCTTGTTTCCTGCTCGCCCACCATCGTCATCAGCACATCATAATCATTGCGGGTGGCAATATCGTACACGGCGCTGACGGTTTTGCGCAAAAATGGTGCGGCAAGGTTGCCGAACTGGCGCGAGAACACCAGTGAGATATTATAAGACTGCTGGGTTACCAACCCGCGTGCCAGCATATTGGGCACATAGTTTTTCTCTTTGGCGTACTGGACCACGCGGGCGCGGGTCGCTTCGCTGACACGGCCATTGCCCGAAAGGGCACGGGATACCGTGGTCTTGGACACGCCAAGGTCTTCAGCCATCTGACTGATGTCAATTTTTTTTTCTCCTTCTGTCTGTTTACGGCGCGGCATGGGTTTACTCCTGTTAACGTTTGCTTCTATAAGATCTTCTTTCTGTCCTTGCCGGTTTTCCGCCCCACGGGCAGTTCCCAGGGTACTGTTCCAGAAACCAGTCCCCCGCCCCGGCCATTCCCTACTTGGTTAATGGACTTAACATATTATACCACATTTTCCTGGATCATGGTAGCCCCCTGTGCAAAGAAAGCAAAGAACACGCTACCCCAGTACGGGGTCATTATATCATTCCTGGCTCTGCTTTTCAACCGATTTCTGGCTCTGTTTCCGTTTTCCAGTGTGTTTTATAACCTGGTAAAGTTTTCTCATTTTGTCCGTATCCTGCTCAGTCATCGTACCTGCGCCAAATTGGGCGGCTTGGGCCAATGCCAGCAGAGCTTCGGCATCCTGGGGTTCAAGGGCGGGGACACAACTTTGCAAAAATGCGGCAAACTCCGGCGCATCGGATGGTGTATCCGGCGGCAGGCCGCGACGCACCAAAAGGCGGTAGATGCTGCCAAACACGGCCAGCACCCGCGCGTTGCAGCTGCCCCGGCCATACCCCATGGCATGGCGGCGGGCCAGCACCAGCAGCACCACAGCAGCCAACAGGCAACCCCCCAGCAACGCCGCCAAAACCAGCCTGCTGCGGGGCACGATGGTAGCTGCGGGTTCGTTTGCGCTGCTCTCCCCTGCTGCGGGGGCGGTATCTTGACCTTGAGTTTCGGGCAGCGGGTCGGTGCGCAGGTCGGCCTGTTGGGCGCTGACCAGCACGCCGGGGGTCATCTCCATGGGGGTCCAGCCCTGGCCGGAAATGTACACCTCCGCCCAGGCGTGGGCGTTATCGTCCTGCAAAATGGCGTGCCAGCTGCCGTCCTCCTGTTGGGTAAACAGGCTTTGCGGCGCGGCATAGCCCACCACATAGCGCGCAGGCAGCCCGAACATGCGGAGCATAACCACCGCTGCCGAAGCAAACTGCACACTGTACCCCTGTTTGGATTCCGTTAAAAAGTAACGGATGGGGTCGGCCCCCTCCGGCGGCTGGGGAGCGCTGGCGTTATACTGGTAGTTGGTATTTAGGTAGGCGCGGATGTAATCGCCAATGTCCGCAGCTTCGGTCAGCTTCTGGTCCTTTTTGGCTTCATCGCACAGGGCTTGCAGCTCGTCATAGCCGTCCGGCACGGCGGTGTAGCGGCTGGCGGCGTAAGCGGCATAGGATGCTTCCATCCGGTCCAGCACGCTGGGGTCGGCATCGGTGCGGGCTTCCAGCTGGGTTTGGGCGGTATCCCGCGGGTAATACAGGAACACATCATCCTGCGCGGTCTGGCCCGCGGCGGCGCCATCGCCCTGGATGGTGTAATAATCGCCCCAGTAGGCGTTGTACGGTGCATAGGTGTACTGGATATCGGCGTGGATGCGCTCCACCGTCAGCGTCTGGGGCTGGGCGGTGCCGTCATAGGCGGTGCGCAAAAACGGCAGGCTGGCAATGGTCAGCCGGGCATTATCCTCGGTTTTCCAGTTCATAGCGGCGCTGTCAAAGGCATCGGCATCAGGGGCCTGCCAGGTGGTGCCGTCATAACTGCCGCCGATAAATCCCCGCAGGTATACGGTTTCTTCGGGTTTGTCGCTGGCGGTCAGGGCCAGATCCGTCACTCCGCTGACCTGGATACCCCCGCCCTGGCTCAAGGCGCCATCCGCCACACCACCGGCGGCGGCTTCTACCTGAATGTTCAGCCTGCCGCCGCTGACCCGCGGCAGCCAGGTAATGGCGGTGCTCAGCGCGGCGGATTCCACCCGCTGGGCCGCAGGCTGCAGCCAGCCAAGGGGAACCCCCAGCGCCGGGCGCAGCAGCCACCAACAAGGCAGCGCCAGCGCAAGGCAAAGCCCGCCCGCCGCCAGCGCGGCAGACTTTTGGATGTTATAATGGCGGCAAAGGTTCTGGCGGTAGTTTTCGGTATCGCGCCTGCCCCACAAGGCCCGCCGCTGCACCGAGCAGGAAGCCGCCCACGCCCCCATCCAACCGGCCAACAGCAGCAGGCAGGCGGGCACAGCAGGCGCGGCCCCGGCCAGCGCCAGCAGCACAACAACGGGCAGCAGCATTAGATCCAGCAGCAGAGCATCCGCACGGCGCAGGGCCGCAGCGGCCAGCGCCCCGGTAACGGGCAGGGCGGCCAGCAGCAAAAACAGCCCCAGCTGCGCCGCACTGCCGCCCTGGGCCACCGGCAGCGCGCTGCCAAGGCGGGCGTTCAGGCTTTGGGCAATGTTCCCGGCGCACTGCTGCGCCCCGGCCAAAAAGTTCCGCTGGCAGATGAACAACACCACAAGATACACAATCACCCCCGCCAGCAGCCCCCAGCGGCGCAGGGCTTGCGGCGCACGCAGGAACAGCGCCCACCCGGCGCAGAAAGCGGCTGCCGCGGGCCACACCCACAACGGCACCGCAATGCCGAACCCGGTGGAAAGCACCAGCAGCAAACCAAAGGTGAGCGCCAGCAGCAGCGCGGCATCTGCCGCCAGCCACAACGCGGGGTGCGCTGCGGGGCGCTGGGTGCTCACCAGCACACGGTCCACAAACTTCAGCCCACTGCCGGGGTCGGCAGCGCCGCGCCGGCTCAGGGCAGTACGTTCTTTTTTGCGCTTGGGCGGGTTTTTGCGGTGCTTCGCCGCCTGTTGGGGAAAATCCCCCCATTCCTCCGCTCCGTCCAGGTCCCCACCGGGGGTCAGGGCAGCGCGCAGGGCGGTCAGCGGTTCGCGCACCATCAGGCGGTCCAGCTTGGCGCTCAGCTTCCAGTGTACCTGCTTGATGGTATCCCCGTCCCGGTACTCCCGCAGCTCATAGCTGCCGCCCAGGGCGGCGCGGGTGTCGGCTTCGTCGCCGTCCTCATCGGGGGCGGTTTCCGCTTTGGCTTTGCCAGCCGCGGCAGCGGGCAGCACACAGATGCTCCGGCATTGCGCGGCAGCCGAGCACGCCGCGGTGAACACCCCCAGGTGATCCCGCAGGGTGATGCCCCGCACCGCAATGCTCCACACGCCGCTTTTGCCTGCGTTTAAGGTAATGCGCTGTTCGGCGCTCTCTCTGCCGCCCAGCATGGCGGCGCAGCGCAGGGCGATCTGCCCCCCGCCCCATTCATCGGCGGCGTTCAGCAGCACCACAAGCGCAGGGATGGGCAACCGGCTGCGGTTGCGCAGCCGAACCGTCAGGGCAAAATCTTCGCCCTGTATCACGGGTTTGTCCGGCACCAGCAGCTCTGCCGTTACCTGCCTGCGCAGATAGGCGGCATCCAGCCGCAGCAGCACCAGAAGCACCAGCGCAAACGCTAACAGGAACACCGCCAGCGGTGCCTGGGTGATGAGCGCCGCGGCCAGCAGCACCAAAAGCACCAGCGCCCGGCCCAGCTTACCTGCCATGGCGGTCAGCCTTTTCGGGGCGGGGGCGCGGCACGGTGCGCAGCAGGTCCTGCATTACGCTGTCCACCGTTTCGCCGCCTGCGCGGGCCTGGTCATTCAGCACCAGGCGGTGGCGGGCAACCGCATCAAACACAGCGGTCACATCCTGCGGGGCAACAAAATCCCGCCCCGCCAGGTACGCCGCCGCGCGCGTCATGCTGGCCAGCGCCAGGGTGGCACGGGGGCTTAGCCCCACGGTCAGGCGCGGGTCCTTGCGGCTGGCCTGGGCCAGCGCCACAATGTAGCGGTACATCAGCTCATGCACAAATACCGTGCTGACTTCCTGCTGCATGGCAAGCAGATCCGCCTGACCGGCAACGGGGCGTACACGGTCCAGCAGGCGGCCTTTGCTCTGCCCGGCCAAAATTGCCAGCTCCGCTTCCTCATCGGGGTAGCCCATTACGGCGCAGACCATGAAACGGTCCAGCTGAGACTGCGGCAGCATCTGCGTGCCGGCGGCGCCGATGGGGTTCTGGGTTGCAATTACGGTAAAGGGTGCGGGCACCGGGCGGGTAACGCCGTCCACCGTCACCGTGCCTTCTTCCATCACTTCCAACAAAGCCGACTGCGTGCGGGAGGAGGTACGGTTGATCTCATCGCCCAAAAACAGGTTGCACATCACCGCACCGGCGTGGTACACAAACTTGCCGGTCTCTTTCTGGTAAACGGAAAATCCCACCAAATCGGACGGCAGAACATCCGGCGTAAACTGCACGCGGCTTTCTTTCAGGTCCAGCGCGCGGGCAAAGGCCAGCGCCAGCGTGGTTTTGCCCACGCCGGGAATATCCTCAATCAGCACATGGCCGCCCGCCAGCATGGCCATCCAGATGGTGTTTACCGTTTGCTGTTTGCCCTGCACGGCCTTGTTTACTTCGGCCGTAACGGCGGCGGCCTGCTGTGTGTACTGCATGGTTAATCCTCCCGGTGTTTTTTCCATATCACCATAATGCCAACGGCGGCGGCAATAACCACCAGCCCGGCCCACAGTGCGTTGTTTTCCAGCCAGATCATGGTATTGGAGATCGCGCTCCCCTCGGATTCCGCGCTGCCCTCCCCCGGCAATGGGGTCAGGGCCTGGGGGGCCACTTCGGCAATGGAGCTGCCGCCGGCATCCTCCACGGTCACCTGGCGCGGCGTTTCGTCCCAGGTAGCGGCGCTTTCCTGCAAATCCTCCTCTTTGGTGGTGTCCGCAGCGGCGGTGTCGTGCTCCGCAATTACCAGGTAGCGCTGGCTGTTGCGGGTGTAGGGGTGGCAGGTGGAAAGGGTCAGCAGGTCCCGCCCCGGCTGGATCAGCACGGCGTTGATATCGCTGGGGTCAATAATTTTCAGCTCGCTCACGCGGTAAATCAGCGTTTCCCACGGGGTGGTCAGCTGGATCTTGTCTCCCACCTGGATCTGCTGCACGTTGCGCAGCATTTCCGCGCCATAATAGCCGCGGTGGGCGGCAATCACGGTGTTGGTGTTTTCGCCGCCCAGCGGCATCGAGGTCTGGCCCAGCAGCGCCGCGCCTTTGGCCAGGTTTTCGCGGCTGGCGCCCAGGTAAACGGGCAGCTCCAGGTTCAGGCGTGGGATCCACAGCACAGCCAGCACATCATCGTCATAGCCATAGGCAGCAAGGTCCAGCGGGGCTTCCTCATAGGCGAACGGGTCGGTCAGGCCGCTTTGGCCCCCGGCGTAAATTTCCGCGTTATAGTCCTGCATCGCGGCGTACAGTTCAGGGTAGGCGCGTTCCGGCTCCGGGGGTTCGGCTGTGGTTTCCTCCGCCGCGGGGGCGGTGGGCTGGGCTTCGGCGCGGGCCGCAAACTGCGCAGCGGTTTTGGCGTTGCGGGTGCTGGTCCACCACTGGGCAGCGGTGGGCTGTATCAACAGCGCCAGCCCCAGCAAAATGGCCAGCCAGGCCAGAATTTTAGCAATCAGCCGTCCCATTTAGTCATCCTCCTCGCGCTTTTTGCAGCGGTGCAGCAGCAAAAGCAGCAGCAGCGCTTCGCCGCCGATCACAATGCTGCCCGTTACCGCGATCCACGGCCAGGCATCCACCACGCGCTTGACCACCGTTCCGGTGCGCAGCGCCTGATACTGCACGGCCTGCGGGGTGTTGGTTTCTTCCTCTCCATTATAAGGGATGCGGGTGCCGCGCACAAGCATGCGGTGGGTGTTGATGGCATACGGCGTGCAGGTAACAAGGGTGCAGTAATCCTGCCCCGCGGTGATGTCCAGATCCTCGGTGTGCTCCGGTTCCACCACTTTGATTTGATCCACCTGGTACGCCAGCGTTTCATCCAGAATATGCAGGTAGAAACAGTCGCCCTCTTCCAGCTTGTCCAGGTCGGTGAACAGCACGGCTTCGGGCAGGCCGCGGTGGCCGGTCAGCACGCTGTGGGTGCTTTCGCCGCCAAGGGGGTAGCTGGAGCCTTCCAGATGGCCAACGCCCCTTTGCAGCACATCATCGCTGGTGCCTTCGTAAATAGGCAGGTTGACGTCAATTTTCGGGATGGTGATATACCCCAGGCTTTCGCCCACATCCACAAGGTCCACATAGCTGGTGCCGGTATCCTCCGCTTCGCCTGCGGCATCGCGCTCCACGGCGCTGTCCAGCTGCTGGTTATAGCGGCGGGCGGCCTCCTTGGCGGCGTCCAGTTTTTCGGTATCCATGCTTTTTACGGTATCATCGTAATTTTGGATCGCTTCGCTGGCGTGGCGCTGCGCCACCGCGTTGCTGATAACCGGGTACGATGCCACCCCAATGCCGGACAGGATCATCAAGGCCGCAAAGCCGACTTTTAGTTTTGTTGTGGTATCCATAGCGTCACCGCGAACCTTTCCGTGAGAGGGTTGAAGTTGGGAACTGATGCAATTAGAAATTAGAAATTAGGAATTGGAAGTAGGCAAAAGAATAAATAATAAAGAATAATGAATAATTGTGGTGGACCGCGCCGCATTGCGCCGCTCAGGAGATATTGGGTTGGGGGTGGTTTTTAGGGTAGTGAATAACAATAAAATAATCTGTAGGGCCTTACGGCGTTGCACACCACAAAATTGTAATAAACCTCGCCCTGCATGTAGGGGGCGGCGTCCCCGACGCCCCGTTTGACGGGCCTAATAATTGCCGCCCATCCACCCCGCGCCGCAAACATTGCAAATCATTTGTAGGGGCCGATGCTCGCCATCGGCCCGTTGACGGGCCTTGCCCTATTTATTTTTAGGCTCTGCACGGGGAACCACCCCTCAGTCACCTTCGGTGACAGCGCAAACAGCGCCCCGTCCCCTCTGTCGCTTCGCGACATCTCCCCGCCCCGCGGGGAGTCACCCCTCAAGGGGCGCCAATATCTAACCTTATGTTTGCGGTGGCTCCCCTAGAGGGGAGCTGGACGCGGAGCGGCCTGAGGGGTGGTTCCTCGCCGCAAACCTAACGCCCGTGGGGTGGTTCCTCGCCGCAAACCTGACGCCCATGGGGTGGTTCCCCACGCAGAACCTAAAAATCAGCCGAACAACGGCCATGTACACCCAAAAAAATTTATTCCCCAATAACCCACCATAGGGGGAGGGCCAAATCCGGCCCTCCCCCTGTGTATGATGGATTATCCCTCTATACCCTATTGGTAAATTGTAAAATTGTTTTGCCTTGCGGCGGGCGCATCAGGCGCGGTTCTTCTTTTTCAGGCTCAGCAGCACGCCAACACCGGCCACAACCAGCAGCACACCAATGCCGCTGAACAGCAGGGTGCCGAAACCACCGGTGGTGGGCAGGTCGAAGCCCCTACGGTTGATGACAGTAACCGTGATTGTAGCAGTGTCAGTAACGTCTTTTCCCTTATCATCGGTAAACTTCGTTGTTTTCTGATCCCAATCATGCTTTGTCAAAACGCCATCTTTGTACTCAAAGTTTTCATTCCAAGACGTCTCTTCGCTAATGTTCAGCGTAACCTTGACAGGACCGTTCAGCAAATTATAACTATCAAGAGTCTCTTTCTCAACCAAGTAGTAATCACCATTTGCTAAGCCATCCTGATGAATATTACCTTCGCTATCTGTTACCAACGTATCTGTGTTTACTTTAACCCACACTTTTCCAGCTTCTGCAGTAGGCAGACCATATGCTTTCACTTCATCCGCTGTCAAAGCCTTATCTCCGGCTTCCTGCTCCGGAACCTGCTTGTACAAGTCAAACTTTACACCGACTAGATTCTTTTTATCATCACCGTCTTTATGCACATTGATTGTATAGCTATAAACAACGGTATCGTCATGAATCTCGCTGTTAGAGCCGTCATCCGGCTGACCATTGACATTAATCTTATTGGTATACTTCAACTTTGCAGTATTGTGATTACCATCTTTCGGCGTGCTAGCAGCAGCCGTCATTTCGGCAGTATAAGAAATCACAATATTCTTCCCTGCATAATTTTCCATAGCAGCAGGGGTAAATGTAATCTTAAAGCCATTTGCAGGAACATCTTCACCCTTGGTAGTAATCCTATATACCGCTTCATCCACAGCAATGCCTTCGCAGGTCAATGTAGCATTCCCATCATACTTCAAGTTGTTAGGCGTATCCGTTACTTCAAAGGTACTAAGCTTCGTAATGTTATTAGGAACACTTACTGTAATCGTATACGGAACATGGTCGCCTACGCTGTAATCTGTATCTTCTGTTTCGGTATTGTCTTTATCAATTACTTTCTTTTCCAAATCCGGCTTTTCATTGATAACTTCAATGGTAACATTTGATTCCTTTTTGCTACCATACGTAATCTTGCCCTCGCTGTCAACTACAAACACAATCGGAGTCTGATCAAGAATATAACCAGTATCTGGATCATAGCTCTGTTCGATAAAACGGTAGGTACCCTGAGACAGACCGCTTACAGTAATCTTGCCATCAGTCGTCTTTAACGTTCCAAGATCTTCATCCGTTTGCTCATTTTTGGTTACTTCTTCCCATGTTTCGGGATCATCTTTTACCTTCTTTTCAAGCTTGTATGTAACGCCATTCAGATTCTCTGGAGTTCCACCGCCCACGCGGCCTTTTTTCTCCAAGGTCACTTTGCCGTAGGTCGTTGCATTTTTAGGGAATACATACACATCGTACATCCACTCTGCCTTATTGGTCGGATTTGCCATAGGAAGCGATACCAGGAACGGTGTAACCGGGGTCGTTACCTTATCGGGGGTTTCAGTTTCGATAATAACATACAAGCCAACCGGCAGGCCATTCTTACCATCGCCAAACTTTACAATGCCCTTCTCGTTCGTCGTACCAGAGTCGTGTGGCTTAGTAGCATAGTCAGAAAGAATCTCACCATTCTTAACATAAGTGTCGATGTTTACCATGTCTGTGCTCTTACCATTATAGTACGCGACCAGATCATCCGCATCCATTACCTGATAATAGGTAAACGTTGCACCTTCCAGGTCTTTTGCATCTTCGGGCACTTTGTTCTCGTCTCCTGCTACACCTGTGCCCTCTTTATCCTTGTCACCATTATATTCATACTTGTGAATCGTGATGGTACCCTTTGCATTTTTATCAATAGCGCTAGCCAGGGGAGCTGTGTTTGTAGTCTCACCTATTACCTCATCCGCCATTGCTGGCATGGCGCACAGGCTGAGGGCCAGGGCGGCGCTCAACAGGCCTGTGAGAAAACGTTTTGCTTTTTTCATTTCAGTACCTCTTCTCTTAAAAAAATCATCATCGGATGGGCGGCGGGGCCGCCCGGCTTAAGGGTTCTGCATCAGCACGGCGTGCAGTGCGGGGCGCTGCAGCGGGGAAACGCTGCCGCGCCGCCCGCACTGTGCCGTGAAGAAAAAAGGAGGAAAAACTGGGCCGCTTGCCCACTTGGCTTAAGGTGCATCTGAAACCAAAGGAAATAACGGATATTTCGCAGCCACAAGCAGGATGTAAGGCAAAGAGCCGCCGGAATCCTTTCCGGATTCCAAGGCTTCTTAACACAAAATCCGGCTGCGCTTATAGAAATAGGCGATATTTTCCGCTTTTCAGTTACACACCCCGGCTTATGGCTGCGCCCTGCCGTAAACGGGTGCGCACGGGCGGGCAGGCCCTGTATCCTGGGGGTTGCTGGGTTTCCGGGGGATGGTTAATGTCGCCGGCCCCCTTTCCTGTTGTAGCGGAATGTGAATATCAACAGCCCTGCCACCGCCAGCGGCAAGCCGATCAGCAGCCACAGGCTTGGCGCGTCTGCACCCGTGTGGGGCAGCTCAGGCGTTTTACGGTTCAGAACGGTAAGGGTCAGGGTGTAGGTGTTATTGGTGCCCGGCTTAAACGATCCATCACTTTCCGAAACTTCCACACCATCAATAGAACACTTGCCGCCTTGGGTAAATTCGATCACAATTGGCTGTGCCAACAGGTTGTACCCCGGATGTGCCTTGGTTTCCGTCAGGCGGTATGTACCGGGTTTCAGATTTTTGAACGGGTTCGGGGTTATCTTGCCGTCCTTTCCGGTTGTACCGGTAATGGAACCTATGTTTGTGCTATCGAATGGGTAGTTTTCATCTACCACCCACTGCGTTTTTCCTTCGGTTGTTGTTTCGACCAGCTTTTCCAGCTTGAACTCAACACCACTCAAGAGCACGTCATTGCTATTTTCGTCTTTTTCCGCGTCCTTCTTGATGATATCCAGTACAAACTTCGGGTTCTGCAGCGTGTTGGTCAGCTCAATCTTGCCGCTGCCGCCGGTGATGGTTCCATCGGGGGTTACTGTGGCTGTATTGCCTGTTGAGCCGTCCGCGCTGCTCGTTTCGCTGTTTGGTGTTGCTTTAGCCGTTACAACATACGTATTGCCCTTAATCGTAATGGTTTTGCCTGGTGCTACCTGTTCAAATTGGTCATTCTTCACCGTACCTTCCACAATGCGGTACTCATAATTGGCTTGACTGCCGTCAGCATTGATTTGGTACTGATCCAAACCGCTAAAGGTATACTTCCAGCCATTATTATCATCGGGGGTAATGGTAACATAGTCCGTGCTGCCGTAGTTTACCGGTTTCCAGTCATCATCGTTTGTGCTGTTTGCCAGGCGGCGCTGGAGCTGGATGTAGATTTGTCCCGGCCGCTTCGCAGTGCTAAGATCGTCCTTACCATTTGCATCTTTCCAGAGCTTGTCGAACTCAATGTTGATCAGTGTGCGCGTGGTGTTGGTAAAGATTGCGGTAATTGGCAGATTGTTCGGATCTTCGCTCTTCACAATCATGCCTTCCACCATGGTGTTGTTGATCACATGGGCGGATTGACCATTCGGAACAGTTACGCTTTGCAGTTTGGCACCATCGTTGCTTCCGACTTCCTCGATGATATAGCGGGTACCAACGGGGATGCCGGTGATGGTTCCGGTGTGTTCTGAGTTGTTCTCATCGCTCATGTTGATCTCAACATACTTTATGATGGGCTCTTTTTCCAGACCCTCACCGCCAACATCATTAAAGGTAACTTTGAAGGTGTAGGTGTCTTTAATGGTATCTTTCTCACCGTCTGCGGCCTTCTTTTGGATTTTCAGCCCGCCGGTTTTGACGGTGTTGACGTATTTTACCTTTAGCTTTGTCAGCGTGGAGCTATTTTCGTCCGGGTCCTTATAGGAGCGGAAGACGATGGTGTCGCCTTTGGGTTTGGTTCCGGTATAGTTATTACCCGTTTGATCATCATTCGGTCTTATTTTTTCCGTTCGGCCATCATTGGGGCTGCTTCCCTCCTGCTTGTCCAGCGACTTGTTCGTGTCGGTAACTGTCACGGATTCGCTATCGCCCTTCATCGAAGTAACCGCCTGCCCGTTCTCGCACACCGTCCATGTGGTGTCGTACAGGTTTCGGTTCAGTTCCTCTTTGAGCGAAATGTAGCTGCCGCGGCGGAACTGGTTACTGAAGGTAACGGTTTCTCCATCTTCCAGAACAAAGCGTCCGTCATCGTCCACTAACTGGGTGTCGCTGTCCTTGGTGGAGGTGTACTGTGCGTTTATGGCGTTTTGCAACTGACCGCTTGTGGCGGAGCCGTAATCCGGGATTTCCTTCTGATCGGTTGTAAAGCCGGTCATCGTTTTTGGCACCGCTTTGGGAATGAAGGTAAAGTTCCTGAAATAGATGTGGCGGCTATAGTTATCGCCCACGCGGATGGTTTTGACCTTGCCGTTAAAACCGTCCTGCGCTTTCATCTTGTTCAGGTCCAGCTTTACGGTGACCCATGCGCCTGTCTTCACTTCGACCGAGCCATACGTTGCGCCGTTAATGCCTGATGTGCCAAGGCTGCCTTTTTGGACGTCATTTTCATCCAGCAGTTCCAGATACAGGTTGTTGAGGGAAAGGTCACCTCCACTATCCCCTGGATCAACGTAAACCTGGAACGTAAGGAAGCGCTCGTCTTTGATATCGATGGGGTTTTTCAGCGTCAGGATGCCATAACGTTTCTTACGCGCTGCACTGACGGGTTCCGTATCCGTATAGCGTGCGTACCAGTGAAGGACCTTTTCGCCTTCAGGCCCGGAACCTTGCTCGGGGTTTGTATCCAACTTGAAAATGTACTCACCTTCGGTTGAATCGGTTGCGGGTTTAATCTCGTCACAATCCGCAAAATTCACCTCTTTGGTACCGCTTGTATCCGAGCCAGCGGCCACTTTTTCTCCATAATGGGTTGCCTGGTTCTGGATGGTGAAGTTGAAGATTTTCTGGTCTTTAAAGCAATTTTTGAAGTCTGGATCAACCTTGCTCAGTTCGACCTCTTTTTGAACCTGCAGCTCGTTATTATCCGGGAAGTTGAACGCCACCGCCATGTTGGACTCCCACATACCGCGTTCCATATAGTACATGGTAAGGGTGTGCTTGCCGGTAGAAAGACCAGGGATGGAGACACTTGCGTTTTTATAATACGTTTCGGTTTTTCCTAAGTAAGTAATGTTTGTCTCCGTTTTATGGTTGTTTTTATCACACTCTTCAGCGCCATATTTATCTGTCTTGTTGTTCTTGACCTGGCTGACATAGGAAGTTACGGTGTTTTTCTTATTATCGCGCTGGTCAAATTCCAACACACCAGAAACTTTGGCATGCGCACCGCCAATATCCAGGACAAGCTGATTGTCAATGAAAACCCACACATCATCATCACCAGAGAAGTAAAAACGAATTGGAATTTCATTATTGTAGTCGTCCTTAACTGTTCCGGTACTGGTTAGGGTAAACGGGATTTCAAGTTTTGCGCCGTAACCGTAATTGTACCTGACTGCGCTCTTACTGGTTGTGGTTTCATTGAACGGGAAAAAGCCGTATTGCGTTGAAACTTTATTTGGATCACTTGCACTGTCCACGTTGTGGGACGCCTCGCTCAGATATTCAGCGGTTGTCTCTCCCGTGCTATCATTACCAAGGTACAACTGATCGCTATTTGTATCTTTGCGCAGATATAGAGAAGTTTTGCTACTGTCAAACCACCAGTATTTAACACCTTTGCCTTTTTGATCTGATTCTACAAAAACTTCTTTTTGGGTAAACGGGAACTCAACATTGTGGTAAACTTCACCAAGTTTTGCATTTTTGCTGTTTTGGCTGGTCAGGAACTTTTCATTGAAATGCGGTTCTTTCAGGGTCGTTCCATTCATCACGATGTCGCCATCGCTGTCCCTTTTGTCTGCCACAATGCCCTGGAAAGCGTAGGAATTTTTCTCGTTTCCGCCTCCTATATCAAAGTTCGAGTTATTGGCTGCGATAAAGATATTGTAAGAACTCCATCCGTACAAATTCAATGTACTTGCAATATCCGCAAATTTTGGAGCCCAATCACTTGGCTGGAAATGGCCTGTATAAATGGGATATATAATGGACTTTCCGGTATTATTATTTACATAACTCTGATAGTAGTCGCTGATTGCCTGATCGAACTGGCGGAAGGGTACCCAGTGGCGCTGATTAACCGCATTATCATTATCGTAGCTATCACGGTTATTGCCGTTCAGTTCGTAATCTGTATAATAATCATACAGCGTACTGGTAACATACTTTGTATTTGGTTTTTCCGTAAATTCAGCAGCGGCAATATCTACTACTTTAGTGTCAGGATTTTTCCACGTTTCGGCATCACGCAGGGTACCTTTTGGAGCCCAGTAGCCGCCACGAGTGGTACCTTTATATACTGCATCGTCATTCGTATCCGCATAGAAGCAATTTTTGTCATCTGTGGGAATCGGCAGCCACTCTGTACTTACTCCATTTTGTCTTGTCGCATTGTCATCGTTAATTTCTTCACCGGAAAAGATGATTGAACGATATCCTTGGGGAATGTCAATATAATAAAGATTTTCGTTTGTACCATCTTTTACCAGCGTGCCGCTTTCGGATTCTACGCCGTCTCCTTTTATCCGATAATAAATGGTCTCTTTATTATTATTATTGGCTTTGGGGATTGAAAAGTCGCCGGTATCTCCATTCAATGCCATCTTGGAAAAAGTAGCATCGTAATAGATACGGAAAGATTTTTCTATACCCCATCTTACGTCGTTTGTGCCAGTATAGATAAAGCAGTTACTTGTTTCACTGTACATAAAGGATTCTTTATCATTACCACTAACAGATTCTTTATAGAAGTTATAGTATTTGCTGGTTTTGTTTTCATCGTCCTCATCCCATGTAAACTGAACATAAGAGCATGCCTGGTCTGGGATGGTAAAACCAACGACGCCTCCCCCAGCAACAGTTTGAGCTTCTGAGCTATTAACCAATGTTAAGGCTCCATCTTTATCAGGGATATAGAAATTTGCCTTTACGTTCGTTAATTCAGCTGTACTGCGGTTTTCGAACTTGATGGGTTTGTTTTTATAGTATGTATGACCCGTCAGGATGGGATTGTCTGTCCATTCACCTTTAGTTGGATCATACATTTTGTTATTGTAGGAGCTTATAGGTTTCGGTTCCTGCTCCTTTAGCGGAATCTGTGCTTTCCAACCACCATCCCTGTATAACTGGAACTGTATTTCTAGAATGTTATCTCCTAATATATCTTTACAATTCTTAACGGCATAAATCTTATGTCCATCTTCTGTTTTCCATCCGGTCGGCTCCATTGAAAGCTGAAGCCACCACTCATCATTCTTAGAATTGCCCGGTTTTCTATCAGTTCTTACATTAAATTTAATTTCATCGGAATCTAAAACGGTCACCGTCTCATTATTACCCGGCATCGTATTCGGAACGACAAAGTAAACCGTGAATTCTTCTGCCGCTTTCTGCTCACTAACTGCCTGCACATTATCCACGCTTCTTGCGGCGTACATCTTCTGCGGCTGTTCGGTCGGTTCCGGGGTGGCGGTGGGGGTCACGGTCGGCACAGGGGTGGCCGTTGCGGTGGCTGCCGGTTCCGGGGTCGGGGTGGGTTCTGCCGTGGGCTCCGGCGTTTCGGTCGGGGCGGGCTGCTCCGGCTCGGCGCTTTGTTCCGGTTCCGGGGTGGCGGCGTTCTGCTCCGGCGGAGTGGTATCCTCCCCGGAGGCCGTTCCCTGCTCATCCTCCAGCAGCTCTACTTCGTCAGGTGCGTCGGGCAGAAGATCCACCTCGGCGTATACAGGCAGGGCCATTGCCATAACCAGGCAAGCGGTGACAAGCAGCGCTGTCAGCCGGCGCGCCCAACCTGTTGTGTTTTTCCCTGTTCTATTCAATCTGCTCACTCGCCTTTCGCGCTGGTTTAATGAAAGCACATTGTTCCACAGGGGATTCCTGTGGAACAATAAAAGAAGCCAGCTTCTTTCGCTTGCGCAACCGTTGCCATGTTGTTTTCAAAAAAACCGCATCGAATCTTCTCATTGCGCATTTACTTTTCAGTGTTAAAGTATAGCACCTTTATACCAGAAAGGCAATACAATCCACGTAAATTCCTGTTTTTCAGCACTTTTACTGATTGCGTTTTCCTCCAATTATACAATGTATTCAAAGCCTTTGTATAAATTATTCCTGATTTTCTTTTTGGCAGCGGTCATTTTTATATACTTTGACCGCGCGTTTATGATCCTCTGCGCACACAGAGCGCAACTTTGCAGCAAAATTCACCTTTTTTGCTACATTTCCCTGTTTTTGCGCAATTATTTGTTTCGCATGCGCCTGTTTGTGGCGGGGCCTGGCGGCTGGGTGGACGCCTTGTGGAAGGGATGGCAGGTTTGCGGCGCACGGTTCCCGTTTTTTTGCGGCGCGATGGGTACACCGCGCCCCTGCAAACGGTTTGCGGTGTTTGCGGCGGCGGGTGTGTGTTTGCTGGATTGCACGCCCGCCAACGGGACGCCGTTCTCCCTTTACAACGGGGTGCGGGTTTGCTGCAGATATGCCATTCGCTTTTTTGTCCCCCCTGCCCTGCCCCTGATTCCCGGTTTCCCATTGCCGATTTCTATTTGCGCCAGCTCCTGAGGTGCATCTGAGAGCAACGAAAATAGCGGATCTTTCGCAAGCACAAAATCCGGCTGCGTTTACTGAAACAGACGAGCTTTTTGACGTTTCAGATAGGACTAAGGTGTATCTGAAAAGTCGAAAATTTAGTCTATTTCTACAAACACAGCGGGATTTTGCGTTAAAGCGCCTTGGAATCCACAAAGGATTCCTGCGGCTCTCTGCCTTAAATCCTGCTTGTGTTTGCGAAATATCCGTCATTTTCTTTGTTTTCAGATACACCTCCAGCTTCCAGCTTTCAATCTATCCTGTGTAAACTGCAACCCCTCATGCGCCATTCTGTGCGGCACTTACCTTATAATATAAGGGGTGCTACCCTGTGTAAATTTGCAACTGATCTATTTGAAGCAGCTGTGAGCTGTTGCAATTTTGCACAGGGTATTGCCCGCATTCTGTGCCGAACATTCCCGAAACGTGTTGGAAAAACGCACAGGATTGCCTTGTTTCCCTATGCCGCTTACCGTTGGAAAAACGCACAGGTTACCCCCGGAACAGTTGCAATTTACACAGGGTATTCCCGCTCCCCTGCCCCGCCGTGACCCGCGTACCTGTTGGAAAACCACACAGGATAGGCCCGTTCCCCGTGTTGCAATTTACACAGGTTTGGCTGTTTTTGGCTTATTTGCAACTTTACGCAGGTTGCTTTCCGCACAGGAAAATGGTGGTGGAATGCACAGGCTGCAGTTGGTTGAACACACAGGTTTGCGTTGTTAAATTACACAGGCTCTACCTATTACTAATATAGAACTAAACATCTAAGCCATAATAACAACCAGAGGTAAGCCGGGAGATGGGGGAGAATGGGAAAAAATTGGTGTTGCCATTCCATCAGGTTACAGAACCCTGAAACAACAGGACAGAAAAGCACGATAAAACCCTGTGTAACCTGCACCCGGGCCGCAGCCCCCACAGGATATATGGCAAACCACAACGCGGGTGTTGCATTTTGCACAGGGTAATGGCGGTGAAACCCTGTGTAAATTTGCAATTCTTGCGCTGGACAACAGGATGTGCTATAATGTCTAGCATGATGTGCGTGACCACCCGGGATACAGCAACCGATATAGGAGGCCCCTGCTTATGGCGGCAAGTAAACAGAAAAAAGATGATCCGTTTGTCGTTACGTTTGAAGAACGCGGGGACCAGACCATCGTTCGCAAATCCAATGACCTTGTACAGATGACGCGCAACAACCTGACGCTGAGCCAGCAGCGCCTGATGCTGCATATTTTTTCGATGATTAAGCCGGAGGATACGGACCTGCCCTCTTATGAGCTGAGCATTTATGATTTTATCAAGATGACCGGCATGGACCCGCACAGCGGGGCGCTGTACAAACAGGTGCGCAAAAATATTGAGGAGCTGGCCAACGCGCCCATCCAGTGGATCAAGAATAACGGAACTTCCACGGTGGAAACATTCCGCTGGATCGATAAAGTGCGCATTGATGAGGGCCGCGCGCGCATGACCATCACGCTGGATCCGGTGCTGAAACCGCACCTGGTGCAGCTGAAAACCCTGTATACCACCATGGATGTGACCTACACCATGCTGATGCGGTCCACCTATTCCATCCGCATTTACGAGCTGTGCAAGAGCTACCAGAGCCTGTACCTGAAAAAGAAAGCGGCCGGGGAACCGCTGGTATGGAACCTGAGCATGCTGTATGAACAGCTTTCGTATACGGCCAACCGATGGTCGGATTTCCGCCGCCTGGCACTGGAAAAGGCAAAGGCGGAAATTAACGAAAAGACGGATATTATTTTTAATTACGATGTGTACGAAAAAAAAGGGCAGAAGGTTCTTTCGCTGGTGGTAACGATTGACCCGGTGGATGATGCCGCCGCACAGGCCAACCTGGACAGCATCAACAGCACAGTGCGCAAAAAGAGCAAAAAGAAGGGCCGCCCCACCGTGGCGATTGAGGATTCGCTGCTGGATGACCCCAGCGTGATCACCTTTGATTATGTTTCGGCACCGGAAACAACGATCCCCTATTCCTTTGGACGCCACCGCACCGAGCTGCGGGAGGAAATTGTTGTGAAAGCGCGCATGGATCAGCTGCGCGCGGAGATTACGCCCGAAGAGCTGCACGCGGTGGAAGTGATCATTGATGTGTTGGCAGATGCCTGCTGCACCATCCAGGCAGGCGATGGCGAGCAGGACGGCGGCAACAAAACGGTGTTTGGAAAGATGAATGCCATTATCCTGGATTGCGGCGGGCTGACCAGTTGGCTGGCCGGTGTGGCACCCCGTTATGCACAGGAGATCATTCCCCGGTCGCAGACGATGCGCAGCCCGGCGCGGTACCTGAACAAGGTGCTGCGCGAGGATATGGATAACTATCGCATTTATATTTTCCGCAAGGCAAAGCCGGCAGCAGAACCCAAAGAGGAGCTGTTGGAAGCGGAGTACCATGTGATGGACGAGCCGGTGCAGCAAACGCTGCCGGAGCCTGAGCCACCCAAGGTAGAGCTGATTCCCGAAACGATTGTAAAACGGCAGGATATGCGAAAAGAGTTTGCAAAGTTTGTAGATGATGGATACCTGGAAAAGACGTTGACGAGCGGCCAGCGCGGCGCTTACCACGAAATTTACCGCCACCTGGCAGCGCGGTGCGTGCCATCGCCTTCCAGCCTGCGCAATGGGCTGAAAGACGAAATGCGGCTGCATTACCTGGCCTGCATGAATGAAGTGATTGAAAAGTATGGCAGCCTGACCCCGTTGATGGAAGCTATGGCGCATGAACTGGACTTTGATGTGTTCTGGGCAAAGGCCGCCAAAGACCCCAACGTGAATAACCCGATGGGGCTGTTCTACCACATTATTGAAGAACGCGCGCTGAACCCGATCGGCACCATAATGAACGACCAGGCACAACGGCAGAAGGTTGCCGCCAAGGAAAAAGGTGAAAAAGATAAGTGGCACAACGAAAGCTGGATGGATGCTTTTGAGGAAGATATCCCGGATGACAGCGAAGAGTAATTGAGATGAAGCGGAGCGGAACATCCGGGAACGCTATTATAATAAGGTAAGCAGCGGCTGGCAGATTGCTGGCCGCTGCTTTTTTGTTGGGGTGCAGCTGAGAAATGGAAATATCCGGCGTTTTTTGATTTCAGATAGACCTTGGGCAACACCGCACAATTCCCGCCTTGCGGCTTAAGCACCGCTCCGGCAGCTGCGGCACGGCATCTGCGTTGCCAAAATGCTCGATAAGACATCCAGTATTATCTGCGCTTTTGGCCTAGCAGCTACCGCACCTCGCTCGCCGTATCGGCACTTAGAATTATGCGGTATTGCCCTTGGGATAATAGGTGAGAAGGAAGGTGCGTGAGCGGGAATGCCTGGATGAAGTGAAGAAGGATGGGAAGGAAAAGCGGCAGAGAAAATGCGTGAACAGCAACGAAGAGATGCCTGCATAATATTCGTCAAAATATCCGTTGACACGCGCGAAGCATATGATATAATAGAAGCTATAACAGCAACGAAGAGATGCCGCACGGCACGGGGTGCCCGTTTTTGCAACCCGCAGTTAGATTAAGATACCGGCGTGCGGTACCGCAAAAAGAATCGAACAAAAGCCAAAGATTAACCGACAGCAACGAAGAGATGCCTACACAAAGGCGCTCGCAAGGAGGAAAACAATGGGATATTGTATCTCAGTCTGCATTGAAAAAGGCGGCGTGGGAAAAACCGTTACCGTCTGCAACCTGGCGGCGCTGATGGCGCAGGACGGCAAGCGGGTGCTTGTTGTAGATATGGATGCCCAGGGCAACTGTACCTATACCCTGACGGGCGCCCGTGTAACCGATAATACTTTTGACCGCGCTGGCGTGTATGATATGTTCCGTGCCTATGGCATCAGCGGTACGCAGAACTATATTTCCCGCACGCAGTTTGATAATATTGATATAATTCCGGCAAATGGCAACACCCCAATGGCGGCCAAGCAGCTGCAAATCCTGGAACAGTCCGAAAGCACCAGTATCAATATGTTTTTGGCCATGTGCCTGGCACAGGTTGCCGGCGAATACGACTATATTTTGATCGATACCCCGCCGTCCCGCGATGTAATGGTGACCAACGCCCTGATGGCCAGTGACTTTGTGCTGATCCCCTGCGTGTGCGATGACTACAGCCGTGACAGTGTGTACCGCACTGTGGCCATGTGCCAGCAGTTGGAGCACGATGAGGGCGAAAAAATTGATGTTTTGGGCATTATCCTGACTATGGTGGAAAAAACTGCCCTGACCGAAGTGATCCGCAATGAACTGCGGGAAAGCCAGCTGGGCAGCAAGCTGTTTGCTGCCGAAATCCGTAAGGGACAGGCTGTAAAGGATAGCACCCGCCTTGGTGCGCCGGTTGTGCTATGTGCACGCAGCAGCAACCCGGCAAAGGATTATGCAAAGGTGTATGCCGAGCTGAAAACGCGCGTTGAACAGGAGGCAGAGTGATGGCAAGCAAACTGGACCGACTGCAGAAGAAAGGCTTTAAAGTAAACGAAGCAGCGTTAAGTAAGATCGCGCGCGGCGACCAGGAGCCGGGCGGTGAATACAGCGAGATCAATATCAATGATATTGAAGAAAACCCGGATAATGCCCTTTACCGTGAGCTGGATACCGAGGAAGATATTGCGCTGCTGGCCGATGATATCCGCCGCGCGGGGCTGCTGCACAATCTGGTTGTGTTCCCTAAGACCGGTGTTGGCGGAAAATATGTGCTGCTTTCCGGCGAGCGCCGCCTGCGTGCGCTGCGCCTGTTGGTGGAGCAGGATAAACGCGAGCAGGAAGAAAAACAGCTGCCCAACCGCATGAGTGAATGGCAGAAAGTGCAGTGCAAAGTGGTGCGCAACTTGACGGAAAACGAAAAAGTTGTGTATATTGACAGCGCAAACCTGCAAGTGCGCGGCGGCATCAGCAATGAACGTGTGATGCGCCAGGCGGCGGCGCGTTTTGTGGAAAACCTGCAAAAAGCACCGTATAACCTGAGCGCAGCGGAAGCAAAAAAAGCGCTGAAAGAGGTCAGCCCGCTGAATTCCCGCACGATTGATAAGGCGCTTTCGATTCAGAATGATCTCAACCCTGATCTGCGCCGCTTGCTGGATGAGGAATTCCTGAACCGAGCCGAGTGCGAAACCTATCTCCGCCTGACCCTGGAAGAACAGGCCCGTGCAGCCGCAGTGTTTTTGAAAATTGCAGCCCTTGACCCACGCAGCCATGAGCGCCGCGCCATTAAGGACGCATTGACCACCGCCATGTTGGATGTAGCAGTGGAACGCCGCAGCATGCAGGAGCGCGAGAGCGTATTTGCAGCAGCGTTGCAAAATGCACAGGATGCAATCGGCCAGGCCAAGACGCAGGAAAACAAGGCGGCGGCAGTAGATAAAGACCACAACTTTATTTCGGCCAAACTGCCTACTACGGCCCGCAAACTGCGTAAAATTGCAGCGGCAAAAAATATTGAAGCTAAGATCCGCAGTTATACGGCAGAGGACCGCAAAGCAATGTCGGACCAGATGCAGGAGCTGATTGCGGCAGCGCAGGAGCTGAAAGCACTGATTGATGCGGTGGAATAATCCAGATCCACGAAAGCGACAAGCAACAAAAATCCATGCAAATAGGAATACAGGAATCCACGATATGAAACAGCGAATTGTCATCCGGCTGCACCTGGCTGTGCGGGCAGTGCTGCAAAGCGAAGCGGACTGGCGCGGCACGCGGCTGGGCACCCTGACATCGGAGCTGATCCATGAACAGGCTGCAAAAGCGCGCCTGTGCGGGGTGCAGAATTACGAGTTGAACCCCGTCAGCAGCCGCTATGTTCCCGTTACAAACGGGACAAAATATAAGCAGACATCTGGCCTGGAGCAGATCTCCATCTATCTGAACGATGAGGATATGCAAACCCTGAAAGAACTGGCACTGGCCAACGATAGTGTGCGTGTGATCAACGGCAGGCAGGCAATCACCTACCGATATGTTGTTCCCGGAATGCTGCTGAACGACCCGGTGTTTACGGGGCTGACAGAGCAGAACAGCACGGCAGGGTAAGCACTTCAAAATCTTGAATAAATCAAAGGCGGCACCGCGTTTTTTGAAAGACGCGGTGCCGTTTTGTATGCAAAGCAGCCTGAAAATACTACAAAACATAAACCTGTGCGAAATTACAACAAAACGGATAGAAGATGAGAATAGGAAAAAAAGGAGAAATATGTTGGAATTTTACACAGGTTTACAGAGCAAAGCATGAGGAAAAGCGCGATGCAGCGTTTGCGAAATAAAGCGGATTTTGGGTGAATCAGGTGCGGGGAACCAAAAAAGAAGGGAAACCTGTGTAAATGGCAACAATCTGCAGGGTGAATTACCTTTTTATAATACGACAGGGATAGTAATACCCTGTGTAAAGATGCAACACTGTACGCTGCGAAAGGGAAGAGTTGCAATTTTACACAGGGTATTGGTTATTCTGTCAGGCGGAGTAGAAGGAAAACACTAAAGGCAATACCGCACAATTCCCGCCTAACGGCTCAAGCACCGCTCCGGCGGCTGC
>OGQJ01001258.1_pt1 | contig 23519 bp, 20 predicted proteins | sample 1553161 | NCBI WGS metagenome assembly OGQJ01 (sample SAMEA2579923, study PRJEB22360) | human gut metagenome | biome: human gut; feature: human-associated habitat; material: faeces | place: Denmark | collected 2008/2010 | reverse complement strand
CGCTGCACAGGCCCCTCGAATCATGCACGGCGCGCGAATCTTGCCATCCTCTGACGACTGACCTTTCGGAGAAGAGATACCTTCGCTGAAGGATGGGATGCTTCGTTTCTTCCGGTTCGGTGGTGCAGGTTCGGGCATCCCCGTCTAGCGGGGAAGTCGCCCGCGCCGTCCCCGCCCAGTGCAAGGCCACCCAGCATCTGCCTTTCCTGACGGATGGCGCGCATTCGCCTTCCCCGCTTCGGCGGCTTGAGGCAGGGCATAAGAAAGGGGGACCCGTGTGGGTCCCCCTTTTAGCTGGTCGGCAGGTACGAGTCGGTCAGCTCTAACAGTGCGGATCGGTCAGCTCTAACGGTACGAGCCGATTAGCTCAAGCGGCACGGCCGACCTGCTAGTTGGCAATAAGCTGACTAGTTCTGGCCAGGCTCGACAACCAGCGTGTCTTCGTATGCTGCACCGTAGGTATCAAGCAGGGTCTTCTCATAGTCTGCGTGGAAGAAGTTCTCGGAGCCGAGGTTCTTCAGGTCCTCGTTGATCCAGTTCAGCAGGCTTTCGTTGCCCTTGGAAACAGCAGGAGCGATAGTGTCGGTGTCGCCCAGCTGCTCAATGCCGACAACGTATTCGGGGCCAGCCTGGTTGGCGAAGGCGATAACCTCGGTGTTGTCATTTGCCCAAACAGCATCGGGATTGTTTTCGAATGCGGTCTTAGCTGCAGCGTAGGTGTCGTACTTCTCGAGCTTGAGGTCCTTGTTGTGCTCGGTGAGGTAGGTCTCGGCAGTGGTGCCGGAGATTACGATTACCGTGCGGTCGCCAATCTGGTCGAGGTCGGTAACAACCTTGTCCTTGTGGGAAACAACGCCCAAAGCAACGTTCATGTAGGGATCGGCGAAGTCGACCGCCTCAGCGCGCTCGGGGGTGACGGTGAAGTTTGCCAGGATAACGTCAACCTTGCCAGTCTGCAGGTATTCAACGCGGTTGGCTGCTTCGGTGGACACCAGCTCAACATCTACTCCAAGGTCCTGGCCAAGACGGTTTGCCAGCTCGATGTCGTAACCCTGGTAGTTGCCGTTTTCGTCGACGTAGCCGAAGGGGCTCTTGTCACTGAATACGCCGATGGTGATCTTGCCGCTGTCCTTGATCTGGTCAAGAGTGCGGTAATTTGCGCCCGAGGAATTGCTGTTGCCGGAGCAGCCCGTGAGCAAGGCTCCCGCAAGAGCCAAGGCTGCAACAAGCACAGCAACAAGCTTCCAGGTGCGTTTCGTCTGGGTCATGTCTTTCTCCTTACTTCTGCCCTCTTTAGCGTGCGAGGGTTTCTTTGATTGATGGAAGTAAACCGCTTAAATCCTACAAAGTCAATAAGGATTGAGGGAATTAGTCATTTTGCTTTTGTGAATGGCTGGTTATTGCGGAGTTGGGGGCGTAGCTGCATCGTGGGCAATGCGTCGAAAGCGCGCCTCCGCTCCCGTTGCTTAGCCGCCGCTGTTGCTGTTGGCGCCCACCGTTCCCCAGGTTGACAGAGACTTATCTGTGGCTGCAACGGGCATCCGTGCGCGGACCATGGAACAGCGCGAGGCGAACAACCGCCCGAATGCACATCATTGAAACAAACGAGGCTCGCTTGAGGTTGTAGCGATCCGTGCCTTTCGAGGGGGGGGCGGGGCGGGTCTCCGTGTGCGCGGGCGCTGTCAGGCGGTTGCCTGTGACATCGGTGGGAAAGGGCCCTCTGCAGGCGCGGGCGTTGCGATTTGTCGAGAAGGCCGTATTGCGAAAACGAAAAAAGCCCCATTGCTGGGGCTCTGAGGGTGCGATGGGATTCGAAGAGGATTTCGTTTAAGTCATGCGACCGGTTTCACGCGACTGCATCGGCTCCTGGCAGTAGCGGGCTTTAGCCCGACTCTGCTTGAGTCTCTGGTTGCGACAGGCTTCACCCGGTCGCTTTGGGCTCCTGGCTACGCTGGACCCCCCAATCCTTCTGGCTGAAGCGCTCGTTAGGCTTCGTGCTGACGGACGGCGTCGAACTCGAAAGTATGCAGGAACTTCTGTGCGCGTTCGGTTCTGGGGTGCTCGAAGAAGCGTTCGGGAATATCTTGTTCCACGATTTCGCCTCCATCGAAGAACAGAACACGGTCGGCAACGGCGCGTGCGAACTGCATTTCGTGGGTAACGATAAGCATCGTTTTGCCCTCCTGCGCCAAGCCCAAGATAACGTCCAGTACCTCGCGCACCATTTCGGGGTCGAGGGCGGCGGTAACTTCGTCGAGCAGCAGCACTTCGGGCTCCATTGCCAACGCGCGGGCAATGGCAACGCGCTGCTTCTGGCCGCCAGAAAGCTCGCGCGGATAGCTCTTTTCCTTGTCGGTAAGGCCAACGCGCTTCAGGAGGGCGCGAGCCGCCTCTTCGGCCTGTGCCTTGGGGATCTTCTTCACCTTGGTGGGCGCCAACGTGATGTTGTCGAGCACCGTCATATGGGGGAACAGATCGTAGCTCTGGAACACCATGCCAACTTTTTGGCGAAGCTCGGTGAGATCCTTTTCGGAGCTGGTTACCTCTTTGCCGTCAACCTCGATGGTGCCTCCCTGAATAGGCTCAAGGGCATTGATGCAGCGCAGGAAGGTAGACTTGCCGCACCCCGAGGGGCCGATGACCACAATTACCTCGCCGCGCTTAACGGAAAGGCTGATATCTTCCAGCACCACGTTATCGCCGTAGGCTTTCTTAAGATGCTCAATGGAGAGCAGGGCGGTATCGCTCATTGCTTAGTTCCATTTCTTCTCGAGGTGGTTTGCCAGCATACTGATGGGCCAGCAAATTACGAAGTACAGCAGCATAATAGTGCCGTAAATGCCGAATACGGCGTTGGGGGAGGTCATGCGGTTTGCCTCGATGATCTGTTGGCCAACCTTCATCATCTCAATAACGCCGATCATCAGCAGCAAGCTGGTGGTTTTGATCATGCGGGTAATGAGGTTGATGGAGGAAGGGATAAGGCGGCGGATGGCCTGCGGGATGATTACCTGACGGTAAATTTGTGCTTTATTCAGACCCAGCGCAGCGGCGCTTTCGTACTGCTGCTTTGGGATGCTGGTAAGGGCACCGCGAACCAAGTCGCCCATTTCGCCGGTGCCCCAGAACACGAATACGATGATGGAGGAAAGCTCCGCCGAGATATTCAGGCCCATAACACGCGTGGCGCCGAAGAACACGATGTAGAGCAGCACCAGCTGCGGCATAATGCGCACGATTTCGAGGTACAAACGAGAAATAACCTTGGCAACAGGGTTTTTCCACGTCATGAAGATGCCGAACAGCATGCCTAGGATGATGCTGAGCACGACAGAGATTGCGCTGATCTGCACCGCAACCCAAAGACCCTGCAGAAGGCGGGTGGCGTTTGAGCCCATGAACAGAACATCAAGCCCCAAAGCTTCCATGGCGCAACCTCCTTTCAATGTACGTACCAGCAACGGAAACCGGCACCAGGATAATGAGGTAGAACGCTACGAGCATTACCAGGCATTCGGTGGTTTTGTAGTAAAGGCCCATCAGGTCTTTCGTAACGAACATGAGATCCATCAGGCTGATTGCGGAAAACACGCTGGTTTCCTTCAGCAGGAAGATAACGTTGGCAACAAACGATGGGAAGCTCAGCGAAACTGCCTGCGGAAGCACAACGTAGCGCATGGACTGCAGTTTCGAAAGGCCCAGGCTGATAGCGCTCTCACGTTGGATGGGCTCCACGTTTTCCAGGCCAGCACGGAACGATTCGGCCATATAGGCACCGCCGTGCAATGCAAGGCCAACCATACCGCACACTTCCGGTGTGATGGAGAAGCCCATGCGAGGCAGGCCAAAATAGAAGAAGAACAGCTGAATAAGCAATGGCGTGTTGCGGAACAGCTCGATGTATACGCGACAAAGCTGGCGAAGCACAGGGATGCGGAAGTGCACGATCATGGCCACAATGAGGCCGATGATGACGGATCCGGCGATGCCGATCCATCCGATGCTCAGCGTCAGCCACGCCGCATCCTCGTACAGAGGAAGGTATTGCGCCATGGCGTCGAAGTTCAACGCGGGATCCTTTCTACATTGCAAAACCTATCAGTTTGATAGGATTAAGGGGGATTGTAGAACGATGGCAATGCAAGTCAAGCATTTTCAGGGGCAAGACGGCATGCCTTGGCAAAAAGCCAACAGCTTTACATATTACTTGTTTAAGCCGCCTTTGTGGCACTAAGCGTGCTCGAATCTCGTATTCGGCGAAGTGGTGGCGGTTTGCGCATCGGTGGGTGCTAGACTTCGGAGGTAATTTTGAACTCATTGCCTGGAATGGAAAGGAATCAGATTTTGAGCGAGCCGGAAAAGCGGGAGGTTCCCTTTAAGGAAGTGGCGCGAAAATTCGTTAGCTACTACAAACCATTCACGTTTTTGTTCGTTGCCGACTTGGTATGCGCAACGCTGCTCGCCGCCATCGACTTGGCATTCCCCCAGATCCTCAATTTCTTTGTGCGCGATTTCTTCGTCAACGCTCGCGATGCCATTATGGGCGTATTGCCGTGGGTGGCTGCTGGGCTGGTGGCGATGTATGTGGTGCGCAGCTTGTGCCAGTACTTCATTTCTTGCTGGGGCCACATTATGGGTGCACGCATGGAGGCGCGGATGCGCATGGATTTGTTCCGGCAGTATCAGCGTTTGAGCTTTTCATATTACGATCGAAACAACACTGGCGAAATGATGTCGAAGCTGGTTACCGACCTGTTCGACATTTCGGAGGTGGCCCACCACGGTCCCGAGAACCTCTTTATCGCAACCCTGAAAATCGTGGGTTCCTTCACGCTGCTGATGTTCATCAACGTTCCGCTTACGCTGGTGATGTTGGCGGTGACGGCTGTCATGGCAACGTATGCGTTTGTTCAGAATTACCGTAAGCGCATAATCTTCCGCCAGAATCGTGTGCGCATGGCGGGTTTGAACGCGCGTTTGCAGGATTCGCTGGGCGGCATTCGTGTGGTGAAGGGCTTTGGCAACGAACATATCGAGATCGACAAGTTCGGCCATGCCAATGAAGAGTTCATCGAAACGAAGGAACTTTCGTACCGTTTCATGGGTCAATTCCAAATGGCATCGAGCTTCTTCACGGGCGCGTTGTATACGGCAACCATTGTGGGCGGCGGCCTGTTTGTTGCGCAGGGCATCCTCGATCCTGCCGATATGGTTATGTACGCGCTGTACATTGGCATCTTTATTGCTCCCGTGGAGCTGCTCATCAACTTCACCGAAACGTTCCAGAAAGGTTATGCGGGCTTTCGTCGTTTCGTGGAAACGCTTGCTGAACGTCCAGGGGTGGAAAACAAGCCCGATGCCATTGATCTTGGTGCCGTGGTTGACGAAGGAATTGCTCCGAGCATCAGCTATTCGGACGTTCGTTTCTCGTATGTTGACGGCAAGGAGGTGCTGCGTGGCTTGACCCTTGAGGTGCCCGCGGGATCTACCGTTGCGTTGGTCGGTCCTTCGGGCGGCGGAAAAACAACCACGTGCTCGTTGCTACCGCGCTTCTACGATGTGTCGTCTGGTTCCGTGAAAATCGACGGCATTGATGTGCGCGATGCCACGTTGGAGTCGCTTCGTGCGCAGGTGGGCATCGTGCAACAGGATGTGTATCTGTTCGAGGGTTCTATTCGCGAGAACATCTTGTATGGCGACCCGTCCGCTTCCCAGGAACGGGTTGAATGGGCTGCGCGTCAGGCGAACATTCACGAGTTTATTGCTGGCTTGGAAGATGGCTACGACACGTTTGTGGGCGAGCGCGGCACCCGCCTTTCGGGTGGGCAGAAGCAGCGCATCGCCATTGCGCGTGTGTTCCTGCGCGATCCTCATATCCTAGTGCTGGACGAAGCAACCAGCGCTCTGGACAACGAAAGCGAAGAGCGCGTTCAGGCATCGCTCGAGCGGCTGAGCGAAAACCGCACCACCTTGGTAATTGCGCATCGTCTTTCCACCATTCGCAACGCCGATTTCATCGCTGTGGTAGACGAGGGACGCGTGGTCGAAGTGGGTACGCACGAAGAGCTGCGGGCTCAGGGCGGCATTTACGATCGCTATTACCGTATGCAATTCGCGGGAAAGCGTGAAGCTGAGTAGCTTTTTGCGGCATTTGTCGACGCCGCAGCGCCGTCTGGGTGTACCCTGTGTTTGTTAGATAAGGCGAACTTTCAAGGGGAGGCTCCAGATGTTCAGGACCATAGTCGATATCGATGGCATGATGTGCGGTATGTGTGAATCGCACGTCAATGATGCCGTGCGTAATAACTTCAAGGTTAAAAAGGTGCGCTCCTCGCATGGCAAGGAGCGCACCGTGATTGAATCGGAAGCTCCTCTTGACGAAGGCGATCTCCGTCGTGTGATCGGCGCAACTGGCTACGAGGTGCAGCAGGTAACCTCCGAAGAAGTTCAAAAGAAGGGCCTTTTTGGCGGATTGTTTGGGAAGTAGTTCGAGCAAGCATGGAGGGCCACTGTTGTTGCAGCGGAGGCCGCGTTTTGGTGGCGAAGCGGGCTAACGAATGCGACAAGGTTCGCATAAGGCACTTGCTGCGCAAGCCCTCGGAATAACCCTAACGAACACGGTAGGGCTTGTTGCCCCAATAGAATTTCAGCAGGTGCTTCTTGGGCGCGCCAAGCGTTCCCACCAAATCGAGCGTAGCCACAGCGGCATCGTGCGCGGCGTTCGGGCGGCGCAGCGATTCTCCTCCGCTGAGCATGGTTTGAAGCTGGGCGGGGTTTTCGTGGATTTGCTGCAGGCGCTCAACCAGCTCTTCTGCGGTTTCGGCAGTAACGGCAGCGCCAGCTTTGGTGACCGTATAGGTGTTGGCGCGCTCCTGGCCGTACGACTTGCCCACCAAAACCAAGGGCAAGCGTGCGCACAGGCACTCGGTAGTGGCCAAGCCGCCTGATTTTGCCACGATCATGTCGCTCGCTTCCATCAGCTGCGGAATACGCTCGATGTAGTTGAAGACGGAAACATTTGCAATGTTCCGTTCTGCGAAAAACCCTTTCAGCCCATTGGCGTACTCTTCGTCGGCGCCAGCCAGGAAAGCGAAGTGCATGTTGGGGAATTCGGAAAGAAGCGGCACGACTTTGTTCACGATTTCGCGGAATGGGATATAAGGCTGCGAATGACGAGCGCCTGCCATCACCATTACGATCATTTTGTCTTGTGGAAGGCCGAATTGCTTCAGCACTTCTGCCCGATCGATGGGGTCGGTAAATCCCTTTCGCACCGGAATGCCTGTGACCTTGATGTGGCTTTCAGGCACCTTGCGCGGCGTGAGTTCCTTCACCATGGTTTCGTCGGCGGCGCAGAACAGGTCGCAATCAAGGTGCGGCCACAGGCCTTCGGCGCCGTAGTCGGTTGGAATGCAGGTTACGGGGAAGGTTTGCCCGGTAACCATCTTCGCGGCAACCGATGCGTTGGCGGCAACGATGTGTGTTGCCAGGATGGCGATGGGCTTGCGCTTTCGAACGATTTTGGTGAATGGCGAGAACATGAATGGCGACCATGCCGAACCGCCACCCCATAGCAGGCGTCCCGTAAAGGTGCGATGCCAGGTGATGTCGTAGAGCCAGTTAAAGGAAACGGTCACGTTGGCGGTTTTGTCGCCGTCGAATTTTATGTAGCCGTAATCGAGGATGTCCAACACGGCGATTTCGGTATTTTCCGGCAGGGCAGGATGCTTGCCGCAAAGATCTTCAAGAGCCTGAGCGGTTGCCTGTGCGGCGCTGCGATGGCCTGAGCCAACAGAGGCGTACGTGATGATGACCAGGGGACGATCCGATGTTTCATCGCATGTGGTAGTGATCATCGCGCCTCCTTCCAGCTGTGATTTTGCGTTTTGCGGCAAACCCGAAAGGGGTATGCGCTCTTGTTCTGCTTGGTGCGAGACAGTATGCGCCAAATGTCGAGGTCCTGTTACGCTTAGTCTATCTAACCAGAAATAAGGCACAAACGGGAGCAGCGTTGTTACAAAAACCGCGGTAAGAGCGTAAGCGGGTGGCAAATCTGCGGGAGTGGGCATTTTGACTCTTGCGGAAAAATAGATCGTTGCGTATAATTCTCTGGCGCTTGTTTTTAGCGTCGGGAGTGCCAACGTGGCTCAGTTGGTAGAGCAACGCATTCGTAATGCGTGGGTCGCCGGTTCGAGTCCGGCCGTTGGCTCCATCGAATTTGCAGGTCAGTCGCTTATGCGGCTGGCCTTTTTGTTTCTCCTGACCCGAATAGCCCTCCCGAAAAAGCGGGAATACGGGGCAGATATCATTTCTTCGGCTTCAAAATATAGGCAAAAAGTTGCAAAGCGCCGGGCTTTTTGCTCTGAGAAAACGGCACCTGTCCTGTACCCTCTCTTTCTTCGCGGCAGCGCTTTTGGAGGTTTACGTTTCTTGCTGTTCCTTTTGCTGGACTTTGATACTGTTGGAAAGAATCAAAATAGGCATGCTTGGTTTAGCATAATTTAAGGTGCGGCTGCGTTTGCGCGGCCGCTTGTGAAGAAGGACGGCTTTCGTGGCAGAGGGTTCAGCGCGCACAAAACTTGCAACGGTTGCATTGGTTATCGTGGGTTTTGCCCTAGGTTTTGCGGAGTTCATCGTTATCGGTATCACGCCCGATATCGCCGAGGAATATGGTATCTCCCTTGCTTCTGCTGGTAATCTGGTGGGCTTCTTTGCTATTTCATATGCGGTGTCGACGCCGATCATTGTGCTTTCTACCGGGCGTTTTCGCAGGTTTCCCTTGTTCGTGACGTTCCTTGCGGTATTCAACGCAGGCAACCTTCTGGCCATCGTGGCTCCTACGTACGAAACGCTGCTGGTTGCCCGTGTGCTTACCGCAGTGGTTTCGGGCGTGCTGCTGTCTACGGTAATGACATTTATCAACGACATCATTCCTCGTGAAAAATCGGCTCGCATCATTTCATTCGTTTACGCAGGCTTTTCTGTTGCCAGCGTCTTGGGGTACGCCCATTGGCACGCTGCTTGCCGATGCATTCGGTATCAAGGCTGCGTTTATAGCGGTAGAAGCTGTAGCGCTCGTTGTTACGGTGTTGCTGCTTGTTTCTGTGCCGCGCTCTGGCTCCACCGATGTTTCTTCTCGTGTGCGCGATCAGCTGGTAATCCTGAAGGATCGTCGCATCATCTTGGTGCTCATCATGAAAGGATTCGGCATGGCGGCAACGTACGTGTTCTACGTGTACGTAACGCCTATCTTGGAAGATGGCGTGGGCCTTTCGGTGTGGATGGTAAGTATCGTGCTGTTCTTCTACGGTGCCGCAACTATTGTTTCCAATCTGGGTAGCGGCTCCATCGCTCAGCATTACGGCTTGGCGAAAATGCCTATCATGTTCGGTTTGCAGGCCCTTGTGCTTCTGCTGCTTGGCCCCAGCCTTGCTTCGGGCAACACCGCGCTTGCCGTGATTAACGTGGTGCTTACGGGCGTGTTCATCTACCACATGAATTCTCCGTTGCAAACGTTTCTGCTGCAAACCTCAGCTAAGGATTATCCGAAGGCGATTACCCTTGCGTCTGCTGTTATGCCCACCTCTTCCGACCTTGGTATTGCTACGGGATCGTTCCTTGGCGGCGTGGTGGCTTCAGGCCCTGGTTTTGTGTGGGCGGGCCCAGTAGGCGCTCTGTTCGCGATTGTTGCTGTTGTTGCCGCCGTGCTGATCTTGCAGCCGGAAAACCGCAAGCGCGAAACCGCACAGTAGAAAAGAGCCGCGAAAAGAGCGCTACCTTGTGTACGCAGCCGATTTAGGGAGTCGGCCGTGTGAAAAAGAATAGTGAACCGCGAAGGGCTGCCCTGACGCTGTATTGAAACGCCCCTGTTTCTTCGAAGCAAGAAGCAGGGGCGTTCCCATTGGTTTCGATGTAGCCCTTTTGCGTTTTGCGAGTCGGTTCGGCGAACCTGCGGTTTACGAATTGTGCTTAGAAGACGTTGTTAGTACAGGAAGCCGAGCTTCTTCGCTTCGTAAGTAAGCTCGTCGCGGAAATCGGGATGGGCGATGCTGATAAGGCGCTGTGCGCGGGTGGGAATGTCGGCCCAGCGCAGATCGACTACGCCGTATTCGGTTGCAATGAAATGCACGTCGTTGCGAAGGCTGGTTATGGCGCTGCCTGGTGCCAAGGTGGGCACGATTTTCGAAACAGGACCGTTCTTGGTGTGTGCCACGCTCGTTACGGCAATAAAGCCGCGCCCGCCCTTTGAGTTTTTCACACCTCGCACGAAGTCAAACTGCCCGCCGCTTGCAGAGTACTGGCGTGCGCCGATGCTTTCAGCGCACACTTGCCCGGTAAGGTCGATGCTTACGGCGGTGTTCACTGAAACCAGGTTGTCGTTCTTCGCGATAAGGGCGGGATTGCACACCGTTTCGTAGGATGTGTAGTACATGCTGGGGTTTTCGTGGATGAAATCGTACAGGCGCTGTGTGCCAGTCGAATACCCCGCAACCGAAACGCCTGGCATGAAGTTCTTTCGCGAGTTGTCGATGACGCCTTTTTGCTGCAGTTCAACAAAAGCGTCCGAGAACATCTCGGTGAAGCAGCCCAGATGCTGCTTGCTTTCCAAACCTGCGGCGATAGCGTTGATGATGCCGCCGATGCCCAACTGAATGGTGTCGCCATCGTTTACGCGATTGACGATGAACTCTGCAACCTTCGCCTCTTCAGGCGTCGGTGCGGGCACCTGTACATCTTCGAGCAGCTCTTCTTGCATTACGAAGGCATCAATGGTGCTTACGTGATAGTTGTGCGAATCGCCGAATACACGGGGAAGGCGCGGATTGATCTGCGCAATGATGTGCTTTGCACCACGCAATGCGCCCTGTTCGAATCCCAAGGGTCCGATGTTGCAGTTGCCTTGAGCGTCGGGCGGCGTCATTTGGACTACGGCGTAGTCGAGCCCAACTTCTTCCAACATGCGATTGGTATCCGAGAAATGAACGGGAATGTGCGCAACGCACTTTGATCCGTTAGCAAAGCCGGTGCGCTCGTTGGGCCCGGCGAAGTAGGTGTGGTAGCGGAACTGCTCGGGGGTTACATCGAGCTCCGCGAAGGTGATGTCGCCGTTCATCCAGTTGCCGAAAAGATCAATGCCGGTAAGGGTGCCCGTTGCAACCCTGTCAATCAGCGCATTGATGATGGTGGTGGGTACGTGAAGGCCACCCGTATAAATTTTCTGGTTGCCGGTTAGATGCTGCTCGAATACCTGGTTTACGGTTATTTTCTTCCGCTCGTATTCATCCTGCCAGTCCATGGTCCCTCCTGGTAGTTCCTGTTTTACTTAGGCGAAAAGGCCCAAGGCCCCTGAATATGAGAAAACGGCGGTCGCGCAATCCCCATTGCACGCCGCCGTTTAATTGTAGCGCTGTTTGCCCTGCTACATTTCGTCTGGTGAAAGCGGGAAATCTACGCCCGTCCAGATCTCAAAGGCGCGGGCACCCTGGAAGAACAGCATTCCCTCGCCGTTGATGGTGGTGCAGCCTGCTTCTTTGCCCATTTTCAGTAGCTCGGTTTCTGCTGGCTGGTAAATAGCGTCTTGGATTACCAGGCCTGGATGCAAGAACGATGCGTCGGGGATAGGGGACTGTCCTTCGAGCTTGCCCATGCCGATGGGGGTGGCGTTTGCCAGAAGATCGGCGTCAGCCAGCTGTGCGCGCAAGTCGTCCAAATCGTTTGCGTCGTGACGGCTGATTTTGCAGCCGGTTTTCTCAGCAACGAGGGCTACTTCTTCAGCAACACGATCCCATGATTTGCCCGTGCTGGGGCTGAATACCACGATTTCGCCTACGCCGTCGAGTGCTGCCTGTGCGGCAATGGGGGTTCCAGCGCCACCCATGCCCATCAGGACCATTTTCTTCCCTTTGGCGTCGACGCCGTGTTCTTCGAATGACTTCATGAAGCCGTAGCCATCGGTGCTGTATCCAGTGAGAACGCCGTCTTCGTTGACGATGGTGTTGACGGCGCCTACCATCTCGGCGATGGGATCAAGCTTGTCCAGGAACGGGATAACCGCAATCTTGTTCGGCATAGTAAGGTTGCAGCCGCGCATATTCAGAAGACGGATTGCATCGGTTGCCTGCTTCATATCTTCGCCAGGAACGCGGAAGGCCATATAAGCGTAATTCAGGCCGGCGCGTTCGAATGCTCGGTTATGAAGGTGGGGTGATTTGCTGTGTGCGACGGGGTCGCCGAACAGGCAAATTAGACGCGTTGCGCCATTGATGTCTTGCGTCATGGTGGCTTCTCTCTCCTCGAATGATGGGCGCCAGGGCGGCACTGCGGCGGTTTGCCGAAGGCGAGCCGATGGCTGGATTCGCATTCCTGTCAGAAAACGTATCAATCCTTGCTTGGATTCTATCATTGCGCTTCTATATTGTTGCATTCAAGCTATTGCGGATAACTATAGTCCCCGAGGGCTTGCTGGCAAACAGCCTGATTGCAGCATGGGGATGCTGGCGTTTCTTTCGGTATTTTTTTCAGCACTGCAAAGGTGCGCTCTGCCTGACTTTTCCCAGAGCCTCAAAGAAGCGCGTTGCCTGGTGCCCCTCGGAGCCGTATAGGCATGCGCTGCCTGGCGCTCTTCTGAAAGAAGATGAAATGCAGGCCGCACTCCGCATCAACAGATGCTCGATGCAGTGTGCCGTCGGCTATCGAACCTGTAACTGCTTTGAATATCAGAGCGCGCCTTTGCTGGAATAAAATGGAGAAGTGGGCCCACAGGGGCGTGTCTATTGCTTTTCGACTCCCGTTGTTTTAGAACTAATCACACAAAGAATTTTTGTTGCATAACAGAATCCGTTTGTTTCCAGTTTGTTATCGTTCACCAAAGTACGCTTTTTGATGCGCAAGCGGGGTGTACTATCTAGTCTCGTAGTTGAAAGGAATATTCATGGAAGACCATAAGCTTTCCCTATACGATAACATCGCAAAGGTCAATGCCGTCGATCCGGAACTGTACGAGCGTTACCCCGTAAAGCGCGGTTTGCGCAACAGCGATGGTTCTGGCGTAATCGCGGGCGTTACGAATATCTCTAACGTGCACGGTTACCTGATGAATGAGGGCGATAAGGTTCCCGACGAAGGCAAGCTCACCTTCCGTGGCTACAGCATCTACGATCTTGTTGGCGGCGATGCCACCAAGCGTCGCGGCTTTGAGGAGATCGTGTATCTGCTGCTTATGGGGGAGCTTCCCACGTCAAGCCAGCTCGATGTGCTTGTTGAGGCACTTGATGCTCAGCGCAATTTGCCCGATGGCTTCACCGCTTCGAAGATCATGAGCACGCCTTCTCATAACATCATGAACCTTCTGCAGCGTTCGGTGCTCATGTTGTATGCTGACGACCCAAAGGCGGAAGAGCGTTCCTTCGAGCACGAGATCAGTACGGCAATCTCTCTTATCTCTCGATTACCGCGCATCATGGTGCTGGCTCACTATGCCAAGCGTGCTGCGTTCTACAACGAGTCGATGATCATGCATCGCTTCATTCCGGGACAATCCACTTCCGAAACCATCCTTTCCATGTTGCGTCCCAACCGAGAGTTCACTCCTGAAGAAGCACGCATGCTCGACATCATGATGTCTCTGCACGCTGAGCACGGTGGCGGTAACAACTCCACCTTCACTTGCCGTGTTCTTTCCTCTGCCGATACCGATCCGTATGCTGCTTACGCGGCCGCTATCGGTTCTTTGAAGGGCAGTAAGCATGGCGGTGCAAACCATAAGGTTCTGGCCATGCAGAAGGAAATCAAGGAAAACGTTAAGAATTGGGAAGATGAAGACGAAGTAGCTTCCTATATTGCCAAGATCGTGAACAAGCAGGCATACGATCATACCGGATTGATCTACGGTATGGGTCATGCGGTGTACACGCTTTCCGATCCGCGCGCAGTTATCTGCAAGGATTTTGCAACAAGGCTTGCCAAGGGTACTGAGTTTGAAGCGGAGCTGAATTTGCTTAAGCTCATCGAGCGCCTAAGCCCTGAAGTCATCCTGCAGGAAAAGGGCACCAAGAAGGATATGTGCGCAAACGTTGATATGTATTCTGGATTCGTGTACTCCATGATGGGCATTCCGCAGGATATGATCACTCCGCTGTTTGCCTGCTCTCGTATGGCAGGTTGGGCTGCCCACCGTTTCGAGGAACTGGTAAGCGGCAAGCGCATCATCCGCCCCGCATACAAGACGGGTGTGAAGGCTCGCGAATACAAGCCTATCGAAGAGCGCTAAGCGTTTCTTGCTGGCTGTATCTGCAGGCACAAACAAAAAGGCCCCTTCGGGGCCTTTTTGTTTGCTTGTTGCCATGTCTTGTTTGGAGTTTCCTCAAAACAGCGAGGTGATATGCCTGCATGCTTTGTTCGGGTGCATTGCTCGAGGTCTTAGATGGTGAGTCCGCATACTTCGATCCTGGGAGTATTCAAGCAAAAGAAAGGGAGTCCCGAAGGACTCCCTTGTGGTGCGTTTTGATGCGATACGTCTATGCAGCTTCCTTGTTGCCGAACACGCGCGTTGCAATAACGACAACGAGGGCAACAGCGATACCGCCGATAAGCGAAGGCCAAGGCGAACCGGTAAAGCCGGCAACCAGATATCCAAACAGGCAGATGACGGCAACCAGGGAAGCGTAGGGAAGCTGGGTTGCCACGTGGCGCAGGTGGTTACATTCCGCACCAGCAGAAGAAAGGATGGTGGTGTCGGAAATGGGCGAGATGTGGTCGCCATATACTGCGCCGGCAAGCGTTGCGCCGATGGTGACCAGGAACAGCGGGTCGCTTTCGGGGAATACGCCCAAAACGATGGGCAGGATCAAGGCAGCGGTGCCCCAGGAAGTGCCCATGGCGAATCCGATGAAGCCGGAAACCACGAAGATAACGGCAGGCAGGAACGAAAGTTCAAAGCCCATGGTGGTAAGGAAGTTGGAAACGAATTCGCCCGTGCCCAGCATGTAGCGGCATGCGCCGCCCAAGCTCCATGCCAAAACAAGGATCATGATAGCGCCAACCATAGAGCGAACGCCTTCGGAAGCGCCTTCGGTAAAGCCAACCAGAGTGGTGAGCTTGCGGGGCAGGAACATGCACGCGGCAACCACCAATGCCACGGCGGCGCCGATGCACAATCCGCCGATGGGGTTTTCGCCAACAGCTGTTGCGAAATCTACGCCCTCAAAGAAGCCGCCAACATACAGCATGCCCGTGATGGAGAACACGATAAGCACCACGATAGGGATAACCAGGTCGAATACCCTGCCATTGGGGGAAACATCCAGACCCTTGAACTGCTCGACCGCTTTCGTGGCGCCCTCCAGGTCGGACTGCTCGGTGATAACGGTTTCGACGGCTTCGGGATTGCTGGGAACGCCTGCCTTAGATACCGTTTCCAGAGCGGAGGCATGGGGAGGAATGGGGCTGTAGGTATGAGCGTCGCAGTCGCGCTGAGCCTTGCCCATGCTGAAGAAGTCTTTGCCGAAACCGCACATAGCGAACACGAACACAATGGTGACCAGTGCGTAGAGGTTGTACGGAATGGAGGCAACGAACGTGTTGAAGCCGTTTTCACCCATGTAGCCACCCATGGCAACCGCCCACGAGGAAACAGGGGCAATAATGCACACCGGAGCTGCGGTGGAGTCGATGATCCACGCCAGCTTTTCGTGGCTGATGCGGAACTTGTCGGTTACGGGGCGCATGACGGCACCAACAGTGAGGCAGTTGAAGTAGTCGTCAACGAATACCACGATGCCCAAAAGAGCCGTCATAACGGTTGCCATGCGTGCGCTCTTGATGTGTTTCGCGGCCCATTCAGCGTATGCGCGCGAACCGCCAGCAATGGCGATGATGACGACTAACGCGCCCAATAATGCCAAGAATAAGATAAGCGCCGCATTCGACGAGATTTGCTCCGCCATAACCTGAGGGATGAGCGTAAATGCGGTGATGAGCTGGTCGAAGCCGACACCTTCAAGGCAGAACTCGTAAATGATCAGGCCTGAGAACACGCCAACCAGCAGGGAGGAATACACCTCCTTGGTAATTAGGGCAAGGCCTAGCGCCAGAAGCGGCGGCAGGATAGACCAAGCACCGGTGGAAAGAAGCTCGAAGCCTTCCATGTACAGTCTCCTTACTGTAAATAGGGCGCAGGCGATGCTGCGCTGGGAAGGCGGCGGCTAGCGAAGCCGCGCATGATGCATTTCCAGCGCAGCCTTGCATGCGCTTTTTTAACTGTGCCGATTATAGGCTAGCTTCGTTGCCACGGTGTTGCATTTATGAGCGGTGGAGGGCGTAACGGGTGGGCGGCGCGTTAAGACGGGCGGTTACAGGAAATACTTTCTTGCATTTGCTCCCATAACAATAAGATCAACGCCTCGAAGAAGAGCGAACAGCGCAATGAACAACGCGAGCATTTCGGGCATGGAGAAGAACATGAATCCGATAACGATGGAAATGACGCCCGAGAACAGCATCCAGCCCCAAAGGGGAAGGCCTGCGCGCTTGACCATGAAGGTTGCCACAACTTCATATATGCCGAAAACCAGAACGAACGCGCCGATAACCCAAGGCAGCACTGCCGCAAAAGCGAAGGGGTGAATCACGAACATGGCACCAATGAGCACGTCAAGGATGCCGTATGCCAAAATCCATCCCGAAAAGCCCAGAAGATCGCGGTCGCGAATGAACGTTGCGATATTGACTACGCCGGAAACCACAAAGGCGGCGCCAACAATAAAGGCGATAGATGCAAGAGTGAGACCTGGGAAAAATGCGCATACCAAGCCAAAGATGATAAACAATATGCCAGCAACAATAAGCTGCCAGTTCCGTTCGGTTTTCGTGTTCATGGTAACCCCTCTATGTTGGCGTTTTCTTCATTGTAGTGCGCTTTGCTGCAGGTGAGGGCGTATGTAAGGGAAATGAAACAACACGAGCGCGAGTGGGGTTTTGCCCCCATCGCTGCTCTCAGCTGATGCTCCCGGCATTTTTTTTGCCACCCGTCCTGAGCCACCCTGAAGCGAAGCTTTCCCCTAAGCGGTAATGAAGGGAAGGGGGATGTCGTGGTCTTCTACGGGGATGGGGGAAACCTCCTGTTCGGTAAAGGCGACGCCGACAACATGGCATGCATCAGTAAGCTGGCAAAGGTAGCGGTCGTAGTTGCCTGCCCCGTATCCTAGGCGGTTGCCGTGCGCATCGAACCCCACAGCGGGAACCACAATGAAGGAGAACTCGTTGGCAGCAAGGTAGGGCATGGCGGTAAGTTCGGGGCTGTTGTGGTGATATTCCTTTAACGGGTCATTCAGGAACGGCACGCCGTTGCTGCAGAATGCCTCGGCGCTAACTGAGCGCATTTCCATAGTTTGCTGAGTGACATGCTGGGCGTTGGGGCCCGACCCCGGTTTGCGCATCCCGCGCCCAGGAGCATCGGGAATGCCATGGGCATCGGGCATCATGCAGGGAAAGGCAACAGCGCAGCCTCGCAGGTAGGCATAGTCGATGAAGATGCCCAGGTCAACTTCCCATGGGAATGCGGAGTATACGCCGACAACGGGTTTGCCCTGAGGCGTTTCAGCTATCAAGGCATCAAGGTGCTGGGTCAGCTTCGCGCAGATCTGCTTGCTCTTGCTCGCACGCGTTTCGGGCGTAAGAGCGGAGCGCGCTTTCTTTGCTTGGGCCCTTAGGCGGCTGCGGATTTTCTCGGGGGTTTCGTTGTTGGGCGTGGGGGTATGTTTGCTGTTGGTGCTCATACCGGGCATTGTACGCCTGGTGGGCGTGATAGGGGAAACGCGCTGGTGAGTGTACGCCTGGTGGGCGCAATAGGGAAACGTGGTGGCAAAAGCTGCAAAAGGAAAGGCGGCGGCCGAGGTGTTCCTTCGAATGAGGCTTGCGCTCGCTAGTGCTCAAGGGGCTCGGTGAGTGCGGCGGAGCAGAGTCCTGCGCGCGATTGTGTGTCTGACTTGCGGTATATGGAGGTCAAGTGCTTCTGCAGCGCGCGAAGGGATATTCCCATGTCATCGGCGATGCACTGGAGCGTTTCCTCGCTTGAGCATACTGCGGAAAGAACGTCGCGTTCGCGTGGGGTAAGGCTGTATTGTTCCGAGAATGCTGCAAGGTGCTTTTCGGGAGTGCTTTTATCGGCGGGAGCTTTGGCTTCCGGTTCTTCTTGGGGCTTGGCGGTTTGCATTTGCGCGGCGGTGAGCTCCGCTAGCTTTATGGCTTCGATCTCGGCCTTATGCCGCGCGGTGCGACGCACGTTTTCGAGCGCGTGGGCAACAAGGAGGGTAACCATGGCTAGCGCAATGGTTATCGACGAGATAAGCATGATGTCGCCCGACAAGATCAAGGCCATGGAAGGCATGGCTACAAGTGCGGCGCAGGCGTTGTTGGCGGCGCGTCCCATGCCCGCCCAAAGCGATGGGTTTGCACAGCGCATTGCAATGCGCAAAAACGACGAGGTGAAAAAGACCACGAAAAAGCCCGATGAAAGGTAAAAAATTATCAAACCCAGAAGAACTTCGGAGCTGGTTTGGATGGCAAGGGCGGAAACCAGGGAAAACATGGCTACACACAGTATGGTAACAGTGGAATAGCGATGCTTAGTGAGGTCGAATATGAAGCCAGCCGCAATGCCGCTGACGGCAAGAAGCAGGCGAGGCCAGGTTGAAAGGTCGAACATGCCTTGCGCGTTTGCCAGGGTAACCACGTTGTCGAGTGTGCTGAAAACGCAGGCAATTAGGGATACGCAGGCGAGCAGCAGGATTGCTTCCTTGAGGGCATCGCGTTCGTTGGCGGTTCGCTGGTCTTTTTCGGGAAGTGCGCTTCTGACGGGGACTACGTGCAGCACGTTGCGGCGCGCTGCAAGAGCGAAGCCAAGTGCGATGATCGAAGCTCCGATAATCGCGGCTTCGATAACGCTGTTTGGCGCCAAAGAATGAAGCAGGAACTGAGCGAGCAATCCTGCGGCATACGAGGTGCCCACCAGACGGGAAAGGGAGTTGCTGGCATAGTGGGTTTGCGCAACGGAAAAGTAGGTGGCGTTTCCCAACATACCCAAAATCAAGAACAACAAGCATCCCAGCGATAGCAAGGCGTTGGCGTTCTGGGTTAGCTGAGTTGCGACAAGGAGCAAGGCGGAAACGGTTCCCAGCACGCCGGCAAGAATGCTTCGATGCCTTGCGGCTGCCGTTCGATTCACCAATGAATAGCCCACAAGCCCTATGGCGCTTGTGGCAAGGATGGATGCCTGTGCGCCGACTACCGAATCGGGGCCGGCGAGCTCGCCATAAGCGATGTCGAAGTGATATTCGCTGCCCAAAAACACGAAGACGAACAATGCCATAACGGCAAACGTGAAAAGATGTGCTTTGGGCTTTGGCTCCATGGCGCTTTTCCGAGAGGGGCGCAAAACGGGTTTTGACGCTTGCCCTCGACGTGTTCCTTCCTTTGTTTTCCCTGCCAATTCATTATTGCGCAACAAGGGTAGCCTTATGGCTTGGTTTCTTCTTGCGGAAACAAAAACCACCCCTATGGGCAGTGCGCACAAGGAGTTTAATGCGAAGAGCTGGCTTGGAGGGCGCTGGCTGCCAGCGGTATCGGCCGAAGCGCCAGGGCGTGCCCCGGGGCTCCATCGCGCTTGCGGGGCTAACTAGTGGTTGGTTTGACTAAGTGCTCAAGAGTGGTAATGACGCCAGCTGCGCAGCGTACTATCTCCCGTTACCGTCGTCGCATGCTTCCTATGAGCCACGACGTCAGCGCCGAATCAGCCGATTCCCAGTATCTGCATAACCAAGCAAATGGCGGAAAGAATGCCCACCACCACAATGGTGAAGCACAGAATAACGCGGGTGAATTTGCCCACTGCGTATTTGCCCATTACGTGTTTGTCGGTGCAGATGATGGCCATGAACACTAGCAGCACGGGCAAAATAACGCCGTTCACGAACTGCGCGGTGAGCATGATTCCCATTAAGTCGATGTTGGGAACAAGAATAACCACAGCCGAAACGACGATGACAAATGTAAAGATGCCCTTGAAGAGGGGCGCTTCTTTCCAGGTGAACGAAACGCCTGCTTCCCAGCCGAATGCTTCGCAGATAACGAAAGCGGTGGTAAGGGGCAGAACGCATGCGGCCAGCAAACTGGCGGCTACCAGGCCGATGGCGAACAGTGCTTTAGCGTATTGGCCTGCGAAAGGTTCGAGTGCAGCTGCAGCCGCTTCGGCGCTTTCTACTTCGATGCCCTGCGGGAACAGTACGGTGCCAGTGGTTACGATGATGAACCATGCTACGATACAGCCCACCACAGCACCAGTTACTGCATCGATGCGCTGATAGGGAAGATCGCGTACGCGCACACCCTTTTCGACCACGTTGCTCTGGGCGAAAAACATCATCCAGGGGGCGATAGTGGTGCCAACCATTGCGACGGTAAGCGAAAGGAAGCCCAAATCCGAACTTGCTGCTGGCACCAGGGTGTGCTGGAAGGTTTCGTTCCAGTCGGGTTGTGCTAAAAACGCCGCAACGATGTAGGTGGCAAATACGCATGAAAGCACCAGGAAGATGTTCTGCACGCGTTTGTAGCTGCCTCCCACGATAAGGCCCCAAACGGCTGCCGCGGCAACGGGGACTGATATCCATCGCGGCACCCCGAATATTTCCATGCCAGAAGCTACGCCTGCGAATTCTGAAAAGGTGGTGGCAACGTTGCCGATAAGCAGTGCCAACATGGCAAGTGCTGTAAGGCGGATGCCAAAGCTCTCGCGGATCAACGCCGAAAAGCCCTTACCGGTAACAACGCCCATGCGTGTTGCGGTGGTTTGTACCACGATAAGCAGAACGCACATAACAGGAATGATCCACAGCGTCATGTAGCCGAATTTGGCACCTACGGTGGAATAGGTTGAAATGCCGCCGGCGTCGTTGCCTGCCATGGCGGTTACGATACCAGGGCCCATGGCGGCCAGCACCAGAAACGCTTTCGAGTGCTGCTTCTTGCCGTCGTTTTCGCCGCCCTGATCGGGAACTTGCGGGGAAGCCTTGGCTGCCAGGGCGGTGTCCTGCGCTGTACTTTCCTTAAGTGTCATGTAAAAGCCTCGATCCTAGTTGTGTCCGAACATGCGAAGGACGAAGAAGGTATAGGGAATCATCAGTACGATAAACACGGCAAGCGTGATGGCGAACTGCCCCCATGCCCAGCGTGTGCGGCCTTCCTCCACGTTGTCTTCGATGACCTCCATTGCGTCGTCGACGGTGACGATGCCCAGCATCTGTCCGTTCTCATCGACGACAGGCATGGCCATCAGGTCGTACTTGGAGATATCGGCTGCAACTTCATCTTCTGACTCTTCGGGCAACGAAGTGATGAGCTCATCGAACATGATGTCGGAAAGCGGGGTGTTGTCTTTTGCGAGCACCAGGGTGCGGAGCGAAAGCACGCCTACGAGCTTGTCGTACTCATCGAGTACGTACACGTAGTTCACCGTGGGGTGGTCTTCGTCCAAGCCGCGAAGAACCTCGGTGGTTTCCTGCACGGTGTCGGAGGTGTGCATCGCCACGAACTGCGTGGTCATCAGGCCGCCAGCGGTGTCTTCCTTGTATCCCAGCAGCTTGCGAATTTCTGCGGCGTTATCGACGCCCATCAGGCGAAGCAGCGTTTCGGCTTTCTCATAGGGCAAGTCGCCTACGATGTCGGCGGCGTCGTCAGGGTCCATATCGCGCAGCAGACGGGATGCGCGCTTTTCGTCCAGACCCTCGATGATGTCGGCCTGAAATTCGTCTTCCATTTCTGAAATGGCGTCGCCGGCCTGTGCGTCATCTAGGTGCTGGAACACATTGGCGCGCTGCTTCGGATCGAGCTGCTCTAGGATGTCTGCCACGTCGGCAGGGTGCAACTCTTCCAAGCGCGTGTGGCTGACGGAGAGTTGAACCTTGGAAAGGTCGCGGTCGAGCAGTTCCATGTAGTTCCACGCGATGATGCGCTCGTCGATGCTTTTGCCGAACGCCTTGGCGATGCCGCAGGCGGCTTTTTCCACCCACGGAGCCAAGCCGCGCAGAATGCCGCGAACGCCCACTTCTGCACCAAGAAGGCGCAGCTGCGTTCCGGAAACGGAGAGCTTCAAGTCGTTTACGCGCACAACCTTCATGCCCTGCGTGTCTACGATCTGCCTATCGAGCAGGTCGCGCGCAAGGAGCACTTCGGCAGGCTGAAGGTAGCTGAAGCGGATGGCGGTGCGGTCGACTTTCAGGCGAATGCCCTCGTCTTCGTCGAAGCTGTCCACGTATTTACGCCAAGAGATCATGAAAGGCGTTTTGCCAGGTCCCAGGAATGCCAGGCTGGTGATGCGAGGGAACACTTCGCCGGTTTGGATGGCCAGGTCGGATATGGAACCGATTTTTTCACCATTTGCATCAACGACGGGTTCGCCGAGCATTTGAGATAGATAGAGCATGCAATTCTCCCTTGGGATTGCCGCCGCGTGTCAGCGTTGTTGTGCGGGCAGTTGATCTGCGCAGCACACAGCAATACTGACAGGCGCAATCCGTTCATGTCGCAGTCGTCCTTCGACCACTACATGACGGGTGTGAAAATGCAGAGGCCGAAGGCTAATTACTGTGAGGTTTCGATTTTCGAACCTTCAAGTAATGTCCTTTCCTAAATGTGTAAATGGCAGCGCAAGGCAAGAGCGCCCTAAACGCAGCAAACTTGATTTTACGCGAATGCGGTGCGTAGGGGATGCGATAGAGGTGAAAAGAAAGTAAAAAACGGGTTTTATCTGCAAAGGGCAGTTAACAATTACGCAGAACGTGTTTTTGCAGGGATTTAGGGCTCCTGCTTGCGCCGACGGTTTGTTCTGCGGGCCGTTAAGGGCATCGGTTCGTGCCAGCAGATGTCTGCAGGGTGCCAGCGGATGACGCGCAGCGAGATGGCGGATGGTTTGCGGCGAGATGGCGGATGCTGCGCCGTGCGATGACGGATGGCTTGCGATGGGTTGGCGGGTATCGCGCGGTGAGCTGGCGGGCAGATGGCTTGCAGGGAGCCGACGGATGCTGCGCAGGGGCCAGAGGATGGCGCGCAGCGAGATGGCGGATGCTGTGCAGGGGGTCGCCAGGTGCTGCGCAGAACGACGGCAGATGGCTTGCGGGGGGGGGTCGCCAGATGTTGCGCCGTGTGTTGCAGATGGTTTGTGGCGCGTCGGCAGATGGCGCGCAGAGGGTCGAAGAATGCTGCGCCGGAAGCAAGCGGATGGTGCGTGGAGGGTCGGCGAGTTGCCAACAGAAGGCGCTCAGGGACTATATTTAGCCCGCTAGAGCTATAGCTCATTTCGGCAAAAGGGCTATTCATCAGGTGAAACGGGTTTGCTTTCCATAATTCCTTCATATTTAAAGAAAAGTGTTGACGAAGACAGGGCAAACGAGGATACTAATTTTCGTTGCGAAACGCGCCGTTACCTCAGCTGGATAGAGGGACTGACTACGAATCAGTACGTCGGGGGT
>OGQJ01001252.1_pt1 | contig 23591 bp, 17 predicted proteins | sample 1553161 | NCBI WGS metagenome assembly OGQJ01 (sample SAMEA2579923, study PRJEB22360) | human gut metagenome | biome: human gut; feature: human-associated habitat; material: faeces | place: Denmark | collected 2008/2010 | reverse complement strand
GGAGCACCTCAAAAACACCATCATACACTAAATCAGTAAGTTGGCAGCATCACCGTCTGTATCTATAAACAGTCAGGGAGAAGGAAGTGTTCGTGTAATATCGAAAACGAATGAAGTCCAATATATAAAGGCAACCGTATTTCGTATCGATAATCCATCAACACCACAAGAAAAAGAAATCGAAGTAACTTCAGGCGATGCAAACCAACTTGTGATAATGCCGCCCAAATTTGCTTTGCCTGGCGGTAGTAGCAAAACCGTGCGTTTTGTGGCAATGGAACCTGAGCAAAAAGAAAAAAACTATCGGGTTAAATTTGAAGCTGTACCCAGCATTGATGATGCAACAGATAATAAAAAAGATCTCTCCATGCAATTAACGGTTAACTTAATTTGGGGGATTGTTGTCAGCGTGCCACCTCAGCAGCCTGTGGCAAAGTTAGATATTAACGCCGATAAAAAGCTAATCAATAATGGCAATCAACGTCTGAAGATATTAACCATTGCCTATTGTAAAAATAGTGGTTCTGCGGAGTGCAGAACACAGACCGTAAATAAAAACATTTTCCCTGGTCAGGAAAGAGTTTTAGAAAGCATATCTGGCTACGATAAAATCGTTGTCAAATATAATAACTGGATCACCAAGGACAATGGCGAGTTTGAGCTGGCGGTCCATTAATTATCATTGTAATAAACCAAGGAATAGTAATGAAAAAGGTATTCGCAAAATCTCTTCTGGTAGCGGCAATGTTTTCCGTTGCAGGTTCTGCATTAGCAGTACAAAAAGATATCACTGTTACTGCTAACGTTGATGCTGCTCTGGATATGACGCAGACCGATAATACTGCACTGCCGAAGGCAGTAGAAATGCAATATCTGCCAGGTCAGGGTCTGCAATCTTACCAGTTAATGACTAAAATCTGGTCAAATGACACGACCAAAGACGTGAAAATGCAGTTAGTTTCGCCTGCGCAACTGGTTCAGAGCCTGGACGCCAGCAAAATTGTTCCGCTGACCGTAACTTGGGGGGGTGAAGAGATTAAAGCTGATGCGGCAACCACTTTTACCGCAACGAAAATCTTTGCTTCCGATGCGTTAACTAACGGTTCGCTGGCTAAACCACTGATGTTTTCCCAGGCTACCAAAGGTGTTCTGGAAACGGGTATCTACCGTGGCGTAGTTAGCATTTATCTGTCCCAGGCTCTCTAATCTGGATAACAGAATTAACATGCAATAAAGGGAGGCAAGTCCTCCCTTCTTTTAACTATTTTAGTATTTATTATGGATTACAGGACAGCCATGGACAAAAAATTACTGGCTCTTTTGATCCTGGCGAGTCTCAGCCCGGCAAAGGCAACATTAACAAAAATTCCCGCTGGTTTTGAGGTTATTGCTCAGGGACAGCAGGAGTATATCGAGGTTTATTTTGCAGGGAAAAGTCTCGGTAAATATTATGCTATGGTTAATCTTGATACCGTAACCTTTCTTGATTCATCAAGTTTATACAGCAAACTTGAATTGAGCACTGACGACCAAAAAATTGCTCATACAGTGAAAGAAAAACTATCGCAACCCTTAGCTCGCCACGGTGAACTGGCTTGTGGTTTTGTACGTACTGATTCAGGATGCGGTTTTCTTAATACTGAGACAGTAGAAATAATCTACAATGATGAAGAAAGTTCAGCAACGCTATTTCTTAATCCGCAATGGAGTTCTGCGTTTAACTCGAAGTCATTGTATTTAAATCCAGACAAAAATACTGTTAATGCTTTTATACATCAGCAAGACATCAATGTTCTGGCACAGGATGATTACCAATCGTTGTCAATTCAGGGTAATGGCGCACTGGGAATAACAGAAAATAGCTATATTGGTGCGCACTGGAATTTCGACGGTTATGATGCAGATGATGTCAGCGACAACAATGTCGATGTCAGCGATCTCTATTACCGCTATGATTTTTTACGCCGTTATTATGTGCAGGCGGGGCGGATGGACAACCGCACATTATTTAATGCGCAAGGTGGAAACTTTACTTTTAACTTCCTGCCACTCGGTGCAATAGACGGAATGCGTATCGGGTCGACACTCAGTTATTTAAACCAGACGCAAAGCCAGCAGGGAACGCCGGTAATGATCCTGCTTTCGCGCAATTCTCGTGTTGATGCTTATCGTAATGAACAACTGTTGGGATCGTTTTATCTCAATAGTGGTTCGCAATTTATTGATACCAGTTCCTTTCCGCCAGGCAGCTACAGCGTGGCGTTAAAAGTTTATGAAAATAACCAACTCACCCGCACCGAGCTTGTACCGTTTACCAAAACCGGCGGTCTGACAGACGGAAATGCCCAGTGGTTCTTGCAGGCAGGTAAAACCACATCACAGGTTTCTGATGATGAAAGTTCTGCTTATCAGCTAGGCGTACGCCTGCCATTACATCCGCAATATGAGCTCTACGCAGGGCTGGCGAATGCCGATGATGTAAGTGCTTTCGAGTTAGGCAATAACTGGACGGCGGATTTAGGCGGGGCGGGGAATCTGGCTATCAGTGCCAGCGTGTTCCGTAACGATGACGGCGGCAAAGGCGATATGCAACAGGCCAACTGGAGTCATCCGGGATGGCCGACGTTGGGCTTTTATCGGACCAACTCTGACGGTGATGCTTGTACAACCGACAACAGAGAGAGCTACAACGCCTTAAGCTGTTATGAAAGTATTTCCGCGACGGTTTCACAGAATTTTGTCGGCTGGAATATGATGCTGGGCTATACCCGCACACAAAATAACACTGATGATAGTTTGCGCTGGGACAAACAACAGAGCTTTGAAAATAACTATCTTCGCCAGACTACGGCTCAAAGCATTTCCGAGACCGTACAACTTAGCGCTTCTCGCGCTTTTGTGATGCGTGACTGGATTTTGAGTACTTCCCTTGGGGTTTTCCATCGTAACGACAACGGTGGCGATAACGATGACAACGGCTTGTACTTGTCGTTTTCGTTATCTGATACGCCAACGATGGACAGCAATAACAACAGCCATTCAACCAATGTTTCTACTGATTATCGTTATAGCGATCAGGATGGCGATCAAACGTCATGGCAGTTATCGCATACCTTTTATAACGACTCATTCAGCCATAAAGAGCTTGGCGTGACCGTCGGCGGTTTGAACACCGATACCATAAACAGCGCGGTTAACGGGCGTTGGGATGGCCAATATGGAAATGTCTACGCTACTGTCTCAGACAGTTATGATCGCCAGAACCATGATCATCTCTCGGCCTTCACCGGGACATACAGCTCCACGCTGGCGGTGAGTCGCTATGGCATCAATTTGGGGGCCAGCGGCTCAGATGATTTGCTGGGAGCGGTGTTGGTGGATGTGAAAGGTTTCTCTGAACAGGATGAACAGAGTCAGGGTCTGCAACTCGAAGCGCGGGTGGCTGGCAGCAGAACATTGCAGCTTGGTCAAAGCGACAGCGTGTTATTCCCCTATCCTGGATTTCAGTCTGGCTTTGTTGAAGTTAACGACAGTAATCAGGGTAACCAGCAAGGAACAACCAACATCATTAACGGCGCGGGAAATCGCGAGTTAATGCTGTTGCCGGGCAAATTACGTTATCGCGAGGTGTCTGCCAGCTTTAATTACAACTATATCGGTCGTTTGTTATTGCCCGCATCGGTAGAGAAATTCCCGCTGGTGGGTCTGAATAGCGCCATGCTACTGGTGGCTGAAGATGGCGGATTTACACTTGAGATTAGCAGTGGTGAAAAAGAGTTGTATCTGCTTTCCGGGCAGCAGTTCCTGAAATGTCCGCTGAATGTTTTGAAGAAACGCGCCAGCATTCGCTATAGCGGGGATGTGAATTGTAGCGTGGTGAGTTATTCACAATTGCCGGAATCTATTCAGGTTCAGGCACAGTTGAAACAGCCTAAATTACGTGGAAACGTCCAGACGGCGCAAAGGGAGGTTGCACCATGAGAAGTCGATTATGGATTTTATTATTATGTCTAATAACTGGCATCAATGTTACGCAAGCGGCGAAAAATGTCACTGCTGAAGTGACCTACAACTTAGCCAATGGCCGCGCTAACTATTACATCTGGAATCGTGAAGATCCTCCAGTGGTTAGTCACGGTACAACATGGTCAATTTATCAATGCAGTTTTCCTGATTTGCAGCAGAGCTGTACGTCATCAGGTAATAGTACGAGTGTGCAGGTTTATTTGACAGAAAAACGCAGCGGCATGCGCTGGCCTGTTAAATTGAAAGGGTATATGAATGCAGAGGTTTGGGACAACAATTCATGTAAGGGATGGAGCACGCAGCTGTCCTTAACGGACGGTACTGGTTACTTCTGTGGTAAGGGTGGTGTGCAATACCTTGCTGAGGCAAAGCCCTTAACGCTCTATCTTGAACAGGCGGAGATGAAAAAACTACCGATTGGCGGCGTTTGGGAAGGTGCGGTCAAACTGCATTTTAACGAGCCAAGCACTGATTATTATGCTGATATCGTGCTTAACGTTCTCGATCCCAACCATATCGACGTGTTCTTCCCGGAGTTCGCCCACGCCACGCCACGCGTACAACTGGATTTGCATCCAACAGGCAGCGTTAACGGCAACAACTACGCGCAAGATCTGACTATGTTGGATATGTGCCTGTACGATGGCTTTAACGGTAACGGTCTTAGCTATGAAATTTTGCTAAAAGATGAGGGAAGAACGGCGGCAGGACGCAGTAATGGTGAGTTTTCGATTTATCGTCAGGGTGCGAGCTCAACGGATGAAGGGGAGCGTATTGATTACCGTGTCAAAATGTATGACCCGGAATCAGGTGGGCAAATTGATGTGCGCAACAATGAGAGCATGGTCTGGACCAACATCAACCTTAAACGTGTCCGCCCGGTGGTGCTTCCAGGCATCCGTTACGCTGTGATGTGTGTTCCCACACCGCTGACGCTGGTGGTCGACAAATTTAACGTGACGGCAAAACAGGCGGGATATTATATGGGTAAATTGTCGGTCATCTTTACCCCGTCATTACCGACGATCAATTAGTACTGTAGATAGACAGACGTTTTCGCGTCGTCTCCGGTAATAAAAACGCTGAAGCCGCCTGAAAAGGCGGCTTCGTCATTACGACTTACATTAAGCGTTAATGTTGCGGTGCGGGATCGTTATGTGATTCCTGCGCCACCTCAATCGCCGGTTTGTTCTGCAACACGGTCCAGATAACCAGCGCACCTAACAGGTCGAACACTGCCAGAACTGCGAACAGCGGGCTGAAGCCGATGGTGTCAGCCAGTGCACCGACTACCAGTGCAAACAGCGTACTTGCCAGCCATGCGGACATCCCGGTTAAACCGTTCGCCGTCGCCACTTCGTTACGACCGAACACGTCAGAAGAGAGCGTAATCAGTGCGCCAGACAGTGCCTGGTGAGCAAAACCACCGATACACAGCAGCATAATCGCGACATACGGGTTGGTGAACAGACCGATCATACCCGGGCCAATCATCAGCACAGCACCCAGCGTTACGACCATCTTACGGGAAACGATCAGGTTCACACCAAACCAACGCTGGAACAGCGGCGGCAGGTAACCACCGAGGATACAACCGAGGTCAGCAAACAGCATCGGCATCCAGGCAAACATCGCGATCTCTTTCAGGTTAAAGCCGTAAACTTTAAACATGAACAGCGGGATCCACGCGTTAAAAGTACCCCATGCCGGTTCTGCCAGGAAGCGCGGCAGCGCGATACCCCAGAACTGACGGTTGCGCAGGATCTGACCAACGGACATTTTCTTCGCTGTGTCAACCTGGTGCTGGGCTTCCTGACCATTAATAATGTAGTCGCGTTCTTCATCGGTCAGATGTTTCTGGTCGCGCGGATGCTTGTAGAAAATCAGCCATGCCATCGCCCAGATAAAGCTCAACGCACCGGAGATGATAAATGCCATCTGCCAGCTGTGCATCACGATTGCCCATACCACCAGCGGCGGCGCAATCATCGCACCAATCGAAGAACCTACGTTAAAGTAACCTACCGCGATGGAACGCTCTTTCGCCGGGAACCATTCGGAGCTGGCTTTCAGACCCGCCGGAATCATCGCGGCTTCCGCGGCACCGACCGCACCACGAGCAACCGCCAGGCCACCCCAACTACCTGCCAGCGCGGTTGCACCACAGAACACGGCCCACAGTACAGCAAACATTGCATAACCGATTTTCGTACCCAGCACATCCAGTACATAACCCGCTACCGGTTGCATGACCGTATAAGCAGCAGAATACGCTGCGATGATATAGGAATACTGTTGGGTGGAGATGTTTAACTCTTCCATCAGAGTTGGCGCAGCTGCCGCCACAGTGTTACGCGTCAGGTAACCAAGCACGGTGCCGAGCGTCACCAGTGCGATCATATACCAACGTAACCCTTTAATTTTACGCATGTAAAACCTCATCGTTTTGTTATATCCGCAGGAAGCGCGGCCATCATCCCGCCAGAGGCTGAAGATGTTAGTTACGACCGGGTAACCGAAAAAAAACCGGCACGCCCCGAACGTTGCCATGAAAGTTTCGTGCTAATTCGGCTTCCGTACCGGTTAACCCGATTCATCTAACAAATGAATGAATCGGCAATTTGCATTCCGTCGACTTATGATTTGCGACGGCAGAAAGATAACTTGTCATACAACTTTAAAAGGTGAGAGCCATCACAAATGTGCGAATATTTGTAGGGACATTACCTGACGACCACGAGGCCAGTACTGGCGCGGCCTGCAGCGAGATTTACCACTTTGAGAGTAATTTTTTTAACTACGTTTATTGATCTAACTCACGAAAATATCTTCGGACTCTGGAAATTGGTGTGATAACTTTGTCAGCATCGCACCATAAGCAAGCTAGCTCACTCGTTGAGAGGAAGACGAAAATGACTCCGTTTATGACTGAAGATTTCCTGTTAGATACCGAATTTGCCCGCCGTCTGTATCACGACTACGCAAAAGACCAGCCGATTTTCGATTACCATTGCCATTTGCCGCCGCAGCAGATTGCGGAAGACTATCGTTTTAAAAACCTGTATGACATCTGGTTGAAGGGCGATCACTACAAATGGCGCGCTATGCGTACCAACGGTGTGGCCGAGCGTCTGTGCACCGGTGATGCGTCTGACCGTGAAAAATTTGACGCCTGGGCGGCGACTGTTCCGCACACTATCGGCAACCCGTTATACCACTGGACGCACCTCGAACTGCGTCGTCCGTTTGGTATCACTGGCAAATTGCTTTCTCCGTCAACTGCCGATGAAATCTGGAACGAATGTAACGAATTGCTGGCGCAGGATAATTTCTCTGCACGCGGCATCATGCAGCAGATGAACGTGAAAATGGTCGGCACCACCGATGACCCGATCGATTCTCTGGAGCATCACGCAGAGATCGCCAAAGATGGCTCTTTCACCATTAAAGTGCTGCCGAGCTGGCGTCCGGACAAAGCCTTTAACATTGAACAGGCGACCTTTAACGACTACATGGCGAAGCTGGGCGAAGTTTCCGATACCGACATTCGCCGCTTTGCTGACCTGCAAACTGCCCTGACTAAACGTCTGGATCACTTCGCCGCTCACGGCTGTAAAGTGTCTGACCACGCGCTGGATGTGGTGATGTTTGCTGAAGCGAACGAAGCGGAACTGGACAGCATCCTCGCGCGCCGTCTGGCAGGCGAAACCCTGAGCGAGCACGAAGTGGCACAGTTCAAAACTGCGGTGCTGGTGTTCCTCGGCGCTGAATACGCACGTCGCGGCTGGGTACAGCAGTACCACATTGGCGCACTGCGTAATAACAACCTGCGTCAGTTTAAACTGCTGGGGCCGGATGTCGGCTTTGACTCCATCAACGACCGTCCGATGGCGGAAGAGCTGTCTAAGCTGCTGAGCAAGCAGAACGAAGAAAACCTGCTGCCGAAAACCATTCTCTACTGCCTGAACCCGCGCGATAACGAAGTGCTGGGCACCATGATCGGTAACTTCCAGGGCGAAGGTATGCCGGGCAAAATGCAGTTCGGTTCCGGCTGGTGGTTTAACGACCAGAAAGACGGTATGGAACGTCAGATGACCCAACTGGCGCAGCTCGGTCTGCTGAGCCGCTTTGTCGGTATGCTGACTGACAGCCGTAGCTTCCTGTCATACACCCGTCACGAATACTTCCGCCGCATTCTGTGCCAGATGATCGGTCGCTGGGTAGAAGCGGGTGAAGCACCGGCGGACATCAACCTGCTGGGCGAGATGGTGAAAAATATTTGCTTTAACAATGCGCGTGACTACTTCGCCATTGAACTGAACTAAGGTCTGGGGTTGATATGCAATACATCAAGATCCATGCGCTGGATAACGTCGCGGTTGCTTTAGCGGATTTGGCTGAAGGCACAGAAGTCAGTGTCGATAACCAGACTGTTACGCTGCGCCAGGATGTTGCTCGTGGACATAAATTTGCGTTAACGGATATCGCAAAAGGGGCCAACGTCATTAAATATGGCCTGCCGATTGGTTATGCATTGGCGGATATTGCGGCGGGGGAACACGTTCACGCCCACAATACGCGCACGAATCTGAGCGATCTGGATCAGTATCGCTATCAACCTGATTTTCAGGATCTGCCTGCGCAAGCGGCAGATCGTGAAGTGCAGATCTATCGTCGCGCGAACGGCGATGTCGGGGTGCGTAATGAGCTGTGGATCCTGCCAACCGTGGGCTGTGTCAACGGCATCGCGCGGCAGATCCAAAATCGTTTCCTGAAAGAGACCAACAACGCTGAAGGTACCGACGGCGTGTTCCTCTTCAGCCACACCTACGGCTGCTCACAACTGGGCGACGATCACATCAATACTCGCACCATGCTGCAAAACATGGTGCGCCACCCGAACGCGGGTGCAGTGCTGGTGATTGGTCTGGGCTGTGAAAACAACCAGGTTGCCGCATTCCGTGAAACGTTGGGCGATATCGATCCTGAACGCGTTCATTTCATGATCTGCCAACAGCAGGATGATGAAATCGAGGCCGGGATCGCGCATTTGCATCAGCTGTATAACGTGATGCGCAACGACAAGCGCGAGCCGGGCAAACTCAGCGAACTGAAGTTTGGTCTGGAGTGCGGCGGTTCTGACGGTCTTTCCGGTATTACCGCCAACCCAATGCTCGGTCGTTTCTCTGACTACGTGATTGCTAACGGTGGTACTACCGTACTGACCGAAGTGCCGGAGATGTTTGGTGCAGAGCAGTTGCTGATGGACCATTGCCGTGACGAAGCAACGTTTGAAAAACTGGTCACCATGGTCAATGACTTCAAGCAGTACTTTATTGCCCATGACCAGCCGATCTACGAAAACCCATCACCGGGGAACAAAGCGGGCGGTATCACTACGTTGGAAGACAAATCCCTCGGCTGTACCCAGAAAGCGGGTTCCAGTGTCGTGGTTGACGTGCTGCGTTACGGCGAGCGTCTGAAAACGCCGGGGCTGAACTTGTTAAGTGCGCCGGGTAACGATGCCGTAGCGACCAGCGCCCTGGCGGGTGCGGGCTGCCATATGGTGCTGTTCAGTACTGGTCGTGGCACGCCGTATGGTGGATTTGTGCCGACGGTGAAAATCGCCACCAACAGTGAACTGGCGGCGAAGAAAAAACACTGGATCGACTTTGACGCGGGTCAGCTGATCCACGGTAAAGCGATGCCGCAGTTGCTGGAAGAATTTATCGACACCATCGTTGAGTTTGCCAACGGTAAGCAAACCTGTAACGAGCGTAACGACTTCCGCGAACTGGCGATCTTCAAAAGCGGCGTAACGCTATAAAGTCGAAATGAGTTGTTAATAAAAAACGGCGTTTCATAATGTGAAGCGCCGTTTGCTTTTCCATACCTGCTAAGGATTTATCATGACCGCGTATTGGCTGGCCCAGGGCGTGGGTGTCATCGCCTTTCTGATTGGTATCACAACATTTTTCAATCGTGACGAACGTCGCTTCAAAAAGCAGCTTTCGGTCTATAGCGCCGTTATTGGCGTACATTTTTTTCTTCTGGGCACCTATCCTGCCGGTGCCAGTGCCATCCTTAATGCCATTCGTACATTGATTACCTTACGCACGCGCAGCTTATGGGTAATGGCGATTTTTATTGTGCTGACTGGCGGAATTGGCCTCGCGAAGTTCCATCATCCTGTCGAACTACTGCCGGTAATCGGCACGATTGTCAGTACCTGGGCGCTGTTCCGCTGTAAAGGGCTGACCATGCGCTGCGTAATGTGGTTTTCAACGTGTTGCTGGGTGATTCACAACTTCTGGGCGGGGTCGATAGGCGGCACGATGATTGAGGGGAGTTTTCTGCTAATGAATGGCCTGAATATCATTCGTTTCTGGCGTATGCAGAGAAGGGGAATTGATCCGTTTAAAGTGGAGAAAACCCCTTCCGCCGTAGACGAAAGGGGCTAAGTATTAGTTACGCAGGGCGCTATTTGCCAGACGATCGTCTTCCGCCTGGCAAGCTGCCGCAGTGAACAGCACGTCAGTTGAAGAGTTCAGCGCGGTTTCGCAAGAGTCCTGCAATACGCCGATGATAAAGCCGACGGCAACCACCTGCATGGCGATATCGTTCGAAATACCGAACATATTACAGGCCAGTGGGATCAGCAACAGAGACCCCCCCGCCACGCCGGATGCGCCACAGGCACACAGAGAAGCCACTACGCTCAACAGCAGCGCTGTGGGCAGATCAACCGGAATACCCAGCGTATTAACCGCAGCCAGCGTCAACACGGTAATGGTGATTGCTGCGCCCGCCATATTGATGGTGGCTCCCAGCGGAATAGAAACGGAATAGGTATCGCGATCCAGATTCAGCTTTTCACACAGCGCCATATTCACCGGAATGTTCGCTGCAGAGCTGCGGGTGAAGAAGGCATACACACCGCTTTCACGCAGGCACAGCAGCACCAGCGGGAACGGGTTACGACGAATTTTCCACCACACCAGCAAGGGGTTAACCACCAGCGCCACCAGTAACATACAGCCAACCAGCACGACCAGCAGTTGCGCGTAGCCCCACAGTGTGGAGAAACCGGTGGTTGCCAGGGTAGAAGAAACCAGACCAAAAATACCGATCGGTGCGAAGCGAATGACCAGTTTCACCATAAAGGTGACGGCATTCGACATATCGTTGACCAGGTTTTTGGTGGTCTCGTTACCGTGACGCAGTGCGAAACCGAGGCCAATTGCCCACACCAGGATCCCGATATAGTTACCTTTCAGCAGCGCGTCAATGGGGTTGGAAACCATGCTCATTACCAGCCCGCGCATTACTTCTACAATGCCTGACGGCGGCGAAATATCACCCGCGCTACTGGACAAGTGCAGGGTAGAAGGGAAGGCAAAACTGAAGATTACTGCGGCCAGAGCAGCAGAGAAGGTGCCCAGCAGATAGAGGAACAAAATAGGGCGGATATTGGTTTTCTGCCCGTGCTGGTGGTTAGCAATAGACGCCATTACCAGCATCAACACCAGGATGGGGGCAACGGCTTTCAGTGCGCCGACGAACAAAGTACCTAACAGACCAACAGCTTCCGCCGCGGGTTTTGAGATCCATGCCAGAAGAATCCCCAGAACAAGGCCGACCAGGATTTGTTTTACCAGGCTGCCATGAGCCAAACGCCGGAATAGCCCCGGTGAACGTTGCGTAGTCATTTTTCGATCCTTTCATTGTGTTGTCGCACATCCCTGGTGCGTTCTGTCGACGCATCTTTCAGGATGTAACAAAGTGTTTGCAAGGTCGAGTATAAGGAAAGTTACAGCTTCGGGAAGCGAAAAATGCTGGATTTTAAAGAGAGGTCATATTTTGCAACTTAATGGTTACATTTATTTGACATAAAAATAAAGCCCAACGTGCGGCTTCCAGACTGATGACAACGTCAAAAAAGTACTCGGTCAGTCCCCTCGCCCCTTTTGGGGAGAGGGAGAAAACGGTGCTCATGTTGATGACAGGGTACACGGCTTAGACAGATTAAAAATCATCCAACCCGCTGCTTATCATGCCGATAATTCACCCAGGCGTTGATAATAAACGTCATCACCAGAATGCCAAACACCACGCCCAGCGAGACGGCGATCGGAATATGGTAGAAGTCGACAATCAGCATCTTGATACCGATAAACACCAGAATCACCGCCAGACCATATTTGAGCATCGAGAAACGCTCTGCCACACCTGCCAGCAGGAAATACATCGCACGCAGGCCGAGGATCGCAAACAGGTTTGAGGTCAGCACAATAAACGGGTCAGTGGTCACGGCGAAGATAGCCGGAATGCTATCCACGGCGAAAATCACATCGCTCAATTCCACCAGAATCAATACCAGCATCAGCGGCGTGGCGTACAACAAGCCATTCTTGCGCACAAAGAAATGCTCGTTGTCGATGGTGTCGGTCATGCGCAAATGACCGCGTAGCCAGCGCACCAGCGGCTTGTCGCCAATGCCTGATTCATCTTCATGGGCGAGCGCCATCTTCACGCCGGTAAACAGCAGGAAGGCACCGAAGATATACAAGATCCAGTCGAACTGTGAAATCAGCCAGCTACCAGTGAAGATCATGATGGTACGCAGAACAATCGCCCCGAGCACGCCATACACCAGCACGCGACGTTGTAATGCCGCCGGAACAGAGAAATAGCTGAACAACATCAGCCAGACAAAGACGTTATCGACCGCCAGCGATTTCTCAATCAGATAACCGGTGAGGAAGGCCAGTGCCTGTGGATCGGCAACGGCGCGACCTTCGGTTTGCACCAGATACCACCAGAAAGCGGCGTTAAACAGTAACGACAGCGTCACCCAGACCAGCGACCAGGCCGCAGCTTGTTTCATGGTCATGGCATGTGCCCCACGACGCCCCTGCAACAACAGGTCGATAGCCAGCATAATGGTGACAACAACAGCGAATCCGCCCCATAGCAACGGCGTGCCGACAGTATTCATAGAAGTTCCTTACACATAAAAAAACGGCCAACGTCGGAAGACGTCAGCCGCTGCTTTTTATGCATAGACCTCGCCTTCCGGCAAGGTCTCACTTACAACAAAAAAGGAATACGTCTGCGTATTCCTTTCGGGTTGCCCGGTGACCGGATGTGGTTGTTCACACATCGTAATGACGATCGACCGGCAATGAAGTTACTCCCCTTTGCAGGTAACAAAGTATGACAGACCATTCAGTCAGTCAATGGTCTGTTACATACCTTTTACACTGTTTTACTTTGGCAATTTATAGTTTTACGCTATCTGCCGGAAAAATCACCCCAGTCTGGCGGCGGATCTCGGTCAGCAGTTTGGCGGTGATGCGACTGACCGCCAGCCCTGGATGATCCACCAGATGCTCATCCACCAGGGTAGCGAACAGCTCTGCTTCGTAGAGCATGGTATTAATATGCTGCGGTTGGGTGAGATCCTGCATCTGGCTGCCACGCGGAACAAAGCAAACTTTCTGGCATTCAGACAGTTTTTCAATCACCAGCGATCCTGCTTCGCCCTGAATCTCGCTTGCCAGGACAGAATCGCTCACTTTTGAGTGCTGCAACGTAACGCTGAAATCACCGTAATCCATCACCACCACGCCGTGGGCATCTACGCCGCTTGCCAAAAAACTGGCGGTTGCCTGCACGCTTTTCGGTTCACCGAATAATGCCACCGCCGACGCCAGGCAGTAAAAGCCGATATCCATAATTGAACCGTTAGAGAATGCCGGATTAAAGGTGTTGGGATTCTCACCATCCAGGTAACGTTGATACCGCGAGGAATACTGGCAATAGTTGAAAAAGACTTTACGCAGTTTGCCGACTTTCGGCAGCGCCTGGCGCAACAGATGAAAGTTCGGCAGGCTGGCGGTTTTAAATGCCTCAAACAGCACCACCTGATTTTCCCGCGCACAGGCAATGGCGGCATCCACTTCCGCCAGATTCGACGCCAGTGGCTTCTCGCAAATCACATGAATTTTGTGACTAAGGAAAAGTTGTGTCTGGGAAAAGTACAGGGAATTCGGGCTGGCAATATACACCGCGTCAATGGCATCGCTTTCTGCCATCGCTTCCAGCGACGTAAACAGATGCTCGACAGAAAAATCATTGGCGAAGTGCTGGGCCTGTTCAAGACTGCGGGAATAAACGGCAGTTAACTTGTATTTACCGCTCTCATGGGCGGCCTCGACGAACTGGCGAGTGATCCAGTTCGTACCAATCACAGCGAAACGTATCATAACGCGTGGATACTCCATAAAGGGATTCTCTCGTCACTGTAGCACGCCTTTTTTATCTTCGACGTGCGCAGATACGCATTATTCTTTCGCCGGACAGCCATGCTCACTAAACGGCCCAATCATAACCAACGGCCCGAGATATTTCGGCTGGCGATGGAGGATTTTCGCATCAATCACCGCGCTGACTCTGGCAAGTTTTTCCCGCAGTTGAGTATATAAACCGTGTTTCATATTCAGGTCTGGCGCGTTAAAACCGATAGCATCGATACCATACTGTTTTGCCAGCCAGATGGCGCGTTGGTTATGAAATTCTTGCGAGATAATGGTGATATGGTTTTCACTAAACACCTTGTTGGCACGCACCACCGAATCAAGCGTTGAGAATCCGGCATAGTCGCAGAAGATCACTTTTGCCGGTACGCCTTTAGCGATCAAGGCTTGCTGCATTCCTGACGCTTCATCGTAATTTTTACGTCCATTATCGCCGCTCACCAATAGCCATTTCACTTTTCCGGCGTGGTACAACGCTGCGGCGCTATCAATACGTCGGGTAAAGTAGCGATTACCCGGCCTCGCCCCCAGCAATAAACCCACGTTCCGCGCCGGAACGGCGTTGACATCGCTCCAGGTCAGTTGTTGGCTGGCGTTGACCATAACGCGATCGGCAATAAAAAGGGTTGCTCCTGCTATAAGCAACAATAAACAGCCAATTTTAAGAGTCCGGCGAGAAAAACAAATACGGAGAAGAAGGCGGGCAAATACGCGCAGCATGGTCGTTATCCTTAACGAAAGGGGGGAGGTCGATTTTAGGCGCTAAAGGAGGAAAAAATAACGCCTGACATCATTTTCAGATTTTGTCCTGCCCAAGCGACAACTGCGTTAGCCACAGCCGGGTGTCGAACTCAAGCTGGTGGTACTGCGGTTCCATATGACAGCACAACTGGTAAAACGCTTTGTTATGCTCTTTCTCCTTCAGGTGCGCCAGCTCGTGCACCACGATCATGCGCAAAAACGGTTCCGGCGCGTTGCGAAACACGGTAGCGACGCGGATCTCTGCTTTTGCTTTCAGCTTGCCGCCCTGCACACGCGAGACAGCGGTATGTAACCCGAGCGCGTTTTTCAGCACGTGGATCTTGTTGTCATACATCACTTTATTGATCGGCGGGGCATTGCGCAGAAACTGATTTTTAAGATCCTGAGTATATTGCCAGAGGGCTTTATCGGTGGCGTAGTCGTGTGTTCCCGGATAGCGTTTTGCCAGCACATCGCCCAGACGCTGTTCGTTAATCAGCGTTCGCACCTGGGAAAGTAGCTGCTCGGGATAACCCTGAAGATAAGTAAGATTGCTCATAACCGCCCACGAAAAAGAGAAAAAGGGTATACTCACGCACCCTTTTCAGGGGCAACGTCGAAATTTTATCATTCAGGAGGGCCGATGAGCCACTTAGACAACGGTTTCCGTTCACTGACACTACAACGTTTTCCGGCGACGGATGACGTTAACCCGCTACAGGCGTGGGAAGCGGCGGATGAATATTTGCTGCAACAGTTGGACGACACAGAAATCCGCGGCCCGGTGTTGATCCTGAATGATGCCTTTGGTGCGTTAAGTTGTGCGCTGGCGGAACATAAGCCGTACAGCATTGGCGACTCATACATCAGTGAACTGGCCACGCGCGAGAATTTACGCCTCAACGGGATTGATGAATCGAGCGTGAAGTTTCTCGACAGCACCGCCGACTACCCGCAACAGCCGGGCGTGGTACTGATCAAAGTACCGAAAACACTGGCGTTGCTGGAACAACAACTGCGTGCGCTGCGCAAAGTGGTCACGCCGGATACACGTATTATTGCCGGTGCTAAAGCCCGTGACATTCACACCTCCACGCTGGAACTGTTCGAAAAAGTGCTCGGTCCGACCACCACCACACTGGCATGGAAGAAAGCGCGCCTGATTAACTGCACTTTCAACGAGCCGCCGCTGGCCGATGCGCCGCAGACCGTTAGCTGGAAGCTGGAAGGCACTGACTGGACTATCCACAACCATGCGAATGTCTTCTCCCGCACCGGGCTGGATATTGGCGCGCGCTTCTTTATGCAACATCTGCCAGAGAATCTCGAGGGTGAGATTGTCGATCTCGGCTGCGGTAATGGCGTTATTGGCCTGACGCTGCTTGATAAAAACCCGCCGGGGCAGCTCGCCGCGAAAGTGGTGTTTGTCGATGAATCGCCGATGGCGGTTGCTTCCAGCCGTTTGAACGTTGAAACCAACATGCCAGAGGCGTTGGATCGCTGCGAGTTTATGATCAACAACGCGCTCTCCGGCGTGGAGCCTTTCCGCTTTAATGCTGTGCTCTGCAACCCGCCGTTTCATCAGCAACATGCGCTGACCGATAACGTCGCCTGGGAGATGTTCCACCATGCCCGCCGCTGCCTGAAAATCAACGGCGAGCTGTATATCGTTGCCAACCGTCACCTGGATTACTTCCATAAACTGAAGAAGATTTTCGGCAACTGCACCACCATCGCCACGAATAATAAATTTGTGGTGCTGAAAGCAGTGAAGCTGGGGCGTCGTCGGTAAGATTGGCAGCTACCTGCCAGATAAGGCGTAAACGCCTTATCTGGCATACGTTCAGCACATTACCCCCAGGTCGGATAAGACGCGGCAAGCGTCGCATCCGGCAATGTCTGCCCAGTTCTGGAATCGCGCTTCCATAAAACAAAAAATCCCTGTCACCATCGTCTACATTCTCTTGTTTAGCGTTGTTCAACGTTTATGCTACATACGTGAAGTTATGACGCATAAAGAATACGATTTCTTTACCGCCGTTCATCGTACTAAGGGGAAAAAATGATTGCGATTGCCGACATCTTGCAAGCAGGAGAAAAGCTAACTGCTGTGGCACCTTTTCTGGCGGGTATTCAGAACGAGGAACAATACACCCAGGCGCTGGAACTGGTAGATCATCTGCTGCTCAACGATCCTGAAAACCCCTTGCTGGATCTGGCGTGTGCCAAAATAACCGCGTGGGAAGAATCAGCGCCCGAATTTGCTGAATTTAATGCCATGGCGCAAGCCATGCCTGGCGGTAAAGCTGTGATTCGTACCCTTATGGATCAATATGGTTTAACCCTTTCCGATCTGCCGGAAATTGGCAGTAAATCGATGGTGTCACGCGTTTTGAGCGGGAAGAGGAAATTAACGCTGGAACACGCTAAAAAACTGGCAACGCGATTCGGCATTTCTCCCGCCTTGTTTATTGATTAACGCGACGTGCCGGATGCGGCCTACGATTAGCACGTTACCCCCGGGCCGGATAAGACGCGTCAGCATCCGGCACTTCAATGCACAATTTAAATCTCCAGCGCCAGCCGTGTTCCCTGAGCAATTGCCCGTCGTGCGTCCAGCTCCATAGCCACATCGCAGCCGCCAATTAAATGCACGGTTTTCCCGCTATCAATGAGCGGTTGCGCCAGCGTGCGGTTTGGCTCCTGCCCCGCGCAGATCACCACATGATCTACCGCCAAAATTTGCGGTTCGCCGTTGATCACTACATGCAGCCCGTCATCGTCGATCTTCTGGTAACTTACGCCTGGGATCATTTTCACGCCGCTTGAGAGCAGGGTGGTGCGATGGATCCAGCCGGTGGTTTTGCCTAACCCTTGTCCTGGTTTGCTGGCTTTGCGCTGGAGCATCACAATCTGCCGTGGGCTACGGGGGATTTGCATGCCTTGCGGACTCAAACCTCCGGCCTGTTGCAGGCTACTGTCGATTCCCCACTCATTACAGAACTCGGCAATGTTCTGGCTGGTGGACTCACCCGGCTGACTTAAAAACATCGCCGTATCAAAACCAATCCCGCCACAACCGACGATGGCGACGTTGTTGCCCACCGGCGCTTTGTCGCGCAGTACGTCGAGATAACTCAACACCTTCGGATGATCGATCCCGTCGATGGGCGGAATGCGCGGTACGATCCCACTGGCGAGGATCGTTTCATCGAACGCCTTTAACTGATCTGCGGTCACGGTGTGATTAAGTTTCAGTGTCACGCCAGTCACTTCGATCATCCGGCGGTAGTAGCGCAATGTTTCGTAAAATTCCTCTTTGCCGGGGATCTGTTTGGCGATATTAAACTGCCCGCCGATCTCGCTATGTGCATCAAACAACGTTACCTGATGACCACGCGCCGCCGCATTGATGGCAAACGCCAGCCCCGCCGGACCTGCGCCGACCACCGCCAGATTTTTTTTCTGCACGGCGGGAAGGATCGGCATTTTGGTTTCGTGGCAGGCGCGAGGATTCACCAGACACGAGGTGACCTTGCCGACAAAGATCTGATCGAGACAGGCCTGATTGCAGCCAATGCAGGTGTTGATCTCATCGGCTCGCCCCGATTGCGCTTTTGACAGCAGCTCCGCATCAGCAAGAAACGGTCGCGCCATCGATACCATATCGGCATCACCGCGCGAGAGAATATCGTCGGCAACCTGCGGATCGTTAATCCGGTTGGTGGTCACCAGCGGCAATGAGACGTGACCTTTCAGTTTGCGTGTGACCCAGCTAAATGCGCCGCGCGGCACTGGCGTGGCGATGGTCGGAATCCGCGCTTCATGCCAGCCAATGCCGGTGTTGATAATGGTCGCGCCCGCCGCTTCAATGGCCTGCGCCAGCTCTACCGTTTCGGCAAAAGTACCGCCGCCTTCGACCAGGTCGAGCATCGACAGTCGGTAGATAATAATGAAGTCGTTGCCGACGCGCTCGCGCACCGCACGCACTACTTCGACGGCAAACCGCATCCGGTTAGGGTAATCGCCGCCCCACTGGTCGCTACGCTGGTTGGTGCGCAGCGTCAGAAACTCGTTGATCAAATACCCTTCGGAACCCATCACTTCTACGCCGTCGTATCCGGCCTCCCGCGCCAGTTGCGCGCAGCGGGCGAAATTGTCGATCAGTTGCAGGATCTCTTCATGGCTTAACTCATGGGGCACGAAACGGTTGATGGGGGCCTGCAATGCGGAGGGGGCGACCAGATGCGGTTGGTAGCTGTAGCGCCCGGTATGCAAAATTTGTAAGGCAATTTTGCCGCCTTCCTGATGTACGGCTTCGGTAATGGTGCGATAGTGTGGGATCTGGCTGGCGTCATTGAGCATTGCGCCGCCTTCCATGCCAACGCCTGTTAAATCTGGTGCAATGCCGCCGCTGACAATCAACGCCACGCCATGACGGGCGCGTTCGGCATAAAACGCTGCCAGCCGTTCAGCACCGTCCGGGTATTCCTCCAGCCCGGTGTGCATTGAACCCATCAACACGCGGTTTTTTAACGTGGTAAAACCTAAATCCAGCGGGGCGAACAGCGACGGGAAGCTCATAAAATTGTCCAGTATGTAAAATAATTGTTATGTGGTCGGATGAGTTCTAATTTAGCCGTCGCCGGAGAAAAGGGAAAAGGGGAGTGCGGGGTTTGTGATGGGATTCAAAAAGAATACGCCCGTTCGTCATGCCGGACGGCGGTAATACAGTCGTCCGGCATCGGGAAAAATTACTGCTTACGGAAAAAATCGTTATACAACATAAACAAATGCGCGGCACTCCAGGAGAAATTTGGTGCGCCTTGCTGTGCGCCAGTCAGCGGGTTGTAATTTTCCTGAATCGGGCCGTCGGCGGTTAACCCTTTGGCGTGCTGGAAGAACGTATCCGCCAGTTTCAGGGCATCATCACGATAACCGTAACGCTCCATTCCTTTCAGACCAAACCAGAACTGATCCACCCATACGCGCCCGCGCCAGTAGATATCAGCGCCAAAAGCCGGATTGGTTAACGCCGCTGTTCCCAGCGGAACAAAGGTGTTGAACTCTTTAGGATCGAGCATCACCTTCACCACCGCGTCGGCGTTGGCCTGCGTTGCCGCACCGTTAAACAGCGGCGACCAGCCTTCTGGCCCTTTACCGCGCTCAACAATCGGTTTGCCCGCACAGCCGTTCGCCAGCGGTTTATCTTCAATGCGCACGTCATAGTAGAACTGTGTAGTCGGGTCGAACATACAGGTGTTGATGTAGTCCGCGAGCTGCTGTGCCAACTGGCGATAGCGTTTGGCCTCTTCCGGTTTACCGAGGATGGTTGCCATCTCTGCCAGATAATGGTTATCGCTGTACATATAGCTGGCCTGATCCACTGACTCCTGCAATAGAGAGTAGCCCAGCAACGTTCCGTCCTGACTGCGGTTTTCGGCGAATTTCACCGTCCAGTCGCTACGTTTGCCGCCATTAGCGACATATTTATCCAACTGTTCTTTGTCGATAAACCCAAAGACGGCGGCGTCATCACGACCTGATTCCCACGACGCAGCAACCTGTGCCGGAATTTCCAGACTGTCGTACTGGCCTTTCTCCACCACACGGGCGTAGTTGTTCAGCCCAGACCGCGTCTCTTCTTTGTCGCCTTTTTTCACCGTAAACAGCATCTCGCCGCTCTTGGTGTTATGGGCTTTATCGCGGGTCGCGCCATATTCCGGCACGCCGTTGCCGTTATGATCGCGGTTACGTAACCACCAGTTGTGATAGGCCACCAGTTTCGGGTACATCTCTGACAGCCAGGTTTTATCCTGGGTGACGTTGTACACTTCCATCACCGACCAGGCGGCAAGGCTGGGCTTGGTATTGCGTTCGTTCCAGTTGCCGCCATCGCCGCCACGCTCGGGGCTAAGGTTCCACGCAATCAGGTCGGGGACAAATCCCACATCCTGTGGACGCACGGTGTCGCCAGGTTGGATCTGCCAGGAGAAGACCGCGCGGATATTCTCTTTGGCGATCTCCGGATTGAAATGCGCCATCGCAAACGCCTGTTTCCAGGTATCCCACGGCCAGGTCTGATTGCCGGAGAACCAGCGTCCGGTCACCGACGGTGTGACGGTATTAAATTTCACCGCCCCGCCCGGTGAGCGCCAGTTACCGTTGAGTGTTTCGATGGCTTTCACCGCGACGCGTGTCTGTTCCGGCGTCGCATCCGGATTGGTTAACCCTTTCTTCAGATACTCTTCCCAGCGTTGCTGCGAGGCGGTGAGATAAAACGCCGGACGCGCCAGAATATCGCGGATCTGCATTTGCTCTTTGCTAACTTCCTGAGCGGTCAGCAGATGGGAATAGGTGGTATAGAGCGTCGTCGACCCGTTGATATGCGCCTTACTGGTAAAGCGATTGCCGTTGATTTCAGTCTGCACTGGCAGGGATTTATGCACCTGATATTCTGATTCACCGGAGGTCAGCAGATCCCAGGTGGCGCGCACTTTGCCAAAGGTGACTTTCAGGCCATCACGGGTGGCGCTGATTTTGCGCTGATAGTCAGGGTATTCGCCAGCAATGGTTTTATCGGAAAGCGGTTTCCCTTCTTTCGCTTCCAGTTTTTCCAGCAGTTCACCATCCCACACCAGATCCAGCGGTTTATCGCTGGTGATTTTGGTTTCCAGTAGTGATGTGCGCGGCGTGGCGAAGCGCAGAGTCATTTCGACCTGCACATCTTTTGCTGTCAGTTTTTGCACCAGCGCGCCGAGAATACTGTATGCCTCCAGCGTGAAGTCGACTTTCTTGCCGTCCTGCCAGACGGTCAGGCGGTCGAAATTGCTGGCCATAAAGTTGATGTACTCTTCCGTCAGCAGCGCAACGCCCGGAAAGCCGCCCATGGTGTTCGGGCCGTCTGGCAACAGATGACCATGCCAGGCTCCGAGATCGAAAAACGGATTAAAACGCTGGTGATCGTCGTAATCGTAATCCTTCATGTACTGCGGCGCGCCAGTACGGTTAATCACGTTTTTATAATTGTCGGCGTTAGCGGCATGGGCGGAAAAACTTATCAGCAGAGCACAGGCTACTGGCGTTAAAATAGTTTTTATTTTCATGAGATTACTGTCCTTATTACCAGTAAAAATATTGCATCAGGAAGAGTTGGTCGCTGGGATCGTGAGAGGCATTTTTCATGTAGAAGCGGCTATCAAAAGCCGTTGCGAAACGTCCGCCGCCGTATTCGTACCAGATACCAAACTGCATGAAAGAGGTGGTTTCATCGTCAGCGTGGTCAGGGCGATGTTTGGCGTAGGTGTAAGCGGTGGAGAGATAAACGCCCTTTAACGCTTCATACATGGCGCTCACCATCATCCCGCTTTCACTTCCCGGTACGTCCAGCCCGTCGGCGCGTCCGGTATGGTGCCAGGCGCGAGCGGCAAAGTTAGGGGTAAGCAGGCCCGTGAGATAGAGTTGGCCTGTGCCGTCGGTGATTTCCAGACCGTTCATCCAGGTGATACCTTCTGTAAGGTCATACTGGATGTAACCGTTCATCATTGCCGGATAGGTGTATTTGTCGTCGTAGCGATCGTACTTGCCAAAATGTAGCCAGGCTTTGCTTTCGTCATGATGTCCGGCAGGTGTGGCGGTAACGCTATAACGAAAGTTGCCGCTTAAGTTCTGTACCTTCAGCGCAGTCATAATGTCGCGGGTATTGGGAATGACGTAGCCCAGATCGGGCGTGAAATCGCCCCACCATTGCAGATCATCCAGCGAGGAATCCTGACGCAGACTGAGCATGATTTCGGTGCCATCATTGGTACGATAACCGCCATAGAAACGGTTAATCCCACCTTCGAAACCGCCCCAGCTATGGTCAGGCACCCAGGCATTACCGTCGTGGTCGGCCTGCACGGTCCAGCCTTCGCCGTAAATCAGGCCGAACCAGGAGCCGTACTTCATCTCCAGGCCACCTTCAATATAGGTGCCGTCGCTGTATTTATGTTTATTCTCACCCTCTAAATCCATATACCCACCAACCCCTAATTCGCCGTAAAAACGAAATGAAGGAGAAGATGTCGAGGTAATTGCGGGTGTTTTTGTGTCGTCATGTTCTGCCGGACGTGCTTCTTCAGCGGCCGCAGAAAAGGCGTAGCAAAACGGCAGAGCAAGTAATGCTCTGCATGGTGCAGTGATTAATTTCATTGTGTTAATCCATGAGCTAAAGAAAAAGTACAGCCTTTTATCGTTGTAATTATAAAAATATAAAGGCAGAAACTATTTTCCCTCTCCCCATCCAGGAAGAGGGAAAATGCCTGCTCATTTTTTATTATTCTGCTTAATCAACATTGCTGGCTGGCGTCGCTTCAATATGGCGCTCTTCAGCCGTTAATCCCTTTATATATTTACTGTATTTCCACCACGCAAAGCCGAGGAAGATAACAATACCGCCGACGTTATAAAAAATGATGGTCAGAATATTCGCGCCAGTCGGGAATGTCGAAGCGACAAACCCTA
>OGQJ01001217.1_pt1 | contig 24179 bp, 53 predicted proteins | sample 1553161 | NCBI WGS metagenome assembly OGQJ01 (sample SAMEA2579923, study PRJEB22360) | human gut metagenome | biome: human gut; feature: human-associated habitat; material: faeces | place: Denmark | collected 2008/2010 | reverse complement strand
GGCCGGATAGTTGGCATCAAGGCATTCGTTAACGCTGTTTGCCTGCTCCACCAGCAAAGATAAGATAACGTCTGGCAGGTCAATACCCTGGCTTTCAAGATATTCCCGCGCCTGTTCTGTAGTGACCATTTGTTTGCTCCACATACAAAAAAAATCCCCGGCATCGCGCCGGGGAGTTACAGAGAAGATGCTAATTACTCACCGCTACCAAAGACAACACCTGAACGACCAGCCATGTCAGCAGTGATCTGTAGACCCTCGGCAGACATGATGCGGAAGTTGTAGTTATCAGTCGGCATCTGGCGCGGCAGCGGAACAACACCAGTGGTCATACCGATCAGCGGGCTAATTACTGATTTCTGGCGCTGGTAGGCAATAAATTCGTTACCTGTCAGCGCGAAGGTCTGGCGAACTTCACCAACCGGGAGGTATGGCTTGATAACATCCAGAACACGACCAACAACAGCGCCATTAACGATGTGAGGCGCAGCCAGGTTAGCCATGATTTCAGGGGATACCCACATGACATCGTACTTAGCTACGAAGTTAGCGCGGGCCAGAGCACCGAAAGCACCAGTAGTGAAGAATTTAATCAGCACGTCAAAGGTGGCGGTAGTCAGGTCGATTTTCGCGGTTTTCAGGCTCAATTTCTGTGTATTCTTGTGGGTTTTCAGGCCCATCGCCTTATGACCATCAACGACCATCGCGTCATTCCCTTCAAGGTAGAATTTAACGCGGCGTTTGTTGAACTGGCGCAATTTAAGGCGCTGGCTATCCAGGGCGAGGTCAATACCAACGGTATTTAACCCAGCAGCGTGACGCCAGTTAACACCGTAACCTGCGGTGAACATTGGAATCGGGTCGCCATCGCTACCGTATTCGGTGTGATCAAAGCCGTGTGGCGCTTGACCATCCATAGACATAACGACTTCATCGTTGATATCGCCTGCTACGCTGTACATTTTCAGCGTTTTACCGATAGGCAGTACGGTTTGCACAGCCATCAGGTCGTTGACGATCTCAATACCGATTTCTTCCTGGCTCAGTTCGATAATCTGATTATCGATTTCTTTCCAGAATTCTTTTTCGAAGCCGCCAACAGCGTTACAGGCCAGCATTTCAGCGGTCATATTCGCGCGGTTAGCTGCAATCATCGCGTTATGCTGCGCATTAAAGATATTGCGCTGCGCCCACAGTTCGCTCCAGTGCGCTTGCATACGGGCGTTTGTGGCTAAATTTTCTCTAGTAAAATACATTATGTATACCTCTTTTTATGCGACGCGAACACGGACGAAATCAACCGCTTCCAGGGTTACGTCTTCCTGGCAATAAGCGACAGTGACCTCACCAAGTTTAATGGCCTGGTCTTTTTTATATGCACCAGTATTAAGGCGCATGGCGAACTCTCGGCCCTGCTCTACATAATCTGCAACTACTGTGTTACCTACTGCGATGGCATCACCAATACCTTTACCTTCATGATAAGCAGGATTAACGATATACAAGCGAGCACCAGCGGTATAATCACTGGCAGCAGTGGCACTCTCGCCAGCCTCACCATCGACAGCGTTCACAAACTTACCGTCTTTCAACACCACCAGCGTCCCCGGTTTTAATTCAGCACCTGCTGCGCGTGTTTCGGTAATGGATTTACCATCAATATTTACACGACGAAAACGAAACATTGTGATCCCCTTTTAATTAGAAATAAGTGTTAAAGTCTGGTACTTCGCCTTTTTTACCTTCGCTTGCTGCGTTGGTTGCCATCGGCGTTGCGTTGCCCAGGGATTTAAACATTGCTTCTAACGCTTCCCCATTTAATGCGTTAGCAACAATTTCGCCGTGCACTTTTGCTACTGCGGCGCGTTTTTCTGCTACTTCTTTATTTGCGTTTGCTGCGATCTCTTCTTTAATCGCTTTCTGGTTGATCTGTAATTCTTCAACGCTTGCCTGTACTGGTTTAAGTGCTTCAGCGATTGCATTAGCCATATTTGCAGTGATGCTTTCGTTAATTTCTTTTACCAGTTCGGCGCGTTCTTCTTTGGTCAAAGGCATGGGATCGTCCTCCGATTTATTGGCCTTAATTTTTTCATTCAGTGAGAAAAGATTGGATAGGTGTTCAGCGAACTGAGCGAACCAGGATTTACCTTCCTCATTGGTTGCAAGCTCGCCATTATTGAGAATTATTTTATCAGCCTGTTTTTCATACGTGCAAACTTGAGCATTTTCAGCGTTAGTGGCAATAGTCACTTCTTTATCAGTGAAGTCCACAACATAGACATAATCTGCATCGGGGAACAGTTTACGCGCCGCTTCCTCAAGTTGTCTTTCAAGCGTGCGATAGCTGTTTTCTTTCATTGCCACCGCCATTAACGGCTTCGCCTGGTCAGTGTTAACCATCAGGCCAACGCCCTGTTCAGGCGATGCGGCAGGCGGTTCGTGCAATAAGATAGCGTCATGGTCAATCGACATAATTTTGACAACGCTGTCAGCACCCTGGGCTTTCATTTCTTCGGTGGCTGGCATACGCTGACGATATACGGCTACGGATGACCAGATCGGATCTTTGCTTTCGCCTTTTTCCAGCGCTTCCAGTCGGCTTAATAATTCGCGGCCTTGTTCTGAATGGCTGGCGGTTTCAACATCCACCCATTTTTCCACATAAACACGATTGCCGCGTAATTCAACATTTCTGTTCCACGCTCCACAAAAGCCAATATTCAGACCTTCCGGGCTAAATGCGGAAACAAATTCACCGTCAACCGTAGGATGGCCCAGCGGTGCGAGCGTGCCTTCCAGAGATTGATAATTAGCAATGATTTCAGCTTCCGGGTAATATTCCCGATTCATAACGATATTGAAGGGCAACGTATATGACGGGACCACAATGTGTTCACGCCCGTTATATGTTTCCCGGCGGATGGTATTAGCGGTTAATTTGGTATTAACCTGAATCAGCTCTTTATTCACGGTTTTTACTCCCAATCTTCGCCATATTTAGCGTGCGCAACTTTGTAGTTTTCTTGCGCCCGATCTAATATTCTTTCGTTTAATATATTACCGTCTTCGTCAACTAATACGGTAATCGTGCTACATTTGCAGTTAATTGAATTAGGGGATCTACTCCACCATTCGCGCTGCTCTTCTATGGTGTACGTTTTTCCGTGCCGCTGTGCGTGTGACAGCCTGGTAGTCGGCGACAATGCCGAAATGTGCATCTGCATAGTGCGCAAGTTAAGCTCATCCGATGCGGCCTCTGCCTCATCCATACGCGCTGTGCGCAACGCTGTGCATATTTCAGTACGGGCAATACGTTTGCACCTGTATAGAGGCAATTGCGTTTCCTGCTGCAATGTGCGCGCTATTTCAAGTGGGTTTAAGCCACGGGCCATCCCTTCGGTTAATCGTCGGGCCATATCCTTTTTGATCTGTGCGGTCAGCCCGCGCATCTCTTCAAATACACGGGTACGAACCAGGGCAAGGCGTGTGCGATATGTCTGACTGGTTAATACCGCCGACACTTCAGGGTAAGCCCTGGAATATGTGACTGACTGGTTAGCGAGGTTGGCATATTCCTGAGAAGTGCCGCGCTGATACGCGACCTTCACGTATTCCTGCCAGAACCAAAAACTTTCCGGGTCGGTTAGCTCGAATATCTCATCAATCATGTCGCTGGCGTCCTCCAGCATGTCGTGCAATTCATCCATGTAAATCTGGAAGGTATATTTCTTATTAACAGCCAGGCTATATTGTATTTTGTCCAGTATGGCGATATACGGATCCGCAACTTTCTTCAGGCAGGCTTTAAAACGCTTAATAGCTCCCGACCTTAACTTCCCTGTCATGGTCGGGTCTTCGGTGTTAGATGGCATTATCGCGGCTGGAGGTATTCGCCTGATTATTTTCTTCACCTTCATCATCGTCATCCTCTTCCGTTTCTACTTCACTGGCTGGGCCATCGTATCCGGCAGCCTCGCGGATCTCATCGCCGCTAAATATTTCTTCACCAGTAGCCAAACAAGCCTGATTGATTTGCGCCATCTTGTCTGCGGCTTCCAGTAGCTCTGCTTTGGTCATGGCGTTAAGGTCGTCCCATAGCACTGATACATCTACTGGCATACTGATAAGGCGTAGATCTGCCATCTTGCGGAACAGATCTTCAATCTCGCCACCGATTTCCTCCCTGCGGGTCATGCAGCGGCTGTTGAAGTAACGCAGGTCTTCGGTTGATGCGCGTTCTCCCTGCTGGTTCCCAACCAAGATGCGGGTTGGAATATCAACACCAGCGGCGGCGGTTTGCAGGTTTACGTCATAGGTTGATGACGGGTCAGATACGGCAGTAACCAGCGGGCTTACTGTCGCACCCTGTAACGCCATCATTACGTCATTACCCTTATTCATTTCAGCCGTAGCCTCATTGAATCTTTCGCGTAACTCTGTAACGTCGCAATCGTATGTTGCAGCCAGGGAACGGAAGTCAATCTCTTTATCGAACGAAATGGCAAGCTGACGCGCTGCGTTTTTCAGGAATGATTCACCACTACCGCCTTCCACTTTTTCCAGTGATACGAATGCGTTGTAGGAAGGTTCAAGGAAAGCGATGACATCATCAGAATAGTCGCCAAAGATGAATATGCGGTCAGGGTGGATCTTTCTGGCAATGGTCTTACTGTTAATGCGTTCTTTGTATTCCCACCACGTTGGCAGGCCATAGTTTTCATTATCCGGGTTTTCTTCGAAGTCCTTCGGTGTAAGAGCGCCAGCCCACACAGGGGTAAATTTTGCAATGCCTACGCCTTTTGTCACTGGCTGATCCCACGGCTTGTTATCTCTGATATGAATTAACAGACCAGAGTAACGACCAATGAGGCGGCGGCGATCACATTCAGCAACAGTGCGCCAAAATCTGTTGTTAAATTTCTTCTTGATTTCTCTTTCCCACGGTGTTTCCTTTTTCGCTTTCTCGTCTTCAGTTCCTTCAATCATCTTTGGCTTGGTGCGCCAGCAAGTCGTAACAATCTTTTCTACAGCACCGTGAGCGATGCCGCCGCGTCTGTACAGTTTGTATAGATCGTGATACGTGATCTCTTCTTTGAATCCGTATTCGCTCCACGCAGCATCACGTTTGGCATCTATCCCCATAGTGAACGGATGTGCCGCTGCATAGCGGGCATAGGCCGCCTGGCGTTGTGACAAGGCAGCATTAACCGCCAATTCTAAATTGGATGGCATAATGTTTACTCCTGAATACATGTTTACGCGTAGCTACGCGAAAAATAGAAAAACTTGCGGGGGATTGTGGGATGGTTTTTAAAATCCGCGCAGGCGCTTCGGTAACATGAGGCCCATTGCCTGCGGTTGGCTTAATTCAGTGATGCCCCACACCATAGCGTCCATACGGTCAGGGGATTTTTTAGCGGTAGCTGGCACGTATTCCATCATTTGATTTTCCAGCGTGTATAGCTCACCAGTGTGTGCCACCCTTCCTTGTGCATATAGCGCAGATATTGGTTCAGCACGGGCGAACTTACCCTTGCTTGCGTGCACCTTAACAATGCGGCCCTTAAATCCGGCATTGCGTAGTGTGGCCTCTGCCATATCACCACCCTGGTTGGTTTCGATAACCATCGCGTCAGCTTCATGGATGTTATAAGCGTTCATTGATGCTTGCGCCCAGTCGTTAGGTGACATACGGCCTGAATAGTCGCCATCAACAGAATACTGAGCATTCTTGCCACCACCATAAGCGGAACAGGCTACAATCCCTGTTTCGTCTGACTCATCAGATGACGTTGTCGCAGGGTCGATGGCTATCACCGTGCGGATCTTGTCCTGCGTTATCTGCATCCGGTGCGCTGCGGTTATCATGGCTTCAGTCCACAATGCACCCTCTTCGTCGAATTTACGCGGGCGCTGCATGTACTGGGCCTCAAATGACCGCCTGTGTGCTTTCAGTCCGGCTTCATGGGCGTCATTGTGCTTTTTAGGCCACAGCCAGCCGTCTGGCAGGTTGTGAGGAATAGGGATGGCGAACTCGTTTTCAGGATACAAATCCCGGTAGTCAACGCTGTTGTCGATCTTCACTGGCAGGTTAAGGTGATACCACTTTTCACCGCTCCCGCCGCGTAACAGGTAGCCGGACAAATCATCGTAGTGGATGCGCTGCATGATGACGATAACAGGCGTTGTTTGCACTGCCAGACGCGATGCAAGCGTATCGTTATAGTTGGTGTTCACCTGCTTTCTCACCACGTCAGAGTAAGCGTCAGCGGGTTTTAATGGGTCGTCGATGATTAACGCGCCATTAAATCCTGGTTCCATGTACCCTGCACGGAACCCAGTAACCTGACCAAGTGATGACGTTGCATACACGCCGCCACCGTATTCAGTCCACCACATCGATTTTGAGTTGGCATCGTTGCGGATCTTCATGGGCCACATTGCCTGATATTCAGGCGTGCAGATCATGTTCCTTACAGTCGAGGAGTTGAGTAGCGCCAGGTTGTTGGAATAGGAAACGTGAAGGAATCTTGTGCGGGGATTTATTGCGAGGGACCGCGCCATCATATTGATAGTGGCAATCATGGTTTTGCCGTACCCCGGGGGGATGTTAATGATGAGTCGGGTTATCTCACCTTTAATAACGCGTTGCAGTGCGTCGCGGATAGCTAAATGATGGCCTGATAATAACATCTTCGTTCCGTTCGCTTGCCTATAGAAGTAGCGATTGAAAAACAGGCCATCTTTTTCGCATTTGGACTGAATAACTCGTTCTTTGATTGTCAACATAATCACACCTCATCTTCTACTTCCTGGACGATGCGGGCGATCTCTTCTTTCGTTACTTCCACCTGTACTGGCGCCTCCTCCCTATTGCCGACAATCTCCTGTGTGACGCGTTCACCGTATTTACGCGGTTGCAGTTTTGCCAGTAACCATTTACGCGTTTCAATCATCAGTTGATGGCGGCGCAATTGATCTTTATCAGTGTTCTCCGCTGCATCAGCTATATCGATGATCTCATCAGCCAATACCTCAAAGCCGATCTCCTTCGCGCGCATGTACATGTCCGAAAATTCCGGCACATCACGGAACCACTTAAGGATTGTCGAACGTGTTGGCATACCTGGCATTTTCGAAATTTTGTTAACGCTTTGACCGTCCGCCACCAGCTCACAGATCTCTAATGCCTTTTCTTCGGTATAGCCATGCGGACGGCCCACCTTTTTGGCGGCTGGCTTTTTATCGTCAGCATTTGCCTTTTTAGTGCGGGCCATAATCTCACCTCTCAATATTTATTGATGATATATACGCAAGCCACAAAACTTGCGCAGTATGTTAATACTTCCAACCAATCGAATAGCTCCTTCATTGTTTAACCTTTATGCGAAGAAAACGATAACTACTAACAACGTGCATGTAGCCATGATTAAGAAATCACTGTCAGACATTGATAATCACTCCGACAATAAATAACGCAACGGTACACACGATCAACATAATATCAATAGCGTTCATTCGCTCACCTATTAAGTTAGCGCAGTCATGGTAATAACAATCGCAACAATCAGGAAAAAGAAATCAAGCCATTTCATTTTTAATCTCCCGGTATACGTCCACGGCAATAACTACAACTACAGCCACCAGCAATAGCATTTCGCATGCGTTCATGCTTTCACCTATACAACATTCTTCCACCAGAAATAGATAATGACGGCGACCAATGACCACCAGATGAGATCGTAAATATTCATGTTGATACCTTCAGCTTTCAATGAATATCATGATCGCCAGCCATACAGCGACGCAGGCAGAAAGGATGATTAGCGGGTCAATCATAATCAGCCTCGTTTAAATCAATGACCATGATTTGGGTGATAGCCATATTTAATTTCAGCTTCACGCCGCGCCATTACAGCATCATCAAAATTATCAAACAACCCAAGAGATATTTGCTTGCATTTATGCCATATTGTTGCTCGCCATTTTTTACGCTGGCTATGCCATCCGACACCGGAAACGCCGCTTGTGTTAGTTTTAAACAAGCTCATATTATGCGCATTACCCTCATCGTCAACGAGTCTTAAGTTTGGCAACCTATTATTCCATTTGTCATGGTCAATATGGTCTACCTCCATTCCTTCCGGTATCGGGCCGTTGTGCATTTCCCATATAATGCAATGAACTTGATAATATTTTCTGTTTAAATTTACTCTCAAGTGCTTGTTTCTAGATTTAGTCCCCCTGATAATGTCGCCTGGTTTTGCGTTGGGAGATCTGTATACCTTCCACATTAGATCCTCTGTTTCTGGGTTATAACTGAAATAATCATCCCATTGCATAACGGCTTTGCCCCGCAATAATGTATTTTCCCACTTTCGGCGGCTCTTTTGTTTTTGCTTTTCTTTTGGCTTCTTTTTTTCTTTCAGCTTCTTCTAGCGCTTGTTGCGCCCTGATAGCTGCGGCTTGTGCGTCGATGCTTTCAAGTAGTACAGGATAAAAAGCATCAAACATACGTCCAATCATATAAGCGTAAGTTTCATTTGCCGGATGGCTTGGATCTGTTGTAGCCATTACGCCAACATCACTTAAACAATGAAATGTGGCATGTGCCACTTCATGCGTTAGCGTTCCCAACTCATTGTTGAATACTGCGATCACGTAGAAGTTACCACCATTCTCGCCAGTGCAAGTAAGCGTTAATCCTCCAGCCAACTCGAAATCAGGTTCAATCGGAATTCCTGCCTTTTCGCAAAATTCATAGAACATCTCGCGGGTCGGGCAAAAGAAAACTGTTGTATGCTCAAAGAGTGGGATCTTAAATTGAGGCAATTTAATGCCTTTAGCCTTAGCCATCAGAATAATCTCCTATTCTGAAAAATATAACCCCCCGCAAAACTGGACACCGCAGGGAGTGAAAACAGCTATAAAACACTAAAAACGGCGCTGAGTGAGTACCGTTTTTAGAATTTTATAAAACTGGAGAATGGCGCTTTCTTCTACCCAGGTAGCGCCCGACCTGTTAATGAGGTTGTTTACCCGGTATTACGTGTTTTTGAATTTCCGCCGTCGCTCGCGGGAAGGATTGGCCCGGTTATGGCTGGCTGGCAGAAACGGCGACACGTCCACGCGCTGTTATTCTTTGCGTAAGCACTGCGTTTTGATGTAGCTCTGAAGTGCGGTTATCTTCGCATCTTTCTCTTTTAGTTGTTCTCTGAGGGATAGATAAGCCGATTCAGCGTCGGGAGTGAGTCTACAGGCGGCTCCATCAATGGCGCTGGCGGATCCGGTGGGGTCGGACACTCGCACAGGTGTTGCGTTGACGCGCAACCGGATAGTACCGTTATCAATGCCAGTGCGCAGATCGGCAATGTCAGATCTGATAGCTTTAATCTCATCGTGATACCTCTTATCAAGTTTTGACAGTTCGGCGTTTCGCTCCTTCATCTGCTGAATAGTGTTACTTGCCGTTTTCAGTGCGCCTTTCGTCACCGTGACTTCTTCCTGTAACCTTGCCGCCTCACTCTGGTAATAACACGTTACGGCGGTCAGTCCGGCAATAATGCAAACAACAACGGCGATGATTAACGCCTTTATCTTGTCCACGTTTCCCCCTCGCAACCCATCGAAGGTGCATATTCACCATAGAAAAAGTTTTCTGCCAAAATGCGAGCGGCGATTGCTTCGTCTAGTGAGTCAAATAAACCAATAGATATACGTTTACCGTTATTGTCAGTAATTCTTACCCGCCACTTAGGATTACCACGATCCGTTTTGTGGTAGCTAACGCCCCTGAATGCAGACAATGTATGAGTGGTAATATGTTTCTTGTTTCTGCAATTATGCGCATCATCTGTTTCTCTAAGGTTTACTATCCTGTTGTCTGTTTTTATCCCATTAATATGATCAATGTCCTTTTCGGGCCACACCCCATAATGGAAAAACCACGCGAGGCGATGCGCTTTATATCTTCCTATGTATATATACCCGCTTTTATGTTTATACCCGGCTACACTACCCGCCTTGATCCTCCCGTGTGGGCTAACTTTATAGGTAAAAATACCTGTTGCCGGGTCGTAGTGTAGTTTTCGTTTTAGTTCATTATCACTTTCCATCATTTACGCCCCACTCACAAACGGTGCGCTCAATATCGCGACGATTTTTTAAGCCCTGTATGTATCGCCCGTTATCATATACCCAGCGATCTAACTCCTTACACGCCCCTTTAAAGTCGCCTTTGTTTATTTTTTTTAACAAGGTTGATTTTTTGAAAGCGTCAACCCCGATATTGTATGAAAAGCTAATTAGCGCGGCGCGTTGGTAGTCATTCATGTCAACTTTTACATAACGATCTACCGCCTTTTTATAAACGGCTAAGTGTTTTTGTAAAAGTCTCTCGCATTCATCCGGTGTGTATCTCTTACCTGGGACAACATCAGGTCCAGTTATGCCATTGCATACAGTTAGCACGCCTCCGGTATCGTAATAAGGCTCGTAAGCCGTACCCTCAACCCATACAAGCAAAACGGATGCAATGGCTAATACTCCACCAGCCGCCGCCTTAGTTAATCGGTTTTTCAGCGATTGGTTAATCATGTTACTTATTCCCCATTCGCGCGTCGTGTTCCTCTTGCGCTCGCTTGTTCTCCTGTGATTTGAAGTAATAGTTAACGGCAAATGTGCCTACGGTTGATAAGATACCCACAAAGACAGCAACATCATTAATGGTTATCGCACCAAAAAAGGCCGTTACGGCCCCTACTGCATACGCGCACGCCTCCCGTATTTTGTCGAACATAGATTTACCTCCAACAAAGCAAAAACCCGGCGCGGGCCGGGCAATTACAATTTCGCATTGTTAGGAAATATTTTAATCTATTTGTTTTTTATGCGCGATTATGGCTACAAATCACTAACTTTCACCAAATCGCCATTATCAAGCCAGATCTTAATTGTTTCTCGCGTCGTCTTGATGATTGGCGCTACCCACTCACCATCGCTAACGCAAACGCGAATATCACCACCCTCTACGCGATAAAACATCTTGTCGATTAGTGTTACGGCGTATATACCATCTTCAATCATTTCTTGCGCTCCTTAATAACCCTTTTGATCTGCGCGCGCGCGGCATCTACGAGAGCAATAAACACCGCTACAGGCCAGAAAGGAATCTCAAGACCACCACGATCGAGATCATTAGATTTGATAAAACAAGACATCAGGATAGCGCCAGCAATATAAAGGAGAAACACAGCAATGATAAGACATTCAATCATCCTCTTTCTCCCCGCCTAAATATTGATATATTTCTTCAGCATTTTCCCCGCGCTCAAAACAATAATGTTCAAACATGCGCCAATTTTCACTAAGAAACATAACAATAAAATTGTTAACGTATTCGTCATCCATAGTTAATCATCCTCTTCATCATCTTCTTGTTCAGCCAGGAAATCATCTACGGCACGGTAAGTAACTGGAGGGATATATTCGAAGTCATCCGTATCAAGATCGAGCGTCCTGCTGTCGCCGTCGTCGTCAATCGTATTCATTCCCAACTCACCGAAAGGGCCGTACCCAATGTGGCCCAGATATTCGCAACCAACCGTAAAGCCAGGGTATTCGCCTTTACACCTGACTTTATACAGCTTATTTGATGCGCTCAATTTCCACCCCTCCGTTTTCGCCTTCAGTCATTTTGTATTCTGCCACCAGTTCGGCCCCAACCAATTCAACATCAGCATCAGCTATGCCATGGAACGCCAGATAGGCAAAAATAAGGCTTTTAATTCTATTCAGGTCTTCAAGATGGTCTGCATTAAAAGGCGGTTCAGATACGTGAAAGCATTTAACGTGCGCATCGTCTTCAGTAGCTACACGGAAACATACGCCACGTTCACCTGCGAATTGTCCAATTTCTTTATCTTCTGGAAAATTGCCACGGAAAACCTTAACGCTGATAAATTTACTCATTGTTTATTCTCCTTCGTAAAGAGTTGTCACCAGTTCGGCATCAATTAGCGTGTTATGATCTGCATAAAACCCGTGGCGCAGAATTGAGGCAAGGCCAGCCACTTTACACCACATAGGGGTCGATTCGTTCAGATATTCTTTCTCCCTTTTTTCGCTGTATGCCAATTCATAAAACCGACCACGATTAACATCTTCAATCACGCGGATGTACTCACCATCAAGTCGGCTATTGCCGCGCCATAGTCTGATTGTTTTCATATCACATACCCTTTATGTTATTTAATTCCTCTTGAGCGCGTTTAATTCTCTGCTCCCTTTTCAGTCTTTCCACCGGGATGATTTGATAGTCTTCCTGTTCCTGTTTACCGATAACCAGTTTTTGCAACTGATTTTTAGTGAAAATGCAATCATCATCAGTTATATAAAGCCAGTCACCACGCTTGCCGACAATAACGTGATCATTCCCATTCTTATCGGTAAAAGTAGCGTGATAGAACGCATCGTTATAGGGAACTTCAACAAAACAGCAAGCAATAAATTTAGCGCTTTTCATGATTACACCCTTCTGATTTGATGGGGCCATCCGGCCCCGTGTTTTATGCTTCTTCGTCTCCTCTAAATCCTAAGCACTCCGCGTATTCGTCAATGCTTAATGCTTCTTCACCTGGTGCCAATACTTCAAAGTAGCGGGCGTATAGTTCGAAAACCCAGGCCGGATATTTAGCGTTAGCGTTCATGGTTCCCCCTTATGCCATGCGTGCAAATTCAAGTGATTTGCATTCGTAGTCTTCCTCTGCCTGTTCGATGACTGCCATCATCATTTCGTTTGCGTTGTTGAATGCGTTGCTTTGTGCGAACTTGTCGGCTCCACCTTCTTCTTCGAACTCCGCGTTGTTTGCTGCAATGTAGTGATATTCGATGTTGTTCAGGTAAGGGCTTGCAGCGTGTGCTGGGTCTTCTTTCTCCACCATCTCCCAAAATGCGTTTAAGCGAGATTCGACTTCTTTGTTAATCCAGCGTTTCATTTTTCTACCCTCCGCATCGTTCTCTCTTCAGCTTCTTTATAACAAAATGGCACTGCCGAAACAATGCCATTTCGTAAACCTTGTGATACAGATCACATTTACGTTTCTTCCGTAAAAGTAACCTTCATCGCCCCATCCGAACTACGGACAACATAACGACCAATACCGCCTAGCGGCCCTGCATACCATAAGTGACCGTAAGTGTCAGTCACGACGATAAACGGAAATTTAGGAGACAATCCCATCGGTTTTTCAGCCGTGTACTGTACGCCTTCCTCAAAGCAGCCCAATTTCGATTCGTTACACGTTAAAATCATTTTCATACCCCTACATACGAAAACGCAGCAAAAGCACCACCACCAGCACGCGCATAAACAAGCGCCGTGCCACAACCCATCTTATAAAATCGCCATAACTGCCCCTGGTCGTCAGTAATGGCATGAATATATTCCTGATCCTTTGCGTCAACCAATGCCGCGTCAACCTCGTAGATCTTGCCATTCTTAAAAAACGCGCTGCATCGTGAGTATGTGCACTGGTATCTATGTTTCCGATTCATAGCACCTCACTCATTCCGGTTTACTGCCTTCGCGGGCGCAAAACTCCGCGATCTCACGGAAATCATGCACTATGCGATAAATATACAAACCAGCGGCGTTATTGATATGGCTAACATAAGCGAAATAAACTTTATCATCATCGCCAGTTATCGCCATTGCACCATCACCGCCCGGTGCGCCGTGGAGTTGAACGCCGCAATAGATCTTCCCTTCTTCAAAAATATTGCGGTCGCGCGTCTGCAATACCTCAAAATATAAATGTTTCATTGTTGCCCCTTTAATAACGTTCAAAGCTGGCAGCAAAACCTACACCGGATATTTCACCGCCTTCATAGCTCGGCCTGAATACCCATATTTCGTCATGATTATCAATCAAGGCAAGGCAATTACTCATTGTGTGTGCTTCATTGCCATAAACGATGTGAACGTCATAAATACTCCCAATCGTGAAAACACTGTCATTGCTTGAGTATGAGCATTTAACTTGCATCAGAAAACCCCTTTATAATCGACCGTGTATTTTGCTATCAGATTCCAGTCGCAGTAATTAAGCATGTCGCGAGGCTGCCAGCCTTTCATCCCGACCGCCCGCCGCGCAGCGTGACGGCGATAATCATCGTTATAGTCAGCTATGCACCACGGCTGGAGAACAAACATATAATTTGCTTCATTAACCAGGATAGCCACCCGCTTTCCTGTTGCCTTGTCTTTTGCCCTGAAATAATTCACTTTCATTTTAACACCTCGTCGATCAACATTTCTTCTTCCAGGTTAGCCGGACGTTTACGAAATATCCCGGCAAAAACCAGATCTTCGAGTAGGTCTTTACGCTTAAATAAACACTCTTTCATTATCACCCCGTTGTCGCTGCGATATACGACGCCGCTTTTCAGAAAATAAAAAGTGCGGCTATTGGTCTGTAGGTAGAGATCTTCGTAAACGTCCATACCGTTAATCCTCTACAATCTCAAGCCCGCGCCCCTTGTCCCCGACGAAATCGCCCAAGCTGAACGTATACGACCACGCCGGATTGATGTAATGGTCATCAGCACCAGCGGCAATGAGATCAGCACCATTAATCATGCAAGTAATATCATCGCTATGAACGACATTAACGACCTTACCAACAACCTGTTTCAATGACTGGTATCCGTGATCGTGCAAGAATTTAACTTTCATTCGTCTGCCTCCCAGTGGTCTATGCTGATTAAAAAGTCCCGGATAGCGTGTCGTTCGTCGCGCGTTGGCTTGCGCTTACGGTAAATCTTAAAGTCAAACCATTCTTTTTCTTGTTCGAAATCCAGGTTGTAAGCAAGCACCTCAATATATCCACATTCGTGATACTGGTACGCCACGCCAGCACGAACAAAAAAGCGGGTTTTATCCCGCTTGTGTTCATAGATACGCATATTTGCCCCACTATGCAGTCGTGTAACTATCTACCAGCTTTTCATCCTTCATTCTGGCAAGCTGGGAGATATTCATCGTGTAGCCTTCATCAGAGAAAAGCCACTCCGCAGCCTTGCGACGAAAAGCTATATCATCATGGTTGCGCGTCCATGTAGCGATCACCACGCGCTTTCCATCAGTGGCAAACATGGTTAATTCGTTATCAACAACGTCGATAGCCTGCCAGATTTTTAGTTCCATGATTTATCACCGTAGATCTTGAATAGTTCACACGCTTTCTGATCTTCAAATATATTCATATGCAGGTCACGCAGACGGCGCATTGTTCGGAATCGCGGTCTAAACTCCTGGCTCCGTTTAATGTATTTGCCGCCAATTGAATAAATATGCCCGTATGAATACCATCTATTCCCTACCCATATTTCATATTCTTTGCCTTCGTAATTGAATTTTATCGTTAGCTCGTCCACTTCAACTATTAACCCTTTATCAATGATGTCATTAAGCATTTCGTCCCATTCTTTCAGGAATGGATGCTGATAAAAACCGAAAAGCGTATTTGCAGCGTGGCAAAGGTAATCAATGATTATTTGCATATTCCCACCTTCTCAATATGTAGTAAATGTTATCGTAAGCTATATTATCCGCATCTTCCTGTGTTATATGTCTGGCATCAAAAAAGAAATCAGCGTCGTGCCATACATGAAAAAGAAGTCGCGCGAATTGTCTGCGGCGGCGCTTACTGCGTGATAGTTCGTTAAATTCTATTAACGCTTTATCATATGCTCTTATCATGCGCTTACGGTTACTTTTCATATTGTCACCACATCATATAGTAAACGTTATCATCTGCTAATTCGTCTGCGTCTCTTTGGCAGTCGATTGTCGCATCATCTTCGTGCCATTCTTTAGCAAATAAACGCGCCCATTTACGACGCTCACGTTTATTGTGCCGCAGGTCACTAAAAACCATTAAAGCCTTGTCGTAAGCTCTTACCAGGCGTTTCATTCTACTTTTCATTTTTCACCCTTCCTTAATTCCTTAATTTTAATATTGCGCAACCGGACGTCGCACGGCGTTTCAGATTTACCAGTAAGCGCCAGCGTCAGGTTTTCAGGTGTCGTGTAAAGAATTATCTCTTTACCAGTGCTAAATTTAATTTCTATGCGGATCTCGTTTTCATCACCGCACAATACGCGGCTAATTGACAGGCCAGCTTTTTTCATTGCTCAACAAACCTTAAAATCTGTATTGCCAGTAAATATCACACTTTATTGCGAATACCTTCACCGGATCAGGGCCGAATAGTGGATGTTGAATCAACTTGATTTCGTACCCCATGTAAGGCAATACGATAATCCGGTCTTTCTCATCATCCGATGGATAACCCCATTTAATGATTAATCTTGTGTACTCCCGCCCCTCCAGGCGTTTACGCCAGTATTCATTGTAAAGCCGGTATTCTTCCACCTTCTTTCCTGCCCGGATGGCGTGGAAGTATTCACCTTTTAAATTCAAATGTAAGTGTTTATTTGCCATCGCTATGATCCTGTAAACAGTCGTTATAGCCTTCGATGTATCCGGTTAATCCTGTGTTACTTACTGACCAATCAGCCGAACGGCGCTTGATGGCCTTGTCCATAGTCATCTCGTCACCTGGCCCGCCTGGCTCGATGTATTTTCTTAAATCCCTTACTATCCACGCCCTTAATTGTTGCGTATCACTGCACACACGCGCCGTTAATGTCAGATTATTAACCAGCTTTGCGAATAGATGTTCTTTTAATTTAGGCTTCATCCTTCACCTCGCGACGATAGATTTCTACTGGCTTAACCGGAATAGCGTTAAAATCCCCTTCATCCAGTGCGGCAATAAACGTTAGCGCCAACCGTGCTTCAACACCGCTTAAATACTTGCACCATGCCTCACCGTTATAATCTTCAAAAAGAATAATCACTTTTTTCATGTTTATCTCTTGTTGTTTCATTATTCACCCCGTGTCACTCGTTTAATTTCGTTATCAGCCCGCGCCTCTTCTTTGAACAATTCAGTAATGGCGTCTTCATAGAAAGCACGGTATTTCTTCCACCACGTTGTTCGGCTTACCGGAAATACAAGCTGATTAACCGCACGCCGGACAAGATCTACAGGGAAACGCGAGTACCCGCGCCCGCCGCAATGCTGGCACGTTTTGAACACTGGCATTTCCGCTGCTTCACTGGCTGCTTTATCCGGTATCTCGCCGCGCCCTTTGCATCGTTTACAATGATTGCGAACTTTTCCATGCCCCTTGCATTTTTTGCAAAGGTGTTTTTCTCCGTAGTCGTCAAACGTAAATTTATATCCGCCGCAATCCATACAAGTTTTTTCTGTCGCGGCACTCTGGCAGTAATCCCGAAACGCGAAAACGGCAACAAGAATAATAAGATCATTGCGTTTGTCCTCGTCCAGCTCCATGACGTATTCGTAATCTTTTGCCATAGCTCTTAAACGCTCTGTAAGCAAAACTACAGCCTTATGTTTTTCGGCTTGTGATAGTTCCATCTTTCCCAGAAAAGCGCTATAACCAAGCTCTACGCGCGATTGCGCCATACCAGCGGCAGTTAGCGCATCCGTAGTATTAAGCGCATCCGGGGACGTGCCCCGGCTTTCATCTGACAAACGCGGTGATTTTGGGAAGTGGAATTTAAGAATTGATTCCAGATTCATTATTTGCCCCCGTAACGAGCAATAAGGCGTTTACGATCAGAAATAGACTGGACTAACTTCCTCTCAAGCTCTTTCAATGCAAGCAATTCGCGCATATGAAAAGCCTGGATTTGTCGGACTGTAGCTAAATCATGCTCATCGCGCTGAATATCTATTTGCAGATCTTTAACTTCGTTTTTCATTTCTCCACCACCTTAAACCGAGTTTTAAAATGACCCTGCAAAAAATACTCATTTTTTGACGGGAAATACTGGACTAATCGCCATGCGTAGGCGTCGTCGAAATCCGATACAAGATCGTCTTGTAGAATGAAAGCAAAGCACCCATGCTTTATAAAACCTGAATATTTTTTACCTTCAGTGAAAAAATCGACGCTTGATTGAGTACATTTAACAACAATGTTTATTAGCTCCATTGTCACCCCCATATATTCGTTGCGTATTCGTCAATATCGGGTAGCAGGTCGCCGCGTTCGCGGATCTTAATAAACAAGCGTCCGCCTTTTACCTTCCGACAGCGGACAATTTTTATTGAGTCAATTTGCCCGTCATCCTTCCAAAATCCGGCATAGGTAAGGCTATCAAAAAGGCATTTAGGGATATTATCCAGATCTCTGATCCGGTTATCCGGCGGCGCGGCATAGATGGCGATTGCCAGTCGGCAAGGTAGGTTAATGTTTAAATTTAATAGCTCGATGATGTCTCTTACTTGTTCCCGATATTCCTTCCCCACTTTGCTTATATAGTGAAAACCGCGCGAATGTCGGTAATAGCGATTGTTCGATGGCGGGTAAGGCAGGGTAAAAGAATATTCATTCATGCTGCCTTTCTCCTTAAGGCGTCCAATTTCGCCTGATAGATGTTTATTAGCTCCTTACATTCTGCAATCGTCCATTTGTGAGTTTCGTTGTTGTTCTCCAGAGCTACCACCCTGGCGAGGCCAATTTTTCGAATCAGCGCCGGGCGATACCCTCCGATGTTGCCGTCTAGTGTCTGGTTGCAGTGCCTGCATTGCTTGTGACAATTATCCTCGTTGAAGCGAAGGTGTCCGGCGGCTGCTACCGTCCTGTAATGGCCTGCATCCCACCCGCATTGCTCACCGTAGTAAGTCCCGCATGATATGCACGGCAATCGCGCGTCACGCTCGCGTATATAAGCGTTAAAAACGTTTTGCGCCTGTTTAATCCAGTAGCTGCGCGGATTTAACTGCTTCCGCTTCCGGTTGCGTTCTTCCCGCTGGCTATCACGGTGTTTCTTTCGTTCCATAGCCTTCATAGCCTTTTCACGATCGCGGCATAGCTGATCAAACTTCAGTTCTTCCAGACATTCATCGCTGCACCACGTTTGATTGTGATATTTAGGCTCAAAAAAAACGCCGCAGCATTTGCAACGGCGTCTTATGGGTTTTTTAGGGTTCTGCATAAAAACCACCCCGATTATTTTTGATTCTCTGTTTCGTTCAGCCTTTCGGCGTGTCCGGCCATTAGCCAATGATCTAGGCATTCGTTGCACTCGTTACAGCCTCCTTTCTTTGTGCTGCATACATTGCACATTGCACGCATGACGCTCTCTCGTTCATAGTCGTCATGCCATTGGTAATCATCAAAAGACATAATGCTCTCTCCTTTTCAGGTGATTTCTACGCATTTCAGCGCTGCCGGATTTTTAAAGAGCATTTCGTTTGCTTGAAGCATACAAAATGGATACACCAGAACAAAGTGAATAGCGCCATTATGTGATCCACATCACGCAATGGCGCCATTTTGTAAATTTCAGTCCGGTAAAACGCGGTTAAGCGTAGTGCGATTGATGGCCCGGTCGTTAGCCAGGAATACAGCACGGGCAAAGCCGCGCGGCGTTAGTGAGCGGATCATCTTAGTGCGTTTCGACTTTCCTCCTAACTTAGCGTGCTGCTTACTGTCTTCCCATTCATCAGGCATTGGCACAGGCCGGAATAGCGGCTGCTTAAATCCATTCCCGCACCAGATACAAGTTTTCTTCGTGTATGCGTCGCGGGCCGCTATGTATTCAGGGAAAGCAGGGTGTTTATCGTCTTCCGGCAGGTAGCCACCGTAAGCGCACGGGTTGAAGATAAAATCAGGTTTGCGCCATAACGTTGACAGTGCGCCCACCGGATTTTCCACCATCCACGGCACGTTATACATATTCGCCAGTTTTTCTACCAGTTTTGCGTTATACGCCGCCTTTACCTGGAAGGCAGGATCTTTTTCCCGTTTACCAGCGAACCAGCGAGCGCCTGAAACGGCGAGATCGTCGCACGGCGGAAAGCCCAATATAATGTCAGGTGCTGGATAAGAAGACAATTCAGGCGAGAACATTACCAGGAAATGGCTGTCAATCCACACGTTAACGTATTCAATATTAGGATGAATGATTTTAACGCCTTCATAATCGCCGTGATTTGCACCGTCATAATTGAAGCAATAGCACTTATATCCCGCTTCCGCCCAATCTTTAACGGCGTACCCGCTGCCGTCGTACAGCGACCACACCACCCAACTTCTAAGCCAATTATTTAACCAATGTTTGCCCTTGCTCATTTTCTTCCCTCAAACGTGAAATAGCGGCGCATGATGATAGTGATCACCGTTACCGCTGCCATTTTTGAGATGAATTGCATCGCTGATATTTCCGGCATAAACGCCATAAACGATAGTGTAGGGAAAATCAACGCATCGCCTATGGCTGACGCTATATTTGCAGGCCAGCGTTTCGAATCGAAATCACCAGGTAAAACCCGGTAAACGCCGCCAGAAATAAGCGAACCGGAAACAACCGCGACGAATGAGGCGATCGCCACCATTCCGGCGTCGTAATTTATCAGCACCGTGATTGCGCCAGCGGCGGCGCATGTTGTAGCCGACCATTTAAGGCCGCCGTCATATAACAGAAAATCACGAATCATCATATTGACACACACGGCGGCTACCGTGGTGATCGGAATTACCCACGGGCCACAGTGGTTAACAATAAGATTGATGATAACGAAAACGGCGACATAAACGCAGGCTAATAACCTGTCAATTGCCACCATCTTCATTTAGCTCTTCCTCCCGATACGCTAATATCTGTTCGGCCTTAAGCGCGTTATAAGCAATAAGGTCTATAAGAGTGTCGAGCGGATCAGTTCCATTAGCGAGAATAGCCCCTAAACGCGCTTCCTTGAGGCAAATCATTAGATCCCATACATCAAGTGGGGTTAAATTCGCATTCATCTTAGCGTTGAAAATAGCCGCTATTTTTGGCGCTGATTTTTCTTCTTTTCGATCGTATCCGTTTTGCTCCCCTCTTGCCTCGATAGTTTCAGCCGCAAGTCTCAGCAATTCAGCCGCTTTATTCATTTTCTGCACCTCTTGCATATAGCTCTTTACGTGTTATCTGCGTGAAAATACATTCATGTCTGCATCGTGGATGCCAGATCAGGAACAAGCTCCCCTTATTGTTCCCGCTTACTGGTTTCCCTGTTGCAGCATTGATAAACGCCAGCCGCCCGCGCGTGATTAATCGGCATTCGTTTGCCGTCTCCACGCCGTTCATAAACCAGCTAACAGAAATGTCAGCGGGCAATAACATTACGCATCCGATATGATTTCGGCTGTGTTCAAGCGCCGCTTTATCAACGAATGGCCCCGGATTAGAATATGGCGGATTCATCCAGACATACTCACCAGGCATCGCCACCGCTCCCCACGGATAATGGAGCGTGTCCATTTCTTCGGTTATATATCGCGGTATTAATGCGTTTGCCTTGTTTGCCGCCACATCCGCGACGAACTCGAATTCTCGATCCATTCCTCTAAAAACGGGTTTTGGCGTTTGCCATAAGTCTTTTATTTCTTTCGGCGTATGGCTGCCGCCGTAATCATTTTTCATTACGCCCCCTTAGAAATAATCCTGATCTGTTCCCCAGCGGTTATTCAGATACCCCACCAACCACACAAAACGCTCAATACTGATTAGCGGGGCGACCTTGCGATAATGCTTGTCTAATATCAGCCGCGTAGCTTTATCGCTGTAGCCGTTTCTTTCTACCTCTGCTTTGCAGGCAGAAAGCGCCGCACGTGCGGCAGTTTTTACGGCGTTGAATTGCGGCTCTGACAGGTTAAATAAAGCCATTTCATAAATCATCAGTAGAATCAGCGAAAAAGAACCCAATAAATACACTAAAAGCAATAATGATCCTTAACATATAAAGCGCATCATCAGGTGATGGCATTTCTGGTAGTTCCCATGTAACAAAAGACACGCCGCATAAAATTCCAATAAAAACAGTGGCTATACATGAGAATACGAAAAAAGAACAAAATAACCAGCCAACGATGAAGTCAATAAGTGCACGCATCATTCTAAACATCCTCAATCACACCGCCTTGCACGCGTTCCTTAATATCCCACACGTGAGGCTTGCATATTTCCTGATAATAGTGATCCGGCCTGCTGCCGAAATACCATTTGCCATCCATATAAAAATAAACGCCAGAATAATTTCCTGGCGCTGCCTTTGTTGCTGCTTCTGGAATTTTCCATTCCATGTAATGTTTAAATTTCATGAGTTTTTAAATAACCCCTTCTGAATGCTTTGATGTAAAGTCCTAGCCTTCTTATATGCTGAACGCCATCAATGATGCGCACTAAATAAATTGCACCGTTTGTGTCAGATACAAAATGACAGCCAAAACCAATACCAACCAACTTCAGGTTGTCAGGTATTCTATAATCAGTTTTCTGTTCCATGCCTCACCTCATATGGTATTCAATAAACCACCTGATAAACAGACATAAGGCAATAAAACCCCAGCAACAGCACATATAAAACAATGTGTCGTCCATAATTAAGCCTCAATAACACCGTAATCGAACGTGCCTAAATACCGTTCGATACTTACAACCTCAATACCATCAATGCACCGTTTCCACACAGACACCTGGCTTTCATTTTCTCTGAAGTGCATATTAGAAAGCACTTCATCGGCTGGGTAGCCTTTCCCGGCGACGTAGGCATCGTGACCTACGCCACCTTCTACGCAATAAAGCATCAATTCGCGTTCCATCTTGTTTCCTCCGTGCCGTAAACCTCTTAATTTCAGTTTACAAAACGGATACGCGATCACAACACAAAATGTATATTTATGTGATCGCAATCACGCTGTTAATGCAGTACACGTTTTTCCGGTTCAGGCATTGGCTGTGAGTTTTTCCGTGCATCATTAAGCACCGCAATAGCCGCCTGTACACCTAGATCATTTGCACGCATATCATTGCCGACCATTTCAACGTAAAGCAATGGCATGAAAAATTTTATTTCTTCCTCTTTGTGGCCTTCATCAATACATTTCTGCATCACCTTAACTTCAAAGAGTTTTTTCATCATGCCACGCATAGAATACAGCGCAATGCTTCCCATACGTTTTTCATCAAGCGGGAAGATAACAGCGCTTCCGAACGCAAGCGGGTCAATATCTTCCGGCACTGGTACGCGCCCATATTCCTCTTCCATGCGTTTTACGAAAGCAAGACAGAAGACATAGCGAGCTACCGATGTTTTTTCTTCCGCACTTAAAGACACATAATCGCGGATGTTTGCATCCATCACAATATCAACAATCTGTAACGCCAGATTCAAATCAGCGTCATACTTGCCAGCTTCCATATCTTTCAATACTTCGTGATAATCTTTAATTTCTACTTCATGAAAACTTGCGTCTTCAGTGTAGCGAGTGATTAACATGCCTTCGCTGCCGAGTGAATAAGCCGTTTTGATGTCGTTCATGATATTTATCCTTTATAGTGGATGATGCCATTTCATTTCAGTTTCTGGGTTGAACGGGTTTCCTTCACTTGAAAGGAATAAATCACGCGCCCGTTTTAGCTCTTCCTGGCTTATTTCTATTTCATCAATCTGACCGAACGATCCAGGCATCATCCGTTTTAAATCAGATAGCGGGCGCATAAGGCCGCAACCGCGTAACAGCATATCGACCGCGAATTGTCGCCGCCCGGCGGCGTCATTAAAGCGCCGTGCCCAGGGAACAACCACGATCCGGCGTTCGAATTCAATAAATAGTGATAGCTTGTTTGTTTCGCTATCATATGCTTTATGGAATTTAATTTTCATTTAACACCTCGACATATTGCTCAAGATGCCATTTACCCACCTCGTCATCTTCTTCATCAAATAATGTTACTTGACCCCCAGGCCCGAAAGAAAAGGCAGCGACAATAAATTTATAGCCATACCACGTGCGGATCTTTTCGCCGCCTTTCAGGTCTTTAACTTTCACTAATTTTATAGCCATACGCCAAACATCCCATTCAGTCCGGCGAACAATTTCCGCCAGTGGTCTTCAACATAAGCCCGGAACGGCTTAACGCGAACATTGCGGGCCTTTAGTTCAATCTCATCAAAGTAGCGTGGCTCTATGATTTCCCCGTCCAGATATTTAACCAATAGCGGGCGCTCAAGATCGTTGCACATCTTGTTCA
>OGQJ01001195.1_pt1 | contig 24484 bp, 18 predicted proteins | sample 1553161 | NCBI WGS metagenome assembly OGQJ01 (sample SAMEA2579923, study PRJEB22360) | human gut metagenome | biome: human gut; feature: human-associated habitat; material: faeces | place: Denmark | collected 2008/2010 | reverse complement strand
TCTTCAAGTAGCAAACTTCAAGAGTCCGCATGAGACGTTTCCCTTACTATTGTTCTCACAAACCAAGAATTTATGCAAGGGGGACAGGCTATCTGAAATTTACAAAAAATAGGAGGAAAACGGAAATGAAAAAATGTAAGAAGCTGCTTGCCTTTACGCTGTCGGTTCTGCTGGCGTTCGCGTGCTATGTTGTTCCGGCTTTTGCTTTGTCCAGTGCGAGCCAGTACGGGCTTGAAGCCACGCTTGTGACGGACAAAGAGAGCTACAAGGCAAATGAGGAAATCCATGTGACCGTGACGGTCAAAAATACGAATGATTTCAAGGTGGAGGCTGTTTCCATTGAGAGCCTGCTCCCGGAAACGCTGACCTTGAAGGACGGGAGCAACAGCACAAAAACGGTAGATTTGGAGCCGGGCGAAACGCTGACGCTCTCTTTCACAGCGGTGAAGGAAAAAGAGGAAACCAGTGCGACGGAGCCGGAGAGCCAGAGCACGGAGCCGACGGAAACGGAACCTGTTCTCCCGTCCGAATCCGAAACGGTAAAGCCCTCTGAATCAGAAAGCGTGAAACCAACAATAGGGACAATAAATACAGCTATTGATGATTCAACCACTGTTTTTCCTAAAGAAGTTACAGAAATGAATAGTGCCACTATAATTCATAGCAACAATCCGAATACTGGTGATATTTCTTCTATTAAAACAGTAGTAATTGCCATTATCGCGGTACTTGCCCTTATTGCAATTATTCTCATTTTACTGCATAAGCACCAAAAACAAACCACAAAAATTATATCACTGGTGATGTGCATTGCGGTTGCTACGACAGCAATAACAGGGGTAAGTTTTTTTACTGCGAAGGGGACAGACGATGGGCGGAAGTCGTTCACGGTGGAAAAGGTGATTACAGTGGACGGTGAGGAAACGAATGTCAGTGCGGAAGTGAAGTATCAAGAACCAAAACAGACAGAAACCGAATTGGGGTTGGTAATTGACCAAAAAGATTTTACAACGGTAGAAAGAGAACAACAACTAACAGGTAAGATTAATAATACCAATTCCATTTCAGATATTACATATTCAATTACTTACGATTGCGATGATATTGGCAATGTTAAGTCTACAGAGGCTGGAACAGAAACTATCGTTATCAAGAATAATTCTTGGAGCCTTTCAGGAATCAAGCTATTTCCAGGAAATAATTTAATTACATTTACAGCTCATACCACTGACGGAAAAAGTCAATCTAAAGAAATTAGTATATTTTTTGATAGAGGAAGTCAATATAACCTAGATGAATCTCATATACAAAAATCGGATGGTATTTCTTATGTAGACAACATAATTCTTGTATTTTTTAAAAAAGATGTATCAGAAAAAAGAATAGAAGAAATATGCCAAAGCATAAATGGAACTATTGTTGGGCGTATAAATAGCGTGCATCAATATCAAATAAAAATTCCTCAGACCACTTTAGAAGGGCTTAAAGAAATTACCCAGAGATTAAATAAACTTGAAGAAGTAAAATTCGCAAATTATGATACAGTTACTTCTATTTCCGAGAATTCCTTATCTCAACAAAAAGTAGAGCCTGTCATTCCTAACGACCCTTGGAAAGATAATATTCAAGGTATTACAGGTGTCGATTGGGATGAAGATAATCCCAATGGCTATAATTGGTGGCTTGAAAGCATTCAGGCTCCATCAGCATGGGCGTATAATAATCGGTTTTCAAAAGTTAAAGTTGGTATTGTAGATACCGGGTTTGATAGCACGCATGAAGACCTTAATCTTCATATTGTTAACGCTAGTGAAAATAGTGTGGATAATCATGGAACGTTGTGTGCTGGTATTATAGGTGCTATACCTAATAATAATAAAGGAATCACCGGTATTGTTTGGAATTCTGAATTGTTCGGAATTGACGTTCAGAAAAAAGAAGAAAAATTTATTTCTGAAAATAGTGTATACAATGGAATTACACAACTTCTTGAAATGGGTGTAGATGTAATAAATATGTCTATTGGATATGAAGGTAAAGAAGAAATTGAAGTAGATAATACAGGCAAGATAGCATCTGCTTGGATAGCCATCTGGAGAGAATCCATTGATAATGATTTTATAATAGTACAATCAGCAGGTAATAAAGGTAGAGATGCTATTAAAAATGCGTGGTTTTGTAGTGTTACACAACAAAATGCTCAGATGATGATAGAGGAATATAAAGAAAAACTGGAAAGACCGATAGATGTATCAAATATTTTGAATAGCATTATTATTGTAGGGGCTGTAGAAAAAAATGGTGACGAATATAAATTATGTAGCTTTTCAAATTATGGTTCACAAATATCGGTGTCGGCTCCTGGTAAAAAGATTTTTAGCACACAAGTAATGGGCGGTATTGATGGTTCGTATGGAGCAGTAGACGGAACATCTGTGGCGGCTCCCATTGTCGCTGGAGTTGCTTCTTTAGTTTGGTCTATAGACCCGACATTTTCGGCAGAAGAAGTGAAAAATATTGTTTGTAATTGTACTAAAGATACCGCTAAAACCAATAAATTTCCGTCAGTAGAACAACGGACTTATAAAATAGTAAATGCAAAACTTGCAGTGGAAGAAGCAATCCGCAAAACTGATTCTGATGCAAAATTCGTAGGGGGAGATGGTTCTGTCAACAATCCCTATCAAATTGCCAATGATGCACAACTTAACGCCGTTCGGAATTATCCAGAATCCAACTTTGTCTTGGTAAACGATATTGACCTATCCAAATATGAAAACTGGGTTCCAATTCCGAAATTCAGTGGTTCCTTAGATGGAAAAGGGCATACTATAAAGAACTTAAAAATAGATTATGTTATTGAAAACAAAGAGAACAAGTTGCCTGAAAGCTATGGCGTTGGTCTTTTTGACGGAATTAAAGATTCATCAAAAATCAAGAATATAAACTTAGAAGCGATTGATATTAACATTAAGAATAATGTAAAAAATCTGCTATTTGATTTTTCAGTAGGAGGAATTACAAGCACATGCGAGAATTCTTTGATTGATAACTGTACTGTAAGCGGAAAGATAAAAATTAATGATGAGAATACATATGTGAACTATTTTGTTGCAGGGATATCTGGAATAGCTACGGATTCCTCTATTATAAATAATTGTACCAATCAGGTAGATATTAATGTTTCTACATCAAGAGAAGGCTATGAAGATATGATGGACGACACCACTAGTGCAGGAGGAATTTGTGCCTATATATATGATTCTAGTATATCGAATTGTATCAATAATGGAAATATATATGCTATTGCAAATTGCAGGTATTTAGAGTGTGGGGGAATTGTTGGTAGCAATTTCAACCCAAAAGAAAGCGTTCATCTTATTCCAATTAGGAATTGCAAAAATTATGGTGATGTAAAAGCTTTAGGCGGGTACAGTGTAACGGTAGGCGGTATTATAGGTCGTGGTCACATGTCGATAGATTCAAATATTAATTATGGAGATATAAGCTCTTATGCTTACGGGTGGGCAACTTCAGGAGGAGTAACTGGAAACATGTATTCTTCTCCACATTTACAAGCTAGCATTAAAAGGTGCGTTAATTATGGCGATATCACGTCGGAACTCCTTACAAGTCCCGAAATATTGTCTTCTTCTTGTAGTATCTCAGGAGGAATCGTAGGTTCATTGCCTGACATGGATTCGTCTATATTTATTGAGCAGTGTTATAACGCCGGTTCAAAAATCGTTGCTAATAGCAAAGATTCCTCAAGAGAAAATAATTTTTATCTTAATAGAATTTGTGGCGATTGTTTTATAAGTTCTAGAGGTGCCCCTATATTAAATTGTTATTCCCTTGATACCACCACTCTTAACGGTTCCATTCCCACCGAAGACATCGGCCCCGACCAGAAAAACGGTGGCTCCATGACCAAAGCAGAAATCGAAAAAGCCATTCAGGAACTTGGCTTTGAACTGCCCGGCGAGCTTCCCAACGCTTCCTAACGGGAACAGAACCCTTTCCAACAGAATATGATGATATACAACAGGGATGGCATATCTTTTCCATGCTGTCCCTTTGTCTTCTTCAAGTAAAGCAACAAGAAAGAATCGAAATAAAATAAGTCGGGACAGGCAAAAAAACTCATTTTCCGCATACCTTCTATTGAGGTGTGTATGATGATTCTAAAATCTATCACAGTAGGGCAGACAAAAGTGATTATCCATGATGATTCGATTTTGCAGGACAAACAAAAAATAGAACAGAAAAAAGAGGAACTAAATAAAATTGCTCTTGGAATATTGAAAAAGCGTACATAAAAAAGCCCACGTAGGTACCCTTGAAAAAGCTTGTACCTACGTGGTTTTTTTGTTTTTTCATCTCCAACAACGCACGGGCCAACGAACTGGCGCACCTTGAAATGATCGGCGCCATTGTTCATCAGCTTACTCGTAATTTAAGTGAAGATGAAATTAAAAAGAGCGGTTTTGACACCTACTTTGTCGACCATACGGCTGGTGTTTATCCTGCTTCCGCTGCCGGCGTGCCGTATACAGCTGCCTATATGCAGAGTAAAGGCGACATGATTACAGATCTTCATGAAGACCTGGCTGCTGATGCTACGATATTGTAGGAGCAGGGATAGCCAAAAACCGCATAACTACGTTGTTTCAAGAATCCATTTATTTCCATAAATTCTTACCCTGCGATATCATAAGAGCAACGTAGGAGAAAGCTGTACAGGCCCTTTATAGGGGACGACGTTACAAAAGCAACCAATGCAGAATGAAGATGAATGACCGTAAAAATAAAATGGATGGGAGTGGAACAATCTGTATTTCAAAGCTGAAATAGAATATATATAAATAAGGAAAGGGGATATACCATGAAACTTGATTCGATAGGAAATTATTGCATGTATTTACGAAAATCCAGAAAGGATATAGAAGCAGAAAAACACGGGGAAGGAGAAACCTTAAAAAGGCATTTTGAAATGCTTATGTCACTAGCTAACCGCCTTAAAATCATAATTCGTGAGGACGCGATTTATAAAGAAATTGTCAGCGGGGATACGATTGCTTCCCGTCCTGTCATGCAACAGTTACTTGCAGATATTGAGACAGGGAAATGGGATGGTGTTCTCGTTGTAGAAGTGGAACGTTTGGCGCGTGGCGATACGATAGACCAGGGGATTGTAGCCCAAACCTTCAAGTATAGCAACACAAAAATCATTACCCCGATGAAAATCTATAACCCAAACGATGAAGGCGATGAAGAATATTTTGAGTTTGGTCTCTTTATGGCAAGAAGGGAGTATAAAAAGATACGACAAAGAATGCAAAACGGTCGTGTTGCTTCCGTACAGGAAGGTAAATTTGTTGGCAATGTTGCCCCCTATGGCTTTAGTAGAAAAAAAATAAAGGGGGACAAAGGATTTATTTTAGTGGAGAATCCGGAAGAAGCCGATACACTGAAACTCATTTTTGAACTGTATGCCAATCTAAATTATTCTTATAACCGAATTGCCGACCATTTAAATTCTTTGGGAATCAAACCACGTCATGCGAAAAATTGGACTGTGGCAACCATTCGTGACATTCTTCACAACGAAACTTATAGAGGAATTTTGCATTGGGGAGCTAGAAAGAATGTAAAAGTCATCAAAAAGGGCATTGTGACAATGACGAGACCAAGAAATAAAGGTGACTATACAGTGTCACAAGGTTTACATACCCCATTAATTAGCCAAGAGCTATGGGAAAAGGTGTTGGAACGCCATCGTGTAACCGCCCCCAAATGCCCTCATAAAACCGCTTTGCAGAACCCCCTTGCGGGCATTGTGATATGTGGTAAGTGCGGGGGGAAAATGCAGAGAAGACCGTATAAAGACAGACAGCCATCATTAATTTGTACGAATCGAAAATGTGACAATATCAGTTCTGACTTAGAAATCATTGAACGCAAAATCATAGAAGCACTCAAGGAGTGGTTAGGAGATGTTGCAATCAATTTTGAAAAGGTCGAAGAAGAAAACGCAGTACAAGTCAAAGCTCTGGAAAGAGCATTGGCGAAAACGAAAGTAGAGCTTGAAAAGGCAGAACTCAAACTAAAACGTGTCTGTGAGTGCTATGAAGAAAAAACGTATACGCGTGAAGTTTATTTACAACGTTCCCAAACGGTATCGGAAGAAATCAGGAAACTTAGAGAAGATGTGGTAAATCAAGAGAAGGAATTGGAGGAAACGCGTGTGAAATATAAATCTGAAGAGGACTTTGTACCACAAGCCCAATATGTATTGGATACTTACTATATGACGAACGACCCCGAAGAACGAAACAGAATGTTGAAAAACATTTTGGAAAAAGTTGTCTATACGAAAACCGAAAGGGCAATCCGCAAGGATAGCGACCCCACCAATTTTGTGATTGAGCTTTATCCTAAAATCAGCAAAATTGATTCTTAATTAGAATCAAAACGACAACCTCTAACATGCGTGGTACAGAAGGAGAAAAAATCCTCCCAAAAATCAATCCCAATTAAAGATGATTTTTTCCACAGGGAATCGCGATTTTCCTTGTAGATAAAGGGATTATGAAGCATTCCATTATTTTACAATCGCTCGATTTCCAACAACGCACGGGCCAGTTCTTCTGTACCAATATCCGTCAGCAATCCTTTCAATTCCGCATATGGCATCGAATAGCGCTGTGACAGATAACGCAATGACGCACCAAGCTCACCGTCCCCTGTGCGGATTTTATTGCGCATCAGCTTGCAAAGGGAAGTGGAATCGAATAGAAAGTTTGGATTTTAAAAAGAAAAATTTTACAGTATCAATGGTTTTCTGTATTAAAAAATGTTGTAAATGCTTCTATTTTTGTTGTAGAAAGCAAGCAATATTCTTATAAAAAATATTGCTTGCAGTTTTTTTCTTGACTTTATTTTAGAACAGTTCTATAATAACTACAAAGAATAGACTAATTAAATCCTAGAGATTGATTATGAATTGTCGATTTCATACATAGCGAAGGGGAAAAACACATGAGCTATATCGCGCAGGGACTCAACAACTATACGAAAACCTACTCTAATAAGCGGACAGGCTTTTCGGTGGGCTATTATACTGTTTCTCAGGTAAAGGCGCTCTATCCACAGGGGGATTATCAACTGGCCGCCCAGATCGGCGCCGGCGTCAAAAAAAATGCGCCGGATACGCTGGCCTACAATGGAAAAACAGAACCGGCCGCTCCTTACAAGAAAAATCCGCTGCATCGCACGGCTGGCTATATCAGTTGCGGCGAAAAGCAGTTTGTCGCGGTGAAGAAGAACATTGTTTGGCTATGGATTTTGCTGCTGGTTCTTTTGCTGGCGCTGATTTTTGGCATACAGTATGCGGCGAATCATTGGGATGAGATGTTCCCGGATCAGCCTGCGGTTGCTTCTACAGATCCCAAAGGCCAAGTGGATCAAAATATCGTAGAAGGCGATATTACGCTAAGCACCAAGAAAAAAATTGATACCAAGGGGAAAACCATCAAACTGCCGGGCATTACCTCAATGAAATTTAAGGCGGGGCAAACGGAGCAGGAGTTTGTGCTTCGCAATCCGGAAGGGAATCCCTGCTACTTTAAATTCCAGATTATTTTGGATAAAACGGGCGAAATTTTGTATGAATCGAATCTCGTTCCGCCAGGATATGCAATTGCAAAATTTCATTTAAGGCGCGCAATGGATGCAGGCAGCTATAAAGCTACAGTGAAATATTTAACCTATTCATTCGATGCGGAGCAAAACCGGCTGAATAACGCGCAGGTAAAAACAACGATTACAGTGGAATAAACCTATGATTGGCAGGATCACAGGCCAAAAGGAGAAAATTTATGAACGGGGGTCGTTCGGAATGAAACAAAGGACGAAATATAGCAAACGTTGCCTTGCGGTTCTGCTTGCGATACTGATGCTGCTTGCGGCCGCGCAGCCGGTGTCGCTTGTGGCTGCGGCGGCAGGGGATGATCCGGACCCGCAATTTGGCGAGGGCGCGGCACGCGCACGCTATACCACGAGCGGTACGTTGGAGATTTCTTTTCCTGAGGCGCAGGCGATAGCAGGCGGGATTTCTTACTATGCGGATTTTTATGATTTGGATCGGGGCTATCCCCAGCGCGAAACGCCGATCGTCTCTGCGGTGGAATTGAGTGGGGCACGGACAATGGCCGGTGAAAGCGCGTTAATTTTCTCAGAACTTTCTGCTGAGCAGATCAAAGCGTATGGTTTAAATATGTCTCATCGTATTAGCGTTGCAATTACGGCAGTGGATGCAGATGGATGGCGTTCGCAGCCGATCGAAGCCTTGGTCGGGGATTCATTGGATGTTCCGGCAGCGGGAGCGTCTCCAACCGGGTCAGATCGTTATACCTCTGTTTCCCGGTTTGAAGATGCCTATAACGCCGCCAGGGAAGATGGTGGCACCCATGATTCCGGCGCAAAATTTTGGGAGTATAATAACGGCAACGGTACCGCCGCAATGAATATTGACGGCGTGTATGACGGCAATAAGAATGCGTATCAGACGCCAGGCTTTGATAATAGTCAAGCTTTTCGTTTCTACATGAATGGCAATGAGCGTTCGGCAGACAGCTATGAGCGTTTCGATGTTATGTACAACCAAGATCATTATCAGTTTAAGAATGCAGAAGAACTGTGGATCTGGGTGGACACCTCTTATGTTTCGTTTGAAGAGTTTGCGCTTCAGGTTCGGTATATGGATTATACTGGCACGCTTCGCATAGACAGCGGAGATTTTTCAGTAGAAAAGAATTGGATTACGCATGCGTATAGCAAGGATGTTTACAGCACAGTCGGCTATGCAAAGCAAAATCATGAAGCGGTTCCGGTTTATTACCAAAATGCAGACGGGCTATGGGATACGATGTATACCAATACGGATGGTTATTTGGAGGATTTCGGCCATTATCGTGGATTTCTTCGCGTTCCTATTGACAAACTATGGAATGAAGATGCGAGTAGTTCTTATAAACAGTTAACAACAGAGCACCCCTATTCTTATGAAATTTCCGTTTGGGAAGGATGGGGCGGTGTAGCTTTTGAGCATGAAGTTAAGCATATTGCTGCGGATATAGCTTGGTCGTCTCCAGATCGTTCCATCTCTTGGCAGGATAGAGACTTTGGCGGGACGAGTACGGTTTATTTTGAAAAAGCAAAATTTGAAAATACAACAGGATATCGATTAGGGGTTACTCCGATTGAAGATATCGCCTCTGTTGGCTTTACATGGCGTGGTGCCTCTGAGGATAGTATGAACAAGCCGTTTTACATCGATCAGATCGGCTTCAGCGGCAAAAATCTTGAAACAAATGACCCGGGCTCCAGCATTGCTCCCCTACAAACGCTGGATACCTATCATATGGTGCCGAGCGATCAGGAGGCAGTAGAGAAGCTGGTGAATCAACATATCCCGGATGTGGAGGCTGTCAACGTTGCCGATGCAGGGATCATTGAGGATCTGGAGGCGATTTGCGCGGAGCTGAGCGCAACAGTCACCTTGCCGGAAAAGCTGAAACAGGCAAGAGAGCGTCTGAATCAGATTCTGAATGGGCAGGATCCGGTGCTGTATTTACATACGGAGCTGCAAAAAGCTGATGCCGATATTCCAGCGCTATTCGAGCTTTATCAAACCTTTACCTTGGGAGAGCTTCAGCGCTTTGGCCTGAAGGATGAAGCGGATCTGATCCGCCGTTATAATGAAACCGGGCAGAGCGAATGGTATCCCAGCGCTTTGACACAGCTTTATTTCAAAGCCTTTAACGATGTGGAGCAGAACTATACGGTTGGCCAGACTGCCATCCATGAGTATGACGATTACCGCCTGGAACCGAATGGAAAATGGCATTATTTTGACCGTGCCCATCACCTGCTTTGGGAGAACGGGATTTATAAGGGCGCGTGGGAAAACAGCAAGAATCTTGTAGCTTACAGCCGCTCCTCTTATGATTCTGCGGAAACGGGAACGAATAGTACCGATCAGCGTTTCAGCTTGGCGTCCACATCCGTGGGGCAGAATGGTTTTGCAAGCTCCCGTTCCATTGATACAAGCTTCTATCGTGATTCCTTATCTAATGGCGAAACCTATCGCATCTCCCTGACGCATAACGGAGAAAATAAGGATAACTGGGATGCGCTCAGCGGCGTGAATATCGGCCAGGCGACAGATTTCATCTTCTACGCAGATTTTTCTGAAATGAATGATATCCGCAAGATGTGGGTTGCCTTGCGTACGGAAAATGGCAATATTTATTCCCATGATGAAGACGATGGTACACAGTGGGACTATCAAATTCTGGATATGGATGCGGCGATCCCTGCATGGAAAACTGTTCAAACAGATAACGATGGGAACGACGGCTGTATGACAGGCGCCTCGCTGAACGGGTTCCGTGGCTTTATTAAAATACCGCTTTCCCATTTTTGTGAGATTACAAGCAACGGCAATGCCGGCCCTGTGATTTCTGCCAATGCAGTTGTTAAGCAGATCAAGCTATTTTATACCGGCTCTCAGGGCGGCGAGAGTCCTGCGGGTACGACGATGTCGGTGGATATGTTCGGTTTTTCGAGCGGCACGCCAATAAGCGGCTTTGAGCAGCTCCATCCGGAGAGGGAATTGGAGGAGCCACAGCTTCAAAGCTCTGATGTGGAAAGTGCTGTAGCAGCAATTCTTGCCTTGTATGAAGATGTTACGTTGCTCAATGAAACAGAAGCAAAGACGGATTATCTCTTCAGCTATGGCAGAACGGAACAGTCCATCACAGCATATCGCGAGATGTTGGCTCTTTACCATACGCTGACGGTTACAGAAAAGGGAGAGGTGGAGCAAAAGCTCCCGGCCAACATAAAAATGGCGGATATGGAGGCCTTTGTACGCAATTATGATACCTTCGGCGGGGTACAGGGCAACCTGAAAAAATATGTTGATAGCGCCGTTGCACAGCGTGAAACGATTGAAAATGCTTTTCAAAAAACGGCGGTGTCCACTGGCCCTGTGGTTACGTTGCTGGAGGAATATAACGACTACCCGGCGAAATACCAGAATGCAGTTTTAACCTATTGGGCGGATCGCAATTTGCATGCGGTTTATCCCAATTTTGTCATAACGAGCCCCGCTTCGTCAATGGAGAATCCGGCGGCAACCATGCAGCTGGATGCGGATGGTCTCCATTATTCCGGTTCGGTAACGCTCAACTATTATGCAGCTGTAGATGCGAAAAATCCGTTGAGCTTGCGCATCCCTTCCGGCGTGATTACATTCAGGGCGGAGGATGATCCCAGCAAGACAATTGAAGTGGGCGTAAGCGGAGGCATCGCCAACCCGGTCAATGGCAGCAATTCTATGACGTTTGCGTTATCCGTTCTTGCTGACAGCATTGATCACGCGGCAGCCTATGTAGGCTCTTTTGAGGTAGCCCTAGAATCGCCTGATCCGGATAGCAATAATGTTCAGGCGAGCAATTTGAATCCTGTATCAGCTGCGGAGCAATACCGCTCAAAGGATGCTTTTACGGTTTATGTGAAGCTGCTCTTTGACACCTCCTATACAATCATTATTCCTGCGGATCAACAAGTGGAATGGGCAACCCCATCTACCCAAACGGGAAGCTTACAGGTTGAAGATTTAAACATTCCAGCGTCAGCCCGCATCAATGTGAGCTGTGCATCGCAAAATGGCAGCAAGCTGTCTAAGGTGATCGATGGCCAATCGTTTGAGCTGCCCTATCAATTGACGGCCAATGGGAGTCTGTTTAGCGGCTGGTCCTTCAGCATGAGTGAACAAAATCCGGTTCCATTAAACGTTGAGATTACGCCTACTGATTGGTCCAAGCCCCCGATCGCTGCTGGCTATCAGGATGTGTTGACGTTTAACGTTGAATATCAGGAGAAATAAACGATTATTGGGAGAAAGGAGCTTATGCCGTATGAAAAAGCTGATTGCCTCGGTTTTATCCGGTGTATTATTGGCAATAGCATGCGCGGGCCTCGCAAACGCTGCGGTGTTGGATCGGGATACTCCCGCCGGGTCAGCGCTTGTGCGCACCTCCTGTGAGGTTGACTATTCGGTTGTGATTCCCGCTGATATGGAAATTCCATTTGGTTCACTTGATACGGAGATTGGCCGCGTATATGCAGATGTGATGAAGATCGAAAAGGGAAAGGCCGTTTATGTAGAGGTCGATTCTCAAAAGGCATATAACCTGGTGAATACGGCTAACGCGGCCTATGGCATTGCTTATGCGCTTGCCGGAGCGGATGCGATCTGCTTCAACCGTGTGAATGATCCTACTCAGTTCCCGCTGAACGCTTTAATTGAGCAGAAAACGTGGGACGCCGCTTATGCAGGCGATTATGAGGATACCCTGCTGTTCACCATCACCTATCGTTAGGTAGCCAATCATCATTTGCTTATCAGCAGGGGAGTCCCCTGCAAATGATAAAATGAACATGAGAAGGAGAAAATCGTTATGAGAAAAGTACTTGCAATCCTTTTGGTCCTGTGCATGGTTTGCACAATGAGTGTGGTTGCCTTTGCAGCCAATCCGATCACAAAAGATACGGAGCAGATCGGTTCCACAATTGTAAAAACGATTGGTCAGGGGCCGACGGATCCTGATGTTCCTGGCGCTAACGAAGATTATACCGTTACCATCCCTGCGGAATTGATCGTACCGTGGGATAACGTGAAGGGCGGTTCTGCGCAAGATGTTTATACGCTTGTAACCCATCTTGCAAAGGGCTCCACCGTTACGGTTACAGTTTCTCCATTTGGCGAGAAGGCGCTTGCTATGGTTTTAAAGGATGGCACAGAGACAATTCCTGCAACCATTTCCGGCGATGCGAGCCTTGTTGCATCCACAACAGGCACAATGACGGGTGACGTTGTCGCTTCGGTTGCTGCCGCTGATTTTGATGCGGCCTATGTGGGTGAATATTCTGCGAACCTCACCTTCACGGTTGTTTATGCGAACCAGATTTAAATGCAGTCTTATTGGTTGAATATTGTGTTATTTCGTCAGGGTTGGTTTCCTTCATCTTCGCGTGACTCGCCCTGTGAGATAAAATTTCAGTAGAAGAGGAGAAAATTTTTATGAAAAAAGTTATCGCTCTTGTTCTTGCCCTCTGCATGGTGTTTGCAATGAGCACAGCCGCTTTTGCTGTAACTGGCAAAATTCAGAAGTTGGACAGTCAGGATCCTTATGGGGCGCGCCATGAGGTTGCGCCAGAGGATGCCAAGACCATTATCAGAACAGAAGGCACGGAAGAGAACGACGAGTACTATGTTACCATTCCAGCTGATATTACGGTTCCGTGGAATGATACGAGCGAACAAGCGCTGAACGCGAACGTTTCTGCCTATCTTGCAAAGGGCTCTACTGTTGCACTCAGCGTTGAAGTGCCCGGCGCGATGGTCTGCACAGATACCACCATCCCCAACAAGCTTGGCCTTCAGGTAAGCGCTGCCTCTCAGACCAGTGTGACTGCTCAGTATGGTCAGATAGAGTGGCCGATGCAAACCTTGGTTCATGTAACCAACTTCAATGCACCGGTAGCAGAATATGTTGCTACAGCGGTTTATACGGTTGTTTATACGCCCGCTTCTGCCGCATAAATTTAGTTTCTTTTCAGTGAGGAGATGAGGGCCGACACATTTCATACGGCCCTTGCATCAACAATACATTTTGCAGAAATGAGGAAACAACAATGAAAAAAGCTCTTGCACTTGTTGAGGGAACGGAATTCAACTGGTTTATGGTGCTTGCATTTGCTGCGCTTGCCGTCGGCTGGGTCGTGCTTTACAAAACACGCTTCGGACTCAGATTGATGGCATGCGGCGAACATCCGCAGGCGGCAGATTCCGTCGGCATAAACGTTAAAAAAATGCGTTACAGCGGAGTTCTGATTTCCGGAGCTGTGGGAGGATTGGGCGGCATTGCCTATGTTACGGCGGGCGTCAGCATGTGCAATTTTGAAGTCGGCGTTGCAGGTTTCGGCTTCCTCGCACTTGCGGTCATGATTTTCGGTCAGTGGAAACCTTTGCGCATTGGAATTGCGGCACTGCTGTTCGGATTCTTCCGCGCACTTGCAAACGTATACAGCGGGTTCGATTTCCTGACTGCGCTCAATATTCCGAAGCCCGTTTACAACATGCTTCCGTACATAATTTCCCTCATCGTGCTTGCGTTCACTTCTAAAAAGTCGCTTGCACCGAAAGCGGAAGGCATTCCGTACGACAAAGGCTCAAGGTAAATATCGCGGCGGAATCTGTTCGTGCATTCCGCCGAAAGCTTAAACTCTTAAACTGAAAAAAACCGCTCGCAATGAGCGGTTTTTTTATTGGAAGCATTGATTGAAATTGATTGAATTTTTATTTTTCGGGATACATATCGATCGTGCGGAAGGTGTATCCGCGGGCGATGAGATCCTCGATCATTTCCGGAAGAACATCCACGGTGTCGCCGCAGGTGTCATGGCAAAGGAACACAACATGCGGACTGTTTTCCTTTTCGTGCCAATCCATGCTCTTGCGGTAGGATTCAAGAAGGTACTGCTTTGTGGGCAGGTGATTGACATTGCCCTGCGGCCAACGGTCGTTGTTGCCGGCATTCCAATCGAACCATGCGTAACCTTTTTCCGCAAGACGGGCTTTGATTTCCGCCTTAATGTCCTTGGGACAGAGCCCCGTTGTGCTTCCGCCCGGGAAGCGAACGCGGATGTTCGTTTGCGGTGAACCGACTGCTTTTTCATATGCCGCTGCCCATTTGTCGATTTCCTTCATGAACGCATCGGCAGAGGCGTAACAGGTCGGAAAATCATGCGTATAGGAATGGCATGCAACAAAATGCCCGCGGCTGACGGTTTCGCGCACGATTTCGGGACGACGGTCAACAAAATATCCGACGGTGAAGAATGTTGCTTTGACGTTGTATCTGTCCAGAATATCCAGAACACGGTAGGTGTTCTCGCATGGACCGTCGTCGAAGGTCAAATAAATATATTTTGCGCCGCCGGTGTTGGGCTGCGAAGAAGGCTGCGGCGTTACAGCATCTGTGGGAGAAGGTGCTGCCGTTGAACTCGGTTCCGAAGTTAAGACCGGGGTTGCGGTCGGAGCCTGCGAGGCTGCATCCGTTGCAGGAACGTCTGTTGCGGGCATACTCGGAGCGGGCGTCTCCACCGAACCGGGTGTGCCTGAAACATTCGGCCTCGGAGCGGAAGAGCCGCCGATGTCGACGATGCTCCCGCTGCCGCTTCCGGACGGGCCGCACGCAGTGAGGAAAACTGTTGCTGCAAACAGCAGAGTGCCGATAATTTTCTTTAAATATTTCATAATCATAAATGCCGAAGCAAAAATTCCTTTATCATTATTAGCAGAGAACGGGCGGCATGATTCAGGCAATAAAAGGCCGGACAAAATGCTGCACGATTTCCGTCATCGGCATAATATCATGCTTCTGAGACGGATTCAATATCTATTTGTTAACATTTTGTGACAAATTTCACCGAATTTGAACAGTACGGATTAGTGCACATGCAGAATTGTTGAAAAGTTGAATTCACTGCGAAAAAAACGTGCGCCGATTTCGGCCGCGCAATGCATTTGCCCTAAAGGTCGGTATTGCGCAGCAAAAAACTGCCGCAAAAGCAGGTGCTCGCTGCGGCAGTTATTAAAACAAGGGTGATAAGTCAGTGCTTTTTGTTTTTTATGAAATCGGTTTGATTCTGCGGACCGCGTTAATCGATTTTGAGCGGAATTCCGTTCACGGCAAAATGCACTTCGTTGATGCTGCCGTAGGGCAGAGCAGTCAACAACACGGACTGGGTCGCAAGATTGAGCAGCCCTGCATCATTTGCAACTGTTTCAAAATCGGATGAAAGATTCACGGTCAAAATGCCGTTTTCGATAACAGCTCCGAGAACAAGCGTGTTCTCCGGAAAACAGCTGCGAAGCCCGCGCAGCTCCGTTCCCGCTGCAAGCTGCTGTATACAGAAGTATAAATCCGTGCTGCCCTCCGCGTAACGTGTTATGGGAATCATCAGGCTTCCGGATTCATTCGGGAAATACAGTGTCAGCGGTTTAGCCGAACCGGAGGTTGCAATTTCGGCGTTTTCAACGTTTAGGGCATATTTACCGTGCTTTTGCGGCGGAAGACTGCCGTTTGCGGTGATGTCATTGCAGCCGTTCAGGAAAATTGAAACGGTTTCAATCGAATCGAACTCCGTGAGCGTGTTTACAACGGCGGCAAAAAGCTGCTGCTCACTGTCGTAATCGGGCATGACGGGCAGATTCACAAGGTTCACGCGCGCTTCACCGTTCTGAATGCTTATCTGAATCTCCGTCCCCTGCGGTATCACGGCTTTAAGGCCGTTTTTGGAAAGTGCGGCGCGGTTTTCGTCCGAAGCAGTCATTTTTGCAAGGCAGGCTTTTGCAATGCCCGCTTGCTGCGGCACGGATGCAACAACCGGAAGGAGATAGCCTTCATCGGTCAGATAATAAAGAGTTTTATTGACTTTTTTGCCATCAGGTGCGGCATCGTCGGTTGCGGGTGCGGAACAGACGGGAGTCGGCACGGCAGTCGGCACAGGGCTGCATGAGGCCGGCGGCGGAGTCGTGACGCAGTCCGGTGCATCGGAACAGCCGCAGAACAAGGCTGCAATCGTCAGCAGAACGAGTATAAGCGCAGAAAATCGTGCGGTATGACGGCATGTTGATTTCATTGTTGTTTCAATTCCTCCGAGAAAATTTTGCGGGCGGCGTTTCGTCTGTGCGGAAGCAATTCCGCTCGGCTGATTAATTATATTTGCTTTTTGAAACAAAAATACTTGAACGAATGCAAATTTGCACTGCTCGAAATTATTCGATAGTCGGATTATCGATAGTATAACGATCGAAATAATGAAATTATTGGACAAAAAACGAATAAAAAACTTGACATGCGTCAAAAAAATGATATAATGAGCCTGAGCGAAAGCTGTATTCCGTCCCTGCATCCCGTGCAGCGGAATGCTGCCGTCGCAGCTGCAACTGAATAGAACAGGCTTTCTTCCTGCGTTCCGCAAAGGGGGAATCGGGTGCAAATCCCGGCGAGTCGGTCACTGTGAAGTTCGGATTGTTTTTGTTTTTTATTAAACAAAGTATATCGATATTTTGATATCGATAATGCATGAAATATAGAGATAAAAACATTCGAAATAAGTCAGATTACCCAAAGAAGGCCTGAGCTTCTGCCGTCACCGGAGGCTGAATGGATTATGCACAGTCGCGTTTTGTTTTGGGAACAACCGGGTGTGAGCTGAACGGTTTGATTTTTGCAAAAATTCGGGATGAACGAGTTCTGCAAAAGGATTTTGATTCAGCATTCACAAAAAAGGGTGTTACCTTTGCACTGCGTCTCGATTCCGTCTTCCCGATTACGACCGGCTGAAGCGGAATCATTTTGTTTATACGGCTGTTTTCGGAAACTTTTCAGCTCATTTCAACCGCCGAACAAATTCGGCATACAACATTCAAAATCCGACAGAATCGGAAACAGGAGGTTTTTCAGTGATCGAACTTATTCAGCACGGCATGTACCTTGTGAACGGCGTTCCCTGTGAGAGCGTTCCGGTGCCTCCGGCAGAGGCACGCCGCGAGACCATGGCATACAAAATCTTGCAGGCACACAACACTTCGGGCGACCCCGAGAAGCTCAAAATCACATTTGACGCGCTTGTGTCGCATGATATCACATATGTCGGCATTATCCAGCAGGCGCGTGCTTCCGGAATGAAGCAATTCCCGATGCCCTATGCGCTTACCAATTGCCACAACAGCCTGTGCGCCGTCGGCGGCACGATAAACGAGGACGACCATGTGTTCGGACTTTCCGCTGCAAAAAAATACGGCGGAATTTACGTTCCCGCAAACCAGTCCGTAATTCACTCTTACGCACGCGAGCAGATGGCGGCCTGCGGAAACATGATTCTCGGTTCCGATTCGCACACACGCTACGGTGCATTGGGAACCATGGCCGTCGGCGAGGGCGGACCGGAGCTTGCAAAGCAGCTTCTTAAAAACACTTGGGACGCGCCCATGCCCGAGGTTGTGCTTGTGTACCTGACGGGAAAACCCCGCCGCGGCATCGGACCGCATGATGTTGCGCTCTCTCTTGTTAAAGCAACGTTTGAAAGCGGTTTCGTAAACAACCGCGTGCTTGAATTCGTCGGCCCCGGCATTGCCAACCTTCCTATCGATTTCAGAAACGGCATCGATGTTATGACAACGGAAACAACCTGCCTTTCCTCAATTTGGGAAACGGATGAAGAAACACAAAAATTCTATACGGCTCATAAACGTCCCGAGGCTTACAAAAAGCTGCATCCGGGTGCGATCGCTTATTACGATAGAATGATTACGATTGACCTCGGCAAGCAGGAGGCGATGATCGCCCTGCCGTTCCATCCTTCCAATGCATACACAATTCATGAATTCCTGCAGAATGCGGAAGAACTCCTTAAAAAAGTCGAGCAGGATGCGCAAAAACGCTTCCCGAAGGCGAATGTGAAGCTTGTTGACAAGATTCACGACGGCGGCGTTTGGGCCGATCAGGGCGTTATTGCCGGCTGTTCCGGCGGTTTGTTTGACAATATCGCCGAAGCTGCGGATATAATGCGCGGCGGAAGCACGGGTAACGGCGAATTTGCATTGGATGTTTACCCGACAAGCATTCCCGTTTCGCTTGCACTCACAAAACACGGCGCGACGGGCGACTTGCTTTCCGCCGGTGCAATAATCAAGCCCAGCTTCTGCGGCCCGTGTTTCGGGGCGGGTGATGTTCCCGCCAACAACGGCCTTTCGCTGCGCCACACAACGCGTAACTTCCCCAACAGGGAGGGATCAAAACCCGGCGAGGGTCAGTTTGCGGGCGTTTGCCTGATGGATGCACGCTCCATTGCCGCAACCGCGCTGAACGGAGGAAAGATTACCGCGGCGACGGATATTGAATACGAATGCACCGCACCGGAATATGAATTTGATTCTTCGGCATACGACAGAAGGATTTATTACGGCTTCGGCAAAGCGGATCCGTCGGTTGAGCTTGTGATGGGTCCCAACATTACGGACTGGCCCAAAATGTATGCTCTGACCGAGAACCTGCTTGTAAAGCTTGCTGCCGTTATTCATGATCCGGTAACAACAACGGATGAGCTGATTCCCTCCGGTGAAACGTCCTCCTATCGCAGCAACCCTCTGCGCCTTGCGGAATTTACCCTGTCAAGACGTGAACCGGCATATGTCGGCAGAGCGAAAGAAATTGCAAAACTTGAAGGCGAACGCCGCGGCGGTGCAGTGCCGGCGGAAATTGTCGAAATGCTGAATCGTGTCGGCAACGGTGCAGAGCTTGCGAACAATACTCAGTTCGGCTCATGCGTGTTTGCAAACAAACCCGGTGACGGTTCCGCACGCGAACAGGCGGCTTCTTGTCAAAAGGTTTTGGGAGGTTTCGCAAATATCTGCTATGAATACGCAACGAAACGCTACCGCAGCAACTGCATCAACTGGGGCATTTTGCCGTTTACCATTGACGACGGAACTGAATTCAACTATGAACCCGGCGACTGCGTTTTCGTGCCCGGCATCCGCGCAGCGGTTGAAAACGGCACAGAAAACATTCCCGCAAAAGTCATAAGGCAGAACGGTGATGTGTGCGATATTATGCTTCACCTCAGGGGGCTTACTCCGGATGAAAAGGAGATTATCCTTGACGGATGCCTGATGAACTATTATGCGGCAAGAGCGGAATAAGCAAAGAGCGGGATAAGAACCGAAAGCAACCGGGGGGCGTTTCCGTGAACGATTCCGGAAACGCACCGCTTCCGAATTAATACAAATTTGAACATGGAAGGAAATACCGATGGAAAAGATTAAGATGACAACCCCGATAGTCGAAATGGACGGGGACGAGATGACGCGTGTGCTTTGGGGCATGATAAAAGACGAGCTGATTATGCCCTTTATTGACCTTAAAACGGAGTATTACGATCTTGGCCTGCTGCACCGCAACGAAACTCAGGACAAAGTGACCGTTGACGCTGCGAACGCAACCCGCAAATACGGCGTTGCAGTCAAATGCGCAACAATAACCCCGAACGCACAGCGCATGAAGGAGTATCCGCAGCTTACCGAAATGTGGAAAAGCCCGAACGGAACAATTCGTTCAATTCTCGATGGAACGGTTTTCCGCGCACCGATACTCATCGATTCCATTCATCCCGTTGTCAAAAACTGGAAAAAGCCCATTACCATTGCCCGTCATGCCTACGGTGATGTTTATAAAAGCGTTGACATGTATACGACCGAACCCGGCACCTGCACAATGACTTTTGTCGGCGAAAGCGGAGACACCAAAACGCTCACCGTGCAAAAAGTTGACGGTCCGGCGGTGTGGCAGGGTGCGCACAACAAGGAAAAGAGCATCCGCTCGTTTGCAAAGGCTTGCTTTAAATATGCAATTGACACAAAACAGGATTTGTGGTTCTCAACAAAGGACACGATTGCAAAGATTTACGACGGCGAGTTCAAACGCGTGTTTGAAGAAGAATTCGAGAACAATTATCGTGCCGAATTTGAAAAACTCGGACTGACATATTTCTACACGCTGATTGATGATGCCGTTGCCCGCGTTATCCGCAGCGAAGGCGGATTCATCTGGGCGTGCAAAAACTATGACGGCGATGTTATGAGCGACATGGTATCGACCGCATTCGGTTCGCTTGCAATGATGACTTCTGTTCTTGTTTCTCCGGACGGCACAACCGAATACGAAGCAGCGCACGGAACAGTCACAAAGCACTATTACCGTCACCTTAAGGGCGAAGAAACTTCAACAAACCCGATGGCAACCATTTATGCATGGACGGGTGCGCTCAGAAAACGCGGACAGCTTGACGGCATTACGGAGCTGCAAACTTTCGCGGACAAGCTTGAAGCAGCCTGCGTTGAAACGCTTAACAGCGGAATCATGACAAAGGACCTTGTCGGGCTTGTGGATGACCCCGCTTCCGTAAAGGCCGTCACGAGCGCGAAGTTTATTGCTGCCATCCGAGAAAAACTTGAAAGGACTCTTGCCTGAGCAGCCTGAGAAAGTTTTTACGAATAAAATTCGGATATTAATCGGGGCAGGCCGAAAATATCAGCCCGCCCCGCGATGAAAAAAGATTTGAAAACTGTCGAAAATGAATTCGCAGGGAGGCAATCACAAACAATGGAACTTAAAACTAACAGCACCGCCGGAACAATGGAATCCAGTGACATAATGATAATGCTTGAGCCGCGCACAGAGGGCGGAATCGAGCTTGAGCTCACAAGCAGCGTTATGCAGCAATTCGGCAAACAGATACGCAAAGTTATTCTTGACACGCTTCAGGAATACGATGTTCAAAATGTAAAAGTGGAGGCAGTGGATAAAGGTGCGTTGGATTGCACCGTTCGCGCCCGCACCGTTGCCGCAATTTACCGTGCGGCTCAGCGCAGCGATTACCGCTGGGAAGTTTAAACGGATTTATCCTTGGGAGGAAGGATGCTTTTGCGGAACAGAGTATCGAAACATTTAATATTTTGATGCGGAATAAAGCCGCCGCAAAAGCGGATATAAGAAAATGTACATTAAAGATCGTTTAAGAAGAAGCATGATGTTCATTCCGGGCAACAACCCCGGCATGATACGTGATGCGAATATTTACGGTGCGGACAGCATCATGTTTGACCTTGAGGATTCCGTTGCCTACACCGAAAAGGATGCGGCAAGGCTGCTTGTTTACAATGCACTGAAAACATTGGACTTCGGCAGGAAGGAAACGGTTGTCCGCATCAATGACCTTTCAAGCGGACTCGGAGTTGCGGACCTTGAGGCCGTCGTCCGCGCCGGCGTGCAGGTCGTCCGTCTGCCGAAGACGGACAGCGCACAGGATGTTATCGACTGTGAACGCGAGATTGAGCGCATTGAAAAGGAAGCGGGCATTCCCGTCGGCACAACAGGCATGATGGCGGCTATTGAGTCTGCAAACGGCGTGCTGAATGCGGCGGCAATTGCAAAAGCGAGCGATCGCCTTATCGGAATTGCTCTCGGTGCGGAGGATTATGTCACCGACCTTAAAACCACCCGTTCGGACGGCATTGAGCTGCTTTTTGCCCGCAGCATGATACTCAATGCGGCAAGGGCAGCGGGCATTGCCGCACTGGACACGGTTTATTCCGACGTGAACAACGAAGAAGGCTTTGTTGCGGAAGCAACGATAATCAAAAAACTGGGATTTGACGGCAAATCCATTATCAACCCGCGCCAGATTGAGCCGCTGCACAAGGTCTTTATGCCGAGCGAAAAGGATCTTAACAAAGCGCGCGCAATAATGGATGCGATCGCCGAAGCGAACGCACGCGGCAGCGGCGTTGCAAGCCTTAAGGGTAAGATGATAGACAAACCCGTTGTCATTCGCGCTCAGCGGCTGCTTGACCTGTATGAGGCGGGACGCAGAATCGATGAAGTGGAGGATTGACAGAAATGAACTTTGATATCAACAAAATTCCGCATATAAACGAAATTGCGAACAACGGAAGTTTCAACGGCGCACGCAGCAAAAATACCGAAACTTTTCAGCAGCGCTGCAGTGATTGCAACAAGATAGTTCCTTCCCTTGAGGAGGCAATAAAAAAATCCGGACTTCGCGACGGGATGACGATAAGTTTTCATCACCATTTCCGCAACGGTGACCATATCATTAACAATGTTCTTGATAAACTTGCGGAGATGGGGTTCAAAAACCTGACGCTTGCGGCGTCGTCGCTTTCGGCTGTTCATGCGCCGCTGATTGAACACATCCGCTCCGGACTTATCACACACATTGAAACTTCCGGTCTGCGCGGAGAACTTGCGGAGCAGATTTCACGCGGGTTGATGGATTTTCCGGTTGTTTTCCGTTCCCATGGCGGAAGGGCATCCGCAATCCGTTCCGGTGAGCTGCACATTGATGTTGCTTTTTTGGGTGCGCCCTCGTGCGATCCCTACGGCAACGCAAACGGGTACAGCAGGGATGATGACGACGGCATTTCATGCGGGTCGTTGGGTTATGCAAGAACGGATGCGGAGTTTGCGGATAAGGGTATTATCATAACTAACAACATCGTTTCCTATCCCAATGCACCGTGGGCAATTCCGGAACACGATGTTGATTACGTTGTTCGTGTTGACGATATCGGCGATCCAAAGGGCATCATGAGCGGCGCAACGCGGTACACAAAGGATCCCAAGGAGCTGCTGATCGCAAAAACGGCTGCAAATGTTGTTGAAGCGGCGGGTTATCTTTACGACGGCTTTTCAATGCAGATGGGTTCCGGCGGTGCATCGCTTGCAACGGCGCGATTCATCCGCCAAAAAATGTTGGACAAGGGCATTCACTGTCGTTTCGCTCTCGGCGGAATCACGGGGCAGATCACGGCAATGCATGAAGAAGGGTTGATAGATCGCGTTCTTGATGTTCAGTCGTTTGACCTTGATGCAGCAAAATCGCTGAAGAACAACCATTTTCATCATCAGATAAGCGCAACGTATTATGCAAGCCATCTGGTTGCAACGGCAGCGGAACAGTTGGATTTTGTTATTCTTTCCGCGCTTGAAATTGACACTGATTTCAACGTGAATGTTCTCACAGGTTCCGACGGCGTGATTCGCGGGGCGATCGGAGGGCATCCCGACACGGCGGAGAGCGCGAGCCTTGCTGTTATTGTTGCGCCCCTTGTGCGCGGCAGGATTCCGACAGTTGTTGAACATGTCGGCACGGTCGTCACTCCGGGCAGCGTTATTGATGTCCTCGTTACGGACAGGGGCATTGCAGTGAACCCGAATCGCCCGGATTTGAAGGAAAAACTGGAAAAATTCGGCCTTCACGTGTTCGATATTCATGCCCTGCAAAAAAAGGCGGAGGAGCTTGTCGGTGTTCCGGAACCGATTCGCTACAAGGAACGAATCGTCGGCGTTGCAATGTATCGCGACAACACGGTCATTGACGTAATCCGTCAGATAGACGAATAAAAACGGGGAATATGCGGCGGCTTAACTGCCGAATAACCGTATTGACCTGATAATCAAAAACAACCGGCGGTATCCAAACTGCGGAGCCGCCGGTTGTTTGTTTTTTATAATTGAATCCCGAACAATTTTAAACCCGTGGTGTTTTATGCGTCCTGAGCCAATCGGAACATCATGTCAACGGCGGGCTCGATTATTTCATCGTTAAAATCATATTCGCGGGTATGGAGCTTTGCATGACGGGTGCCGCATCCGATATAGAACAATGCGCCGCTTGTGAGCTTTGTGTAGCAGCCGAAATCTTCGGAACTTCTGAACGGCTCATCCCAGCGTGCTTCCGGAAGTCCGCATTCAAGCCG
>OGQJ01001185.1_pt1 | contig 24731 bp, 26 predicted proteins | sample 1553161 | NCBI WGS metagenome assembly OGQJ01 (sample SAMEA2579923, study PRJEB22360) | human gut metagenome | biome: human gut; feature: human-associated habitat; material: faeces | place: Denmark | collected 2008/2010 | reverse complement strand
CTCCGAAGCCGTCCCGGCCGATCTGCCTTACATTTATTTGTTAAAAGGGAAGTTTAAACTTGCCTCTTTTACCTGATTTTCCACCGAGCATTCCGGAATACTGTTTCATCATCTTCCTGCTCTGCTCAAACTGTTTCACCAGCTTATTGACCTCTCCGATATCCACACCGGCTCCATCTGCAATTCTGCGTTTGCGCGATGGATTCAAAAGATCCGGATTTGCTCTTTCCTTTGGTGTCATGGAAAGAATGATTGCTTCGATCCGCGCCATCTGCTTTTCGTCAACCGCATCCTCCAGCTGTTTAAGCTGTGCTCCGCCGACGCCAGGCATCATGCTGAGAATCTTTGAGATACCGCCCATATTCTTCATCTGATTCATACTCTCAAGGTAATCATCAAATCCGAACTGTGCCTTGCGCAGCTTCTGCTCCATCTCTTTCGCTTTTGTCTCATCGATCGTATCCTGTGCACGCTCGATCAAGGAAAGCACATCACCCATGCCGAGGATTCTTGAAGCCATACGATCCGGATAAAACTGTTCCAGATCCGAGAGCTTTTCGCCCATACCAGCGTAAAGAATCGGTTTCCCGCAGGTCGCCTTGATAGAAAGCGCCGCGCCGCCTCTCGCGTCGCCGTCCAGCTTGGACAGCATCACGGAGTCAATATCCAGCCACTCGTTGAAGCTCTGAGCGGCGTTCACCGCGTCCTGACCGGTCATGGCGTCCACGACCAGCATGATCTCGTCGGGCTTGACGGTGGCCTTGATGTTTTTCAGCTCATTCATCAGTGCCTCGTCCACATGCAGACGGCCGGCGGTGTCCAGAAACACCATGTCATGGCCGTGCTGACGGGCGTAGAGGACGGCCTCTTTCGCCGTCTGCACCGGGTCCTGCGTTCCCTTTTCAAACACGGGAATGCCCAGCTTTTCGCCGCAGACCTTCAACTGCTGAATGGCGGCGGGACGGTAAATGTCGCAGGCGACCAGCAGCGGGTTCTTCCCCTGCCGCTTCATCAGTCCGGCCAGCTTGCTGCCGTTGGTGGTTTTACCCGCGCCCTGCAGGCCCACCAGCATGACGACTGTCGGGCCGTTGGGGTTGATGTTGATATGCTTGGTATCGCTGCCCATGAGCTTGCAAAGCTCCTCGTTGACGATCTTCACGATCATCTGGGCAGGAGTCAGGGATTCCAGAACGTCGGCGCCGATGCAGCGCTCGGTGACGGATTTGGTAAAATCCTTGACCACCTTATAGCTGACGTCCGCTTCCAGCAACGCCATGCGAATCTCCCGCATAGCCTCCTTCACGTCCGCCTCTTTCAGGCGTCCCTTGCCGCGCAGTTTTTTGAAGGTCGCGGAAATCTTTTCGGTTAAGCCTTCAAATGCCATACTTTACTCCTCAAAGTCCTGAGCAGCTTCGATGATCTCCCCTGCCAGAACTGAAACGGTTTCATCCGGGTACGTTCTCAGGCGTTCCGCCGCGTCCAGAATCGTCCGCAGCGCATTCCGGTTCTTGAGATCCCGGCCGACACAGCCGATGCTATCCTCCATTTTCCGGAGAAGCGCCTCCGTCCGCGTCAGGTTGTCGCTTACGGCCTGACGGCTCACGCCCATCACCTGAGCGATCTCGCCCAGAGAAAGATCCTGATTGTAGCGCAGATCAAAGCATTGCCTCTGTTTGCCCGTCAGCAGTCCACCGTAATAGTCATACAGAAGCGACATTTCCAGCGCGTCCATTCAGAACCTCCCGTGTCAAGTACATTTCCTTGACCGTCGGGTATTATAGCACAGACTTTTCTGCCTGTCAAGTATTTTTCCTGTACAGTGGTCAGAATGTAACTTCGCCGTCGTGAGCAAGCAAAGACGCGGAAGTCACGCCCACAAGCCCCATCACTTCCCGGACCAGCTTACCGCCCTCGTCCGTCCGCAGCTCCAGAACCAGGTCAAGAGAATTCTCCGCCAGATTCCGGGACTTGATGCGGTAATGCTTCGCGTATTTTCGCACGGTCTCCACCACCGCGTCCTCCGCGTCGAAGTTATCGGCGTTGACCACAAAGATCATGGGCGCGCGCGCCACGGGCAGCCTGTCCAGAATCAGGATACCAAGGGTCATCACCACAGACAGAATGACCGCCACCTGAGCAAGTCCTGCGCCGCAGATAATGCCCACGCTGATCGACCAGAACAGGAACATCAGATCCATCGGCTCCTTGATGGCGGTACGGAAGCGGACGATGGACAGCGCGCCCACCATGCCCAGGGACAGCACCACGCTGGACTGCATGGTGAGAATCAGCGACGCCGTAATCACGGTGACACCGGCCAGCGTGATATTGAAATTCTTGGAATAGAACGTCTTCCGGGTCACAACCCGATAGACGAAAAATATGTACAGCGCCAGCAGGCACGCCACGCCCAGTGCCGTGACCACCGTCAGCGTGGTGATCTCCGTGGAGGCAAAGCCCTCCAGGAAGGATTTCTTGAAAATATCTTTGAAGCTCATAACTCTCTCCTTATCTTGTAATTCTTCTGCACAGTGCGTACTTGGAATATGCCGTCTGTCTTAAGTCGGACAGTTGAAGACTCTGATACAGGAAGTCCGGCAGGTAGGCGTCATATTTGACCTCCAGAAGCTGCTGTCCCAGCGGCATGACCGGCCGGTGGGGGATCCGCTCACGCAGGAACTGACTGACATCGCTGGAGGAAACTAAGTTGGTGTCCAGCGTAATGCGGACATTGCCGTTCTTGTAAACGAAGGGAATGCGCTCGTATTCCACGATGACCACGGGGTGCAGACGGCGGGTCATCATCTGCGCCGTGAGCTTTTGGAGAAGGGGCGGCCGATCGGCCACATTGGGCACTATCTTTCCCGCCATCAGAAGCTCCGTCTGCTCCCGGGTCAGCGGGCAGGTTGTCTTATGGGTCATCCCCCGCTCCTTACGCTTGCATTCCAGACTGATGCGCTCGGCGCTGCCGTTGTAAATGCGGATGCGGAATTTCTCTCTGGGATCGGTGCCGTTTTCATTTTCCAGAAGACAGCAATCGTCATAGTCGTCAAAATACAGGCTGCGGATGGTGTAATGCCCGTTCTTCGCGTGGGCGTCCAGAGAGATCAGCCCCGACAGCCGGGTTCTGAGCATGGTCACCTCCGCGCTGCTGATGAGGTATTTCAGCTCATGACGAAAGTTGACCGGTTTTGGTTCTCCCATGTCTGCCCTCCTTTCGGCTGCGGTAGATGTCCACCGCGACGATCAGTACCCCCAGCACCATAAATGCCGCCAGCGGTGCGTAGCGGAGAATGGAAGCTTCCTCCGTGGCGTATTCCTCCTCCGCGGCTTGCTGGTTCTGGGTATACTTCAGATAGATGTCCGTGTCCTCCCATATGGGCTGGGACAAATCAAACGGTTCCTCTGTCTTTTTATTATACCAGCCATCGTAAGTGACAAACGGCGTACTGATGTAATCCCGAAGCTCTGGCATGACCTCTCCGGGGCGGACATAGTAGCGCAGCCTGACGCCGTCTTCCAGGAAAACGGTGACTTTGCAGTAATGCTCGTTTTTCAGCCACAGGCTGTTCAGAAATTCTATACGCTCCGACAGGTAACGCTTCATCCACTTCGCTTCCAATGCGGCGTCTCCCGTTCCCCAGCGAAGACGGTTCATAGCGGCGGCGGCGGAAATTTCCTCCGCGTACCGGTCGATCTGCTCATCTACTATGTAGTCCAGCAGCGGACGGAATTCCGTTTCATAAACTGACGTCAGGCGGCTGTAAAATACCTCTTTCAAGTAAAGTTTTGCGTACCACTCGGAGCCCCAGATGCCCTCGATACTGGCAAAGGCCATATTCGCGCTGGGCTTCGGCCACGCATATCTGTTCCCCAGCGCAAGATCGTAGTCCCACACAGGCCCGGCGCAGATCTTTCCGTCCGCACCGTCCCGGAAAAACGCCTGACTGCGCACTCCGGCATCAACGTTCGCAAAAACTTCCTCGATCAGAAATCTTCTGACCCACGAGTCCATGTCAATCAATTCCTGCCAGCTCTTTCCCGTGACCGGGTCAATGCCGTCCTCGGCAAGAATGGCGTTTTCCGCCGCCTGCCATGTGCTTTTCAGTTCCTCTGTAGAAATGTCCGAATAAAGAATGCGAAGCGCCGCGTGGGAATCCGTGGTAAAATAGGTTCGCTTCCGGGAAATAAAGCGGGTCTCCCAGTCCTTGGACACCAGAAAGCTGCCGTCTCCCGCAATATCGACCCGCTCGGGATCTACCTCGTTCCGCTCGGTCAGCAGGTACAGCCCCGCATATTCGCCGTTCAGGTACAGATCCACCCACCGGCATTCCGGCGTGTAGGGCGGCCCAACTGCGGCGGAAGCGTCCAGAACAATTTTGTTGCGCAGGTGGCTGGAATCGTAGGCATCCGCCAGCAAGATCCACTTTTTCGCCTTGCCCATGCCCAGAAGGTCAGCCCTGTCGGACAGGGTAACGCTGTAGGGCTTCTTGGCTGCTCCCCAGGTGGACTGTCCCCGCCCGCCTATGGATTTGACCCGCCCGGAATAGTCCGGGCTTCCGTCGGCCTTGTAGACCCGGATGCGGCCGGACTCGCTGTGGTCAAGATCTTCATGAATATAGTCCATGCTGCCGGAAGCCACGTCCAGATAGATGGCCGCCACATTCCCCGACCGGACAAAGGTAACGCTTCCCGTGCTGTCCCCAGCCCCGTTCGTCAGATTGTAGGGCTTGTCCAGAACCAAACCGCCGCAGGACATGCCGTCGGTCAGCACCGTGCCGTCCAGCGCCAGCGTTCCCTTTCCGCTGACCCGGAATCTGGCCTCGTCCAGCTCCCCGTAGGACGGCAGGAAAAAGCAGCTTTCCCCGGAATCCGACTGCCAGCAGGTGATCTTCTCCTTCGAGCTGCCGGAGGAAATTTCCAGAGAAAGGGTCGTCCCCTGTTTCGGTTCTTCGTGCCAAGCAAGCAGGATCAGCCCCGCAAGCAGCAGCGACAGCAATATGATAAATCCTCGCCCAAACCGCATTCTTTTCCTCCGATGAAGCCGGTTTCTCAACCGACAAATACTGCTTTATTTTTCTGGGGTCTATCTGAAAACCGGAAACATGACCAACAGCAAGGGATTTTTCGCCTGATGAAGCCATTTTTTCGCAGGAATACTTTGTGTATTGCAAGGAAAAATGGTGCACAGCAGGCGGAAAAGACCCGCTGTTTGGGCGTGTTGATGGTTTTCAGATAGACCCCAATATACGATAGCATATTTTATCCCCGGTGTCAAACGGGATGCCGCACGATTTCTACCCGACCCGGTACCAGCGCACTTTCTCCGACGTGCGCAGAAAGCCCAGCTTTTCATACAGGCGGATGGCTTTTGCATTGGTGGACGCAACTTCCAGTGTCATTCCCGCGCCTTCCACCAGCGACATAAGCGTGTGCATCACCCGTTCCCCCGCCCCGGGTTTCACGGAACACACCGCCAGAAGTTCGGTGTCCTTCATCCAGCCAATACCAAGAAGTTCCCCGGCGCCGTGGACAAAATACGCGCCGCCGGATTCCAGAATTTCCTTTTCATCCCCGGCGGTCTGGGTCGCGGCGCAGTCAACGCCGCGCATCCGCTCGTTGCAGAGCTTTCGCCATGTTTCCGCCGTGGCTTCCGTCACCGGAAAAATGTTTTCCAGCAGCTTCGTATCCACCCACGCTTTTCCCCGCATTTCGTAAACGGCGGCGTGCAGCGGATACTGCGACAATTCCTCGTGGCCCTGAGCATATATCTTCTCCGCTCCCGCCATGCGGCAGAAGGAAACGCACTCCTGCAAAAAGGGCGCGAACCGCCCCGGCTGTACGTCCTGAAAGCGGATATAGGCTTCCTGCCGATAGGGAATTTCCTTTAAGATCAGGCTGGCCACGCCGTCGTCTGTGGCAAAACATGGAAAGTCCTTCATTTCTCCGCCTCCCTTTTTTTGCCCCATTATACCACCGAAGCAGTCTATGAGCAAGCGGGAAGCATTTCCAGAATCAGGAAATTTTATTGTGCAATCTGCATATAGAAATACGCTTTCACTGTATTAAAAAAACAGTATACCTTCCAATCTTTTTGCAAAAATTGTAACATATTGGAATAAGCCCTTGATTTCTGGACAAAAAACTGTATAATACCAGTTGTATGGAATTCAACAGTAAAGGAGGTTCGTTCCATGAAGAAGGTCATCTGCAAGAAAACATACGACACTGAGACCGCAACGCTGATCAAGGCTTATTCCTTCAGCCAGCTGGGCGATCCCGCCGGTTACGAGGAAGACCTGTACCAGACGCCCGAGGGCCTGTACTTCCTGCACGTAGGCGGCGGAGAGACTTCCATCTACCCTGCCGAGGATATTGTCCGCATGGCAAAGACCAAGGTAAAAGACTGGATGGAGAAGCATTAACGTAATACATACCGATGGGGAGCCTGTGAAAGCAGGCTCCTTTTTTCTTGACAAAGATGATATGATGGAAGCAGATATAAGCGTTGAAGGATGAACGTTAATGCAAAGAAAATGTTTACTTCCGGTTCTGCTGGCACTGCTGATGCTGCTCAGCGGCTGCCGATCTCAGGCACAGCCGGCACAAATTGCCGCTACGACCCTGCCCGTGTATGAATTTACCTCCCGGATCTGCGCGGGTACGCCCCTCACCGTCACCCGACTGGTGACGGAAAGCGTCTCCTGCCTGCACGACTACTCCCTGAACGTCCGTCAGGTAAAGGCGGCGGAGGCCGCCCAGGTCGTCGTGATCTCCGGCGCAGGGCTGGAGGATTTTCTGGACAGTATTCTGGGCGATTCGGATATCATCGATTCTTCCGACGGTACCGCCCTTCTGCATATGGAAGAAGAACACGACCACGGTCACGAAGACCACCACCATGAAGACGACCCCCACATCTGGCTTTCCCCGGAAAACGCCAAGGTGATGGCAGGAAACATCTGCGCGGGGCTCTCCCAGAGGTATCCAGAATATGCGGACACATTTTCCGCTAATCTGGACAGCCTGCTGGAAGATTTGGACGCACTGCAAAGCTATGGAGAATCCAGCCTGTCCGGCCTTAAATGTCGGGAACTGGTGACGTTTCATGACGGCTTTTCCTACTTTGCTCAGGCGTTTGATCTGACCATTCTGGAAGCGGTGGAGGAAGAATCCGGCAGTGAAGCCTCCGCTCAGGAGCTGAAACACCTGATCGGCGTTGTCCGCGAAAATGATCTGCCCGCGATTTTTACCGAGCGCAACGGCAGCACCTCCGCCGCCGGGGTCATTTCCCGGGAAACCGGCGTGACTGTTTATTCGCTGGACATGGCCATGGCTGGTGACAGCTACTTTGACGCCATGTACCGCAACATTGACACCATCAAGGAGGCATTGGGATGAATCTATCACATCACGGCGGTTCCTGCGGCCATTCCTGCTGCCTTCGGGTAGAGAATATGTCCGTGAAAATCGGAACCGACTGCATTCTGAAGGACGTGAATCTTCACGTCCACTGCGGCGAAATGGCCGCCATCATCGGCCCCAACGGCGCGGGCAAATCCACCTTCCTGAAAGCCATTCTGGGACAACGGGAGTACGAGGGCGTCATCGCCTTTTCCGAGCCGGGACAGCGAAGCAAAAAGCCCCGCATCGGCTACGTTCCCCAAAGTCCCGCTTTTGACCCCAGCGACCCGGTCAGCGTGTCCGACCTGTTCGCCTGCTGCATGAGCCGCCGCCCAGCTTTTCTCGGCCTCGGCAAGGCCATGAAGGACACGGTGGCAGAGTGCCTTTCCCGGGTACACGGAGAGGAACTGGTCAACAAGCGGGTAGGAACCCTCTCCGGCGGCGAATTGCAGCGGGTGCTGCTGGCGCTGGCGCTGGAACCCATTCCCAACATTCTCATTCTGGACGAGCCGCTTTCCGGCGTGGACGTGGAGGGCATGGAGACATTGATGGACATGCTGGACGAGATCCGCAAGAATTATGACCTGTCCATCCTGATGACCACCCACGATTTTTCCCTGCTGCCCCGGTACGCCGATCAGGTGGTGCTCATCGACCACGGCGTTCTGATTCAGGGCGACCCGCAAACCGTGCTGGATTCCGAGGAATTCCACCGCACCTTCCACATGAGAGGAGGCCGCGCATGAGTATCTGGTACGCGATTTGGGACGCACTTCCCTTTGAAATGCTCCACTGGGACTTTATGAAAAACGCCCTGCTGGCGCTGCTGCTCATGGCACCGCTGTTCGGCATTCTCTCCACCATGATCGTCACCGGGCGCATGAGCTTTTTCTCCGACGCTCTGGGACACTCCGCCTTTACGGGCATCGCCATCGGCATTATCTGCGGCGTGGCCGCCCCCATCTGGGCGGCGGTTGGCTTCAGCGTGGTGTTTGCCCTGCTGTTTTCCTTTGTCAGAAGCCGCTCCAATCAGGCGGCGGATACCCTGATCGGCGTGTTTTCCAGCTCCGCCGTTGCGCTGGGCATTTTCGTTGCCACCGTGGGCGGCGGCAGCTTCACCCGGTACAATAAATATCTCATCGGCGACATTCTCTCCGTCACGCCGGGGGAGATCGGAATGCTGGCGCTGGTGCTGCTGGCGGTGATCGTTTTCTGGATTTTCTACAGCAACCGCCTGACCCTCACCGCCATTCACCCCCAGCTGGCGTCTTCCCGGGGCATTCCCGTGGGACTTTCTCAGACGCTGTTCACCGCTGCCATCGCCGTTGTGGTGACGCTGTCCATTTCCAGCGTTGGTCTGCTGATTCTCAATTCCCTGCTGGTGCTGCCCGGCGCTTCCGCGCGGAACGTCGCCCGGAATCTGAAACAGTACCACGGTTTTTCCGTGCTGTTCGCGTTTCTTGCCGGGGTCGTCGGGCTGACGGTTTCCTACTATTCCGGTTGCTCCGCAGGCGCGGCCATCAGTCTGGGGCTTGCCGCGGTTTTCGCGGTCACTTTCTGTTTAAGAAAGGTCAGAGCGTAATGGATACGGTCAATATTCAGGTCATTGCCCGGATGCACAGCGACTTTGCCACCAAATTCGGCATCCCCCGGCAGAGCGGGCTGGTGGAAGCCCTCCGCTCCACCATCGTCTTCGAGCCGGAATTCCGCAATTCCGACGCTCTGCGGGGCATTGAGGACTTTTCCCATCTGTGGCTCATCTGGCAGTTTTCCGAGGCTGTCCGGCAGGGCTGGTCTCCCACCGTGCGCCCGCCTAGGCTGGGCGGGAACACCCGGATGGGCGTCTTTGCCACCCGCTCCCCCTTCCGCCCCAACAATCTGGGGCTGTCCAGCGTCCGCCTTCTGGGCGTGGAGCAGACCCGGGAATTCGGCACGGTTCTGCATGTGGGCGGTGCGGACTTGATGGACGGCACCCCGATTTTCGACATCAAGCCCTACATTCCCTACGGCGACTGCCACCCGGACGCCACCGGCGGCTTTACGGACCCCGCCGGGGATTTCCTGCTGAACGTCAGCTTCCCGCCCGCGCTTCTGTCCCTGCTCCCGGAGGACAAGCGGGACGCCGCCATCGGCGTTCTGTCCCACGACCCCCGGCCATCCTACCAGCGAAGCCCGGAGCGCGTCTACGGACTGTCTTTCGCCGGGTACGATATCCGCTTCACCATGGAGGAAAATACTCTGACCGTGAGGGAAGTCCTGAAAAAATAACAGCATCCCGGCACTTTGAATGTGCCGGGATGTTTTCTGTTAAATATGCCTGTTATATATGGTTTTGGACATTATAAAAGATAATTTTGCAATATAGCAATCGAGAAGAACACTTTACTTATCTTCTAGATTATCTATGTGATCTCAAATGATCAATAATGGTATGAACCAGCTGAATGTCCTCATCTGACAAGCCTTCTACACTAACGCTTGCCGTTGCCTCTACTCCAAGCAGAAAATCGGTAGAAATATGGAATAGCGATGCAAGTTCTACAACATACTGCGTCGAGGGTACAGAAATCCCCATCTCCCATGCATTTACACATGATCTTGTTACTCCCAGTATTTTGGCCAGTTCTGTCTGCGTCCATGCTTTTTCTTCACGCAGTTCTTTTATTCTCTCAGCAATCATTTAAACCACTCCTCAAATAATTATATGTGGTCAAAATGATTTTTCATTATCATATTGATATTTTAGATTGACATTTTGAAATTGTATGTTAAAATAATTCGCGTAAGGCAGCAAATGACTCGTTCAAATCATGTAAGGTGTTTCGTAGTGTATACTACTCAAACATAATATTACAAGGAAGGAGAAAATGTTATGCGTACAATGTCCGAAATCGAAGCCAGAAATACAACTGCCGGTTACAATGTCAAATGTCTGCATTGCGGAAAAGAGCGTCGGGGAACCAGCGCCATTGGCGTAACGTATTTCTATTTCGCGCACAAGCACTACGGCTGGGGTACTGTCGTATTTTTTGGCCGGAATGGTGACAAGTGGTATGGTGTCTAAACGATATTTTAAAGCTATGCCATAGGTTGCCGAGTGGGGCAGTCTTTTAAGGCTGCCCCACATTTACTATGTATAACGTAAAGGAGAAAAAATGGGCCATCCAGTGTATAAAATTCAGCACGACGAACGTGATTGTGGGCCTACATGTCTCTACATGGTTTCCGCGTACTACGGGTTGAAAAGGCCGCTTTCCTTTTATCGGAAATTGACAAAAATGGATAAAAATGGTTCCAATATTTACGGCTTGGTTGATGCTGGGTCAAAGATAGGCTTCGAAACTGTACCCCTTGTGTCAGACTTAAATGATCTGCTCACTGAATTACAGAGCGGGAAATTGACGTTCCCGTTCATTGCTCATGTCTCTGTAGGATCAAGGCTTCCCCACTATGTTGTAATTTATTCATATCACAATGGCCATTTCTTAATAGGAGACCCATCTCATGGTCGGGTTGTTTGTTCCACAGAACAGTTTTCTTCGATTTGGACAGGATGTGTTGTCTCTTTCAGACCAACTGAGTCCTTTCAGCGTGGCAATTTTATGCCTAATGCACTGCTGAGTTTTTTCTCTCTGCTAAAAGTGCAGCGAAAAAAGCTCATTGGTATATTTTTCCTTTCAATTATCGTGTCCTGTATTGGAATCGTCGGGTCTCTTGTATTTGAGCTTGTTATTGATAATGTTGTCAGTACAAGCTCAGATGTAACAGAGCAAAATGATTCCTGTTCTGATGTCCATACAGACGCCCACAGTGATGATACAAGTCTGGCATTCTCACCACACCAAGAGGGCTTCTCTGGCATTTTATCAGTTCACCCATTGCAAACAATTTTCGTGTCCCTTATTTTTCTTTACCTTGTTATGGGCATAATTCATTTTCTTCGCGGAATTTTGCTCTCAAAAGTATCAAAATCAGTTGATATAGAAATTATAGAAAGCTATTATAGCCATATAATGGATGCGACTGTCGATTCTGTGTCCTCACGCAGAACCGGTGAGTACCTTTCCAGACTATCTGACGCATCACTCATCCGGCAAGCAATTTCGACCGCTACTATAACATTCATGCTGGATACACTTATGGTACTGGGTTGCGGGTTGATTCTGTTCAATATAAGTAAAGAGATGTTTCTCGTATCTCTTATTGTGATTATTCTATACGCCCTCATCTTCTGCGCATACTGCTCCCCTCTAGAGCGGAATAATCGTCATTTAATGGAGTCAAATGCTATTTTCCAGTCCTATGTCAAAGAAAGCATTGATGGAATCGAGACAATAAAGGCTCTCAATATTTCAGAGCATTCCAAAAAAACTGCATCCGAGAAATTCTCGCAATTTGTTGATTCAGCAATGCGTTATAATGTTCTCTCATTTTCTTTAGATGCATTATCCGGTGCTGTAGAAGCAATCGGAATTGCTGTAATTCTATGGATTGGTTTTTACTCTGTAAGAGCTAACATTATAACAATCGGCAAACTAATCACATTTTATTCTCTCCTTTCCAGTTTTATTGAACCAATAAAGAATATAATCAACCTACAGCCGACAATCCAAGCTGCGGTAATTGCCGCAGAAAGAATAAATGATATATTGGATTTGGACATTGAAGACTCAGCATCTTCGTCCACGACCACTCTGAAAGCAATCGACCTCTTAGAAGTCAAAAATGTTTCTTTTCGTTATGGGAATGGTCTGCTTATTCTAGAAAATGTTGCATTGTCCATTAAAAAGAGTGAAAAAATCGCTATAGTTGGACAAAGTGGCTGTGGAAAGTCAACTCTTGCCAAGTTGTTCCTCCGATTCTATCTTCCGGAATCCGGGCACATCCAAATAAATGGAACAAACATTGATTGTTTTGATTTATCCTCCTTGCGAAATTCCATTGCCTATATATCGCAAAACCCATTCTTTTTTGCAGATACAATACGTAACAACTTGACAAATGGGAACAAGGAAATTAGCGACGAGCAAATCGAAGCAGTATGTAAAATGTGTTTAGCGAACCAGTTTATTGAGACACTACCACTTGGTTACGATACAGTCTTAAGTGAAAACGGTGAGAACCTCTCAAATGGTCAACGGCAAAAAATCGCTTTGGCACGCGCGCTTCTCGCAAATCCACAAATACTTATTTTAGACGAGGCAACCTGTAACCTTGATTCCGTTTCCGAGAAAAAGATCAACGAAATGTTGTCGTATAACTTTTCCAATATGTCGTGTATTTTTATTACGCATCGTCTTTCAACACTTGAGGGTTGTTCCAAGATTTACGTAATGGAATCCGGAAAAATCATCGGAAGCGGCACGCATTCTGAGCTTATGCATTCACAGAATCAATATAGAGAACTGTGGAATCAACAATGATTCATCCTTCACGGGCGTCACCTCGTTCCTTTTTTGACCGGTCATACCCATAATACGGCGAATTTTTCAAAAACGCTTTTTTCGCGGGAACGAAAAAACGCTGTCACCTTACTTCGGATGACAGCGCCTCTTCTTATAGAATCGTATACAGCCAGTAAATAAACCCATACACCACGCTTGCAGCCAGGCCATACACGATCACCGGCCCCGCGATGGTGAACATTTTTGCGCCCACGCCCAGAACGAAGCCTTCGGTCTTGAACTCCACGGCCGGGGCGGCGATGGCGTTGGCAAATCCCGTGATTGGCACCAGCGTACCGGCTCCCGCATGCTTGGCGATGTCGTCGTACACGCTCAGACCCGTCAGCAGCGCGGACAGCGCCACCAGCGTCATGGACGCGGCCGTTCCGGCATCCTGTTTTTCCAGTCCCCAGGCGCCGTAGCAGTTCGTGAATATCTGCCCGACCACACAGATCAGCCCGCCAATCCAGAAAGCGTTCAGGCAGTCGCGCCACATGGGCGATTTTGGCGCCATCCGCGCCACCAGAGCGCCGTATTGTTTTTCCGTCATGTTGAATCCCTCCGGAGGTAGCTTTCCCCGGAGAATACAATCAATTCATCATTTCCGCTTCATGCAGGTGTTTTGCCAGCCTGCAGGTGACCTCGGCGCAGCGGTGGGCGGCGATTTTTTCAAATGTGGGATAGTCCATTTCCGCGCTGTCATCCGCTTTGTCGGAGATGGCGCGGAGGATGACGAAGGGAATGCCGTTGCGGTAAGCCGTCTGGGCGATGGCCGCGCCCTCCATTTCCGTACACAGTCCCCGGGTGTTTGCCACGATTTTCTCCTTCACCGCCGGGTCGGCCACGAACTGGTCGCCGCTGGCGACTCTGCCCACCCGGGTGTGACCCGGATTCACCGCCTCCGCCGCCGCGAATGCGCAGCCAAGCAGCGTGTCGTCGGCAGGAAACGCGATGACATCCATCCCCGGAACCTTGCCGAAGGGATAGCCGAAATGTGTACAGTCAAAATCATGGTACATGGCGTCCCGGCTCACCACCAGATCGCCGATATCCAGCTCCGCGCAAAGAGACCCCGCAATACCGGTGTTCACCAGATGGGTCACGCCAAAGCAGTCACACATGATCTGCACGCACAGCGCCGCGTTGACTTTGCCCACGCCGCATTGCACCAGTACCACTGGAAGCCCCATCAGCACGCCCTCGTGGAAGGTACTGCCCGCTTTCTTTGTGGAGGCCACCTGCTCCATTTCGGAAAGCAGTGTTTCAACCTCCACATCCATCGCGCCAATAATTCCTAATTTCGTCATTGTTTTCTCCTTATTCCGGGTAAGCCATCCGGCTGTCGTCAATGTTTTCCAACAGCGCGGCGTATTTTCTGCCCCAGTAATTTGCCATGGACAGATTCATGTCCAGATAGTTGCCGCAATCCTTCGGGCTTGCCCCCGGCACCTCTCCCCGATAGTCCCGGATGAAGCGGAAGCAGTCCAGCACCAGCGGAACAACATCTTTGGACGCATAGTCTCCGGTCAGCAGGAGGTAAAAACCCGTCCGGCAGCCCATGGGGCCGAAGTAAAGCACCTTGTCTTTCCATGTCGGCTCGTTTCTCAGGTAGGTTGCCGCAAGATGCTCGATGGTATGCACTTCGGCGGTGTTCATCACCGGCTCGTCGTTGGGCTTCGTCAGGCGCAGGTCGAAGGTCGTCACCGTCTCCGCCCCCACCTTATCCTTCCGGGAGACGTACAGCCCCGGCTGCAATTTGATGTGGTCAATGGTAAAGCTGGTTATTTTTTCCATGTCATTCCCTCCGTTTTCTACGGAAAAGGATACCACATTCCAGCCGTTATTGCAAGCAAAACCGCCCGCAACCAGTGGTTGAGTCCATTTCAACCGCCGGTTGGGAAAAAATTCTTCCCATATTAACGAACATTTTATAGCTTTTTCGTCCCGGTTATGGCATGATATAGGCAGTTGCAACGACTGATACCATTTTGCAGGGCAAAACCCCCTGCTACGTACTTCAATTTGGAAAAGGAGATCAATAGAATATGGAAGAAACATTGGGAAAGCGGATCGTCTTCCACCGCAAGCGTCTGGGACTGACTCAGGACGCCCTTGCGGAGCTGATGGGCGTCACCGCGCAGGCCGTGAGTAAATGGGAGAATGACCAGTCCTGCCCGGACATCGGCGCACTGCCGAAGCTGGCGGAGATCTTCGGCATCTCCACTGACGAGCTGCTGGGGGTCGAACGGAAAGAGGTTCATCCTGCCGAGATCGTCCCGGCGGACGGGGAAGAAAACGGCGTACATCCGGAAATGACATGGGAACTGTCTCTGGACGACGGAAAGAAAGGCGGCATCAGCCTTGCCATCTGGATTTTACTGGTGGGCGGCATCATGCTGACATCCTATCTTCTGAACTTCCACGCGAAGCTCTGGGACGTAGTCTGGCCGTCGGCGCTTCTGGTGTTCGGCATTTTCGGGCTGTTTCCCCGATTTTCCTTCTTCCGGCTGGGCTGCTCCCTGTTCGGACTGTATTTTCTGATGAGCAATCTGAACTTTGCCCCCTTCCGACTGGGGCGGGAGTTTCTTCTGCCGGTTCTTCTGCTGCTGTTCGGCGGCAGTCTGCTGGTGGACACTCTTCGCAAGTCGAAAAACGGCACGCACAACAGCGGCTGCTTTTCCTTCCACCCCACCAGAAACGGCGGCCGCAAAAAAGAGCACTGCACCTGCACCGGCAATTTCTTTGACTGCGACACAGCCTTCGGCGAGAACCACTACACCATCCTCCTGCCCACGCTGGGCGGCGGCAGTGCGGACGTGAGCTTCGGCAGTTTGTCCGTTGATCTTCAGAAATGTGAGCATCTCGGCGAAAACTGCACCGTCGATCTGAACTGCGCTTTCGGCGAGCTGGTGCTGATCGTCCCCGGCCGCTTCCGGGCGGAGCCGACCAAGAGCGCCGCGTTTGCAAGCGTATCGGTTTCCGGCGCGCCGGATGACGATGCGGCAGAGGTCATCCACGTCAACTGCGATGCCAGCTTCGGCGAAATTTCCATCCGCTACGTATAATTTTATCGATTTTTCCATGCGCGGACTTTCCCCGAAACTATGGGAAGTCCGCGCGTTTGCTTTATCGCCCGGAACCCCGCGGTTTCGACCTGTTTCTCTTTTTTTACCTTTTCTTCCGATTTCCCTTGCTTTTTTTCTTTGTCGATGGTAGAATACTATTGACTATACCATAAAGGCAGGGATGAACTATGGCTAAGGACGATTTCGACATGGATTTCCATTTCGATGATGACGACTTCGACCCCAAGGCATTTTTGGACGGCGAAGACGGCGCAGATATAGATCTTTCCGAGTTTGACGACGTGCCTTCCGGCGGTGACAAGCTGGATGAAACCGTCGCCGACGGATACGACGACGAGCTGGATCTCAGCGGTCTGGGTCTGGACGAGGATTCCGATGAGACCGTTGACGAGCTTGATCTGGACGATATTCTGTCCCCCAAGGCCGTTCGCCGCAATTCTCAGGAGCATGACGATTTCGGCACCAACAAGCAGGAGAACGACTCGGACTTTGATGGGACGGAATTTCTGGACGACGAGGACGATCAGACGCAGGCCGCACCGGAGGATGATTCCGACTTCCAGTCCGCGCCGGAGGATGACACCGATTTCCATGACGAGCCGGAGGATGAAGACGACTACCCGGATGAGGAAGTCGAGGACAAGCCTGCCCGCCGCCGGAAGGAAAAGCCTGAAAAGGCCTCCAAACCGCCCCGTGAGCGCAAGCCAAAGGAGCCGAAGGAAGCGAAGCCCAACATCTTCACCAAGCTGTATGACCTTTACTTTGCTCCCCTGACGAATAAGGAAGCGCTGGAAGCACCTGTTGACCCCGCCAATCCCCGGCGTCGGCGCAGGAAAACCAAGGCACAGATCTTCAAGGAGGTCTATCTGCCTCCCCTGATCGCCTGCGTGTGTCTGATCCTGATTCTCTCCTTCGTCATCGGCGCGATCACCAACGCCATTGAGAAGAAACGGGTCAACGACGCCATCAAGCAGAATGAGATTCAGGCTTCTATCAGCAATGCCCAAGCGGCGGAGGAAGAATATCAGCGGATTATGGACGAGGCCGCCGAGCTGGCCGCCAACTATGATTATGAGGGTGCCATTGAGAAGCTGGATTCCTTCCCGGATATTGCAAACTACCCCGATATGAGCACAAAGCGCGCGGAGTATGTCAACGCAATGAATTCTCTGGTTGAGTACAAGGATTATTCCCAGATTCCCAACCTCAGCTTCCACGTGCTGATTGCTGACCCCGCCCGCGCCTTCAACGACAAGGAGCTTGGCGGAAAGTACAATCAGAACTTTGTCACCATCGACGAGTTCTCCAAGATTCTGGAGCAGCTCTACGCCAACAACTACGTACTGGTGGACTTTGATGACTTCGTCAGCGTCGGACAGACCGTTTCCGGAACCGATCAGTTCGAGGCCAAGTCCATTTTCCTCCCCCAGGGAAAGAAGCCTCTCATGCTCACCGAGACCATGGTCAACTACTTCGAGTACATGGTTGACAGCAACAAAGACGGCGTGGCCGACGCCGGCGGCGCGGGCTTTGCCAACAAGCTGGTTCTGGATGAAAACGGCGATATCAAGGCTCAGTATATCGACAGCTCCAATAACACCCTGACCGGCAATTACGATTTTGTCCCCATTCTGGAGGACTTCATCAAAGCCCATCCTGACTTCTCCTATCGCGGTGCCCGCGCCATTCTGGCCGTGACCGGCAGTCAGGGCATCTTCGGCTACCGCTGCAACACTTCCTACGTCAGCACCAAGGGCAACGACTTCTATGAGCAGGAAAAGGCCGGCGCTATCGCCATCGTGGAAGCGCTGAAGGCCAAGGGCTACCGTCTGGCATGCTACACCTACGAAAACGGCAAGTACCGGGATATGAACTCCGCAGGCATTACCGCCGACCTGCAGAGCTGGACGCAGCAGATCAAGCCCATTATCGGCGATCTGGACACCTTCGTCTTCGCCCAGGCCAGTGACCTTTCCGACTACACCGGCACATCCTTCAACGTCATGTATCAGACCGGTTTCCGCTACTTCATTTCCAACAGTAAAGATCCCAGCACCGAGGTTAACAACACCTACGTCCGTCAGAAGCGTCTGATGGTCACGGGTGAGACCATGGTCTGGTACAAAGAGCGGTTCACTGACAGAGGTCTGTTCGATCCCAACATGGTCGTGGACATGACCGCAAGAGGCAACAACGTTCCCAAGGCAGGTTAATACGACATTACGCGCCGGAGAATTTCTCCGGCGCGCTTCTTCAGGAAGGTACTGTTATGGATATCAAAACCGGCTTTTACCGGCATTTCAAGGGCAAACTCTATGAGGTCATCGGAACCGCGACCCATTCGGAGACGCGGGAACCGATGGTGGTCTACCGCGCACTGTACGGCGGGTATGGCCTGTGGGTGCGTCCCGCCGCCATGTGGAACGAGACCGTAGACCGGGACGGCTATCATGGGCCAAGATTTCAGTATATTGGGGACAAGCTTCCGGAAAACGGGTGACGCGCTCCCCTTCTAGACGCGCCGACTCCGGTAGTCTCTGGGCGTGCATTGGTAAAAGCGGCGGAACTGTTTGGTGTAATAGCTGGGGTGGTCGAAGCCGCATTTTGCCGAAATTTCCGCAATGCTTGCCGATGGCATGGAATGCAGCATTGCGGCGCTGCGCAGCAGCCGGTGCTTCAATAGATACTGCACCGGCGTATCGCCGATGGTACGGTTGAAGCACCGCAGGCACTCCCGTTCGCTTAAGTCGGCCGCCTGCGCAATGTCGCTGAGCTGGAGGGGCTCAAAATAGTGGGTATGGATATATTCCAACATTCTTTCAATGCGGACGGTGTCCGTTTTTTTTTCTGACCTTTGGGTGGGAAGCTGGGGCGTGAACGCCTGAAAGCAGCTCAGCAGAATTCTGGAAAGCCGCTCCCTGACCGTAAACTCGCAGGCGAAGGCATCCGTTTCCAGCGCGGAAAAAGCAGCCTGAAAGTCTTCGGCCAAATCCTGTCTCCCCGTGCGCCAGACCGTGAAGCCGGGAAACGCCAGCAGCGGGTAGACATATTTTTTGTAAATGGCGGTCGTGTTTCCGCCGGAAACCAGAACGTGGGAAAGCACGGCGGAGTGCAGCTCGCAGAATGGGTCGCCGATGGCGTAATGGAGGATGTCGCTGTTGATGAGGGCAATCTCCCCTTTCACCAGATGGTATTCCTCGCCGGGAACCAGCAGCTTCATTGTGCCTTCCTGAATGTAAATGATCTCCAGCTCCTCGTGCCGGTGCCAGATGATAGCGTCCGTGGGAAGGTCGCTGAGACGGCACAAATACCCGGCGCAGGGAAATTCCGACGTCCCGTGAGGATTCAGTTCCCGTCTGGCCGCGTCAATGTTCAGTCCGCAATTTTGAAGTCCCATAAAAGCGCTCCTTGTCTGTTTTGTTATATTATACGGCGGTATAGCGATTGCGTCAAGCGCGTTTCGGCTGTATTATACAAGAGTAACACCGCGCAATTGCGTCTGCGAGTCTCAGCCGTCTTTTTGCTCCACTTCCGCAGTTCCGAAAATGGGAAATACATACAGTATTCCTCCATTTTCGGAACTTTGAATTGGAACAAAAATCCTGCCTGAGACTTCTTGCCGAATTGTGCGGTGCTGCCCAAGATATAAGAGAAGCCCGGAGGTTTTTACCATGTTTCAACTTCTGCTCATCATCATTTATCTGTCCTTCATCAGTCTGGGACTGCCGGATTCCCTGCTCGGTTCCGCGTGGCCGACCATATATCCCCAGCTCGATGTGCCGGTTTCCTATGCCGGTATCATTTCCATGATTGTTGCGCTGGGAACCATCGTTTCCAGCCTGCAAAGCGACCGGCTGACCCGGCGGCTGGGTACGGGGAAGGTCACGGCCGTCAGCGTGGCCATGACCGCCGTGGCGCTGTGGGGATTTTCCGTCAGCAATGCCTTCTGGCAACTCTGCCTGTGGGCGGTTCCCTACGGGCTGGGCGCGGGAAGCGTGGACGCTTCCCTGAATAACTACGTGGCGCTGCACTACAAGAGCAAGCACATGAGCTGGCTGCACTGCATGTGGGGCGTGGGCGCCGCTTCCGGCCCGTACATCATGGGCTATGTCATGACCAGCGGCGGCACATGGAACGCAGGCTACCGCAACATCTCCGTGATTCAGCTGGTGCTGACCGTGGTGCTCATTTTCAGCCTGCCACTCTGGAAGAAGCGCCCCAAGGTCGTGGATACCTCGGGAAACGAGACGGAAGCGAAGCCTCTTTCCCTGAAAGAAATCCTGCGGATTCCCGGCGTGAAAGAGGTTCTGGCCTGCTTCTTCTGCTACTGCGCCGTGGAGCAGACCGCCGGACTGTGGGCAAGCAGCTACCTGACGCTCCACAAGGGCGTCCTCCCGGAGACTGCCGCCTCCTTCGCCAGTATGTTCTTCATCGGCATTACCGCTGGTCGTGCCATCAGCGGCTTTGTCACCATGAAGCTGAACGATACCCAGATGGTTCGTCTCGGGCAGGGGCTGATCGGGTGCGGCGTGATTATTCTGTTCCTGCCCCTCGGGGCGACTGCTTCTCTGGTGGGTTTTGTTGTCATCGGCCTTGGCTGCGCGCCGATCTACCCCTGCATCATCCACTCAACCCCGGCGCATTTCGGTGCGGACAGGTCTCAGGCAATCATCGGCGTTCAGATGGCCTGCGCCTATGTGGGCACCTGCCTGATGCCGCCGCTGTTTGGTCTGCTCGCCCAGCATATTTCCGTTTCGCTGCTGCCTGCGTATCTGCTGGTGATTCTGGTGCTCATGGCCGTCATGCACGAAAGTCTGATCCGCAAAATTGCTAAAACAAAGCAGGCCGCATAGAAAACCCGCCGCAATATTTGTAGAAATTGCCAATTGACCGATTGTTACTATCGGATGATATACTTGTGGTATGTGAAAAATACCGGGAAATCAAGGAGGAATCCTAATATGCAATCCTGTTTTGACGAAGTGAAGAAAAATTTTGGTTTTGGCTGTATGCGCCTTCCCATGAAGGGCAAGGAAGTGGATTTTGAAGAAACCAGCAAAATGGTGGACATGTTTCTCGCGAACGGCTTCAACTATTTTGACACCGCCCACGGCTATCTTGACGGCCAGAGCGAGATCGCGCTGAAAAAATGCCTGACCTCCCGCTATCCCCGGGAAGCATACGTCCTTACCAACAAGCTGTCCGGCCACTACATTGAGAAAAACGAGGACATCCGTCCCTTCTTCCAGAAGCAGCTGGAAGCCTGCGGCGTAGATTATTTCGATTTTTACCTGATGCACGCCCAGAATAAGGATTTGTTTGCCAAGTACAAGCAGATGCACGCCTATGAAACGGTCATGGAGCTGCGGGACGAGGGAAAGATCCGCCATTTCGGCATTTCCTTCCACGATAAAGCCGAGGTTCTTGATCAAATCCTCACCGAATATCCCCAAATTGAAGTCGTCCAGATTCAGTTTAACTACGTCGATTACGAGGACACCTCCGTAGAATCCCGAAAGTGCTACGAGGTCTGCTGCAAGCACGGCAAGCCCGTCATCGTCATGGAGCCGGTAAAGGGCGGCTCTCTGGTGAATCTGCCGGAGGATGCGCAGAAGGTGCTGGATGAGCTTCACGGTGGCTCCAACGCCAGCTACGCCATTCGCTTCGCGGCCAGCTTCCCCGGCATCCGGATGGTTTTGTCCGGCATGGGCAGCACGGAAATGATGGCGGATAACTGCGGCTTTATGAAGGATTTTCAGCCGCTGAACGAGGAAGAGCGGATGGCCATTGCCAGAGTCTGCGCGATTTTCCGGGGACAGGGTCTGATTCCCTGCACCGGCTGCCGCTACTGCACCGAGGTCTGCCCTCAGGGCATTCCCATTCCCGACCTGTTCGCCTGCATGAACACAAAAAAGCAGTTCCACGACTGGAACAGCGACAATTACTACCACGACGTCCGCACCAAGAACGCCTTGAAAGCCTCTGACTGCCTCAAGTGCGGCCAGTGTGAAGACATCTGCCCCCAGCACCTGAAGATTCGGGACTTACTGGAAGACGTGGCAAAGGTGTTTGAAAAGTAAGGACGATTCATGCGCCATGGAAAGCCCCCTGTATACAGCAATCCCCCGGACATAGCTGGGTGTACGTAAGACAGTATTGCGCTAAGATTGACGAAGCGGCACGAAACCGCATGGAGCTGATCGTGCGGTCACTGGCAGAGCAAAACGGCGTGACCGAGCAACTGAAAGCTGAAAACCAAATGGAATGGGTGCGGCAGATGAACGCTTGCAAGGCACAGGCAGAAGCTATCGTGAAGTTTGAGCTGATTTATGATTGAGGAGGCACAGCATGGATAACGGTTACATTGTGCGGTTTATTCGCAAGGACGAAAAAGCTGATGAGGAATATTATTATCTCGCATATGGTGATGCGCTTAGCCACTTAGCTTTATTCAAGAATGATGATTCTGGACTATACAAAAGAATTGAAATCGTAGACAGCTGCTCACTACGCTTACCATATGTTGTCCTCGATTTTCAGGACATGAATTGCTCGGCGTAAATTAACAAATAAGCACTTGCAGTTATACACGATAGCGTGTATAATTAGGAAAGAAATTGTCGAGGTGATTTTTATGATTATAGCACTTGCAGAATATGCGAGATTGCACAATAGAAGTGGAGACACTCTCCGCCGTCTTGCGGAAAACGGCTCACTTAAAACTGCCCAAAAAATCGGAAGAAATTGGACAGTTGATAGCGAAGAAGAGTATCCGTCAAAAAGAAAAGTGAAGTCAAAACCCATTACTGTTGTTTCCTTGTTTTCCGGTTGTGGTGGAATGGATTTAGGACTTATCGGTGGCTTTGATTTTCTGGGAAAGCACTATGCTAAAACAGGGTTTGATATAATCTGGGCAAACGAAATCAATCCCGCTGCTTGCAAAACATATCGGGAAAACTTTGGCGATTATATCGTTGAAGGAGACATTGGAGAACAGATTAAGAATCTTCCATCAACAGCCGATATTGTCGTCGGTGGATTTCCTTGTCAAGACATTTCAATCAACGGGAAAATGCTTGGCGTAAATGGAAAGCGGAGTAGCTTATATACCTACATTGTAGAAGCTGTGAACAAAATTAAGCCAAAAGTGTTCATCGCTGAAAATGTTGGGGGGCTACTGCTCAAGCAGAATGAGTACTCACTTAACAAGATCCTTGAGGATTTTAATTCTCTTGGATATAACTTGAGCTATCAGTTATATCATGCCGAAGATTACGGTGTGCCACAGACAAGAGAGCGAGTGATTTTTGTTGGAACAAAAAAAGGATTACCTGACTTTGTTCCTCCAAAGCCAAGTGTCTTTGCCCCTATCACAGCTTATGAAGCCTTGCATGATTTGGAAGAACATCCGCAGGATAAACCTTTTTCTCATATATGGAGTAATGCTAAAGTTAGCGGAGAGCAAGGCAATCGCCGACTGATTGCTGATCGTCCTGGTTATACCATGCGGGCGGAATGCCATGGGAATATTCAATTTCATTATGCACTTCCTAGAAGAATTTCTATGCGAGAAGCAGCCCGTATCCAATCTTTTCCTGATTCATTTTCTTTCCCTTGCGGATTGCGTGAAACAGAAAGACAAATAGGAAATGCTGTACCACCAGTGCTTGCGTGGCATATAGCTAACTCTGTAAAAAATGTAATTGAAGGGAATAAAAGTGGAGTATGACAAAGAACGAATTTGAAGAAATCCTGAATAAATGTTGTACGCAACTGACAGACGAAGCCAGAACTACAGTCTTTAAGTCATCGGCACAATTTGAAAACCGAGTTCGGGAGGTTTTAGCTGATATTACAGAAAATGATGAGACCTTCCAAATTGATTTCAATCCGCATCCACAGGCATTCCCTGATATTGCAATGGGCGAATATGGCGTTGAAGTAAAGTTCACCTTGAACGATACTTGGCGCAGCATAGCGAATAGTGTTCTTGAAACTCAACGCATTGATGAAGTTAAGCATATTTACGTTGTGTTTGGAAAAATGGGCGGAGTGCCGGAAGTGCGCTGGGGTGAGTACGAGCAGAGCGTCATTCATGTCAGGACATCACATGTCCCCCGTTTTGAAATTGAACTTCCTTCTGAAAAAGCAGAGCTGAAAGAATCCTTGTTCAAGCAGATGGGCATTCGATATGACGATTTTAGAAAGCTCGATATGCAAGATAAGATGAAGTATATCCGAGCTTACGCACGGAAGATTCATCCAGATGGACGTTTGTGGTGGGTCGAAGATAAGGAAGACTCGGACGAACATACAACACCTGTTCAAGCTCGGCTTTATACAAACCTCACAACAGAAGAAAAAACACGCCTAAGAGCCGAAGCAGCTTTGCTTTGTCCGAGTATCGTTAAATCCGGGCGGTCACGAAACAAGTATGATGATATGGTTCTCTATCTGTTGACCTATCACGGCGTACTGTGCCATCAGGCAAGAGATCTGTTTTCTGCCGGAAGTGTTGCTAATCCTAAAAATGACGATGAGGGTGGAATTTATATTGAGCGAGCATTGAAACTCATTGAGAGTGAGATGAAAGCAGCAGCTCTCCGCATGGACGATGCTCTGTTTGTTGAATATTGGGGCGAAAGCGTTCCACCCGAGAAGAGAATTAGTCGCTGGCTTGAAAAGGCAGATGAACTTGCAACAGAGTGGGTTCCATCAAAGAGCTTGTTCCTTGAGTAATGCAAAATCCCTTTAGGAACTAAAGGGCGCACTTCTATACTCTCCTATCGGGAGTATC
>OGQJ01001177.1_pt1 | contig 24883 bp, 19 predicted proteins | sample 1553161 | NCBI WGS metagenome assembly OGQJ01 (sample SAMEA2579923, study PRJEB22360) | human gut metagenome | biome: human gut; feature: human-associated habitat; material: faeces | place: Denmark | collected 2008/2010 | reverse complement strand
ATTGTCGGTAGGGCGGGGGGGCGACCGAGCGTCGCAACCCGCACCGCCAGCCGCAATCGCGCGGGTGGTGATTTTCTTCAGTTCTATGCGGAAACCTCCTTGTATTCCTTCTTCTGATATTCAGTTATGGGGAAAAGAATCGTTGTGTTGTTAATCAGCCTTTAACCGCGCCCAGCATCATGCCCTTGACGAAGAAGCGCTGGAAGAACGGGTAGGTGAACATGATCGGCAGCACCACGATGACGGAAACCGTCATACGGATCGAGGTCGGCGTCGCGGCGCTTGCCAGAGCGGCGACATTCGCCGAATTCGCCTTGGCCGCATTCGCCAGTGCGGACGCCTGGTTGATGTAGGTGTACAGCAGGTACTGCAGCGAGTAGAGCTTCGAATCGGTCATGTAGATCAGGGTGTCCTGGAAAGAGTTCCACTGGTTCACGGCCGAGAAGATGCCCACGGTCGCCAGAATCGGCGTGCACATCGGCAGGATGATGCGGGTGAACACGGTCAGCGTGCCGGCGCCGTCCATTTCAGCGGCTTCCTGCAGCGACGGCAGTGGCCGCAAAACCCTTGCCGCATCGGCGCTAAAGTATTGTTATTCCAACAAACTAAGTGCTCTTGGAGAGCTATTTATAATCTTATAAATAGGGCGTGTCGCACAATACGGCACAGTACTATCGGCAATAGCCGAACACATCATCGAGGAGGATTCATGCGGTTCAACATCAACGCGCCCTTCTGGCGTTTCATGGACACCCTGCTGCGTTTCGTCGGGCTTAATCTGGTCTACCTCATCACGCTGATCCCAAACGTCACCATCGGCCCGGCACGCGCGGCATTGTATTCCACAATGTTCGCCTATGACGAGCATGACGACATCCGCCTCGTCAAGGAATATCTCACCCGCTTCAAACGCGAGTTCAAACAGGGACTTGCGGCCTGGGTGCTCGTCGCCATCCTCGCCACCGCCATCCTCTTCGGCCTGTCGTTCTGGAAGGCGTGGGATACCAACGCCTCCTACATACCGCTGATCCTTCTGGTCATCGCCGCCGTGGTCGTGGCGCTGTTCGCCGAATACGCCGCACCGTTGCAGGCACGCTTCGCCAACACCACCGGCAGGCTCTTCTCGCTATCGGCGATGTTCCCCTGGCGAGCCTTCCCCTGCTCGCTCGTCCTCGTCGTCATCGACGTACTCGCGGCCGGCCTGTCATATTTCGTACCGCTCATACGCGTTCTCGCCATCCTCTTCGGCATCGCCTGGGTGGCGTATGCGAAATCCCTCATTCTGCTGTGGGGCTTCAAACGGTATGGCGGAACGGGCAAAGTGGAGAATCCGCAATATGTCAATACGCACGAGTGACGTTGCGGCGGCGCTCAGGAATCATGCTTTGTCGGTGATGAACGTCAGCGGATTGTCGATGAATTTGCGCAAGCCGACTTCCGCGGCACCGTACAACGCCGGATGGTCGGCCACCAACGGGATGGACACGCTCACCTGCATGTCCGACGCCCCCAAGACCTGCGATTCCAAACGGTTTTCGAGCGTTTCGTAGAAGAACGGCCCGAAATCGGTCCACCAACCGCCCAGCAGCACGGTATCGACATCGGCCAGATTCAGTGCGGAGCCGATGGCCGAGGCCAGCGCGTCGATGGCCCGTCCGACGGCCTCCACGGTCCGCACATCATGGGAATGCCATGCGTCCAACAGACGCTCCAGTGCCTCACCGCTCGAAGCCGCATTCTTTTCGGCCACTCCGGAAGCCTCGACCAGCGCGCGACGGCCAGCATACGTTTCCAAACATCCGCGTCGTCCGCATCCGCACAGCGGACCGTCCAAAGACACCGACACGTGACCGATCTCACCGGCGAAACCGTGGCTTCCCGACACGATCTCACCGTCACGGACGATCGCGCCGCCGATGCCGATATCGCACGACAGATACAGGAAGGAGTCGGCGCAATCCACGCCATCGAACACGTCCGCACGCGCACAGGCATATCCCGGAATCTGCGCGATGGCGGCCAGCTTCGCCTCATTGCACGGGGTAACGTCATACCCTCGCATAACGTCGAACGTGGTCAGATCGACATTCTCCCAACCGAGATTGCGGGCCATGAGCAGCCTCTTGTCGGAGGTGACCAAGCCCGGCAGCGCACACGAGACGCCCGCGATGATGCATCGTTTCGATTCCAGATCCTCAGCCATCGCCTTGGCCATGGCGTCAAGCTTGCCGAATACGACGTCCGGCTCGACGCCGCTCATGTCGGCATCCACCCATTCGTGCCTGAGTATGTCGTGGTTGATGTCCAAAGCCATGCATCCATAGCCGTCGGTGTTGACCTGCATGCCGATGCCGCACACCTTGCCGCCTCCCAGCATCAACGGCGTGGACGGGCGCCCATAGCTGGCCGAGTTCTGCGGCTCACCCTCCTTGACGACGCCCGCATCGATCAGCAGCGACACCAGCAACGACATCGTCGCCTTGGTCAGCCCGGTCTCCTTGGCAAGATCCGCTCGGCTCATCGGCCCGGAGGCACGCAGTAGCGTGTCGATCACCACCGAAAGATTGTGATTGCGCAGATCGTCCTGATTGATCCTGCGAAGAGATGCCATAGCCGTTCCCGTCCCTGCCCTGTTTGCCGTGTTGCCGCATCAGCATGAATTCCCCGAACCGATGTTCCAGAGCCTTTCCTGATGCTACACTACTATAGTATAGTTTATTCATCTAACTATTAACCGTGCGCCACCGGCGAACGGCACATGCAAGGAGGCAACACAAACTATGGCAAGGACTCTGGTTGCAGGCGTCGACACATCGACGCAGTCCTGCAAGGTACGCGTGACGGACGCCGAAACCGGCGAGCTTGTACGATTCGGGCAGGCCAAACACCCGAACGGCACATCCGTCGACCCCTCATACTGGTGGAGCGCATTCCAAGAGGCCGCCGAGCAGGCCGGCGGCCTGGACGACGTATCCGCGCTGGCCGTCGGCGGCCAGCAGCACGGCATGGTGATCCTCGACAAGCAAGGCAACGTCATCCGCGATGCGATGCTGTGGAACGACACCAGTTCGGCGCCCCAGGCTGCGGCTCTGATCGAAAAGCTCGGCGCAGCGCCCGCACAAAACGGCGAGCCGGAAGACCCAATCGCCCGAGGCAAGCAGCGTTGGGTCAAGGCCGTAGGCTCCTCCCCCGTCGCCTCCTACACGCTGACCAAGGTGGCATGGGTGGCCGAGAACGAGCCCGAAAACGCCAAGAAAATCGCCGCCATCTGCCTACCTCACGACTGGCTGAGCTGGCGCATCGCCGGTTACGGCCCGGTCGCCGAAGGCGAGGACGCCCATCTTGAAGCCCTGTTCACCGACCGCTCCGACGCCTCCGGCACCATCTACTACGATGCCGCGTCGAACGAATACCGCCGCGACCTGATCGCCATGGTGCTCGAGGCCGCGGAAGGCGCCGAAGCCGCGCAATCGCACGCCGAGGCCATCGTGCTGCCCACCGTGCTGGGGCCGCGCGACGCCGCCCCCGTCAAGGCCGATCCGGCCATCGCCGGCAAGAACGTCGAAGGCGGCTGCCTGCTCGCCCCCGGCGGCGGCGACAACGCCATGGCATCGCTGGGACTGGGCATGGCCGTCGGCGACGTGTCCATTTCCCTGGGCACCTCCGGCGTGGCCGCAGCCATCTCCGAGAACCCAACCTACGACCTGACCGGCGCCGTATCCGGCTTCGCCGACTGCACCGGGCACTACCTGCCGCTGGCCTGCACCATCAACGGTTCGCGCATCCTCGACGCCGGCCGCGCCGCCCTCGGCGTGGATTACGACGAACTGGCCAAGCTGGCCTTCGCCTCCAAGCCCGGCGCCAACGGCATCACCCTGGTGCCGTACTTCGACGGCGAACGCACGCCGAACCGCCCGAATGCCACCGCCACCTTCTCCGGCATGACTCTGGCCAACACCACACGCGAGAACCTGGCCCGCGCCTTCGTCGAAGGACTGCTGTGCTCCCAGCGCGACTGCCTGGAGCTCATCCGATCCCTGGGCGCAAGCATCACGCGCATTCTGCTCATCGGCGGCGGTGCGAAGTCCGAAGCTATCCGCACGCTGGCACCAAGCATTCTGGGCATGGACGTGACCCGACCCGCCACCGACGAATACGTGGCCATCGGCGCGGCCCGCCAGGCCGCCTGGGGGCTGTCCGGCGAAACCGAGCCTCCGGCATGGCAACTCACCATCGACGGCGTGGAGACCGGCGAACCGACCGAAGCCGTATACGAAGCCTACGCCAAGGCCCGCGGCTGATTCATCACCGCAGGAATTCAGGCATAGGGCCGGGAAGCTTCCCAACAATGGGGCTTCCCGGCCCTATGCTGATTCATGAACCATACTCATAGAAACGACAATATGAACGACAGCTTCCGTATAAGGCTTTACGCGCTCACCTGCATCGCATGGCTGGAGAAATCGATTTGCCGTCAACACACCCTATGAAACGTTTGCAAAACTACAGCAAACCTTCCACATCGGCGAAGGCAGGGTCATGTTCGGGAATCTCACGAATCACATGCGCTGGATTGCCCACGGCTATGACGTTCTCCGGAATGTCACGTGTCACCACGGACCCGGCGCCGATGATGGAATTCGCCCCGATGGTCACCCCCGGCGTGACCGTCACATTGGCGCCGAACCACACGTTATCACCGATGGTCACGGCACTGGCATGCTCCCAGCCCGCCAGGCGGGTGGCAGCGTCCTTGGCATGGTTGGGTGTGGCGATGGTGCAGCGCGGACCGATCAGACAATCCTCACCGAGCGTCACATATCCGCCGCCGCACACCATGAAATCCTTGTTGAGGAACGTGCCGCGGCCAATGGTCAATCCGATACCATAATCGACATTGAACGGCGGCGTGAACTGCACGCCCTCCCCCGCGTCCGGGACCAGCTCGTGAAACAAACGGTACGCCTCGTCCGGATCATCGAAGAAGATGCGGTTGATCTTCGCGCAGGCGCGCATGGCCTCGCCTGTGAATTTCGGCAGCGACTTCGATTTGCGATATTGCGTCGGCTTGCCGGCGAACAGTTTGGTCAGATCCTCGTCGGACGCGATCAGCGCTTCCGTCTCCTGCGTCATATCCGTCTCCTTCATCACATTCCACCGCACTATAGTGAACGCTCACACCATACTATATTCACTTACTTGACCATGACGCATGAAACGTTACCCGGCGTATCGTGGCATCCACCGAACAGCATATATCGTTGACCATCAGGTCCGCATGCCGTCCACTCAGGCAATCCGGAACCGTTCGGATCACCTGTCGCCGCGAAATTCACCCAATATCGATTCATCGCATGGGACAAATCGTAATGCCAGCCTCGAAACGGCCGCCAGCTCGCAGGGAGCGTCCCGAACGAAAACCATAAATCGGACGAATGAAACGCACCGGCATCATCCCCCGGCATATCCACATCGAATCGATATCTGTATGGTTCCGAGCCGCCGCCTGACACCCATGCATCGATCATATCCAGATTGCCGCATTCACCCTCCGGATACGGAGTGCCATCAGGGCCCGGAACCATGAACTCGCCGGTCGTGTTCCCCACCAACAAATCACACGGAACGCGATGTCCCGCAATAAGCGCATCACGGTATTGCTCGACAAGGAATGTCCCATCGACGCAGGGAATCCAATTAGTCATCGGAGCCCATACGACATCATCACCCTGCCCAGACCAATCGCAAGCAGGAAAAGTCACCGCCGCCTCCAGCAGATCAGTCGCAGGAACAGAACGCGCCTCGGCAATCGATTCAACTTCCAGATACTTCAAAAAACGCGCTCCATTTCGCTGCGCATCCTCAAGAGACCACAGATGGCGATTGAACAGACCAGTTCCACCTCCAGACTGCATGATGACGCGTTGGAACAGACCATCGTTCATCGGCGAGACACTTTGCGCCAACGCGCTTGCGGCCCCTGCGGACTGGCCGAACACGGTAATGTTCGCAGGATCGCCACCAAACAAGGCAATATTGTCCTTCACCCACTGAATGCCCATCCGCTGGTCAAGAAATCCGAAATTCGCACAAGGCCGTCCATCAACCGCTTCCTTTTCCAACATGGCATGCGCGAAAAAACCAAACACATTCAACCGATAAGCAATGGAGACCACCACCACGCCCTGACGGGCCAGCTGCTCTCCATTGAACTCCTTCTCACAGGTAGATCCAGTCTGAAACGCTCCACCGTAAAGCCATACCATCACAGGCAGCCCATGACCATCGCAACGGGAATCCGTACGAATCTCGGAACCACTGCCGCATCCACGCAAGGCCGGCGTCCAGATATTCAGATACAGACAATCCTCAGCCATCGGAGTGTCAGCGTCAATCTGCCATTCCCTGCCGTAGAACTCATCCGAGCCGGGCAGCGGCTGCATCGGCATCGGCGCGAAATCACCGGCTTCGAGCACGCCATCCCACGCTTCAGCAGGTTGTGGCTCACGCCAGCGTAACTCATCAACAGGCGGCTTGGCATATGGAATGCCCCGAAACACGGTGATCACAGGATCCGCATCGGAGAATCCGTCGACACATCCTTGACGAATCATGACTTGTCTGCGCATGACTGCTCCTAATCAACCATGGGCAACGGCAGATGAAACGGCGGAAGCAGAACACCGTCCCCGTCGCAGATGAGACCGGATTCCGGGCTGTTGCTCCATGCATACCGCACCTCGTCCGGCATGCGCGACGGTATGCGCGCCACAATATCGCAACCATCCAGCCATGCCTCAGCCCGCACCGAAGTGGCGCAGTCGTGCCACAGGAAATCAATTTCTCGCGGAACGTCACCATCCAACGTCATCAGATGGCGATTCTGCGATTGCATCTGTTCGCCCATGGAATTCCGCCACACGCAGTGCATCCTCAACAATCCATCGTCCGCCTCTGCGGTTTCAACAACCGGCTGAGGCTGAGCCTGCTGGCCATACACAAGATCCATCGCGACATTGAATGCACGATCCGCGATGGTTTTCTTATCATGAGGATGCAAATCATTGCTTTCACCGGCATCAAGCGTCACCACCGCAGCCACGTGTTCAAGTTCGTCCACCACTCTCCATTCCTGTTCTCGAATAAGCGGCCAACCACCATCCTCGATGGCGTCGATGCCGAATTTCGGAAGCTGGACGATCAGGAATGGCATATCCGGCTGATGCCACTTGCCACGCCACAATTCAATCATGGCTTTCAGCTCATCGCCATAACGCATGGCGTAGTCGCCGGTATTCGATTCGCCCTGATACCACAGCACGGCTCGCACCGCGTATGGGAAGCACGGTGCGAGCATGGCATTGTACAAGCCGGTCGGCTTCCATCTGACGAAATCCTCGAATGGACAATCGCGGTCGGCTTCGGCGGTCACGGCATACTGCCAGATGCCGGATAGATCGAAGACATCGTCTCCGACGGTCAATGTCATCCGTTTGCCGGGCGTCACACGTCCGCCAGGTCGTTCAACGACCAGACGCACGCGGATTTCGTTCGCGCCGGCGCGCAGCACGCCCGCTGCGACCGGATAGTCCCGTGGTTCATACACATTGCTTCGCCCACCGACCAACACACCATTGACCCACGTATGGTCGGCATCATTCATGGTGCCCAGACGCAGTAGGGCGGGCTTCCCCGCATCCGACGGAGGCAGGAACACGGTTTTTCTCATGGTAATCTCGCCGCGGAAACCGGCAAGTCCGCGATCCTTGTACCATCCAGGCAGGCGTATGTCATGCCATGCCACGTCGCGCGGCTCGATGTTCTTGGATTCCGGACAGTCCCACGCGATCAATGGCAGCCATTCATGGTGGGCATCGGCCACAGCCTCGTATCCAAGCGCCTGGTACCACCGGTCCCGCTCGGCAACGGAATCGAGGCTTCTTTTCGACGCCACACCATCGCCAAGGTACGGTTCAAGACTGGCGAGCGCTTCGGGGAACGCTCGTAATGTGTCAATGTCCATCCAGGATTCGATCGGAGAGCCGCCCAATGAAATGTTCAACAGACCAACGGGCACACCGAGCCACTGGCGGATCCTGCGACCGAAAAAATATGCGAGCGCTGAGAAATCATCAAGCGTATCCGCATCGCAGCCCTGCCAGAACGCACGGTCGTGATCGTCGCGAGGACCTTTGAAATCGTAATCGGGAATCACTTTGTACTGCCGCAGCAATGGATCGGGATCACGGTCCCACTCCTGTGGATAGTCGGCGCGCACCCAAGCCATAGGCAGTTCCATATTCGACTGCCCGGAGCACAGGAACACCTCTCCCGCATAGCACTGCCGTGAGATACGCTCCGCTCCGTCCTCGTAGCATATGGTCAGCTCGTACGGCCCTCCAGCTTCGATCGGACCATACGGCGCGTTCCAAGTTCCGTCGTCTTTCACCTGCACCATATGCCGCTCGTCAGCAAGCCGTGTCAATACGATGCGTCCGGGATCGCCGGTGCCCCAAATATGCATGTCCACACCGGCTTGCAGCACGCAGCCGTCGTCAAGTAGTTTCGGCAATCGCAAAGTCATCTCAGCATTCTCCCCATTGAGTCTGCGTTCATTTCACCAAATAACCGACGGGCGGCAGGAATGCGGCGAATCGCCGCCCGTCGGCATCGACTACCGGTTGTCGGGAAGCTCCCGATAATCGAAATAGTCGAATTCGGCTTTCGCGTCATAGCCAGACAGATCAACACAGGCGAGACCCACGAACGCGCCGGTGAAGAAGCCGCCATAGCGCTGGTTCACATAGTCATCGGACAGGATCTTCGCATCGAGCTTCACCGGAATCTCGGTGAAGCGCTCACCGTCGAAGGAATATTCGTAGGAATAGTATTCCGTGCGGACCTTGGTGCGCAGCCATACCGCTTCGGCGTCTTCGGGCACCACGATGGCGTCATCCTTGAGGAACGACGTGTATTGGTTGAAATCGTTCTGAGCCACTTCGATGACCCTTGCATGTCGTTTCTCATCCCAAGTGACGAACGCCCATGACCAGCACAGGTCATCGTAATAGTTGGTCAGGCCTGCCATCTGCATGTAGTTCTTCGGATCGAAACGCACCTTGGTCTCAGCGTCGAAATCGAATGCCTGCCAGCGACGAGCCACAAGGGACAGGTCAAACAGGTTGCACAGCGAGCCCTGACCACGCAATGCCAGTTTGCCACCGCCCACCGTGCCCATGGCGTCGGTGAACGGGACGCGCAGGGTGTTCCAATTCGATCCGAGTTCGTCGGATTCGAACTCGTCGCGCTCGTCGCGCGTCGCTGGGGCAACGGTCTCGATGGCGTCTTTCGGAGCGTCGACGTAACGCTGTCCGCCATGGCCTCCGACCACGCGCGGCCAACCGTCCTCATCCCATTCGACTTTCTGGATGGAGGTCTCGCGTCCGAGTGTGCACCATCCGCGGGTGCCATGGGCCGGTTCGGTATCATGACGCCACGGACGACCGCATAGGGAGGCGTAATACCACTCGCCGGACGGGGTGTCCACCAACGCTCCATGGCCCTGCTTCTGCAAATAGGTGTCAGGAGTGTCGAAGTTACCGATGAACGGGCCATTCGGCATAACTTCGAAGGAGCATTCGTCAAGGGTACGGGAACGCGCCACAGATTCCTGATGCTCATACACCGTGCCGCCTTCTGCGGCAAACAGGTAGTACCAACCATCCTTCTTGTATAGGTGGGGACCTTCGGTGATCTTCACCGAGGTGCCATCCCAGATGGTGCGGGCCGTTTCTGGCTTGAGCTTCATGGTGTCGACGTCGAATTCCGTCAACGTGATGCCGTCGAACTGGTGGTGGTATTCACGGAAATCCCATGTCTGCTGCACCAAGTATTTGCGGCCGTCGTCGTCATGGAACAGGCTGGCGTCAAAACCGACCCCGTTGATGCGAACCGGCTCGCTCCATGGCCCGTGGATGTCCTCGGCGGTGACCAAATAATTAGTGCAATCCTTGAATGCACCATTGACCACCTTGACATCAGTGTAGATCAACCAGAATTTGTTATCCGCATAGCTTAGGTCAGGAGCCCAGATGCCGCCCGAAGAGGGGTTTCCTCTCATATCAAGCTGGCTGGACCGGCTCAACGGGCTTGGAAGAATGTTCCAATGCACCAGGTCCTTGGACTCATGCAGGCGAACGCCTGGGAACCATTCGAAAGTGGAATTGGCAATGTAATAAGTGTCACCGACGCGAATCATTGAAGGATCGGCATGAAAACCGGTGAGCACCGGGTTGGAAATCTTCATAATGTACCTCTTGCATAAGAGATGAAGCCCGGAAGACGGAAAGGAACATCTTCCGGGCGTGGATTGTCACATTTCGTCAGCCCTTGACCGCACCTGTCAGGCCGCCGACGATCTTCTTCTGGAAGATGGTGAAACAGATCAGGGCCGGAATCATAGCCAGAGAGGTGAAGGCCAACACCTGTGCGGTGTCAACGGAGTGTTCGGAGCTGAACATCTGTACGCCAAGTGGCAATGTGTACTTGTTGGCATCACTGAGCACGAACAGCGGCAGCATGTAGGCATTCCAGCTTCCCACGAAGGTGAGGATTCCAGTGGTGGCCACGCCAGGCATGGACAGCGGAATGACCATGCGCCAGAAGAAGCCAAGGCGGGAGCATCCATCGAGAAGACAGGCCTCCTCAAGCTCATTAGGAATCGACTGTAGGAACGGCACCAAGATGATGATGGTCTGAGGAAGTCCGAAGGCAATTTGCGGAAGGATCAGACCCCACAGGGAGTTGGCCAGACCCAGATTGCGAATCAGCAGATACAAAGGTGTAATGCCAACGGTCATCGGGAACATGAGACCAGCAGAGAACAACGCGTACATAAGCGGCGCATAGCGGAATTTGTATCGGGCGATGACAAAGCTCACCATGATGCTAAGCACCACGACGCCTACCATGGTGGCGATACCCACGATGGTAGAATTCTTCAGTTCCGTCCAGAAAATATCACTTTCGAAGACCGTCTTGTAGTTGTCGGGGACCCATGGGTTCGGCATCCCGGACGGATGGTTGGTGATCTGCGAATTGGTACGGAAACCGCCGAAGATAATGTACAACACCGGAGTGATGCAGATGGCCACAAGCACCAGGGAGAAGAAGTAGACGATTGGGTTGCCCCATGGCGTCTTGGATGACTTACGGTAACCATTCTTCTTGCTGTACTCGCTTTTGTTGGAATGTCCTGCGATTGTTGCGGCAGTCATCACTTCACCTCACTTGCCAGGGCAGCAACCTCACGATGCTGCACTTCTTTTGCGCGCTTCCTGGCACGCTTCTCGGCTTCTTTCTGTTCAGTAACAGCACCGTCCAAGTCACGGTTCAGCACGAACTTCTGATAGACGAGTGCGATGATCAAAGAGATCACGAAGATGATCAGAGCAACGGCGGAACCATAGCCATAGTTGCCGGCTCCACGACCTTCACGCACCATGTAGGTGGCCATGGTGGACACACCAGCGGTGGTCGACACATACTTGCCCCACACGATATAGACCAGATCGAAAAGCTGCAGAGAGCCAATCATGGAAAGGAACACCCAGATCCGCAACGTCGGAGCAAGCAACGGCAACGTGATGCTTTTCTGCATCTGCCAGAAACTCGCCCCATCCACCTTGGCTGCTTCATACAGTTCCTCGGGAATGGATTGCATGCCGGCGAGCATCAGAATTACGGCGAAACCGACGTATTTCCAGCTGATCAGCAACAGCAGCGTCCAAATAGCGATTTTCGGGTCGGCCAGCCAATCGGGACCATTGATGCCGAAGTTGGCCAGAATCTCATTGATGGCGCCCTTCTTCTGCAGCAACAGGCTCCATCCTGTGCCGACGATGACCTCGGAAACGACATACGGCACGAAGATGAGGGTGCGGATGAGACCACGCCCCTTGAACTTCTGGTTCAGCAGCAATGCGAACAGGATGGCGAGCGGAGCCTGGATGACCAACGAGCCGATCACGACCTCGAAGGTATGCAGAATTGCCGCCTGGAACGCGGGATCCTTAAGCGCTGTGATGTAGTTCTGGAGACCAACGAATTTACCTGTCTTGGAGGGAAGTCCGTAACCCTTCCACTGATAGAAGCCGTAATAAGCACCCAAGACGATAGGCAGAATCACAAAGCAGACGAACAGAAGAATCGCAGGTGCGGACAGTACGAAAATCTCAACATTACGACGCATTTTGCCATCGGACGGTTTCTTGGACCGCTTAGCGCGCAGCGTCACCGCGTCTTTGCTTGTACTTGACATGGTTTTCTCCACTACCAGATACGTTTCTCGAATAGGAAGGAGGGTGGATGAATATCTGTCTATCCACCCTCCTTTGGCCTTCAACCAGCCATGTTCACTGTCAGCCCTTGGCCGCTGCGTCCTTCATCGCCTTGACGATGTCAGCCGAAGTCCCCTGTCCGGAAAGCAGATTCACCACTCCGGAATTAAGAGCGTTGCCAATATTTCCGCCGAGAGCGGTATCCATCCACAGCTGCATGCCATCAGACTTTTTCATAGCTTCGAGGATAGCCTTAAGATTTTCATCGGTAACCGCATCGTAAGCTTCGGCGGAAGCCGGAATGGTGCTGAACGCAGTGGCGTATTTCTCCTGATTTGATTTCTCAGCCATGAAATTGACGAAATCAACAGCAGCGTCCGGAGCCTCGGGATTGACAGCGAAACCGGTCACAGCGCCCATCAAAGCACCTTCCTCGCCTTTTCCTCCGTCCACGGTCGGGAAGGCGAAGAAGCCAAGGTCAGCCATTGGCTTCTTGTCCGGAGTCAGGTCCTTGAGAACTCCAGGCTCCCATGTGCCCATGAGCTCCATCGCAGCCTTATGATTGGCCAGCAGACCTGCGGACGAGCTGGCGCCCTGCTGGGCCGTCGTGGTGAGGAATCCTTCGTTAAAAGCATTCGCATCCAACAAATCCTTCAGATCATCTCCGGCCTTGGTCCAGCAGGAGTCGGAGAAGTCCTTGTCATTGACGCCCTTGGCGTAGGCCTTCGGAGAGCATTCGCGCATGGACAACCAGTAGTACCAGTGACCGACCGGCCAAGCATCCTTGCCGCCGAGTGCGATCGGATCGATGCCAGCGCTGCGAAGCTTCTGCACATCGGTCTTCAGCTCGCTGAAGGTGGTCGGCGCGGCATCGATGCCAGCCTGCTTGAACAGATCCTTGGAATACCAGATGCCACCAGGCTGCACAGTGACTGGAACACCATAGACCTTGCCGTCATAGGACATGGACTCCAGCGCAGAAGACATCTGCTTCTTGACGGTGTCACTGATCTTATCAGTGAGGTCCATGGTCTGTCCGGCGTCAATCATGTCCTTGGTCTTGGCTCCACCAAGGGTCATGTACACATCCGGGCCGGAGGCGGGATCCTGCATAGCGGTGGTCAGCTTGCCTTCGAAATCCTCGTTTTGGATGGCCTGAATCTGAACCTTGACACCAGTCTTCTTCTCGAACGCTTTGGCCATATCCTCCCAATACTGCTTGCCGTCACCAGCTGTTGCGTTATGCCAGAACGTAATGGTCTTATCGTCTTTGGCACCAGTGCTGGGGCCGCAGGCACCCATGCCCAACATGGTCGCCACCGCAAGAGTGGCAGCTGCAATGGTTTTGAACTTCATTGTCTTCTCCTTATTGACCAAATCATCATCGACAAAATGATGGCAACGACAGGAATTTCTCTCGAATGGGTCGAATCGGGAAGCATGACCGCAACGAATGCTGCTGCAGCTCCCCTGGCAGACAGAGAATCAGCCTTTGACTCCCTTCGAAAATTTCCATTTCGTTTTCGTTGTACCTATAGACTACCGAAACAAATCACACAAAGTCAAGTTTTTTGTAAAATCAGAAAACTAATTATTTTTCGTTGATTTTACAACGTTTTTAAGTATTGCCAACATATCGAAAGTTTCGAAAAACGCAAACCGAAACTTTCGTTCGCATTTTCGGATATGATGAAAATGAAGAAGGAGTGACTCATGCGCAATACGGCAAAAAAAGCTACGGTACGACTCTCTGACATAGCTAAAGAGACCGGTTATTCCCTTTCCACCGTATCCAAGGCGCTCAACGGCAGAGCCGACGTTTCCGAAGAGACGCGGCAAACCATCAACGCGGTGTTGAAACGGTATGGGTATTCCCGTAAAGCGACAAGCACGAAAAGCCAACGAATTATCGAAATCGTGTTCCAAGATTTCGATAATGTTTGGGCCCTTGAAGTACTCCGTGGCGCCATTCGCGAAGCCAAGTTGCATGATTTGAACGTCATCACCACCGAAGGCGGCAATCGCCAGCACCCGGACTCATCCTGGATTGACAACATGCTGCGTCGGCAGACAGATGGCGCCATTCTTGTCTTCTCCAGTCTGACACGTATCGAACGGAACAAACTGCATTCCAGAGGTATTCCCTTCGTCTTGTTCGATCCATTCGGTAATCCAGATCCAGACACGCTGTCGGTGCAAGCGGACAACTGGACCGGAGGCGTAATCGCCACCAGGCATCTGCTCGCACTCGGACATACCCGCATAGGCATCATCACCGGACCGGAGGAAATGATGTGTTCCAAAGCACGTCTGGACGGATATACATCAGCGCTTGCGGAACATGGAATCGAAACCGATCCCGAACTTATCACCGAAGGCGATTTCACCACTTCCGGCGGTTACGCACAGTCCATCTCCCTGTTGAAACAACCAAATCGTCCGACCGCAATCTTCGCCGGCAGCGATCTACAGGCCATGGGCGTCTACGAGGCGGCAAGACAGCTGGGATTACGTATTCCCGAGGATTTATCCGTGGTCGGATTCGACGATGTGCAGACTGCCGCATTCCTTGGCCCGGCGCTGACCACCGTACGGCAGCCGCTCCAAGACATGGCAAGGGCCGCCGTACGCATGCTGGTCGAGGCGCTGTCCACCGACGACGTGATCCAACCGCACATCATCATGCCGACATCGCTAGTGGTACGCAACAGCACACAGCAACTCGAGGGTTAATCAGCGGGGCAAACCTCACAGGCATAACCGGAGGGAGAATACAGCGCTCCTAGCCTTTCGACCCGTTTTCAACTCGTTCTAAGACGGCCCGTCGGAACACCAGCAGTGAACCATCCTGAAATTCCGTAGAAACTATGCCATGAAGCCGGCCATGCAACCGACGAACCCACCGGCCCATTCGGTGCTGAGGAAACGAGCATCGACACTCAGCAGGACCTGCCCCTGACGCACGAACGTCGCAGAATCAACCAAACCATGCATGCCAGTCACGATGACCGACAAGCGGTTGTCATCGAAAAGCACCGCCGGACGTGTGCCATCAGCCCGCAGGGCGGCAACGGAACCGGCTTGCGAATCATCTCCATTCACCGTCTCGTAGCGCACATCCGTGCCATGCATCGAAAACACCGCGTAATGCGTGGAATTCTGCCGGATCACTAAAGAACCGGACATAGGAATCGGCATGAGCGTCGGCAGTTTCGCTATTCTGCGGTAGCTGACATCACGCTCATCGCGCACCACCACATCGTTCGTCGAGCCATCAGCCACATCCACCAGCGCAGGTTCCACGTCACCGGCGAGCGAGGATTTCATCCTAGGCTCGATGGCGATGCCATCGTCTTCAGTAGTAACCGTGATCTCGTCGGCCAAGCGGCCAAGACCAGCGCAAGTCACTGGCCATCCGGGGTCACCCTCATGCGTATATGATGCACCGTTGCCGTCCAGCTTCCAATCGGCCGGATTATGTTCCCAGGATACCGGAGCGACAAAGCTCTCCCTTCCCAAGTAGCTCAATAATTCGCCGTCATGCTTTCCCCGTGTCTCTCTCACGCCGAGACACACCAGCCACCATCCCAGTTCCGGATGAAGCAACAGGTCCGCATGTCCCACGCATTGCAGCGGTTCCGACAAACCCAGATGTCGGTGGGTGAGAATCGGATTCTTCTTATCCGCATGGAAGGCACGGATTGCGGTGCCAAGATAGCAGCGTTCCCCGTCACGAACCTGCGGAATGCACTCACCCAATTCGGATACTTCCCGTTCGTAAGCTTCGAACGCCCGAAGCAGTCCATGCGGCGCATAGATGCGCATGGCCATTTCGCTATGTTCGAAACTGGTGCCCCCCTCAGCGGTCATCAGATACACATAATCACCCACGCGATAGAGATGCGGCGCCTCAGCCCACACCGATTCCATACCGTATCCGCGCCATATTACCGTCTTGCCCGATCCCGCAGGAAGACCGTCATCGACAAAAGTCCAAGTCTCCGGATTAATGCGTTGGGTCCAGACCTCGGTCTGGCCTTCCCATTGCGGATTGACCGCAGGACGGGTCTGGGTCCAGTACACGTTGCCATCCCCGTCCTCGAATATGTCTGGATCGATGCCTTCGGCGCCCTCGATCCAGAACGGCCCACGCCAAGGTCCGTCGATCGAGTCCGACTCAAGAACGAAGTTGCCTTCCGCCGCCTGGGCCGCATCCAATTCGGCCTGGGAGCATCCTTCCGCGATGGCTTTGCGTCCATTGATGCGAGCGATGGTGCAGGCAATCACGTATTTGCCACGAATCCTACGCAGCGTCGGCGCATAGACGCCACCCGAGTCATCCACGAAAGGAATGAGCAAACGTCTTGCCAACTCCTCATCTATGGCATCCGACACGTGTTTCCAGTGGGCCATATCTCTGGAAACGTAAATAGGCAAGCCTGGAACCAGTTCGAAGGTGGAGGTCACAAGCACGATTTGCCGAAGATCATCATCCCAAATCCAACTCGGATCAGGATGCATTCCGTGAAGAATGGGATTGGCGATGGTAATCGTTGTGGTCATAAGTACGCCTCATTCGGGAACGTTTGGATACATCACATCATTGCGAATAATCGAAATTTTCGCTTGGTCTAGCAACGCAAACAAGCCGCTCACCGGCGATCTAGCCGGCAAACGACTTGCGTGCGAAGGAAATTTGAGGAAGGAGGAAGGAAAGAAAAGTGAGTGGTGTGCCGGAACACCGACGCTTCGGCACACCACATCCGGCTCTGTCACAGTCGAGCCCCACTGTTTGATCCAGCGATGAATCAGGAGTCCTAACGGAAACTCCTTACTGCGCCCATGCCTCGGTCCTGCAATTCCGGAACGCTACGCGCGCCCAGTCATTGCTCGCCCTCGACTACCGTCTCGGACTTCGCCCGAGGCTACCTAAAACCCTAGTGAGTTTTCGGCTCACGCCTCGGCCAGGGCGTCGATCATGTAGTTGTTAATCGTGGCCTTGACAGACTCGAGGTGATCGGACTTGGTGGCCTCGATGAGCTTGGACTGCGGAATATCCAGAGCGTACTCCTCGAGGGAAGCCAGGGAGGCGGTGCCGTTCTCGACGGTTGCGCCGATGCCGGAATCGAAGGAGCTGTAGCGCTCGGCCTGCAGGTTCTCGATGACCTTGTCCTCATGCATCTTGGCGGCGACCAGGAGGCCTGCTGCGAAGGAATCCATGCCGGCGATGTGGGAGCGGAACAGATCCTCGGCGGTGAAGGAGGTACGACGCGGCTTGGCGTCGAAGTTCAGGCCGCCGTGAGGGCCGATCTGGCCTTCGGCGAGGACTTCCCACATGACGGTGGAGGTCTCGTACAGGTCGGTCGGGAACTCATCCATATCCCAGCCGATGAGCTTGTCGCCCTGGTTGGCGTCCAGGGAGCCGAGCACGCCGGCCTCGCGGGCGGTGCGGATCTCGTGCTGGTAGGTGTGGCCGGCCAGGTTGGCGTGGTTGCCTTCCAGGTTCAGCTTGAAGACGTCCATCAGATCATAGGTGCGCAGGAAGTTGATGGCGGTGGCGGCATCGAAGTCGTACTGGAACATCGTCGGTTCCTTGGCCTTCGGCTCGATCAGGAACTGGGCGTCCAGGCCGATTTCCTTCGCGTAGTCATGGCACATGTGGAAGAACTTGGCCATGTGCTCCTGCTCGCGCTTCATCTGGGTGTTCCACAGGTTCTCGTAGCCTTCACGGCCGCCCCAGAACACGTAGTTCTCGGCACCAAGGCGCTTGGCGATCTCCAGGGAGTGCTTCAGCTGGCCGCCGGCGTACGCGTAGATGTCGGCGAACGGGGAGGTGGAGGCGCCGGAGACGAAGCGCGGGTTGGTGAACAGGGAGGAGGTGTTCCACAGCAGCTTGATGCCGGTGGACTTCATGTTCTCTTCGATCTTGTCGACGACCTTGTCCAGGTTCTTGTCGGTCTCGCGCAGGGTGTCGCCTTCCGGAGCGATGTCGCGATCATGGAAGCAGAAGTACTCGACGCCGAGCTTCTGGAAGAACTCGAAGGCGTAGTCGACCTTGGCCAGGGCCTCGTCCTCCGGATCGGAATACTTGCCGTACCACGGGCGCTGGGCGGTGCCGGTGCCGAACGGGTCGACCAGCTCCTGGTCGAAGGTGTGCCACCATGCGACGCCGAAGCGCAGCCAGTCCTTCATCTTCTTGCCGGCAACAACCTTGTCGGCGTCGTAGTAATGGAAAGCAAGACCCTCCTGCGGCCCCTTTTCGCGACCGACGTACGGAATCTTATCGATATCCCACAGACCCATGGAATGCTCCTTTGCTTGGTTTACTTACGTAAAGCTTTATTTCGCAGCGGGCTTTCCGCCCGTCTTGGTCTACATAATAAATTGAATTACCTAAGTTTGTCAATTCGTTAAACTATACGGCGTTTCCATTGGAATCAAGCCATTTATCAATGCAGTGATACAGTGTGTTTGTTTGTTCGCATCGCGGCGCAACACCTGCGCGGCACACGGAAGCGCGGAATCGAAAGAAGGAACATATGAGCGAAAACGTCGACACCATCTGCGTGCAGGGAGGCTATCAGCCGGGCAATGGAGAATCCCGCACTCCCCCAATCATCCAGGCCACGACCTTCAAATACCAGTCGAGCGAACAGATGAGCCGACTGTTCGACCTGTCCGAATCCGGCTACTTCTACACCCGCCTGCAGAATCCGACCAACGACACCGTCGCCGCGAAGATCTGCGAGCTGGAAGGCGGCGCGGCCGCGATGCTCACCTCGTCCGGCCAGGCGGCGAACTTCTTCGCGCTGTTCAACATCTGCAACAACGGCGACCACATCGTCGCCTCCTCCGCCATCTACGGCGGCACGTTCAACCTCATCAACGTGACCATGCGCAAGATGGGCGTCGAATGCACATTCGTCAGCCCGGACTGCACCGAAGAGGAACTTGAGGCCGCGTTCCAGCCGAACACCAAGGCCGTGTTCGGCGAGTCCATCTCCAATCCGGCGCTTATCGTGCTCGACTTCGAGAAGTTCGCGAACGCAGCGCATCGTCACGGCGTGCCACTGATCGTCGACAACACCTTCCCGACGCCGATCAACTGCCGTCCGTTCCAGTACGGCGTGGACATCGTCACGCACGCCACCACCAAGTACATGGACGGCCACGGATCCTGCGTGGGCGGCGCGATCGTCGATTCCGGCAATTTCGACTGGATGGCCCATGCGGAGAAATTCCCGGGCCTCACCACTCCGGACGACTCCTACCATGGCGTCACCTACGCGAAGGAATTCGGCAAGGCCGCATACATCACCAAGGCCACCGCGCAGCTCATGCGCGACTTCGGCTCCACTCCGGCGCCAATCAATTCGTGGATCATGGGCATGCATCTGGAATCCCTCGGCGTGCGCATGGAGCGCCACTGCGCGAACGCACTGGCCGTGGCCAAGTGGCTCGACGCCGATCCGCGCGTCAGCTGGGTGAGCTTCCCGGGCCTCGAAACGGACAAGTACCATGCGCTGGCGGAGAAGTACATGCCGAACGGCACCTGCGGTGTGATCTCCTTCGGCGTGCCGGGCGGCCGCGAGAAGGTCTCCGCGTTCCTCGACCATCTGAAGATGGTGTCCATCGCCACGCATGTGGCCGATGCGCGCAGCTGCACGCTGTATCCGGCCGGCACCACGCATCGCCAGCTCACCGAGGAGCAGCTTGAGGAAGCCGGCGTCGGCATCGACCTGGTGCGCCTGAGCTGCGGCATCGAAAACACGGCCGACATCATCGCCGACCTCGACCAAGCCCTCGCCGCCGTGCAGTGAGCCGCAGAAATCCGCCATCTCGCTTATGGATGGCGGATTTCTTCACCCGACCGATGCTATCTCGCTTATAGATGGCAGTCTTCTTGAATCGCTAAGGCCCTAGGGGGTAATATTCATACCTCTTAAGGCCTTTTTGTGGATTTCATCCGCCATCTATAAGCGAAATAGCATCATGCCGCAGCCCGATTCCGCCATTCATAAGCGAGATATGGGCTTGCCCAAGCCTCACAGACGGTTGCCCTTCCTCCGACCATCGGCTATCTGAGCAATCGTCATTCGCCCACATAGCCGCACAGGCTCCCCCAAACGCAATGACACCCTCTGCGCCACACGTTCCGCCAATTCCCTTTGAGAATCCTCATCCCTGAGATTTTCCGCCGTCACCTGGATATACAGCCATCCTTCATCCTCCAACGCTTCCCGACGTTTACTGTCAGCCAACCATCGCGAGGCATGATGCCTGCCGTCGTATTCAATGATGATTTTCAAATCCGGATAAGCCATGTCCGCGAAAAATACATGAGAATAGCCTTTGAGCCGAATGGCATAGTTCACTTCCGGACAAGGCAAACCATAACGCAACAGAACAATTCGACTTCTCGTTTCCTGGGAAGAATCTGTATTCTCCCGCATCAGCCTGAGAGCCCTACGCATTTTCGACACTCCTCTCACCGCACGTAATCTGTCGGAGCCTGAATAGTTGGACAAATCGGACAAGCTATCGACATATATCCGAAACTCCTCCAGTGTGGCCTTTTTCATATGTCCATCACGCCGCATCATCGAATCACCCAAAACCACCAATTCTTCATCTTCAAGCCGATTGGCATGCATGGCCCATGCGGTCACGGAATCCGTGCATCGCAATCGACCATGATGAATCGGCATATGCGTCTGAGGTCCAGACCAAAGCACAAAACAAATCCCCTGCAGTATCGTTCGCACGCCGTTACTTTCAATCACCGCGTGCAGCGTATCAGCCAAAAGCCCTCCGCGCCGGTAGCGAGGCAGTTCGATGCCTTGTAAACTCAGTGCGGTATCAAGCGCGAACACCAGCCGCCTTCCGCTGCGCCTCTGCGCTTCGAGACATTGTTCGATGGTTCTTGTCCTCAGCCGTGCGAGGCTTTCCGAATATTGTGCTCCATTGTCCATAGCGCCAAAGTAGAGGAAATGTCGCCGCGCTGCCTACCGGCTTCTGGCAAACAGTGGATAAATGGATAACTGCGCCCTTCTTTTTCTGATGCGGATAACCGTATCCCAGCGGAAGAATTCAAAGCGCGCATAGCCGATTGAGACGAGCGCGGCAATCGCAAGCATTGCAAGGATACTATGGCTGGCAATGAGGTCATTTTGTTGAATCGAGGATGTATGGGCGAACCGTATGTGATTGAGAATGTGTGTTTCGTGGGGTCCGATGAGTCTGTCGACATCACGATTGAGCAAGGGCGGATCGCGGATGTACGGTCTTCGGAAAAGTCGGTAGCCAAGGCTTCAAAAACGTGGATCATTCCCGGCTTGTGGGATTGCCACACGCACTTCACGCAGTGGTCGTACACGCTGGGGCGGCTTGATCTGATTGATGCCCGCAGCGCCGATGAGGCAATGAGCCTGCTACGCGAGCACTTGGAGGAACGCCGCGAATCCGGCACGCTCGACCCGGACCAGTACGTGGTCGGCATGCGGTTCAGACACTCCCTGTGGGCCGATGATGCCCAACCGACATTGGCTGCGATCGACGCAGTGTCGGGCGACCAGCCCGTGGCGCTGTCAAGCGCAGACATGCATTGCGGCTGGGTGAATTCAGCCGCGGCTCGTAAGCTCGGCGTGCATGTAGGCGAGTCGGGACTCGTCGGCGAGCTTGAATGGTTCGACGCTTACTGCAAGCTGGACAAAGGCCCCGGTGCGGCTGACGAGCTGATGCGATTGCTGCGCAACGCGGAACAGGACGCCGCCGGCAAAGGCGTGGTCGGCGTGCGCGACTATGAGATGGCCGAGAACATCGACACGTGGATTGACCGCTTCAAGCAGGGGCTTGACGGATTGCGCATCGAAGCCGGCGTTTACCCCGAACGACTTCAGCAAGCCATCGACGACGGCTGGCATACCGGCGACGAACTTCCCGGAAGCCATGGCTTGGGCCATGTCGGTGCGATGAAGATGATTTCCGACGGCTCGCTCAACACCCGATCCGCCTACTGCTCCACACCGTATTCGGGCATTACGCCGGAAACCTACGGCACGCTGAGCTACACCCCCGAGCAAATCGAATCGTATATGCGGCTCGCCACCGAACATGGCTTCGACATCGCCTGCCATGCCATCGGCGACGAAGCGAACACCATCGTGCTCGACTGCGCGGAACGTACCCACGCGCACGGCTCCATCGAGCATGCCCAAATGCTCAAGGAACGCGACATTCCACGTCTTGCGCAATTGGGACTTGCCGCGAGCATCCAGCCGCAGCACGCCATGGACGACCGCGACGTCATCACACGATTCTGGGGCAATCCCGCCGGAATTCCCTACGCGGTTCAACAGTCTGCATCGGGCTGGAATCAAACTGCTTATGGGATCGGACGCGCCGGTCGCGCCGTTGGATCCGTGGCTGGCCATTTCCGCAGCGGTGTTCGGCACGGAGAGTTCCGACCGGGAGCCTTTCCAGTCTGAGCAATGTCTGGATTTCGAAACCGCGCTCGCTTCGTCCACCGCCCTGGGGCGTACGACGTTGCAAGCTGGAGATGCGGCAGACCTAGTGCTGCTGGATTGCGATCCGAGTGCGCTTGAGTCCCCTGAGGCCATGCGCGCCATGCCCGACCATGTGCTCGCCACCATGCTTGCTGGGTGCTGGACATATCAGTCTCACGTATCTCGCTTATAGATGGCGGAATCGGAAAGCCGCCCGATGCTATTTCGCTTATAGATGGCGGCGCCTCTACGTCATTAAGGTCTTAGAGGGTATGATTTACACCCTCTAAGACCTCTTCGCAAAATTCATCCGCCACCTATAAGCGAGATAGCACTGGACAAGCAGACGAATCCGCCATCTATAAGCGAGATACACGGCCAACAACGCACGAATGGCGCTTCAGTCTTTTTGGCAAGCCATGGACAACCGCTCGAATGCTTCGTCGCTTTCCACGATGAGGCTGTCGATTTTGCGCTTGCCCAGCTCACTCAGCCATTCGTCTGGATCCGTGCAGGCGAGCGCGCCGGCCTCCAGGAGTAACGGCCTGTGGCCGCCAATCACCACTTCGTCTACGCCGACGGCTTGGACCGGTCCGTTGAAATGCGCGAAAGACTCGTCAGGAACGTCCGATTCAGTTCCGGCAAGCACCGCCGCATATGTGGCATATAGTTCGCGCCGACGGACCGCATACTCAGAGTCCGATTCACCCGCACGCCTTCTGCCGTCCACAATGTACGGCTTTCCCGTGGTGATGTAGTGGAAGAAATGGCGATTGATGGCGTCGCATTCCTCCCGCATCACGTCGCGAACCACTTCGACGCCCGCTTCCTCAAGGATGCGAAGGCCTTTGCCCGCCACAATCGGGTTCGGGTCAACCGATCCGACCACCACGCGTGCGATGCCGTGCGCCAGAATCAAGGCAGTGCACGCCGGCTGCGATCCGACATGGCAGCAGGGTTCAAGCGTGTCGACGACCGTGGCGCCAGTCAAATCGATGCCGTGCGCGTCGGCATAGTCGAACGCCATACGCTCCGCATGCGGGCCACGATACCGGTCATGGTATCCGGTGGCGAGAACCTCGCCATCACGTACCACCACCGCGCCTACCAGCGGATTCGGGTCCACCCATCCCGCACCCTTGCGGGCCAGTTCAAGAGCCTGCGCCATATATTCGCGGTATTGCAACATGTCTTCCATGACCCCAAGCATATTCACCGGCCGGCGATTCCACACGCCACGCCTCACATCCCGAAGCCAGCGCAGGACATTCAAGGGACAGGCTCGCCCAGCCATCCGTCTCGCAGCCATGCGACGCCATACAATATGAACAGATCGGCAGCACCCAACGAGAGGAACACCGTATGCAGCGTGAGATTATGACGTCCATCCCATTTTTGAGCCAGCCGTCCGCCGAGGCCGCAAACACCGAAGAGGATCTGGCCGTGGCACAGGATCTGAAAGACACGTTGGACGCGCACCGCAATGGTTGCGTGGGCATGGCGGCCAATATGATCGGCGTGAATAAGCGCATCATCGCCTTTGACAACGAGGGCGAATACATGGTCATGTTCAATCCTGTCATCGTCAAGCAGTCCGGGGCGTATGAGACTGAGGAGGGCTGCCTGTCCCTCACCGGCACGCGGCGCACGAAGCGTTTCCAGACCATTAAGGTGCAATGGCAGAACGAGAAGTTCCAAACACGGCTCAAGACCTTCACCGGCTGGACGGCTGAGATCATTCAGCACGAGATTGACCACTGCGAGGGAATCATCATATGAAGAGAAGGACAAGAATCATCCTGTCTGTGTGCCTGGCAGTCCTTCTCGTCATCGGAATCGGCGGCTATGCATATGTGTCCGATTATTACCATGCCGATGAGGCAGCATTAGAGGCTATGGCCTATCAGACGGACAGCGTGCAGACAGAGCAGGACGGGGATGTGATCTGGTTCGTTCCCGAGGATCCGACCGATCCGAACAAGCCCGATCCGACCGATCCGCATGATCCTTACGATCCGAACAAGCCCGATCCCGATCCGT
>OGQJ01001170.1_pt1 | contig 24947 bp, 26 predicted proteins | sample 1553161 | NCBI WGS metagenome assembly OGQJ01 (sample SAMEA2579923, study PRJEB22360) | human gut metagenome | biome: human gut; feature: human-associated habitat; material: faeces | place: Denmark | collected 2008/2010 | reverse complement strand
GAGCAGGAACGAGCGCCCTCGTGGATGGCGAGAGCGCCCGTCTTGAATGGGTCGATCCGACAGATGCGAGCGACGCCGATGGAGGAGGAGCGCTCTCGAAGGTTCTGCGCATCTATCCGCAAGAGGCCCTGGCCGAGGGATCTGAGGTTTCAGTCGAGCTGAAAGGCGCGAAGAGCTACACGGGGCGCACGTTAGGCGACCTGTTCGGGAAGTGGTCGCAGACGCTCACCGTTGAGAAGCGCCCAGCGCAGCTCGTTGCGAACTATGAGAATGCGATCGTCTTGCAAAGCGATGCTACCGAGCCTGTGCAAGTGGTGGCATATGTGCGCTACGCGGACGGGACGCCCGTCGCGAACCAGCCAGTGACGGCACGCGTAGAAGCACCAAGCATTGCAGCACTCGATGGCATAAGCGTTGCAGATGATTCCGGTGCGTCCACTGCAGAAGGCGTAACCGATTCCGAAGGGAAAGCATCATTTGCTCTTAAAGGCGACCTCCCCGGCATGACAACGCTCACCCTCGCAGCGAACGGCACTTCGCTCACCAAGGAGCTGGCGGTTCGCACCACATCGGATGCGGCGCAGCCCATGCGACCTACTGCAAGCATCGGAACAGCAACATTCGGGGCGCTTGCTCCGAAGGAGAACAGCGTGATGGTATCTAAGGGGTCGAAGCTTTCCCTGACAACCACCACCGAAGGCGCGACGATCTATTACACCACCGATGACACCTGCCCCTGTGATGCGAACGGGACGCGACGCGTTTACACCGAACCTATCAGTGTTACGGGAGATACGAAGTATCGAATCGCCGCATATAAAGAGGGGATGCCTTTTGATGAATACAGCGAGAGATTGAATCTTGCCGTCAGCATAACCGATGACGGACGCGATCCGTCAGGTGGTGACGAGCAGGGAGGCGGAGACAACAGTGGAACCAATCAGGGCAATAGCGGAAGCATGAACGGTGGCCAAGGGAATAACGGTGGTTCGGATGCACCTGAGGCATCAGGAGGCAACCAGGAAATCAATTCGGGTCAGATAGATAACGCGAATTCCGTCACTGATACTGATAAGCCTGCTAGCTCTTTAGGCTTTTTAGCGGAAACAAGTGACAGCTTAGGCTTGCCTGCGCGTATTGCAATGATTCTCTTTTGCGCTTCTGCTATAGGACTGGCTTCTTTGCTACTCTATGTCCGTCGCAGAAGATTCAATGGTCGCAGATAAGTACGTTAGAGAGATTGGGCGCCAATAGGCTGTGTGGGCTAGCGATACCCATGCAGCCTATTGGATATAAAAGATGCGCAAGGTGAAATGACGCCTACTGGCAGAATATGTTTCATGCTCTGCCGACATCTAAGCAACTGTGGCTGATAAACGGACAAATCGTCTATCTGGGCTTGACAGCAATATCAAGCGAATCCTTAATGACCCCTGCCTAACGTCTATTCCCAATGACCGCCGACAACCCTCGTTTCCCAATGCCCCTCTTCCTCGTGATTTACAGTGTTGTAGCCGGTAATTATCTGACGGGTTTCGCTATGATGTCCTGATCCTTCACCGGCCTTCATGTGTTCTTTCGCATGGGCGGAGGTGTTGCCGGTGATGTCGGTTCCGCAGATGTTGCAAATGGAGACCTCAACCGTGCTATAGACGGGAACGCTCTCAGTCCAAGCCTCTCTGTCGACGACCCAGACGCGCTCCGTATCTTCCACCCATGTCTTCTGTAAGGTGTTCTGGGACGGAGTTGTGGAATTGCCTTTTGATTCGCCTGTAGACATTTGGCGTCGCGAATCCTCGGCAGAACCCTGGGAAGATGCAGCTTCATCATGGGTTGTTGCTTCGTCGCCGGATATGCTCTCGACTTCCTCTGTCCCTGTATCATCATTTGCCTCTTGGCCAATTGGTTCTGTTCCGTCTTCTGGCAAGTCAGCGTTCTCTACCATGCTGCCTGCTGCATCGGCGACTGCCTGGTAGCTATGAGCGGCAAGCCAGAGCCCTCCCTCTCCCAAGCGATCGAAGCGGACCTCGAAGTTCGTGAGCATGTTGGCCTTGCCGAGGGGAAGGGCTGCCGTGAACGTGGATGTGTCGAACACGTCGAGCCGCTGGTCGTCGTAGGTGATCTTCACGATCATCTGCCGCTCCTTTCCCTTGCCCTTGCGCGCTCAGCTTCCTGTTTGCGGACTCGCTGGCTGGAACTCTGGTTTCCGCGCATCCTTGTTGCTACAGCAGGCTTATCGTCATCGCGCTGCATAAAGCCTTTCTCCGTTGCGTATGACCGTGCCTCTATCAGCCTCCTGTAGCCCTCGCTGCCCTCGTTTCCGCGACGCTGCAGCGTTGCGAGCCTTCGATCGAAATCGCTCAGGCTCCTCACGTTGAACTTCGCGCACGTTTCCAGCACTGCCGAGAGCCTTGAGAGGTCGGCAAGGTCGTTCAGCGTCACGGCGCTTGCGGCCCTCTGGCGGATCTGGGCGGCGGTGCGGGCTTCGGGAATGTACGCCCCTTGGCGTTCGAAGCGATTGCGCAGCATCTGTTTCCCGTAGGTGAAGCCGAGACGCTCTCCCGACACGCGCTTGGTCGGATCGTCGGCCAGCGCGAATATCCAATCGTCGCGACGCGCCTTCTCAGAGTTGTCCTCAACCGAGATGCCAAGCTTCGCGAGAGCAGCCCTGAACTCGCCTTCGGTTCTGGAGGTGTTCTTCGCAAGGGCGACCCGCGCCCTGATGTCGCCTACCCACGAGTAGCCGCCCGAGCGCATGATCTCCCTCTCTGCGCGTCCGAAGTAGACTGCCTGGCGGCTTCTCGGTCCAGACTTACGCTCCTTGCCGCCTCGTTTCGTCATGATGTTGGAAAGGCCAGACAAGCCCATTTCCCGCGCCATGTCTTGGAGCTCTTGGTTAAGAGCCTCCGGCTTGCTTATGCGGCAGCGGTATCCGGTCTTGAGATTCGCGTTGTTGACGACGACGTGCGCATGCGGGATTCCCCTCTCGTTGTCGTCGTGGTAGACGATCGCCACCTCGAAGTCCTTGAAGTGCTTTTCTGTCCAAGCACGGGACAGACGACGTAGCGCTTCCAGGTCGATACCGTCTTCAGGGTCGGGCGAGATGACGAAATGCTCGAACGTCCTGGCATCCAGGCCGCGCCAAGGGGCGTTCGTCCCATAGGCTTCACGCGTCCTGTCCATCTCGACATCCCAATCGACAAAGATCGAATGCTCGCCGTGCGCTTCGCCGACCCATTCCTCCATGGGGAGGTTCATCACGTCCCGCGCGAGCGCACGGTTTCCCTTCTCAAGGTATCGGCGTATGCCAGCCGTTCCTCCGTGCCCCGCTATGGCCTTCAGGATCGGCATCATCGGGCCTCGACGATCATCTTGTCCTGGAGCCTCGCGATCTCGTAGACGATGCGCTCCGCATTGCGGTTCACGGTGGCGAGCTCGACCTCGATGCACTCTGCCTTCTCGTCCAACAGGTGCGAGTCGCTCTTCCCGTGAGCGATTTTTCCGCCGCATGCTTTCTCTTGTGGCCGCTTATGAGTTCGAACGTTCCATCGCTTGCGACACGCACGGTCAGGGGTGACAGAATGCCGTGTTCCTGAATACTCTCTATAAGCTGTTCCATGTCCTGGTCGTCGCGCACGCCAAAGGGATGGTTGGGGAATGGGACGATCGAGGCAACAGGCAGTAGCTGGATGACGCTGCTTTCCTTTGAGTCTCGCTCGACCTGCGAGGTGAAGAGCTCGTCTACTGACGGAAGACTTATGTTCACTCTCTTCTTAGCCATTGCAGACCACCTCATCAGCAAGGCCGGTGAAGGCTAATGCGACTTTGCCGTGTTTGTCGTAGGCGAAGATGCTTACGCCGACGGCAGGCGTCTCTGCGGCCGATACGGCCCGAGGGATGATTGAATCGAATACGCGATAGGTATTGCCGTATTGGTTGCGAATGGTCTGTTCCACCTCGCGGGCAAGGTTGTTCCTAGTGTCGAAGAGCGTGATCAGTATCCCCTCGACCTCAAGAGAGGGGTTGATCTGCCGCTTGACCCTCTTGATGGTCTTCAGGAGCTCGGTCATAGCGGATGCTGGCAGAAACTCAGCCGAGACCGGAATGAGCACGCTATCTGATGCGACGAACGCATTCACCGGCAAAATGCCGAGCGTCGGCGCGCAATCGATAAGGACGTAATCGTAGCTATCCTTGATGCTGGAAAGCCAGGTGTTGAGAATCTGCTCGCGTGACATCGCCATAAAGATGCCCATCTCCATACTGGCAAGATCAATGTTCGCAGGCATGAGGTCTATGCCCTCTTTGTGGCTGAGGATCCCTTCATCGGCCTGCAGGTCTATACCCTCGATCACCGCCAGGATGTGATTGGCGACGGTGATCTCTAAAGAATCGGGGTTTGACCAGCCGAGCGATTTGGTTAGATCTCCTTGGGGATCCGTATCCACCAGCAACACGCGCTTATCGAGCTTAGCTAAAGCAATGCCGAGACTGAGCGTTGTGGCGGTCTTTCCTGTTCCTCCTTTTTGATTTGCAACCGCTATTGTCTTGCACGTCATGATGCTCCTCCATTCCTGTGGCATGTGCCACGTCGTGGAGGTCAGGCAACCCATTCAAAAAAATGTGCGAATGAGCCGTACGTTTCGCAAATACTGGAAGCGTACTGGAAAATTCGGGGTTGCAGAAATCGAGAAGGAAATCGAAGACGTTCAGAGGTTTCAAAAAAGCATGTTCTGAACTGGGGGTTTAGCGAATGCACATTTCACGTGTTTCGCAATGCTTCACCGTGATACAAGCTTGGGAAGCTGGGGCCTTACCACTTGGCGACGCCCGCATGGGATGGGATTATACCGCTGTCTTCTCTTTATCCTGCGGTCATTTCAGGGAATCCCCATGAGTCGCGTCTTGAGCGGCGCGCCATGCGCATGCCAAATGGTGCTCCTAGGCTCGAACGCACCCCGGGCAACACCCAGATTGTAAATTTGACGCCCCATAATGATGGCGAACGCCGAGCGCTCCGCCTTGTGGACGGTAAACCTTCATGTATTCCTTCGGGCGCTGACGGAATAAACTGGTCCCAAATAGATTTGGAAACAATTTGGGAGTACGCTCTGGTAGCTCCTTCCGGGAGCATGCAAACATCGCAACGAAAGGAATGGCGCAATGAAGAAGCTCGAAGGCAAAGTCGCAATCGTCACGGGAGCGAGCTCGGGAGTTGGCCGCGGATTGGCGAAGGTGCTCGCGGAGAATGGCGCGAAGGTCTGCGCGTGCGCACGTAGGATGGAGAAGCTCGAGGACCTGCAGGCCGAGCTTGCTGCCGAGGGCGAGACGGTGCTCCCGGTTGCGTGCGACGTGACCGATCCCGACCAGATCAAGAACGTGGTCGCGCAATGCGTCAATGCTTTCGGTGGCGTGGACATCCTGGTCAATTGCGCCCAGGGGTCCATGGCGTACCGCGAGATCGAGGACATCGACATCGACTATGCCATGACGGCGTACAAGAGTGGCGCGCTCGCGACGCTGCTCTTCATGAAGGAGTGCCTGCCTTACCTCAAGAAGAGCGGGCATGGGCGCATCATCAACACCGCTTCGTCTGCCGGCTACGACGGCAATGCCGGTTTCGGCGCGTACGGAATGGCGAAGGAAGCCATCCGCGCCATCACGCGTACCGCCGCGCACGAGTGGGGCAAGCTGGGCATCACCGTCAACGTGTTCCTCCCCAACATCGCGACCGACTTCTTCCGCCAGTCGCAACCCGAGGCGCTGAAGAGCCTGGAGGCGAAGAGCCCGCTTGGCAGGATCGGCACCACGGAGGAGGACTGCGCCCCGCTCATCGTCTTCCTCGCCAGCGACGAGAGCGGCTACCTCACCGGGCAGTCATTCATGGTCGATGGCGGCATACACATGCACTCGTAGCGTGAACCTGCTGCCTGAGGCGGCTCGCTATTTATCTGGCCGGCGAGGACGGCTATCGTTTCTTGCCGGCCGTATGCGTTGCAGGCGCTAGCGTGAGTGCGGCATTCTTGCAGCAACGGAATGCGAAGCAGCGTATGAAACAAGCGAGAAGGGAATTCGATGGAGCAGGGCTCCAAGTCAGACGGCGAGCAACAATCCAAAGGCGGGGCACGCGAGGCGCTGCGCCAGGTCTTCAGCTACTACGGCGTCTCCCTGGCCCAGACCTTCATCGAGTTCGGCGTGTTCGCGCTGTTGCAGGCGCTGGGAGTGCTGTCCACGTTGGCCAACGCGCTCGCCGTCGGGGTGTCCGCCACGTTCAACTTCCTCATGAACCGCAACGTCACCTTCCGTGCGAGCAGCAACTTCGCCCGCAGCGTGGTGCTCTTCGTCTTGCTGTACCTGTGGAACTTCGCCTTCTCCTCGGCGATGATCGCGCTTCTGTCGCCGTTGTGCGGCATCGACCCCACGCTGGTGAAGCTGATCACCATGGCGCTCCAGGGCATCTGGGGCTTCTTCGCGTGCAAGTACCTCATCTTCCGCTAGATGCGCCTTGGCACGAAATGCGGGTTCTGGCACACGTGATGTACCAGAACTCGCAAAACTTGGCTTCATGTGGCAAATTTGCTTGCATTTGGCACATGCAACGTGCCATTACTCCGAAAACGTGACATGTCTTGAAGCGGTGCGCAAAATGCTTGGGACATCGGACCTGTCCATTTGTCCCAGACACGAAGTTAGGATGGGACACGAGGGAGCAAGTCGGGCCTTCATTTGAGACATGAGGGCATTATGTATACCCGAAAAATGAGACAGCATGGATAATCGGGTGCGGGGATTCCCGTTGGCACCTACAAGGGCTCCCGTTGGCACTCGCGAGGGTCACCGTTGGCACCCGTGGGGCTTTCCATCGGCGACCGCCGACATCCTCGTCGGTAAGTGAGGGAGCGGCATGCTGCAAGGCGTCGACAAGAGCAAAAGAGCCGTAATCGCGGTTTTCGGCCTATGCGCCGTCCTCGTCGTCGTATGCCTTCTCGCGTTGGGAGGCCTCCTCACTTGCGAGTGCGCGTCGAACGCCCTTCCGCGGCCCTTCTCCTCATCCGGAACATCGGGGCTTATGCTCGCGATGGGCCCCCTCATAACCCTCTGGGCGATAACGGTCAAAATGCGCTGCACGAGCCGGTTCGTGCGCAATTGCATGTTGGCAGTGGCGATGTCGTTCGTCTGCTGGCTTCTCCTGGTACTCTTGAAATACGCATCGAGCGACGAGAACCAGATGCTCATCGCGTTTTGCTGGTACTACTTCTATCTGCCCATGATTATGGCGCCTGCAATGGCAACCATCTGCGCCCTCTACGAAAGCGCCGTTTCGCACCGGCTCTTCACGCTTCTTTCCTCCGTCATACTGGCCGTCAGCGCGATTCTGGTTCTCATGGTTTTCACGAACGGGCTTCACCAGGCGGTCTTCATCTTCGACTATGCCGACGAGGACTGGGCGTCGAACTACACCTACGGTTTTGGCTACAAGGTTATCGTCGTCTGGATAGCGCTTCTCGTGCTGGGGTTCTTCGTCACGATTCTCCGGGCCTCGCGTGCCCGGCTTCGCGGTAGTCTCGCTCTCGTCTTCGTCACCACCGCCCTCATCGCCGCGTATGCCGTCCTCTACGTGCTGCGGGTCGAGGCCATCTTCAAGAGCAACTTCGCGCTGACCTACATCCTGTTCTTCGTCCTGCTGCTCGAGCTCTGCCTCGATTTCGGGATATTCCCCTCGTTTGCGCATCATCGCAATGCGTTCAGGCGCCTGCCCTATGACGTCAAGGTGCTGGACAGCTCCCTCGACGTCATCTACGAGACGGATTCGGCCGCTCCTCTGCCCGAAAGCGCGCGGCGCTTCATGGGGGAACTCCCCGAGGAGAGGGCGAGGAGAAGGGTCTTTACCGTTGCGGAAAGACCCGATGACGCCTTCATCGCATGGAGGATCAAGGGCGGAAGCGTGATCTTCAGGGAGAACAGGGCGGAAGTAAACGCAAGCACGCGCGCGATCATGATGGAACGCCGCGCGCTCGAACGAGGAAACAAGCTGTTGGCAAGCGAGCTGGAGCTGAGGAAGAAGGACGCCCTGCTCGAGAGCCAGATGGAGCTTGCCGAGGAGGTGCGCAAATCGCTCGAGGGCACGTTTGCCACCATCGAGTCGATCTTGGAGGAACTGAGCAATCCCCTGACGGGCGCAGACGAGCGGGAGAACCGCAAGAGCCTCCTGAAGCTTCGCTTCCTCGTCGCCTACAGCAAGCGCAAGGGCTCGCTTCTCCTGGCCGAGAGAAGCGATGAGGATTTCGACCGAGAGAAGGCGACTCTGGTCATCAACGAGCTCGCAAGCGATGCGCGGGGCGCGGGAATCGAGTGCGCTTCCTTCGTCAACGAACCCATCGTCGTGACGAACAGCACGCTCACCGCGCTTTACGATTGCCTCTACAACGTGGTGCTCATGGCCTGCGACCAGCTGAACCCGGTGCTGCTCATCTCGACGGGTCGCTGCGACGATGCCCATGCGGAGGTGAAGATCGCATTCGAGTGCGACGGCGATTTCGATTCCGGCTCGGTCCCGGATGCCAGCGCGGGACTGGCCACGCTTGCGGCGAAGCTTTGCGAGCCATTCGATCAGACGCGGACCAGGTGCGAGCTGTCGTGCCATTCCCGCGGATTCGCCCTGTCCATACGCATGGAGTCTCGCGAGGCGGAGGAGGTGGCCGAATGACGATCCTCGAGCACCTCCTGACCGAAAGCCAGACACTCTGCCTGCTCGCAATCTTCTTCCTGGTCTCCTGCGCGCAGATCATCAGCGCCGGGCTGCTGTTCAACAGACGCAGGGCCGACGGCATCGCCCTGAACCTCGCGTACGAGTTGCTCCTGTGCGCACATCTCTGGCTCATGGGGGCGTTGGCCAATTCCATCGGGCATGGCTGGTATCCCGTCACGCTCGGGCTCTGGGTGATCTGCCCTCCGCTGGAGCCGTTATTCTGGCTTGACCTGCCAATCGCCGTCTTCGGGACCGTCATCTGCATCGGGCGGAAAAAGCCCGTGATGCTCCTCGAGATTGCCTTCGTGATGGCGGCGACTCCGCCGGTCATGGATCTGCTCGGAGAATACATGGGCATCTACCTCATCCTCGACGCCGCATTCTTCGTCTTTCGCACCGGCTCTGCCATCGCGTACAGGGTGCTCACCGCCGAGCGCTTCCTTCCGCGAAGCGCGCCCATAGACGCCATGCAGGGAATGCCCGAGGGAATCGCCTTTATCCGACGCGGCTGCCGTGTCAGGTTCGCGAACGATGCCATGAGAAGGATGCTCGCCGCCATCGACGTGAGCGTCGACCTCTCCACCGTGGACGAGATAATCGGGAAGATCGAGGCGGCACCCGGGGAGTGGCTGTGGCGGCAATCGCGGCAAGGCGAGCCGTCCCTCGCCGGGGGAGCGAAGAGGGTGGTCGAGACTCCTGCCGGCAGCTTCTACCAGTTTGCGATGAGCGTCGATGCGGCAAAGGCCGAGACGATACTGCTCGGGCTAGACGTCACTGACGAGCGCATGATACAGGCGGAGGAACGGGCGCTCCAGGCGCAACTCGAAAGCGAGCGGGTGGCCCTCGGCAAGCTCATGGACCGCATCGAGGGCATTGCGGCGAAGGACGCCCTCGTCAAGATGCGCTCGAAGATTCATGATGTCATCGGGCAGCGGCTGTCGATTCTCCATCGCCTGCTGGAAGAGGACCCGAGCCGCGAGAGAATCGCGATGATGATCTCGACGGTTCGCGACATGATGGAGGACGTCAACGGCGATGTGGATGCGAGTGCCCAGGCAAAGCTTGACGCAATAGTCGAGTCGTTCGGCTTCGCGGGAATCGAAATCGAGGTCGATGGGGTCCTTCCGAACGCGAAGAGGGAGGGAGACGTGCTGGTCGGGATAATCAGGGAGGCCAGCACCAACGCCGTTTTGCATTCGCAAGCCAACAGGGTTTACGTGACGATTGGGCAGGAGGAGGGCATCCTCGTCATGGACGTGGAAAGCGACGGGGAGCCCCTTGGACATGAGAACGAAGAGGGGACGGGCATTGCGGGAATGCGCCGTGCGCTGGCCGAGGTCGAAGGCCGGCTGAGCATAACGAAGAGACCCAGTTACAAGCTCCGCGTCGAGATGAGGATGCCGGTAGGCGAAGATGCCCGGCATGCTCGCGAAGGGAGGCAACGATGAGGCTGCTTATCGTGGAAGACGAGGTCATTCTGAGAGATTCCCTGGCGAAGTCTCTCGGCAAGGAACGCGACGTGGAGGCGGTGTTCACGCTTGCCGATGCCTTCGATGTCGTGGACGTGGTCGCGGCCAAGGACATCGACATCATACTCATGGACGTATGCACCGAAAACGACTCGAGCGGGCTCGTTGCCGCCCAGAAGGTCAAGGAAGCGTACCCGGACGTGCGCATAGTGATCATGACCGGCATGCCCGAGGTCTCCTTCGTCAAGCAGGCCCGGGAGGTCGGAGCGGAGAGCTTCATCTACAAGAACGTGAGCCTTTCGTACCTGGCCAGCGTGTTGCGCTCCACGTTGGACGGGTACTCGACCTATCCGAACAAGAGCCAGGCTCCCTACGCGAGCGTCCCCGAATTCGAGGAGGGCGAGCTTGCGATCATACGCCTCGTCTGCGAGGGAAAGCAGCGCAGCGAGATAGCCAGAGAGCTTCATCTGAGCGATGGCACGGTCAAGAGGCGCATTACCGAAATCCTTGCGAAGACCGGGTACGATAGCATCCTGAAGCTTGCGATTCACATGGTCACGAAGGGCTACATCGCGCCAAACATGAAGTAGGGGCGCGGAATGCGGACTGTCGAAGGCGTGTGGTGTTGCTAGGACAAGGCGGGACGGCTCCGGAGTCGCCATAAGCATGGGGCGGCGATCCGCGTGAAACGGGACAGCATGGGCGCAAGACCCGGCGAAATTGAGACGCACGTGCATTTTGCGCGGAGCGCGTGCGCGCTAGTCTTTGGCGAGAACGGCTCTCCGATGAGGAGGAAAAGATGAACGAAAGCGCGAGAGAGCAATACGAAGTCAGAATCAACACGCTCAAACCCTATCTCGATCAAAACGAGGACCCCGAGCTGGCTAGGCGGGCGAGCGCCCTGCTTGAGGGCATGAGAGAGATTGCGGAGCAGAGCGCGGACGCACTCGCCTTCGAGGAGGCGCTTTGCGCAAGTCCGCTGAATACGGAATACGGGATTGTCTACGGCGAGCTCCTGGCCAAGAATGGAAGCCCGTCTGCCAGGGAGGTTGCCGCGGCCACGGTGCAGGGCATCCCGAAGCACGGGAAGACGCTCGCGCGCAGCGCGGGAGAGTCGCTCGTCGACACGGTTTCCACCTTTGCCCGGGTCGAGTCAACGCAGGCTTACATCGATGCCACGCAAGATGATTACAGGGCCGCAAAGAGCGCGATGCGGGATATCCCGGGCGTGGGAGAGCTCGAGCAAGTCTCGAATATCCTGACGGGGCTCAAAGGGCTCTTCGGCAAGAAGAAATAGGGCGCCGAGCGTGGGACAAATGGACAGGTCCCGTGTCCTCAGTCCCACCAACGCAAAGGCCACTTGTCCCAACAGGGGTGCTCGATATGGGACATGAGGGCATTCCGAGCGCGGGGGATGGATGACAAACTTTCCCTGATGACATTGGGCGACCGCCCGAGAATCAACGAGGGAGGATGTTGACATGAAAAAAGGCATCATTTTTGCCGTGGTCGCGTGTGCGATGGCGCTTTGCTTCGCGCTGATTGGCTGTGGCGGTAACACTGCGGATTACGACAAGAACTTCATCGGCAAGTGGGAGGTCGAGTCGATGACCTCCGATGGCGAGGAGCTGGATGCCGATACCATGGACTTCATGCGTGCTCTCGGCATGAACGTCGTCTTCGATTTGAAGGAAGGCGGTAACGGCAACCTCGACCTCATGGGCGAGCAGCTCGACTTCACGTGGAAGGCCAAAGACGCGAGCACCGTCACGATTACCGCAGAAGGTGACTCGGCAGATTTCAAGCTTCAAGACAGCAAGCTTGTCGGAGAGTTCGAAGACGCGTCGATGACCCTCGTGAAGAACGATGACGCCAAGGCCTCGACCAGCAGCGAATAGCGCGGGACTCGGAAAGAAGGGGAATTGCCATGAAGAGAAGGACTCTTGTCATCTTACTGGCATGCTGTCTGGCGCTGTGTGCATCAGTGGCGCTCGTAGCGTGCGGTGGAGGCGGGTCGCAGGCAAAGGACAGCCGGACGGATTGCATCTGGTTCAAGGCTGACATACCCGAAGGCGCCGAGGTCAGCTCCTATGGCGGCACGGCGAATGTCGCGACGATCAAGTTCGAGAACGATGCCGACGACTGGACTATCCAGATGGACAGGGATAAAAAGCCTCTTGACGAGGCAGCAGCCTATCGTCCGACCCAGTATCCCGATCGCTACACTGCTGGAGAAGATATTACTGTCGGTGGCCGCACCTGGAAGGTCGTGAACTTCGAATGGAACGGCAAGCCGAGCGTGATGCTTTATAGCGATTTGGGCGGAGATGAGATCAAGACCGCCCACATAGATGCATTCGAACTTACCCCAGATAGCGAAGTCCTGAAGTCCTTCCTCGAGAGCCTCGAGTATGCAGACAACATTGACGATGCGTATAACGAGGCCGTCTCGGTGAAGATTGCCGATTTCAGGTCCGAGAAGGGCCTTAAGTAACCGCTCTTGATGTGATGGCCCTGCAGGTACTTAGCTTGCAGGGCCATAGGGGCGCAGCTCTTGGCGCATCTTCCTGAATCTGCTTCTCGAAGTCACTATCTAAATAGCTCGTCATGCGTGCCAGTACGCTCGAAGAATGCGACTGTATCGCTCGACGACCAAATCACAAGCCAGTCTCCGATATTTGCCACGTGGCATTCATGCCCGCCCCTCCATTCCCCATGAAGGACGTGCATGTTATGTCGTCTACGGAGTTCGTCACGTGCTTCTTCCGTATTGGCTGCAATCAGTTTGATCACCTCATGCAGGTCTTGCATGGGAAGATGCTTTTTCTTGCATCTCTTATAGTCAGTCGCGCTTGAATTGAGCGCCGTATTCTACTTCGAGCACGCTATTCCTCAAGCGAGGAAATCATCTCGTCTGCGGTGGCAAATCTGGCGGGTTTCCCAGACGCAAAAAACCTGTCCGCTTCCTCGATGGCCTTGAGAGATTCGGCGTTCGGCTCGGGCATGGAAAAGTCGAGGGGAATGCGGCGCTCTCGTATCATCTGCTTATAGAATGCTCGCGTTACGGATGAGAGGTCAAATCCGAAGTAGTCTGCTATTTCGGCGGCCTGTTCTTTCTCTGCGCTGTCGATTCGAATCGTCACAGTAGATGCTGTCATGATTACTCCTAACAATGTAACATGCTGTAAGTATAATGTGTTACATATGAAGAGTAAAGCAACGGAACGTAATCAGTCTTGCGAAGCTCTCCAAGCTCCTCGCCATCTAACGAGTCGAGTGATTCAATAAGGCCGGCGTGAGGGAAACGGATACACTAGGATTACGCCCATTTATTCCTTCAAACGCTGTGACGGAATAAATGAATCTTCATTGGCTGCCCTGCGACAGGAGAAGGCCGCCGATGGTCATCACGAGGCCCGCAACGATCAGAGCGTTGAGCGGCTCGCCAAGAAGCAGTATCGACGCCGTCGTGGTGATGGCGGGGACGAGGTAGATGTAAGTAGCCGAGATGGCGGCTCCAAGATGCTTCGCGGACACGCCCCAGGTGACGAAGCATGCCGCCGAGGCAATACGCTTGACCAAGACCGAATAGACCGCCCAGACAATCGCGGCAAGAAGAGGCAGAAGGTATCCTAGAAGCGAGGACTGATCGGAAGCAATCGTGACGCTTCCCGTGCTGGATCCGAGCCCAACCATCACCAGGCCGCCCATGGCAAGTGCGAACCCCACAAAGAAGCGGACATTCATCGCGCTTCGATCACCGAGTATCGCGGAGAGAATCGCCGTGAACAGAGGAGATGCCGCGACAATGACACCAACGGCCGTAGCCGTGGAGAATACGAGTGCGATGTTCTCCGGGAGGTAGTAGGCGGCAATGCCCGTTGCGCCTGCCGCATCTTCTCGAATCTGTCAATTTCAGCGCGCGTCCATCCAACATCATTTACAATTGAATACGAATGAGTGATTTCGAGGCGGCCTGCACCGCCGGCCTACGACCAGAACGGCAGAGCTCTATGGAGAAGAAGATGAATCCGCGAACACAACGCGCGCGCGAGGCAATCATGGACGCAACGCGAAAGCTCGTGTCCGAACGGTCCGTCGCTGACATCTCCCTCACCGAGATTGCCGAGGCAGCCGGCGTGAGCAGGCCCACCATCTACAACCAGTTCAAGGACACGCCATCGCTCGTCGCCGCAACATCCGAGCAGATGATGCGCAGACTGTTCAAGGAAATCAACGAGCGACTCTCCCATGATGACAACGAAGAGTACCTCCACAAAATGATGGAGCTGTTCGTGGAGGGTGTCTACGAGCAGCGCCTCTTTGCGAGGAACGCCATGTGGGGACCGAGCGCGACAGAAATCACGGCTGCCGTCGTCAAGCTGTTGAGCGCCAACATGCGCGCAGGCTATGTTGGCCAGAGGCTTGCGGTCAGGGCCCCCGAGCTGCTGGACGATTGCCTGGATGCCATCTCGGGCGGAGCCATCTGGATGCTATCGAAGTGGCTGACGACGGATTTTAAGGGCGAAAACACACCCGCGCGCATGGCCGACCGCTTCACGGATACGCTCCTTGCCCTTTCGCTGCTGAAAACCGATTAGCCTGCACGCGAACAGGCGTCCCCGTATATGACGAAGGCGCCGCACGGATGCGACGCCTTCGTTCGATAGATTTTCCCGAAGACCTGCTATGACGCAGCGGGTTCCAATCCCAGCTCGACGAGCAGCGCCTTCTCCTTCTCGTCGGCGATGCGGTCGATTTCATCCTTGCGTGCAGGTGTCCAGCTGTGTTTCGCGTTGTTCTCCTGGATGGGCGGCACGTAGTCCTTGCCAGGTGCGGGCGGCCAGTTCGGGTCGTCCGTAAACGGAGCACGCTTTGCCTCCACGCGCGGGCACTCGCGTGACCAGCGGAGCTCGGGGTAGGCGATGATGTCGTGAAGACGCTCGTCATATTTCCAGCAACGCCCCATCATGCCAGCCTGTAGACGAAGCGGGATTGACTTGCGACGCTTGTGAACTGCGGCAAGTTCCAGGTTGCGGAACATGCGACGTCCCATCATCGCGCCGCCATAGCCGATGATGAAGGTTTCCTGCCACCAGTTGATTGGATTGTGGGGACCGTAGGCAGTATCCCAGCCGTTTATGATGCGGCAGCGCTTTCCGCCGTCCAGCGGAAACAGCGCGATGGTCCAGTACCATTTGACGTACTTCTTGCCGGGCGTCTGCATGTACGCAGCTCCGGGCGTGCGCACTGGATCGGTCGTATCGCAAAACCACACGATGTACTTGTTCGGCACCACGTCCGCGACCTCAGCCCCAAAGCCGCCATAGCTCCACGCCCAGAAGTCACCGGGGGCGACGGAGTCGGGCTGCTGCCACATCTCCTCGAGTGAATAGGAGTTGTCCACGTTCATGCCGAACAGGCGCTCGCAATTCGACCAGGCGTACATGCCGACCTTCGTAGGGTCGAGCTGGTAGACGTGCTTCCAGACCTCCTCGAGCGGTGCGTCAAGGTCACGTGCCTGGCGAATGCGAACCATCTTGCGTCCCTCGGGGTCGCTGACTAAGTCCTCACCTGGGAGCGTCATCTCCATCTCCTCGGGCGTCGCCCAGACGCCGCGCGAATAGAAGTTGAAGATGAGGTTCATTCCCGCGCTGAAACAAAGGAGGCAGTCCAGCAGAATTACCAAGACCGCCACGACCACTTTAGGGGCACCCGTGAGCGGCGTTCCCCAGATGCACCACCAGAAGAGCCAGACCGCCCCGGCAATGACCAGCAGCGACAAGAGCACCTGTCCCCATTTCGGCTGGAAATGGATGTCGCCTTTCCCTACTTTCTTCGACATCGCACGCTTCCTTAGTAGATTTACAAATGTAACTCTTTTACTATTGTAAATATACAAATCACGCGATGTCAACAGTTTACTTACGTTTGTAAATGTTTTTGAATAGCAAGGGAGGTGTAGCATCGTGGGACGCAGGACCATTTGTCCTACGCGTTATGCAAGGGGGGGTCTCGAAAGAGACCCCCCCAATGACGTAGCAATTCTGCTCGTTTGCTATTTCGTATGCGTGCTTCTACGCCAGTTGCTCGCCGGCCGTAGGGCCCGCGGCCATCTGGTACACCGCATCCACATGGATGAAGCAGCCACCCTTCGCCCTGATGGGAAGCCCCATGGAGGCGAACTTGGCGTCCACCATCTCCTTTTGGACGGCGAACTCGTCGCCCTCGTTGACGTAGCGTGCCGTGCCGTGGATCTGGAACGCGTCATGGCCGGTCCAGAATGCGACGGCGACCTTCTGGTTCTCCTTCAGGTTGGCAAGTGTCTTCTTGAAGAACTGGTCGGAGATGTAGACCGTTTCCTCGTCGATGACGGTCTTCATGCCGATGGCGGCTCCGTTGGGCGTCCCGTCGGCAGATGCCGTGCACAGAACCATGTTCTCGGCCGTTTCGAATAGTTCCCTCACGTCTTGGGTCATGGCTGCCATGGTGGCTCCCTTTCTCGCAAGCTTTCGTTGCGGATAGTATACGCCCTCGAATAATGTATGGAGACAAGGGACCGCGCCTTGTCTCCCTCTGCTATCATGTCCCTCCTTGTTTCGTAGCACGGTGAAAGGGATTCCCATGAACGAGGAAATCGACATCGAAGGCTGGACTGATAGCCTCGTCGGCAAGGCGCTTGACGTTTTTGGCCCCCGCCTGAAGCTCGTCGGCATCCAGGGCAGCCGTGCTCGAGGGGAGGCCCGGCCCGACAGCGACATTGACGTCGTGCTGGTCGTGGAGGGCTTGGATGACGATGACCTTGCGGGCTATCGCACCTTGCTGGCCACCATGCCCCACGGCGATCTTGCCTGTGGGTTCACGGGGTCGCCGGAACTCCTCGCCGCATGGCCACGTCACGACGTGTTCAACTTGGTCCAGGATACGCGCGTCGCGTTCGGCTCCTTCGACTTCATGGATACGGACTTCACCGCCGATGATGCGATGCTGTCTGCCAAGGTAGGGGCTTCGGAAATCTACCATGCGATGAGCCATGAGCTCGTCTTCGCCGAAGGCTCGCTCGATGCCATCGTCGCCGCCTGCGTGAAGTCGGCCTTCTTCGTCATGCGCGCTCTGCGCTATGCCAAGACCGGCGAGTATCCGCCGAGCCGCGCTGCCATGAGAGAACTCGCGACGGAGCAAGAGGCGGTGTTCCTTGATGCCTACGACGACCCCGATGCTTTCGAGACCGGGGAACTTGCCCACGCACTTCTCACCTGGTCAAGCTCCATCGTGAGCCTATAGCAATCCCCCCTGCCCTCACGCGAGGGGGATCATATCGAGGCGCAGGGTCTGCTCGACGACCTTCATCAGATCATCGTCGCTGATGTCGGGCTTGACCTTCACGAGTCCCACCAGGCCAAAGATTGCGACGCAGAACATCTCGTAGACGAGCTCGATCTCTATCTGATGGTATGCGGCGTATTCGGTGGCGATGTGATCGTAGAGAAGTTCCGCCGTTTCCCGGGTCGCTCTCACGTCAAACGCGTCGCGCACGCCGAGTTCCTCGAGCACACGGATCATCGGACGCGGGGTGCCTTCGGCATCGTAGAGCGCATAGCGGAAGATGCGCACGCACTTCCTGAGCGAGCCCCGGGTATCCCCGAAGACGCGCTCTTCGTTCCATGCGATGACGCTTTCTACCAGATCCTCGACATAATCGTCGATGACCGCCTCGATGATGCCGTTCTTGTTCCCAAAGTGATAGTAGACGAGCTCGCGGGTCACGTTGGCCTCCTGCGCGATGGCCCTGACCGTGGTCGCCCGTACACCGTCACGCTCGAAGAGCTTGCGGGCAGCCGTGGCGATGTTGCCGCGCGTTCCCGTGAGCCGGCGTGTCTCACTCAGGTTCTGTCTATGAGGGCGAACATGCGAGGCAGCTTCGCGCGGCGTGCGCTCCCCATATTCGAGGATTGTCGTCATGTCCTCACCTGGCTTAGGTTGGCAAATTACGTCATGTCTTTAACATATTAGGCCAATATGTTAAATCTTATTATACTCTGAGATGATACACTGCGGCTGATTTCCCGCATTTAGCTGGGAAAACACCGAGGTGAGGAGGCACGCCATGACGGTTCCTGTTTGGGTCACTCCAATTTCGATGGTGATATACACCATACTCCTGATGTTGTTCACGGAGTTCATGCGTCGCCACTGCCGTACCTCCATGTGGTTTTGGGTGGTCTCGCTTGCCACCATCCCGTTCTGGATCATGAACATACCGGCCGATGACTGGTTCCGTTGGGCCAAGAACCTGTCGGTCATACTGCCGCTCATCTATGCCGGAATCGGACGCATCGCCGCCGTGCAGCAAAAGGACACCCCGTTTTGGCGTCTCATGCGCCAGCGCTGGGTGCGTTGGGTGCTCTACGGCATCGTGTTCTGCAACATCGCCGAGGCGACCTTGCGCGATGTCGAGATGGGTAACTACATGAACGCCCTGGCCGGGTTCATCCTATGCGTCACGATGCCCTTCGGTGACAAGTACTGGAAGTACGACACTGCGCATTACGGCGAGATCATCGCCTATACGGTGCCCATGTGGAACTTCCTCTATACCACGTGGAACGCGTGCTTCGTCTATGCCGAGGGCCATGCGTTCTTTGCCAGCACCTGCTGCATCCTGGCCGCAGCCGAGCTCTATCCCATCATCAAGCGGCAGCCGGAGCTCTATATCACCGGCCGAATCTACACCCTGGGCATACACCTGCTGCTGCGCAGCTGCTTCCCGTTGCTGTTTCCCACCATCATGAACAGCGCGGCCTGGTTCAACCCCGACGTGATGTACTGGTGGGGCATGATCAACGGCATCATCGGCATCCCGTTCGTCTTCTGGTACTGCTACCAGCTGAGCAGTGGAAAGGCCGATGTCACCTTCCGCCGGCGCAAGGCCCGGGAGGAATACCTCATTGGCCGAGAGGAAGGACTGATAGACGAGTACGGAGACCCGGTGAGTACCGAGGCTGCCATCGTCGTGGACGAGCAGGTGGGCGACAAGCCCGAAGTCTCCAAGTAGGCATCGAGGGAAGGGGAACCACCATGGGGATTCTGTATCAAGCCGCCGATCCCATCTACTGGGCCATCTGGCTGTTCGTCCTGTTTGCGCTCATGGCCTTCAACGAGCTGGGACGCGTGAAGCTGTGGGCCGGCCTGGCGCTTTTCGCCATCGTTCCCATCGCGCTGACCATCTTCGTCTGGCCCGAGACCGCAGCGCCCGGTAACGAGTACGGAACCGGCACCTGATTCAACTGGGTGAAGACTTATTCGGCCCTTGCGGGCTGCCTTGGCTTCATCGCCTTGCGCTTCGTCAAGTGGAACGGCAAGGACGGTAAGGTTCATTATCTCTACGAGAAGAAATGGGCGTTGTGCTTCCCACCGCTCATCCTCGCCATCAACATCGCCGAGGCCGTCATCCGCGACTTCCAGGTGTTTGGCTTTGCCCTGTGGAGCGGTGGCGTCGTGGAGAACCTCTGGACCATATCGGGCCCGTGGAACATCATGAACGGCATTGCGGGCATCTTGAACATCGTCACGATTTGCGGCTGGTTCGGGATCTTCATCTCGAAGGACTCCTCCAAGGACATGATCTGGCCCGACATGATCTGGCCCTGGATCATCGCGTATGACCTGTGGAACTTCGCCTACACCTACAACTGCATCTCGGACCATTCGGCCTACTGCGGTCTGGCCCTCCTGTTGGCATGCACCATCCCCACCTTCTTCATCAAGCGGGGCGCGTGGTTGCAGCATCGGGCCCAGACGCTTGCGCTGTGGATCATGTTCGTCATGACGGTTCCGCAGTTTGCCGACGTGCTGGCGCCCATTCCCACCACGCACAATCCCACCGCATTCTTCGTGGTGAGCCTCATCGCGCTGGCGGCAAACGTCGCCGTGGCCGTCTACCAGCTCTATCGCATTCGCAAGCTCAAGCTCAACCCGCTCAAGGACGAGATCTACAAGGGCACCAAACCCTACGAGCGTGTCGTCGAGGAGAATCGCTAGACGCCTCGGGCATTGGCCCCTTCCCAAAAGCATGTATGATGCGCCGTAAGGACTGCGTGGAAGCGGCGATATCGTAGGAGGGAAGGGCGCGGATTGTCATGAGTGATAAGTCGGAACTGCTCCAGAAGATCGAGGAGGTCCTTCCCGCGGCCGTCGAGTTGCTGCTGGAAGAGCGCAACGATGTGGTGGCTATTCCCGAGGTTCCCCAAGCGCAATGGGACCTGTTCCGGGCCCTGGTGAACACGCGCCCGCCCATCCCGGCATCCGAGGAGCTCATCGTATCGCAGGACCGCCTCTTGCAGGGCATCCTGGAGTACCGGGGAACGGCGACCCTCGATGACATCGAGCCCGTTGAGGGGCGCGGCCTCATACGTCTGTGGCGTGGTGACATCACGACGCTGGGTGTCGATGCCATCGTGAACGCCGCGAACTCCCAGATGCTCGGATGCTTCGTGCCAGGGCATCATTGCATCGACAACGCCATCCACACCTTTGCGGGTATCCAGCTGCGCCTCGAGTGTGCACGGCTGATGGAGGAGCAGGGCTATCCCGAACCCACGGGCATGGCAAAGGTGACGAGTGCCTTCAACCTGCCGAGCAGGCGCATCATCCACACCGTGGGACCTATTGCGCGCGGTGAGGCAAGCGACCTGGACCGTGCGCTGCTTGCCAACTGCTACACTGCCTGCCTGGATGCTGCGCTCGAGGCGGGCTGCGAGTCGATCGCCCTTTGCTGCATCAGCACGGGCGTGTTCGGGTTTCCCCAGGACGAGGCGGCGCACATCGCCGTGACCATGGTGGACGAGTGGCTCGATGATCACGACAACGCGCTCGACGTCGTCTTCAACGTGTATGGGGAGACGGACGAGCGACTATACAAGGCGCTGCTAGGCTGTTGAATCATTCCCCTAAAGCTGACGGAGCAGCCGGTCTATGCGCGATTGAATTCCCGCGCATATCGCATCGAGTCTTCTGACAAGGGCAGGATTGGACGCTAGGATTTCTCGCGCCTCTTCGACAAAGCCATCAAGCGCGGTTGGATCCAGCCAAGTCAGGTCATTTACCAGCCTGAACTGCCTATTTGAGTCATCATAGAAGGGTTTCGTGCTAAATCTCCATTTTCCAGCGCGGAGTGGCTCGTCGCCAACGTTGCACCACAAACTGCTGCCGGAATCGAACAGCGGTGCTGGCCTGCATTCCAGAGTCTCGACATCGCGGATGATTCCGAAATTGCGCCAATGCCGGTCGTGGTTTGCGAGGAGATCATCACACACGATCATTTTATCCAACATGTCGGCAGCGTTATCGATGCCGATAGTTGCGCAACAATCCACATAATGCTGGTAGTCATTGAAGTGGTTCGGCTTGCGCTTCAGCTGCCTTATTGCAAAAGCCGGCACGTACTCCTCGGCATCCGTGAGGAAATTCTCGCAGCGACTTACCGTGCCGTTTGATGTCTGCACGAGGTCATAGGATACGAATTCTCCTTCAGTGAGCAAACGCTTGTACAGAGCGGTGGCAACCGCCTCATTGTAGGCTTCTTGTCCCAGGGGCCCTGACCCCTTGAGCAGGGCCGTTTTTTCACGTTGGCGAATCCAACGTTTTGGCAGCACGCCATCGGACGTGTTGTCGGGAGAATCGAGTCCGACTTCCGACATCCATTCCCACGAATCGTCGCCAGCCTTCAAATCCATGTCGGAAAAGGAGTTATTGAAGAAATTGACATCGTCCCAATTGACGTTCATCTCCTCTGGCCGGATCCAGTATTGGTCTGATAGGGATAGGCCAAGGCTTTCGAAAGGTATTTGCGAAGGATCGTTGAATCCAAGTTCACGCAGCTTCGTGTCGATGTTGTCACGGGACAGGGGAATGCACCGATGAGACCACCATGCATCCAGGGCTTTCAATGAGGCCGACGCGCCTCTGGGCGAGACAATCGAAAAGGGGGCTCTCGCGTGGTCATAGATTGCGAAGACGCCAAGAAAGCTGTTGGCAGAAAGGCTATAGGTAAAGCCAAGCACCTCGTGATCTCGATTCATCAGGATATAGCGCCTGGCGTCTGTAGGCGATTGAGCCGACGGTCTGCCTCCCTTGGGCTTGCGTTTTGCCCTTTCCATAACATCGCGGCTGTCGATGAGCCACTGGCTCCCGATTTTTTCCGCGCTAAGTGCTCCCGAATGTATCAGCTGGTGAACTCGCCCCACTGAGATTCCAAGTTGCGTCGCGGCCTCTTTTACGGTGATAGCGGGAGTCATGTTGCGCCCCTTTCGCTGAAATTCTAGAAATGATTATAGTATTAATATGATTACGAATTATAAAAAACACTATAAATATTTCTAGAGTTCTTGCCTCAGTAGGCGCTGTTATCGTATGGCTTCAGAGTTTTCTCAAGCTCCTAGGAGGGCGACGGGCGTGGGGCGTGCGCTGTACGAAGCCCTGGAAGACGCCCTGGGGCGCATGGGCATCCTAAGCGCTTACGCCTGCGTGGCGTGTCCCAATCCCGGTGACGAGCACCTCACCGATGCCAGCTCGCGCTTTCACGAGCGGATGGGCTATGCGAAGGTCGGCGAGTTTGCCGACTGCGGCAACAAGTTCGGGCGATGGTACGACATCGCGTGGATGAAGAAGGACCTGGGGCCTCGCAAGCTCGACCCGAAACCGGTCACGCCCTTGATGGCGCAAACCGACATCGTGCTAGGAGATCGCATCCGGGGTTGGGTGCCTGTCACGGGTCGCGAAGACGTCTGCGTACACTTCGCGCTTCCCATACCAAAAGCCTAATCGGTGATGCAGGATCCTGTGGCGTCAATAATCACAATTTTAAGGACGTAAAACTGGAAGTATTCACATTTTTCAGTCAAAAATTGAGTATATCCACATTTTTCAGGACGAAGCATGATTGAATCAGCAAGGTCCGGCCCGCATGGAAGTGGCTTCTTGAAGCCTGATGTTCGGTCGCAGATGGCCGTTGCCGCATAAGTCCTCTATCATTCTCGAAGGGTAGGATAGAGAGAAGAGGAGCCATGTCGTTAGAGAGGGCAAAGAGGTATCTCGCCGGATACGGACGTGACGGAGACGTCTTGGAATTCGAGACCTCGAGCGCTACGGTGGAGCTTGCCGCCCAGGCGGTCGGCTGCGAGCCCGAGCGCATAGCCAAGACGCTTTCGTTTGCGGTGGGCGATCGAGTGGCGCTCGTGGTGTGCGCCGGAGACACGCGCATAGCGAATCCGAAGTTCAAGACGCGCTTCGGGTGCAAGGCGAAGATGCTGTCTGCCGACGAGGCGGAGAAACGCATCGGCCATGCCGTCGGTGGCGTGTGCCCCTTTGGCGTGAAAGACGAGTGCGATGTCTATCTCGACGAGTCCCTGCGCAGGTTCGACATGGTCTATCCGGCGTGCGGAAGTTCCAACAGCGCCATCGCGTTGACGCCCGATGAGCTGGCGGCGATTGTTCCCAAAAGCGAGTGGGTGGACGTCTGCAAGCTGCCGGAGTGAGGCACCCCGCCTGTTTCGATTGGACTTTCCCGCGCGGCAGTAGGCTAGCCTACGGCTATAGTGTGTGCGTACCAAGACGAAGGCGGCCGCGTGAAAAAGCAAAAAGAGAGCATCTGGAGCTTCCCCTACATCGCGTTGATGGTGGTGAACCTCTTCCAGTCCATGGCCGCGTTCATGGCCAACACCACGCTTCCGGTGTATGCCGATGCGCTGGGAGCATCTCCTTCCGTGGTAGGCATAGTGGTGAGCTCGTTTTCCGTGACGGCATTGCTCATCAGGCCCTTTGCGGGCCCTGCGTTCGACAGCTTCTCGCGCAAGCGTCTGCTCATGGCATCGCAATGCATCATATGCGCCTGCATGTTCCTCTACGGTGTGGTGGATTCCCTGCAGGGGCTTGTCATCGTCAGGCTCGTGCACGGCATTGGGATTGGCTGCAGTGGCCCGCTTGCCATGTCGCTCGTATCGGAGTTCCTTCCGGAATCGAGGTTTGCGAGCGGAATAAGCATCTATGCCCTGGCGCAGTCGTTCGCGCAGGTGGTCGGTCCGGCAGCGGGATTGTACCTGGTGAATGCCATCGGCTTTTCGCCATCCTATTTCCTCGCCGCGGGTTGCCTTCTGGTGGCCATTTGCGGTGTCGGGCTCATACGGGAGCCGTATCGGGAGCGCTTGCGCTACGAGCTGAAACTTGATCGCATGTTCGCGCCGGAGGCAGTGGGAAAGGGGGTCGCCCTGATGCTGCTCGCGACCTCGTTTTCGTGCATGGGCGCTTACGTCGTACTGTATGGCTACTCCGTGGGAGTTTCCCAGATGGGGGTCTTCTTCATCGTGTACGCCTTCTGCCTGCTGGGGACGCGCCCCCTATTCGGAAGCATGGCTGACAGGTTTGGTGCGCCGCGCATGCTCGCCGTCGGTATCGCGTTCTTTGCGGCGTCCTACGTTGCGCTTGCCGTCGCGGACAATCTGGTGGCGTTCATCATCGCCGCGATTTTAGGCTCGGCCGGATTCGGATGCTGCGGTCCGCTGCTCCAATCCGCCGCGTTGGCCTCCGTGCCCCCATCTCGCCGCGGCGCCGCAAGCAATACCGCCTTCACGGGGCTCGACCTAGGAATGCTCATCGGTCCCATCATCGGGGGCATGGTCATAGAGGCTGCAACGCCGATTCTCGCCAGCCAGCCCGAGGCGTATTCGCTCATG
>OGQJ01001136.1_pt1 | contig 25355 bp, 22 predicted proteins | sample 1553161 | NCBI WGS metagenome assembly OGQJ01 (sample SAMEA2579923, study PRJEB22360) | human gut metagenome | biome: human gut; feature: human-associated habitat; material: faeces | place: Denmark | collected 2008/2010 | reverse complement strand
TCATCGGGCATTATCTGAACATAAAACACTATCAATAAGTTGGAGTCATTACCGGTGTCCCGTAACGGAAAGAGTAACATTGGGTGCAATCAATACGTTATCACCGATCGTTACCGTGTAGTCGTCTACAATGGTTAAATTGAAATTTGCATAAAAATTGCGGCCTATATGGATGTTGGAACCGTAAGAGAAATAGACGGGTGGTTCTACCCAGGCGTTTTCCCCTACCGTGGCAAACATTTCTTTAATCAGGCTTTCTCTTTTTTCAACTTCTGATGGATGCGAGTGATTAAACTCATACATTAACGTTTTCCCACGAAGTCTTTTTTCCGGTAAGCCTTCGCACATATCGGTAAATAGCTTGCCTGCTTTTATTCTTTCGGTCATTGGCATGTTCATTGCGATCATTCCGTCCTGATATGTTGGTCGGATAAGGCGCTCGCGCCGCATCCGACATTGATTGCTTAAGCGACTTCATTCACCTGACGACGCAGTAGAGAAAACGGGCCGGGGCCGCTAAGCGTGAACACGGAAATTAAGGTGAAGCCCAGCGCCACCAGACCCAACACCAGATAAGCGCCCTGGAAACCGATGCTTTCATACATATTGCCCGCCAGTACAGACATAAAAATCATCGCCAGTTGCTTAAAGAAGCAGAAACAGACCAGATAAATCGTCGCTGAAAAACGCACTTCAAACTGGCTGGTAATATATTTAAAGCAGCCCACCAGCAGGAACGGTACTTCAAACATATGCAGCGTTTTCAGAATAACCACTTCCAGCGCTGAGGTGGCGAACGATGAGCCAATAATACGTACAGACATAATAGTGCCAGCCAGCAGCAGGGCGTTTTTCCCACCGATGCGATTAATGATCAGTGGCGCAAAGAACATAATCGAGGCGTTAAGTAATTCGCCCATTGTCGTTACGTAGCCAAATACCCGCGTACCCTGTTCACCGGTAGCAAAGAACGAAGTAAAGAAATTAGCAAACTGTTGGTCAAAAACATCGTAGGTGCAGGAAACGCCAATAACATACAGTGACAAAAACCACAGTTTTGGCTGTCTGAACAGTTCCAGTGCCAGCTTAAGGCTAAATGCCGAATGGTTGGCACCTACCGCATTGGCAACCGTGGCGGAAGAGGGCGCATCCGTTTTGGCGAAAAAGAGTAAAACGGCGAGGATGAGTGCACAGCCAGAACCCAGCCAGAAAACAAACTGATTATTGATGGTGAACATGATGCCGACAATCGAGGCACACAACGCCCAGCCAACACAGCCAAACATCCGCGCGCGACCAAATTCGAAATTACTGCGACGGCTGACTTTCTCAATAAATGCCTCTACTGCTGGCGCACCGGCGTTAAAACAAAAGCCTAGATAAATACCACCAACAATCGATCCTACTAAAATGTTGTATTGTAACAGTGGCCCGAAGATAAAAATAAAGAACGGCGCAAACATCACTAACATGCCGGTAATAATCCACAGCAGGTATTTGCGCAGCCCGAGTTTGTCAGAAAGCAGACCAAACAGCGGTTGGAATAATAGCGAGAACAGAGAAATAGCGGCAAAAATAATACCCGTATCACTTTTGCTGATATGGTTGATGTCATGTAGCCAAATCGGGAAAAACGGGAAGTAGGCTCCCATGATAAAAAAGTAAAAGAAAAAGAATAAACCGAACATCCAAAAGTTTGTGTTTTTTAAATAGTACATAATGGATTTCCTTACGCGAAATACGGGCAGACATGGCCTGCCCGGTTATTATTATTTTTGACACCAGACCAACTGGTAATGGTAGCGACCGGCGCTCAGCTGGAATTCCGCCGATACTGACGGGCTCCAGGAGTCGTCGCCACCAATCCCCATATGGAAACCGTCGATATTCAGCCATGTGCCTTCTTCCGCGTGCAGCAGATGGCGATGGCTGGTTTCCATCAGTTGTTGTTGGCTGTAGCGGCTGATGTTGAACTGGAAGTCGCCGCGCCACTGGTGTGGGCCATAATTCAATTCGCGCGTCCCGCAGCGCAGACCGTTTTCGCTCGGGAAGACGTACGGGGTATACATGTCTGACAATGGCAAGTCCCAGCGGTCAAAACAGGCCGCAGTAAGGCGGTCGGGATAGTTTTCTTGCGGCCCTAATCCGAGCCAGTTTACCCGCTCTGCGACCTGCGCCAGCTGGCAGGTCAGGCCAATCCGTGCCGGATGCGGTGTATCGCTCGCTACTTCAACATCAACGGTAATCGCCATTTGACCACTACCATCAATCCGGTAGGTTTTCCGGCTGATAAATAAGGTTTTCCCCTGATGCTGCCACGCGTGAGCGGTCGTAATCAGCACCGCGTCGGCAAGTGTATCTGCCGTGCACTGCAACAACGCTGCTTTGGCCTGGTAATGGCCCGCCGTCTTCCAGCGTTCGACCCAGGCGTTAGGGTCAATGCGGGTCGCTTCACTTACGCCAATGTCGTTATCCAGCGGTGCACGGGTGAACTGATCGCGCAGCGGCGTCAGCAGTTGTTTTTCATCGCCAATCCACATCTGTGAAAGAAAGCCTGACTGGCGGTTAAATTGCCAACGTTTATTACCCAGCTCGATGCAAAAATCCGTTTCGCTGGTGGTCAGTTGCGGGATGGCGTGGGGCGCGGAGGGGAGTGTCACGCTGAGGTTTTCCGCCAGACGCCACTGCTGCCAGGCGCTAATGTGTCTGGCTTCTGACCATGCGGTCGCGTTCGGTTGCACTACGTGTACCGTAAGCCAGAGTTGTCCGGTGCTTTCCGGCTGCGGTAGTTCAGGCAGTTCAATCAACTGTTTACCTTGTGGAGCGACATCCAGAGGCACTTCACCGCTTGCCAGCGGCTTGCCATCGAGCGCCACCGACCAGTGCAGGAGTTCGTTATCGCTATGACGGAACAGGTATTCGCTGGTCACTTCGATGGTCCGCCCGGATAAACGGAACTGGAAAAACTGCTGTTGGTGTTTTGCTTCCGTCAGCGCCGGATGCGGCGTGCGGTCGGCAAAGACCAACCCGTTCATGCAGAACTGGCGATCGTTCGGCGTATCGCCAAAATCACCGCCGTAAGCCGACCACGGATTGCCGTTTTCATCATATTTGATTAGTGACTGATCCACCCAATCCCAGACGAAGCCGCCCTGTAAACGGGGGTACTGACGAAACGCCTGCCAGTATTTAGCGAAGCCGCCAAGACTGTTACCCATCGCGTGGGCATATTCGCAAAGGATCAGCGGGCGCATTTCTCCAGGCAGCGAAAGCCATTTTTTGATGGACCATTTCGGCACCGCCGGGAAGGGCTGGTCTTCATCCACGCGCGCGTACATCGGGCAAATAATATCGGTTGCGGAGGTGTCGGCTCCGCCGCCTTCATACTGTACCGGGCGGGAAGGATCGACAGATTTGATCCAGCGATACAGCGCGTCGTGATTAGCGCCGTGGCCTGATTCATTCCCCAGCGACCAGATGATTACACTCGGGTGATTACGATCGCGCTGCACCATTCGCGTTACGCGTTCGCTCATCGCCGGTAGCCAGCGCGGATCATCGGTCAGACGATTCATTGGCACCATGCCGTGGGTTTCAATGTTGGCTTCATCCACCACATACAGGCCGTAGCGGTCGCATAGCGTGTACCACAGCGGATGGTTCGGATAATGCGAACAGCGCACGGCGTTAAAGTTGTTCTGCTTCATCAGCAGGATATCCTGCACCATCGTCTGCTCATCCATGACCTGACCATGCAGAGGATGATGCTCGTGACGGTTAACGCCGCGAATCAGCAACGGCTTGCCGTTCAGCAGCAGCAGACCATTTTCAATCCGCACCTCGCGGAAACCGACATCGCAGGCTTCTGCTTCAATCAGCGTGCCGTCGGCGGTGTGCAGTTCAACCACCGCACGATAGAGATTCGGGATTTCGGCGCTCCACAGTTCCGGATTTTCAACGTTCAGGCGTAGCGTGACGCGATCGGCATAACCGCCACGCTCATCGATAATTTCACCGCCGAAAGGCGCGGTGCCGCTGGCGACCTGCGTTTCACCCTGCCACAAAGAAACCGTCACCCGCAGCTCATCGCGCAGCTCGCCATACATCTGAACTTCTGCCTCCAGTACCGCGCGGCTGAAATCATCATTAAAGTGAGTGGCAACATGGAAATCGCTGATTTGTGTGGTCGGTTTATGCAGCAACGAGACGTCACGGAAAATGCCGCTCATCCGCCACATATCCTGATCTTCCAGATAGCTACCGTCACTCCAGCGCAGCACCATCACCGCGAGGCGGTTTTCTCCGGCGCGTAAAAATGCGCTCAGGTCAAATTCAGACGGCAAACGGCTGTCCTGTCCGTAACCGACCCAGCGCCCGTTGCACCACAAATGAAACGCCGAATTAACGCCATCAAAAATAATTCGCGTCTGGCCTTCCTGTAGCCAGCATTCATCAATATTAAATGTGAGCGAGTAACAACCCGTCGGATTCTCCGCGGGAACAAACGGCGGGTTGACCGTAATGGGATAGGTCACGTTGGTGTAGATGGGCGCATCGTAACCGTGCATCTGCCAGTTTGAGGGGACGACGACAGTATCGGCGTCAGGAAGATCGCACTCCAGCCAGCTTTCCGGCACCGCTTCTGGTGCCGGAAACCAGGCAAAGCGCCACTCACCATTCAGGCTGCGCAACTGCCGGGAAGGGCGATCGGTGCGGGCCTCTTCGCTATTACGCCAGCTGGCGAAAGGGGGATGTGCCGCAAGGCGATTAAGTTGGGTAACGCCAGGGTTTTCCCAGTCACGACGTTGTAATACGACGGCCAGTGAATCCGTAATCATAGTCATAGCTGTATCCTGTGTGAAATTGTTATCCGCTCACAATTTCACACAACATACGAGCCGGACGCATAGAGTGTAAAGCCTGGGGTGCCTAATGAGTGAGCTGACTCACATTAATTGCGTTGCGCTCACTGCCCGCTTTCCAGTCGGGAAACTTGTCGTGCCAGCTGCATTAATGAATCGGCCAACGCGCGGGGAGAGGCGGTTTGCGTATTGGGCGCCAGGGTGGTTTTTCTTTTCACCAGTGAGACGGGCAACAGCTGATTGCCCTTCACCGCCTGGCCCTGAGAGAGTTGCAGCAAGCGGTCCACGCTGGTTTGCCCCAGCAGGCGAAAATCCTGTTTGATGGTGGTTAACGGCGGGATATAACACGAGCTGTCTTCGGTATCGTCGTATCCCACTACCGAGATATCCGCACCAACGCGCAGCCCGGACTCGGTAATGGCGCGCATTGCGCCCAGCGCCATCTGATCGTTGGCAACCAGCATCGCAGTAGGAACGATGTCCTCATTCAGCATTTGCATGGTTTGTTGAAAACCGGACATGGCACTCCAGTCGCCTTCCCGTTCCGCTATCGGCTGAATTTGATTGCGAGTGAGATATTTATGCCAGCCCGCCAGACGCAGACGTGCCGAGACAGAACTTAATGGACCCGCTAACAGCGCGATTTGCTGGTGACCCAATGCGACCAGATGCTCCACGCCCAGTCGCGTACCGTCTTCATGGGAGAAAATAATACTGTTGATGGGTGTCTGGTCAGAGACATCAAGAAATAAAGCCGGAACATTAGCGCAGGCAGCTTCCACAGCAATGGCATCCTGGTCATCCAGCGGATAGTTAATGATCAGCCCACTGACGCGTTGCGCGAGGAGATTGTGTACCGCCGCTTTACAGGCTTCGACGCCGCTTCGTTCTACCATCGACACCACCACGCTGGCACCCAGTTGATCGGCGCGAGATTTAATCGCGGCGACAATTTGCGACGGCGCGTGCCTGCGCTAAGTGAAGTGGGCACCGCCAGTCAGCAACGACTTTTTGCCCGCCAGTTGTTGTGCCACGCGGTTGGGAATGTAATTCAGCTCCGCCATCGCCGCTTCCACTTTTTCCCGCGTTTTCGCAGAAACGTGGCTGGCCTGGTTCACCACGCGGGAAACGGTCTGATAAGAGACACCGGCATACTCTGCGACATCGTATAGCGTTACTGGTTTCACATTCACCACCCTGAATTGACTCTCTTTCGGGTGCTATCATGCCATACCACGAAAGGTTTTGCGCCATTCGATGGTGTCAGCGTAAATGCACGCCGCTTCGCCTTCCCGCTACCAGAATAGCCTGCGATTCAACCCCTTCTTCGATCTGTTTTGCCACCCGTTGCAGCGCCGGAAGATGCTTTTCCGCTGCCTGTTCGATGGTCATTGCGCTCGCCATATACACCAGATTCAGACAGCCAATCACCCGTTGTTCACTGCGCAGCGGTACGGCAATAGAGGCGATCTTATCTTCTTGATCCCAGCCGCGGTAGTTCTGTCCGTACCCCTCTTTGCGCGCGCGTGCCAGAATGGCTTCCAGCTTTAACGGTTCTCGTGCCAGTTGATAGTCATCACCGGGGCGGGAGGCTAACATCTCGATTAATTCCTTGCGTTCTTGTTCCGGGCAAAAGGCCAGCCAGGTCAGGCCCGAGGCGGTTTTCAGAAGCGGTAACCGTCGCCCGACCATTGCCCGGTGAAAAGATAAGCGGCTGAAACGATGGGTGGTTTCGCGTACCACCATTGCATCAACATCCAGGGTGGACACATCTGTCGGCCATACCACTTCGCGCAACAGATCGCCCAGCAGCGGGGCCGCCAGTGCAGAAATCCACTGTTCGTCACGAAATCCTTCGCTTAATTGCCGCACTTTGATGGTCAGACGAAAACTGTCATCGGAGGTACTGCGCCGGACATATCCCTCTTCCAGTAACGTCTCCAGCAGTCGCCGCACAGTGGTGCGATGCAGGCCGCTGAGTTCCGCCAGCAGCCCGACGCTGGCACCGCCGTCAAGTTTATTTAACATATTTAATAACATTAGACCGCGGGTTAAGCCGCGCACGGTTTTGTATTCCGTCTGCTCATTGTTCTGCATATTAATTGACATTTATATAGTTAAAACAACGTTGTGCACCTGGTGCACATTCGGGCATGTTTTGATTGTAGCCGAAAACACCCTTCCTATACTGAGCGCACAATAAAAAATCATTTACATGTTTTTAACAAAATAAGTTGCGCTGTACTGTGCGCGCAACGGCATTTTGTCCGAGTCGTGAGGTACTGAAATGGCAATACAACACCCTGACATCCAGCCTGCTGTTAACCATAGCGTTCAGGTGGCGATCGCTGGTGCCGGTCCGGTCGGGCTGATGATGGCGAACTATCTCGGCCAGATGGGCATTGACGTGCTGGTGGTGGAGAAACTCGATAAGTTGATCGACTACCCGCGTGCGATTGGTATTGATGACGAGGCGCTGCGCACCATGCAGTCGGTTGGCCTGGTCGATAATGTTCTGCCGCACACTACGCCGTGGCACGCGATGCGTTTTCTCACCCCAAAAGGTCGCTGTTTTGCTGATATTCAGCCAATGACCGATGAATTTGGCTGGCCGCGCCGTAACGCCTTTATTCAGCCTCAGGTCGATGCGGTGATGCTGGAAGGATTGTCGCGTTTTCCGAATGTGCGCTGCCTGTTTTCCCGCGAGCTGGAGGCCTTCAGCCAGCAAGATGACGAAGTGACCTTGCACCTGAAAACGGAAGAAGGGCAGCGGGAAACGGTCAAAGCCCAGTGGCTGGTGGCCTGTGATGGTGGGGCAAGTTTTGTCCGTCGCACCCTGAATGTGCCGTTTGAAGGTAAAACTGCGCCAAATCAGTGGATTGTGGTAGATATCGCCAACGATCCGTTAAGTACGCCGCATATCTATTTGTGTTGTGATCCGGTGCGCCCGTATGTTTCCGCCGCGCTGCCTCATGCGGTACGTCGCTTTGAATTTATGGTGATGCCGGGAGAAACCGAAGAACAGCTGCGTGAGCCGCAAAATATGCGCAAGCTGTTAAGCAAAGTGCTGCCTAATCCGGACAATGTTGAATTGATTCGCCAGCGTGTCTACACCCACAACGCGCGACTGGCGCAACGTTTTCGTATTGATCGCGTACTGCTGGCGGGCGATGCCGCGCACATCATGCCGGTGTGGCAGGGGCAGGGCTATAACAGTGGTATGCGCGACGCCTTTAACCTCGCATGGAAACTGGCGTTGGTTATCCAGGGGAAAGCCCGCGATGCGCTGCTCGATACCTATCAACAAGAACGTCGCGATCACGCCAAAGCGATGATTGACCTGTCCGTGACGGCGGGCAACGTGCTGGCTCCGCCGAAACGCTGGCAGGGTACGTTACGTGACGGCGTTTCCTGGCTGTTGAATTATCTGCCGCCAGTAAAACGCTACTTCCTCGAAATGCGCTTCAAGCCGATGCCGCAATATTACGGCGGTGCGCTGGTGCGTGAGGGCGAAGCGAAGCACTCTCCGGTCGGCAAGATGTTTATTCAGCCGAAAGTCACGCTGGAAAACGGCGACGTGACGCTGCTCGATAACGCGATCGGCGCGAACTTCGCGGTAATTGGCTGGGGATGCAATCCACTGTGGGGGATGAGCGACGAGCAAATCCAGCAGTGGCGCGCGTTGGGCACTCGCTTCATTCAGGTGGTGCCGGAAGTGCAAATTCATACCGCACAGGATAACCACGACGGCGTACTACGCGTGGGGGATACGCAAGGTCGCCTGCGTAGCTGGTTCGCGCAACACAATGCTTCGCTGGTGGTGATGCGCCCGGATCGCTTTGTTGCCGCCACCGCCATTCCGCAAACCTTGGGCAAGACCCTGAATAAACTGGCGTCGGTGATGACGCTGACCCGCCCTGATGCCGACGTTTCTGTCGAAAAGGTAGCCTGATATGCACGCTTATCTTCACTGTCTTTCCCACTCGCCGCTGGTGGGATATGTCGACCCGGCGCAAGAGGTACTCGATGAGGTCAATGGCGTGATTGCCAGCGCCCGCGAGCGTATTGCGGCTTTCTCCCCTGAACTGGTGGTGCTGTTTGCGCCAGATCACTACAACGGCTTTTTCTATGACGTGATGCCACCGTTCTGTTTAGGCGTTGGAGCGACGGCAATTGGTGATTTCGGCAGTGCGGCAGGTGAGCTGCCCGTGCCTGTGGAGCTGGCGGAGGCCTGTGCGCATGCCGTCATGAAGAGCGGGATCGATCTTGCCGTTTCTTACTGTATGCAGGTGGACCACGGGTTCGCCCAGCCGCTGGAGTTCCTGCTCGGTGGGCTGGATAAGGTGCCAGTACTGCCGGTGTTCATCAACGGTGTCGCCACGCCGCTGCCCGGTTTCCAGCGTACCCGCATGTTGGGGGAAGCCATTGGACGTTTCACCAGTACTCTCAATAAACGCGTGCTGTTCCTTGGGTCCGGTGGGCTTTCCCATCAGCCGCCGGTGCCCGAACTGGCGAAAGCCGATGCCCATATGCGCGACCGTCTGTTGGGGAGCGGGAAAGATTTACCCGCCAGTGAGCGCGAATTGCGTCAGCAACGGGTGATTAGCGCCGCTGAGAAGTTTGTTGAGGATCAGAGAACGCTGCATCCGCTCAACCCGATTTGGGATAACCAGTTCATGACTTTGCTGGAGCAGGGACGCATACAGGAACTGGATGCCGTCAGTAACGAAGAGCTTTCCGCCATTGCCGGAAAGTCGACACATGAAATCAAAACCTGGGTCGCCGCTTTTGCCGCTATTTCTGCGTTTGGCAACTGGCGTAGCGAAGGGCGTTATTACCGCCCAATCCCGGAGTGGATTGCCGGATTTGGCTCGTTAAGCGCCAGAACAGAGAACTGAATATGCAGGAGAAGATGATGAGTTATCAGCCACAAACCGAAGCCGCCACCAGCCGTTTTCTGAATGTAGAAGAAGCGGGTAAAACGCTGCGCATCCATTTTAATGACTGCGGACAAGGCGACGAAACTGTTGTCCTGCTGCATGGTTCCGGCCCGGGTGCTACTGGCTGGGCGAACTTCAGCCGCAATATCGATCCGCTGGTAGAGGCGGGCTATCGGGTGATCCTGCTGGATTGTCCGGGTTGGGGCAAGAGCGATTCGATCGTTAATAGTGGTTCGCGATCGGATCTTAATGCACGAATCCTGAAAAGCGTGGTGGATCAACTGGATATCGCCAAAATCCACCTGCTGGGCAACTCGATGGGCGGCCACAGTTCTGTGGCGTTCACCCTTAACTGGCCGGAGCGCGTCGGCAAACTGGTGCTGATGGGCGGCGGTACGGGCGGCATGAGTTTGTTTACGCCGATGCCAACCGAAGGTATTAAGCGACTGAATCAGCTTTATCGTCAGCCGACTATCGAAAACCTGAAGCTGATGATGGATATCTTCGTTTTTGATACCTGCGATTTGACCGACGCCCTGTTTGAAGCGCGTCTGAATAATATGCTGTCGCGCCGCGATCACCTGGAAAACTTCGTTAAGAGCCTGGAAGCCAATCCGAAACAGTTCCCGGATTTTGGCCCACGTCTGGCGGAAATCAAAGCGCAAACCCTGATTGTCTGGGGGCGCAACGACCGCTTTGTGCCGATGGATGCGGGTCTGCGTCTGCTGTCCGGCATTGCCGGTTCTGAACTGCATATCTTCCGCGACTGTGGTCACTGGGCGCAGTGGGAACATGCCGACGCTTTCAATCAACTGGTGCTGAATTTCCTCGCACGCCCTTAAGGAACGGTCATGACGAAGCATACTCTTGAGCAACTGGCGGCGGATTTACGCCGCGCCGCAGAGCAGGGCGAAGCGATTGCGCCGCTGCGCGATCTGATTGGTATCGATAACGCTGAAGCGGCCTACGCCATTCAGCACATAAATGTGCAATATGACGTTGCGCAGGGGCGTCGCGTGGTGGGGCGTAAAGTGGGGCTGACGCATCCGAAAGTGCAGCAACAACTGGGCGTTGATCAACCGGATTTCGGGACTTTATTTGCCGACATGTGTTATGGCGATAACGAAACCATTCCTTTTTCCCGTGTTCTGCAACCCCGCATTGAAGCGGAGATCGCACTGGTGTTGAACCGCGATTTACCCGCAACTGATATCACCTTCGACGAATTGTATAACGCCATTGAATGGGTACTTCCGGCGCTGGAGGTGGTGGGGAGCCGCATTCGCGACTGGTCGATTCAGTTTGTCGATACCGTGGCAGATAACGCTTCCTGCGGGGTGTATGTCATCGGCGGTCCGGCGCAACGCCCGGCGGGGTTAGACCTGAAAAACTGCGCCATGAAGATGACGCGTAATAACGAAGAGGTTTCCAGCGGGCGCGGCAGTGAATGCCTGGGACATCCGCTTAATGCCGCCGTCTGGCTGGCACGCAAAATGGCCAGCCTGGGTGAACCGCTGCGCGCCGGAGATATCATTCTTACCGGGGCATTAGGTCCGATGGTGGCGGTGAATGCGGGCGATCGTTTTGAAGCCCATATCGAAGGCATAGGTTCAGTTGCTGCGACATTTTCAAGCGCAGCCCCAAAAGGAAGTCTGTCATGAGTAAGCGTAAAGTCGCCATTATCGGTTCAGGCAACATTGGCACCGATCTGATGATTAAAATTTTGCGTCACGGTCAGCATCTGGAGATGGCGGTGATGGTCGGCATTGATCCTCAGTCCGACGGTCTGGCGCGTGCCAGACGTATGGGCGTCGCCACCACCCATGAAGGGGTGATCGGGCTGATGAACATGCCTGAATTTGCTGATATCGACATTGTATTTGATGCGACCAGCGCGGGCGCACATGTGAAAAACGATGCCGCTTTGCGCGAAGCGAAACCGGATATTCGCTTAATTGACCTGACGCCTGCTGCCATCGGCCCTTACTGCGTGCCGGTGGTTAACCTCGAGGAGAACGTCGCTCAACTGAACGTCAACATGGTCACCTGCGGCGGCCAGGCCACCATTCCAATGGTGGCGGCAGTTTCACGCGTGGCGCGTGTTCATTACGCCGAAATTATCGCTTCTATCGCCAGTAAATCTGCCGGACCTGGCACGCGTGCCAATATCGATGAATTTACGGAAACCACTTCCCGAGCCATTGAAGTGGTGGGCGGCGCGGCAAAAGGGAAGGCAATTATTGTACTTAACCCAGCAGAGCCACCGTTGATGATGCGTGACACGGTGTATGTATTGAGCGATGAAGCTTCACAAGATGATATCGAAGCCTCAATCAATGAAATGGCTGAAGCGGTGCAGGCTTACGTACCAGGTTATCGCCTGAAACAGCGCGTGCAGTTTGAAGTCATCCCGCAGGATAAACCGGTTAATTTGCCGGGCGTGGGGCAGTTCTCCGGGCTGAAAACGGCGGTCTGGCTGGAAGTCGAAGGCGCAGCGCATTATCTGCCTGCCTATGCGGGCAACCTCGACATTATGACTTCCAGTGCGCTGGCGACAGCGGAAAAAATGGCCCAGTCACTGGCGCGCAAGGCAGGAGAAGCGGCATGAACGGTAAAAAACTTTATATCTCGGACGTCACGTTGCGTGACGGTATGCACGCCATTCGTCATCAGTATTCGCTGGAAAACGTTCGCCAGATTGCCAAAGCACTGGACGATGCCCGCGTGGATTCGATTGAAGTGGCCCACGGCGACGGTTTACAAGGTTCCAGCTTTAACTATGGTTTCGGCGCACATAGCGACCTTGAATGGATTGAAGCGGCGGCGGATGTGGTGAAGCACGCCAAAATCGCGACGTTGTTGCTGCCTGGAATCGGCACTATTCACGATTTGAAAAATGCCTGGCAGGCTGGCGCGCGGGTGGTTCGTGTGGCAACGCACTGTACCGAAGCTGATGTTTCCGCCCAGCATATTCAGTATGCCCGCGAGCTCGGAATGGACACCGTTGGTTTTCTGATGATGAGCCATATGACCACGCCGGAGAATCTCGCAAAGCAGGCAAAGCTGATGGAAGGCTACGGTGCGACCTGTATTTATGTGGTGGATTCTGGCGGTGCGATGAACATGAGCGATATCCGCGACCGTTTCCGCGCCCTGAAAGCGGTGCTGAAACCGGAAACGCAAACTGGCATGCATGCTCACCATAACCTGAGTCTTGGTGTGGCGAACTCTATCGCGGCGGTGGAAGAGGGCTGTGACCGCATCGATGCCAGTCTCGCGGGAATGGGGGCGGGCGCAGGTAACGCGCCGCTGGAAGTGTTTATTGCTGCCGCGGATAAACTGGGTTGGCAGCATGGGACCGATCTCTATGCGTTAATGGATGCCGCTGACGACCTGGTGCGTCCGTTGCAGGATCGACCGGTACGAGTCGATCGCGAAACGCTGGCGCTGGGATACGCTGGTGTTTACTCGAGCTTCCTGCGTCACTGTGAAACGGCGGCGGCGCGTTATGGCTTAAGCGCGGTGGATATTCTCGTTGAGCTGGGCAAACGCCGGATGGTTGGCGGCCAGGAGGATATGATCGTCGACGTGGCGCTGGATCTGCGCAACAACAAATAATGATGATTGCCGAGAACGTGCATTTTGTATGCCCATCCCAGCACGACTGCCGGATGCGGCGTAAACGCCTTATCCGGCCTATATTTCGCCCGTAGGCAGTCATTAAATGGTTCTGATTACGCGGCTGGCAATGTATCAGCCGCGATTCACCTGCACTCGCAACGAGGTTCATCTTATGTCGACTCGTACCCCTTCATCATCTTCAACCCGCCTGATGCTGACCATCGGGCTTTGTTTTTTGGTCGCTCTGATGGAAGGACTGGATCTTCAGGCGGCTGGCATTGCGGCGGGGGGCATCGCCCAGGCTTTCGCACTCGATAAAATGCAAATGGGCTGGATATTCAGCGCCGGAATACTCGGTTTGCTACCCGGCGCGCTGGTTGGCGGGATGCTGGCGGACCGTTATGGTCGTAAGCGTATTTTAATTAGCTCAGTTGCGCTGTTTGGTTTGTTCTCACTGGCAACGGCGATTGCCTGGGATTTTCCCTCGCTGGTCTTTGCGCGGCTGATGACCGGTGTCGGGCTGGGGGCGGCGTTGCCGAATCTGATCGCCCTGACGTCTGAAGCCGCGGGTCCACGTTTTCGTGGGACGGCAGTGAGCCTGATGTATTGCGGTGTTCCCATTGGCGCGGCGCTGGCGGCGACACTGGGTTTCGCGGGGGCAAACTTAGCATGGCAAACGGTGTTTTGGGTAGGTGGTGTGGTGCCGTTGATTCTGGTGCCGCTATTAATGCGCTGGCTGCCGGAGTCGGCGGTGTTCGCTGGCGAAAAACAGGCTGCGCCACCACTGCGTGCGTTATTTGCGCCAGAAACGGCCACCGCGACGCTGCTGCTGTGGTTGTGTTATTTCTTCACTCTGCTGGTGGTCTACATGTTGATCAACTGGCTACCGCTGCTTTTGGTGGAGCAAGGATTCCAGCCATCGCAGGCGGCAGGGGTGATGTTTGCACTGCAAATGGGGGCGGCAAGCGGGACGTTAATGTTGGGCGCATTGATGGATAAGCTGCGTCCAGTAACCATGTCGCTACTGATTTATAGCGGCATGTTAGCTTCGCTGCTGGCGCTGGGAACGGTGTCGTCATTTAACGGTATGTTGCTGGCGGGATTCGTCGCGGGGTTGTTTGCGACAGGTGGGCAAAGCGTTTTGTATGCCCTGGCACCGTTGTTTTACAGTTCGCAGATCCGCGCAACAGGTGTGGGAACAGCCGTGGCGGTAGGGCGTCTGGGGGCTATGAGCGGTCCGTTACTGGCCGGGAAAATGCTGGCATTAGGCACTGGCACGGTTGGCGTAATGGCCGCTTCTGCGCCGGGTATTCTTGTTGCCGGCCTGGCAGTGTTTATTTTGATGAGCCGGAGATCACGAATGCAGCCGTGTGCAGATGCCTGACGCGCCTTATTAAGCAGGGGCGAAAGGGACTTCCCCCCAATACACCTACGGCGTTTACAGGTATACTCGCTAAAAATTATTCAGCGGGTTTGGAAACAAAGATGGCAAAACTTACCTTACAAGAGCAGTTGCTCAAAGCAGGATTAGTCACCAGCAAAAAAGCGGCGAAGGTCGAGAGAACGGCGAAAAAATCGCGCGTTCAGGCGCGTGAAGCTCGGGCGGCGGTAGAAGAAAATAAAAAGGCACAGCTTGAGCGTGATAAACAGCTTAGCGAGCAACAAAAACAAGCGGCGTTGGCGAAAGAATATAAAGCCCAGGTGAAGCAGCTCATTGAAATGAACCGAATTACCATTGCCAATGGCGATATTGGTTTTAACTTCACTGACGGCAATCTGATTAAGAAGATTTTTGTCGATAAGCTCACGCAAACGCAGTTGATTAATGGTCGTCTGGCTATTGCCCGCTTGTTGGTCGATAACAATAGTGAGGGTGAATACGCCATTATTCCCGCCAGCGTTGCCGATAAAATTGCTCAGCGTGATGCCAGCAGTATTGTGTTGCACAGCGCGCTCAGCGCCGAAGAGCAGGATGAAGACGATCCGTATGCCGACTTCAAAGTGCCTGATGATTTAATGTGGTAAACATAGATAAGTCGTGCGCAGATGCCTGATGCGACGCTATGCGTCTTATCATGCCTACAAATTCCCGCGCCATCCGGAGGCCGGATAAGGCGTTCACGCCGCATCCGGCAGTCGTGCACTATTATTAACGCATATTCAGTTTATTGGCGTGGTACGCAATATGCTCGCCAATAAAACTGGAGACAAAATAATAGCTGTGATCATAACCCTCGTGATAACGGATTAACGTCTTGATATTCATCTCCTGGCAGATCTTTTCAAGATTTGGAGTCCGCAGCTGTTCTGCGTAAAAATCATCACTCAACCCCTGATCAACCATTATTTCCGCAACGCGTTGACCTTGTGAAATAAGACTCACCGGGTCGTAATCCAACCAGGCTTCTTTATTTTCACCAAGATATGCGGTAAAGGCTTGCTGTCCCCACGGTACTTGCGATGGGGAGACAATGGGCGAAAACGCCGAGACGCTGACATATTCATCTGGGTTACGTAACGCCAGCAACAGCGCGCCCAGCCCGCCCATAGAATGACCTGAGATAGACTTTCTGGTCGTTGCCGGAAAATGTTGCATCACTAAATCCGGCAGCTCGTTGTGGATATAATCATACATTTTGTAATGTTCATTCCACGGCGCTTGCGTTGCGTTCAGGTAAAACCCGGCACCTTGCCCGAGATCGTAACGGTCGGCATCTGCGACATGACTGCCTCGCGGACTGGTGTCTGGCGCAACAACAATAATGTTGTGCTCCGCCGCGTAACGTTGCATCCCCGATTTAGTAATGAAATTCTGCTCGTTGCAGGTCAGGCCCGAAAGCCAGTACAGCACCGGTAATTTTTCATTCCCGGCTTTTGGTGGGAGATAGACGCCGACATTCATTTCACATTTCAGTGATTGGGAATAATGCCGATACACATTTTGCCAGCCGCCAAAGCTGGCATGTTTTTCAATGAGTTCCATCAGTCATTATCTCACGGTTAATCCCCCGGACGGCTGCCCGGGGAGAGTATTAAGAACCCCGTCTGAACTGGACGGGTAAACCTGCGGGAAATCAGTAACGAATTACGGTTCGAATGGATTTGCCTTCATGCATCAGGTCAAAGGCGTCATTAATTTCATCCAGGCTCATGGTATGCGTGACAAACGGTTCCAGATCGATATCGCCTTTCATCGCATCTTCAACCATACCCGGTAACTGGGAACGACCTTTCACGCCGCCAAACGCGGAACCTTTCCATACGCGACCGGTGACCAACTGGAATGGACGGGTGGAGATTTCCTGACCAGAACCAGCTACCCCGATGATCACCGACTGACCCCAGCCGCGGTGCGCACTTTCCAGCGCCGCACGCATCACGTTGACGTTACCGATGCATTCAAAGGTATGGTCGATACCCCATTTGTTGATATCCAGCAGGACATCTTTAATCGGTTTGTCGTAGTCATTCGGGTTAATGCAGTCGGTAGCACCGAAGCGACGCGCCAGATCGAATTTCTTCGGGTTCGTATCGATAGCGATAATCCGTCCCGCTTTCGCCTGACGCGCGCCCTGAACCACTGCCAGACCAATCGCGCCAAGACCAAATACGGCAACAGAATCACCTGGCTGGACTTTAGCCGTGTTGTGTACCGCGCCAATACCGGTGGTCACGCCACAGCCCAGCAGGCAGACGTGTTCGTGGTTTGCTTCTGGATTAATTTTGGCCAGAGACACTTCCGCGACCACGGTGTATTCACTGAATGTAGAGCATCCCATGTAGTGATAAAGCGGCTGCCCGTTGTAAGAAAAACGGGTGGTGCCGTCTGGCATCAGGCCTTTACCCTGGGTTTCGCGAACCGCAACACAGAGGTTGGTTTTGCCGGAACGACAGAACTCACACTCGCCGCACTCTGCGGTGTAAAGCGGGATCACATGGTCGCCAGGTTTGACGCTGGTTACGCCTTCACCGACTTCAATCACAACGCCGGCCCCTTCGTGACCGAGAACTACCGGGAATACACCTTCCGGGTCATCGCCGGAGAGGGTAAATGCGTCGGTATGGCAAACGCCGGTATGGGTGACTTTAATCAGCACTTCACCTTTTTTCGGTGGTGCAACGTCAATTTCAACGATTTCCAGCGGTTTACCGGGAGCAAATGCAACGGCAGCACGTGATTTCATCTCTCGCTCTTCCTCAATATGGTAATAGATTCAGCTATTTAAGATAGGCACGAACCAGTTCAATAGTGTCGTCAACGGATTGGCTGACTTCGCGGCTGTAGCAGTCATTTCGGTCAAACGTTTCCCGGATATGGCTTTCAAGCACTTCTGCCATCAGCCCGTTAGCCGCGCCCCGAACGGCAGCGATCTGTTGGAGTATGGCACGGCATTCGGCATCACTCTCCAGCGACCGTTCCAGAGCATCAATCTGCCCCCGAATACGACGAACTCGAGTAAGGACCTTTTTCTTCTCTTCCGGAGTACTGGGCATTTCGCACCTCATCATCTGCACGCAATATACTATAGGGGGGTATGCTATATGTCAATGCATACTCCCCTATAGTATATAACACTGGAGAATAAAATTTATCCGGTGAATGTAGTCGGATAACAAAAAGGAAAGAGGGGCCTAATCGACAGGGAAGGCCGCCCCGGATAGCGGGCGGCAGAAGGAATTAGAATTTCCAGGTCAGATGGGCTGCAAGTTGCAGACCGTTATAATCATCGGTTGGGGTGTCGTACCACACTTTACCTGCCGTCAGCCCGAGATTAAGTTGCTCAGTCAGCGGTTGAATACGTTGCAAACTGACGCTCTTCATGCTGCCGTAGCGTGTTTCTGGCGTCCAGTCATAGGTGTAAGCGCCTGTTCCGCGGCTTAGCCATAGTTGCGTATAACCAGTGCCGCGCGGGTCATTCAGACGCACGGAAATCATATTGCTGTAACTACCACCTGCATCGCTGGAGTCATAATGGGTATAGCGGTAGCTGGAGATCACCGGGCCAGTATAGAGTGATACGCCGCCTTGCCAGGCATCGACTTCGACATCATCGTAATATTTAGTGTAGCGATAACCGGTCGTGAAAAGCGTTTTTGGCAACAGGGCCAGGTTAATATCCTGACGAAAATCCTGGCGGGCAAAGACCGGCGTATTATCCGCAAAGGCAATACCCGTTCGGGTTGTCAGCCAGTTATTCCATTTGTACCAGACTGCACCCTGGCCGCGAGTGGCATTGAAATGTTCAGTTTCATAATCACGACGCCCCTGGGAAAGATTAAAAAGCAGCGTTGCGTTTTCAACTTTCGCCACCAGTTCAGCATACGCTAAATTACGGTTGCCATGATCGCCAGAATAATCGGTAAAATCGTAGCCCGCGGTAATGGAAGTTAACCCGGCATAAGCGGGCAATGTGCTAAAAATTGCTGCCGCTAATAACGTCCGTTTTATCATTTTAATCTCCTGTACGGATAAGTTCTTGTCGGAGTGAATAAGTTCCGGTAGGTAAATTACGTTCTACAATCACGCGCGGGCCAAGTTGCGTGTTCGGGGAAATAATTCGCCCAGGCAAAATAATAACTTGTACGCCAAGGCGTGAACGCTGTCCGATATAACAACCTAATTTATCGCATCCGGTAGCGATAATTCCCTCTGGAGTTCGAACAGACACGGGCTGTTCATCCAGACGATGATTACTGGTACGTACTTGTGCGCCCAAATATGCCTGGTTTGCGACTACCGAGTCGGCAATAAAACATTGCGGACCAATCGTTGCTTCCGCTTCAATAACCGCATTTTTAATTTCGGTGGCGAAACCAATTTTTACGCCATTGCTGATTATTGTGCCAGGACGAATAAACGCATAATTACCTATCAGGCAGTTTGCGCCAATCACTACCGGACCCTGAATAACGGCACCGTGACAAATACGGGTATTCGCGCCGATAACAACTTCACCTGCAGTTTCATCAATAATTACCTGGTCTGCAATCTGAATATTTTTCTCTTTAACATTAAGCTTCAGAAAGTTTTTCAGTTCCTGTGACAGAAGGTTGGGAATAAGCGGTTGACGCTTCCACCAGTGCGGAATAGCGGGTGGGTTTGTCGCGCTGAGGTTCGCGTCCAGTAAAAAAGGCAATAAGTCCATAAATAATCCAGATGGCATAAGCTAATAATACATACACAACGGAAAGCGGCGCTAAAGGCACCAACAACCAGCAACGATGAAACCAGGCGCTAAAAGCACCAATAACACAAACTACGCCGACCCAGATAAGCGGAAACATTGCCAACACCACACTATGCGGCCCGGTGGTGATGAATTCATTAAACCAGGTAGTGAGATAAATCCCAACGCCATAAAGCACAACCAACAGCATAGGAAATATACTGAAGATACCGAAGCGGCTAAATAAAAGTCTTTTATGCAGGCGCATACAGACCGCGTAGCCCACAATCCAACGCCGCCAGCGACGCCATTCCTCACGCGGGCTGTTGCATTCCTGTGGGTATACGATGCAGCGATTCGCCTGCCGAATACGATAGCCGTTTGCCACCAATGTCCAGGTGAGATCAAGGTCTTCGACTTTAGTACGATCAGAGAAACCGAACTTACGCAATACATCAGTACGGAACATCCCGCAGGCACCGCTGATAATAAACGGTGCGCCGCCCAGGAGCTGCTGTAGCGTGCGCTTCATAACAATCATCGGCAACTTTACGGTCGCGCGGATGTGCGGTAACAGACCCGCGCCTTTCAACGCAGTAGAGGGAATGCCGCCTACGGCATCAGCACCGCGCTCTATTTCTGCCAGCATATAGCCCATTCCGTCTTGATCGGGCGGAACATAGGTGTCGGCATCACTTAAAAAAACCTGGTCGCAGGTGGCGTAATTGAGGCCATTCATCAGCGCACCACCTTTACCGGTATTTTTTTGCGTGACGGCAATAAAGCGGTCGCCCCATTTGCGTTTGACTTCCGCCATGACCGCTTCGGTATTGTCCGTGGAGCCGTCGTTAACGCAAATTACCCGGCAAAAATAAGGGTTACGCAGCAGATTATCCAGTGACTGCGCCAGACACGGGCCTTCGTTATAAGCAGGTATAATGGCGTCAATACAGCCTTTTTTTTGGCTGGGCTTACGCCTTAACGTACTCAGGAACCATAGCAATATTGCTACGGCCATACAGATAAATATCCAGGTTTTCATGCAATTTGCTCAAAGAATCATTTTATGAATTACAAAGCCTTCACCCAGATCGCTATTGACCTGTTGCCCGCGAAATTGTGCAACTGCACGCAGGCGATCATGACGCATATAATCGCGTCGTTCCTGGCTTTTATGTTTTTTTAATGCAGCAAGTTTGACTGTGAAATATTCTTCTTTAACGGATTCAAAAACCTGAGGCATAAATGAAAGCCAGGTACTCGGGGTTTCGTAGCCGAGAATTTGTGGAATAGTTCGGCAGGCAACCATTGAGGCTTGATAGACTGCAAGATGATCCTGATGGCGGTCAGCATCATGCATGGTGTATACACGAATGATTTCTACATCAGACGGAATTTGATTTTTAATGATGTCTTCCAGGGCGGAAATCATATCATTGAGCTGTAAATGAGCGCGGGTGTCAGCAAAATTAAGATGAATAGTTTGGTGGCACCCTAATATCTTTAGGGCGTTGCGCGATTCTTCATGGCGATCGATTATTCCATCTGTGCCAGAGTTGCCGGTAGTCATCACCACGGCTGCGATATAAATTCCTTTTTGCGCAAGACGAGCAAGCGATGCGCCACAGCCTAATTCTATATCGTCAGGATGTGCGCCAATAGCAAGGATACCCTTTCTTTTATTTGCCGAAGAAAGGAGGGCTGAATCTAAAACCTTATCCACTTAATGACACTCCATTTTATTTATTATACTACAAGCACAACGATGCACTCAGAGACGTAATCTCTGGCGCAGCCAGATGTTAATTTATAAATGTTAAATGTTGCTAATAACTGAAAAGCAAGGGCTTTCAGACCCGGAGGTTCGACTGGGTAATGTTTTTATGCAATTCATATGTTAAGTGTTTGTATGTTTGGTATGTATAGTTATTTTGTTTTATACATTGTATTTAGATGTAATTTAGTTTGTCAATTAATTGCATTTAAAAATATGTTCTGTGAACAAGTATTGTTTATATACATCATGTGAATGTAATATGCGAGTGATTGAGAATGATACAGTGATATATACAATGCGAATATAATAGTTTTATTATATGTATTGATATTGATAGAAATAATGAAGTAATAAATCTCGTAATGTGGTTGTTTATGCATCACTAAAATGAAGTGTAGTAATTTTCCCAATTGTTAGAACGGAGTAATTGCATATTTAATCTTTCCTTTGCCGTTTTTTTGCTAAGAATAAAATCATCTGTGCGATAACGACTAATTCTTTTAATGAATGTTTTTATTCCTGAATACTGCTCCCATAACAAGACAGGGGAGCAGACAATCATGGCAATTTCATCGCGTAACACACTTCTTGCCGCACTGGCATTCATCGCTTTTCAGGCGCAGGCGGTGAACGTCACCGTGGCGTATCAAACCTCCGCCGAACCGGCGAAAGTGGCTCAGGCCGACAACACCTTTGCTAAAGAAAGCGGAGCAACCGTGGACTGGCGTAAGTTTGACAGCGGAGCCAGCATCGTGCGGGCGCTGGCTTCAGGCGACGTGCAAATCGGCAACCTCGGTTCCAGCCCGTTAGCGGTTGCAACCAGCCAACAGGTGCCGATTGAAGTCTTCTTGCTGGCGTCAAAACTGGGTAACTCCGAAGCGCTGGTGGTAAAGAAAACTATCAGTAAACCGGAAGACTTGATTGGTAAACGCATCGCCGTACCGTTTATCTCCACCACCCACTACAGCCTGCTGGCGGCGCTGAAACACTGGGGTATTAAACCCGGGCAAGTGGAGATTGTGAACCTGCAGCCGCCCGCGATTATCGCTGCATGGCAGCGGGGAGACATTGATGGTGCTTATGTCTGGGCACCGGCGGTTAACGCCCTGGAAAAAGACGGCAAGGTGCTGACCGATTCTGAACAGGTCGGGCAGTGGGGTGCGCCGACGCTGGATGTCTGGGTAGTGCGCAAAGATTTTGCCGAGAAACATCCTGAGGTCGTGAAAGCGTTCGCTAAAAGCGCCATCGATGCTCAGCAACCGTACATTGCTAACCCAGACGCGTGGCTGAAACAGCCGGAAAACATCAGCAAACTGGCGCGGTTAAGCGGCGTGCCTGAAGGTGACGTTCCGGGGCTGGTGAAGGGGAATACCTATCTGACGCCGCAGCAGCAAACGGCAGAACTGACCGGATCGGTGAACAAAGCGATCATCGACACCGCGCAGTTTTTGAAAGATCAGGGCAAAGTCCCTGCCGTGGCGAATGATTACAGCCAGTACGTGACCTCGCGCTTCGTGCAATAAAAGGAGGCGCAGATGCTGCAAATCTCTCATCTTTACGCCGATTATGGCGGCAAACCGGCACTGGAAGATATCAACCTGACGCTGGAAAGCGGCGAGCTTCTGGTGGTTCTGGGACCGTCTGGCTGCGGCAAAACCACCTTGCTGAATCTGATTGCCGGTTTTGTGCCTTATCAGCATGGCAGCATTCAACTGGCGGGTAAGCGTATTGAGGGACCGGGAGCAGAGCGTGGCGTAGTTTTTCAGAATGAAGGGCTGTTGCCGTGGCGTAATGTGGTAGACAACGTGGCGTTCGGCCTGCAACTGGCAGGTGTAGAGAAAGTACAGCGCCTGGAAATCGCGCACCAGATGCTGAAAAAAGTGGGGCTGGAAGGCGCAGAAAAACGCTATATCTGGCAGCTTTCCGGCGGTCAACGTCAGCGGGTAGGGATTGCCCGCGCGCTGGCGGCGAATCCCCAGCTGTTATTACTCGACGAACCGTTTGGCGCTCTGGACGCCTTCACCCGCGATCAGATGCAAACCCTGCTGCTGAAACTCTGGCAGGAGACGGGCAAGCAGGTGCTGTTGATTACCCACGATATAGAAGAAGCGGTGTTTATGGCGACTGAACTGGTTCTGCTTTCACCCGGCCCAGGCCGTGTGCTGGAGCGGCTGCTCGCCGCTTTGTTGCGGGAGAGTCGAGCCGCAGCATCAAGTCCGATCCACAATTCATCGCCATGCGCGAATATGTTTTAAGCCGCGTATTTGAGCAACGGGAGGCGTTCTCATGAGTGTACTCATTAATGAAAAACTGCATTCGCATCGGCTGAAATGGCGCTGGCCGCTCTCGCGTCAGGTGACCTTAAGCATTGGTACGTTAGCGGTTTTGCTCACTGTATGGTGGGCAGTCGCGGCGCTGCAACTGATTAGCCCGCTGTTTTTGCCGCCACCGCAACAGGTACTGGCAAAACTGCTCACCATTGCCGGACCGCAGGGATTTATGGACGCCACGCTGTGGCAGCATCTGGCAGCCAGCCTGACGCGCATTTTGCTGGCGCTACTCGCGGCGGTGTTGATCGGTATTCCGGTCGGGATCGCCATGGGGCTAAGCCCGACGGTGCGCGGTATTCTGGATCCGATAATCGAGCTTTATCGTCCGGTGCCGCCGCTGGCTTATTTGCCGCTGATGGTGATCTGGTTTGGTATTGGTGAAACCTCGAAGATCTTACTGATCTATTTAGCGATTTTTGCACCTGTGGCGATGTCGGCGCTGGCGGGGGTGAAAAGGGCGCAGCAGGTTCGCATTCGTGCCGCCCAGTCGCTGGGTGCCAGCCGTGCGCAGGTGCTGTGGTTTGTTATTTTGCCCGGTGCGCTGCCGGAAATTCTCACCGGATTACGCATTGGTCTGGGTGTGGGCTGGTCTACCCTGGTGGCGGCGGAGCTGATTGCCGCGACGCGCGGTTTGGGTTTTATGGTCCAGTCAGCGGGTGAATTTCTCGCGACTGACGTGGTGCTGGCGGGGATCGCGGTGATTGCGATTATCGCTTTTCTTTTAGAACTGGGTTTGCGCGCGTTACAGCGCCGCCTGACGCCCTGGCATGGAGAAGTACAATGAGTGAACGTCTGAGCATTACCCCGCTGGGGCCGTATATTGGCGCACAAATTTCGGGTGCCGACCTGACGCGCCCGTTAAGCGATAATCAGTTTGAACAGCTTTACCATGCGGTGCTGCGCCATCAGGTGGTGTTTCTGCGCGATCAAGCTATTACGCCGCAGCAGCAACGCGCGCTGGCCCAGCGTTTTGGCGAACTGCATATTCACCCTGTTTACCCTCATGCCGAAGGGGTTGACGAGATCATCGTGCTGGATACTCATAACGATAATCCGCCGGATAACGACAACTGGCATACCGATGTGACATTTATTGAAACGCCACCCGCAGGGGCGATTCTGGCGGCAAAAGAGTTACCCTCGACCGGCGGCGATACGCTCTGGACCAGCGGTATTGCGGCCTATGAGGCGCTCTCTGTTCCCTTCCGCCAACTGCTGAGCGGGCTGCGTGCGGAGCATGATTTCCGTAAATCGTTCCCGGAATACAAATACCGCAAAACCGAGGAGGAGCATCAACGCTGGCGCGAGGCGGTCGCGAAAAATCTGCCGTTGCTACATCCGGTGGTGCGAACGCATCCGGTGAGCGGTAAACAGGCGCTGTTTGTGAATGAAGGCTTTACTACGCGAATTGTTGATGTGAGCGAGAAAGAGAGCGAAGCCTTGTTAAGTTTTTTGTTTGCCCATATCACCAAACCGGAGTTTCAGGTGCGTTGGCGTTGGCAGCCAAATGATATTGCGATTTGGGATAACCGTGTGACTCAGCACTATGCCAATGCGGATTACCTGCCACAGCGGCGGATTATGCATCGGGCGACGATCATTGGGGATAAACCGTTTTATCGGGCGGGGTAAGGGGGAAATGCCGGGTTGGATAACCC
>OGQJ01001129.1_pt1 | contig 25455 bp, 18 predicted proteins | sample 1553161 | NCBI WGS metagenome assembly OGQJ01 (sample SAMEA2579923, study PRJEB22360) | human gut metagenome | biome: human gut; feature: human-associated habitat; material: faeces | place: Denmark | collected 2008/2010 | reverse complement strand
TAACCTCAGTGCAGTGCAGCCGAAAGGCCGGCATTGCAGCAAACTGAATTGATTCACCCCGACTTTGTCGGGCGGCGGACCCCGCAGAGCGCAAGCCCTGCGGGGTTCGTGCGCTGCGGAGGGGCAGAGTGCGAAAATTCTCAAAAATAATGGGTAAAAACTTCAAATTCTTATATACTTGCTATGAAATGCGGTGCATAGTATAATGAATCGTTAAGAACAGCCGCAGTTCGGCGGCGTTGATACGGAATAACTGATGATTAAAATAAATGACGTTAAATATTCATACGAGAACTCCGAAACGGAGGCTCTCCGCGGGGTCAGCATAAGCATTGCGGACGGTGAGTTTGTTGCAATTGTCGGGCATAACGGCAGCGGTAAATCCACACTTGCAAAAATGCTCAATGCATTGCAGCTGCCGTCGTCCGGCAGCGTGACTGTGTTCGGAATGGACACGGCGGATGAGTCAAAAACGCTTGATATACGCAAAAAAGTCGGCATGGTTTTTCAAAATCCCGATAATCAGATCGTGACGACAGTGGTTGAGGAGGATGTCGGATTCGGTCCGGAAAATCTTGGCGTACCCACGGAAGAAATCCTGCGCCGCGTTCACGATGCACTTGAGGCTGTGGACATGCTTGATTACGCAAAATCCGCGCCGCATATGCTTTCGGGCGGGCAGAAACAGCGCATTGCAATTGCGGGAATGCTTGCAATTGAGCCGCAGGTACTCGTTCTTGATGAAGCAACGGCGATGCTTGACCCGCTCGGACGGAAGGATATCCTTCGAATTGTTAAAGACTTAAACCGCAAAAAGGGTATTACGGTGATTATGATAACACAATACATGGAGGAGGCAGTGATTGCGGACCGCGTGATTGTGATGAATGAAGGCCTTGTTGCGTTTGAGGGCACACCGGCGGAGGTGTTCAGGCGCGGTACGGAATTGCGAAAAATAAATCTGGACGTTCCGCCGATGGTTGAGCTGCGCGATGACCTTGCGGCAAGCGGCATCATTAAGCCCTGCAATGCAATGACCGTTGAGGAGATGGCAAACGAATTATGCCCATTATTATTGAAAATCTGACCCATACATATATGCCCGGCAGCGTAACTCAGTTCACCGCGCTGCACGATATTAACCTTACCGTTGAAGACGGCGAGTTTTTCGGCATCATCGGGCACACCGGCAGCGGCAAATCAACGCTTATTCAGCAGCTGAACGGTCTGATTCAGCCCACAAGCGGAAGAGTTATTGTTGACGGCTTTGACATGAACGAAAAAAAACAGCGAGCCGCAGGAAGAAAACTTGTCGGCATGGTTTTTCAGTATCCGGACTATCAGCTTTTTGACAGCACGGTTTATGATGATATTTGCTTCGGCTTAAAAAACTTAAAACTGCCGGAAGAGGAAATACGCACTCGTGCATATGAGGCAATGGAGCTTGTGGGGCTTGATACAAAGCAGGATGCGGAAAAATCGCCCTTTGAGCTTTCGGGCGGGAAAAAACGCCGTGCCGCACTGGCGGGCATTATTGCGATGCGCCCAAAATACTTGGTTATGGATGAACCTATGGCGGGGCTTGATCCCAGCGGCCGCAGGGAAGTTATGAAAACTATCGAGGGTTTGCGCGCAGAATTGGGCTGCTCCGTGATAATGGTCAGTCACTCAATGGAGGATGTTGCCCGCTCCGCTGAGCGCATTGCGGTGTTGAATAACGGCAAAATATACGCAGTCGGCACGCCGACGGAGATTTTCTCCCGCACGGCGGAGCTTGCTTCAATCGGCCTTGACACGCCGGCAACCGCGCAGCTTGTTGAAAAACTCCGCGGTATGGGCTGCAAAATTCCGGATGGACTGTACACAAACGAAAAGTTCGAAAAGTGGCTGAAAGAGGTATTGCATAATGCTTAAAGATATTACTTTGGGGCAATACATTCCCGGCAATTCCGTCGTTCACAGGCTTGATCCGCGAACAAAGATTTTGCTGATGATTGCATATATCGTTGCGGTGTTTATCGTTAAACGAATTGAAATGTTTATCCCTGTGATCCTGTTCACGGTGCTTATAACGGTGCTTGCAAAAGTTCCTGCGAACTATATGCTGAAAGCTCTTAAGCCCATGCGGCTGCTGCTGCCGCTGATGTTTGTTATGAACCTGTTTCTTATCAAAACAGGGAAGACGATTGTTGATTGGTGGATCATTCATATATATGCGGACGGTCTGACAAATGCTGTTTTTGTCGTTCTGCGCCTTGCAACGCTTGTTTGCGGCACGAGTCTTCTGACGCTTACAACAACGCCCATCGCACTTACGGACGGGCTTGAAAAACTGCTTTCACCGCTCAAAATTATCAAGTTTCCCGCACATGAACTTGCAATGATGATGACGGTTGCGCTGCGCTTTATTCCGACGCTTATTGAGGAGGCGGATAAAATCACAAAGGCACAGCTTGCACGCGGCGCAGATTTTGAAAGCGGCAATGTTTTTAAACGTGCAAAGTCAATGCTGCCGATTTTGATACCGCTGTTTGTCAACTCATTTCGCCGTGCCGATGAACTTGCAATGGCAATGGAAAGCCGTTGTTATCACGGCGGCGAAGGGCGGACGCGGATGCGCGTGCTCAAATTTCATATGGGCGACCTTGCTGCGGTCATTATCTTTGCTGCATTTATCGCGGCGGTTGCGCTTGCACAAAGATTTTTGCCTGCTGTAAAACTCTTCTGATTTAACTTAACTGATTGGAGATATTTGCGGGGATGAAGAACCATTTAAGAAAAAGTCCCGGAAATGTACCGGACGGTCACCAAAAAATCGAACCGAAAACGGCGCGGACGCTGCTTGTTATTGCTGCCGCACTGCTTATCATTGCACTTGCCTGGCGGTTTTTCCTCGAAAAAAACAGTTTTTCGGGCGGCATTGTGCGCAGCCTTGCCCAACACGGCTGCAATATCGAGGCGGATGAGCTTTATAAACACAATTTCGCCAAAAACACCTCAATTCGCGCACTTGTCGGTGACACGGATATGACTCGCGCTGCGGATGTTTCCCGCGAATGCGGATTTGATGCCGACATTGACAAAACAGGGGATGTCTACGTTCTGCTTGCCAATCTTGGCGATGAACAGGTGCTGACGGTTTATGTTGTTGATGAAACGATTCAGCTTGCCTTCATTCAAATTCCGAATTCGGACTCCGTGCTCCCGATTTCGGCTTGCGGCGATGCAGAGCCGACATCGACCGCTGCTTGAACCGTGTGAAATATATTGAACCGAAATCGAAGAAAAGTGTTGACATCGGCTGAAAATTGCGTATAATATTAATGTTCAAGCAGAAGCCGCCCGCTTCTCACTTGCCGCAGGTATTTATGCAGGCAGAGTAACGGCAACAAATACATTTTATTTGTGCGTGCGCGGTGCTTAGGCAGCGCGTTTTTTGTTTGAATAATTCTTTCAAGGTGGTGAAACCCATAGCAACTCAGGAATTGTTGATCAATGAGGAGATCCGTGACAAAGAGGTTCGACTCATCGACGAAAAAGGCGAACAGCTTGGTATTGTCAAGATTGAACATGCGTTGAGAATCGCAGACGAAAAGGAACTCGATCTTGTTAAGATAGTTCCCAACGCAAACCCGCCCGTCTGCAAAATCATGGATTACGGCAAGGCTCGTTTTGAGCAGATCAAGCGCGAAAAGGAACAGCGCAGAAATCAAACCGTTGTCGAAACAAAGGAGATCCGTCTCTCTTCAACTATCGATACGCACGACATGGAGGTCAAGGCCAAGGCGTGTGTCAAGTTCCTGAAGAGCGGAAATAAGGTCAAGGCTTCCATCCGCTTCCGCGGCAGACAGATAAGCCACGGCAGCGTCGGTCTCGATGTTATGAACGCATTCTATGAGATGGTTCGGGATTATGCCGTGATAGAACGCCCGGCAAAGCAGGAAGGGCGCAACATGGCAATGATTTTGGCTCCCAAACCCGCAGCAAAGAACTGATTATTTTTTAGGAGGAATTCCCATGCCGAAAATTAAGACCCATAGGGGCGCCGCAAAGCGTTTCAGCTTCACCAAGAGCGGCAAAATCAAAAGGGGCAAGGCTTATAAGAGCCATATCCTTACCAAGAAAACTACGAAGCGCACCCGCAACCTTCGCAAGATCGGCTACATCGCTGAGGAAGAAGTTTCCAAGATTAGCAAGCTGATCCCCTACAAGAGATAAGGAGGATTATTCACAATGGCAAGGATTAAAAGAGCAGTAAACGCAGTTAAAAAGCGTCGTAAAGTTTTTAAACTCTCCAAGGGCTACTACGGAGCAAAGAGCAAACTCTATCGTGCGGCAAGCCAGCAGGTCATGAAGTCCATGGCTTATGCCTATGTCGGCCGTAAGCTCAAAAAGAGGGAGTACCGCAAGCTTTGGATCGCTCGTATCAATGCGGGCGCAAGGATCTGCGGAACCAACTATTCCAACCTCATCCACGGCCTCAAGGTTGCCGGTGTTGATGTGAACCGCAAGGTTCTCGCCGACCTCGCAATCAGCGACATGAACGCATTCAACCAGCTCGTTCAGGTTGCAAACAAGGCTCTGAATGCATAAGTTTATCCGTTTGGCGGAATAAACATTATTCATGAAACGAATATCGTGCGCGGCTCGCAAGGGCCGCGCATTTTCGTTTTGACCTTAGAATACGAAGATTCAGCTCCGATTTGCTGTCTTGCCGCAGAAAGCAGCATCAGCTCAGACAGCTTTTGACGGAAGTCAGGGAGTTCTCGAAAGAGGGAAGCGGCTGACACGTTAATGCCGCATAGTGAGAAGTGTACCGGAGCTGTTTTATATAAAACGAACCCGGGCAGCATTTATTCGAAGCTGCCCGGGTTATTTTTGTGCATTAAAACGCGGATTCGGGCTTGTTCGGTGCGCTTTTAATGCGGGTTAATGATCTCCATGTGCTTGACTCAAATTCCGAGAGCCGTCCGCAGAATGATCTGAGCGTCCACAACGTTAACGCACATATCCTCATTGATATCGGCCGCAGCAAGCTGCACTTCGCTCGGCGTGACAAGCTCCATTGCAATTCGGAGAGTCAGGAGAGCATCGGTGATTGTGACACTTCCGTCCGCATCAACGTCGCCCGCGGTGATTGCAATGCTGTACTGCGCAACAACGATGGTTTCTTCGGTAATGCAGGAGGTATCCTCACTCCAGCCGATAAAGTTGTAGTACTCACGCACGGGTTCTTCGGGAAGTTCCGCTGCCTGTCCGTAGGCAACGAGCTGACGTGAAATCGTGCTTCCGTCCCAATCAACAAATACGACAAGGTAACGGTTGATTTCATACTGAGCGGTTGTCGTAACATCGGATGTGATGTTGGTAAGACTTGCATCCCAACCGATGAAAGTGCAGCCCGTTCTCTCGGGAGAGGGTATCTGCGCTGCGCTTTCGCCGTGAAGAACGGTTTCACTGCCGAGTTCTGTTCCGTCCCAATCAAGGAAAGTGACGGTGTAGGAATTGCGGGCATATTGCGCCGCAACGGTCATGCTGCAGGATACGCTTTCGAAATCATTATCCCAACCCGTGAAAGTATAGCCTTCGTGCGCGGGGGCTTCGGGAGCAGCGGTGGCGTTTCCGTATTCAACAACCTGCTCGGAGAGCGTGCTGCCGGTAAGCCCGTCAATGAATGTTACGAGATAACTGTTGACGGAATATTCGGCGGTAACGGTGATATCGTCGGTGATGAATTCGCCGTTGTCATCATATCGAACGAAGGTGTAGCCGTCGTGAATCGGTGCTTCGGGAAGAACGGCGTTCTCGCATTCGTTTACGCTTGTGGTGCTTATGATGTCTCCGGTGAGTCCGTCAACAAATGTGACGGTGTAGGTGTTGACATCCTCATTAACAGTGTGTTTGAAGAGCCTTACGGGGGTGTAGGCACTGTCCGTACGTTCGAAAATATCGAAACCTGCACTGAAGCCGGAAGCCGATACGCCGAACGAGAGGTAATTGTAGCCGTTGGCACCTGCATCGTTATGGCTGAGTCCGCCGTTGTTGTCCCAATTCCAAACCACATCGGTTTCGGTGCGAAGGCCGAGCCATGCATAACCCTGTGAGTAAATTGTGGACAGCAGCCTGCCGCTTGCAATATGGGTGACTGTCTGCGCATCTTCTGCGGAGAAGCTCCATTCGAAATTCGCAAGTCCGTCGTTCACGATAACAGCATTGCCGTTAACGGAGCTGACTTGCACCTGCTGACCATTCAGACCGACTTCGCCGCCGATATGCGCCTGACTGCTCATTATATAGGTGCTGCCGTTGTAATCTGCGGCAATGAGGCAGGCCTCGCCGGGAACAATGGTATCCGTTTCGACATATGTCTTGCCGACAGGGATATTCCTGCGGTATTTTGCGGTGAATGTGATATCTTCTGAAACTTTATGGCCGCTCACAACCTTGTCAAAGCCCCAGAACAGGTGATCGCTGTCGGGTGTGATTTCGGGAATGTCGGCATCGGTAAGCACGGTTCCCTTTTCAAGCACAAGCCTTGCGGGACCGTTTACCGTGCCGTATTCACCTGCATCGAACATTACGATTGCATAATTTTCATCATCCGATTCAACAACGGTGATTTGAACGGAATCGGAGATGTTGAAGCTGTTCGTTGCCGTAACGGTTGCGGTGCCGGGGGCATTTGCGGTGATAACGGCATGATTGTCATCGCTTTCAACGATGCTGACAATATCGGAATCGGAGCTTGTCCATGTAAGCGGGCAAATAATCTCAGTGTCCGTATAGGAAGTATCGAATGCATAGAGCTGATTGATTGTCAGTCTGTCGCCGACAACAAGGGTTGAATCTTCCCTGTCCAGCTCAACCATATCCTCTTTGTTGTCCATGCTGACGTAAACATAGTTATAGTTGCCTGCATAGTCCATTGTTCTTGAAACGAAATCGGTTGCCGCATTGGAGAACCCGAGAGTCACGTTAGCTGTGCGTCCCGCGGGTTCATATCCGCCGTAGGTCACCTTATACTTGGCATATGCGCCGGTGTTAAGGTTGGCAAAGATTTCGGTGTAGTCAACGAAACGGTTTTCGTTTATCTGATTCTGAACATAGTACTTTGCGCCGGAAACATAGAGCTTGACGGCGGTGACGGGGGCTTCCGTGTCGCATGTTACGGGGAATTCCCAACTGTCAATGCGCGTGTTGTCCTCAATGTCCGCAACAGCCTCAATGCGTACGATAACGGTTTGATTGTTTGCAAGCGTTGACCAGTCAAAATCAAGTTCATGACCGGAATACATACCCGCGCTTATGATATCGTCATAAATTGAATTGTAGTAGGTTTTGGGAACATAGCCCATATCCTTGCGATAGAGTTCCTCACCGGTTTCGCGGTCGGTGATGATATAGCGATATTCCTTAACATTTCTGTAAAGGCCGGTGACAACTTCAAGAAAATCGCGAATGCCGTCGCCGTTGGGAGAGATTGCATTGCGCTCATCCCAATACATCATTTGTGAACCTATCTGAATGCCGTAAGGCGTTTGACCGTTGCCCGAACGGGTATCGCCGAGGAACCATGTCTCGTTGTTGAGCTCGTCATATGTATAGACGGTGTTGGCAATAAGCGTGGTGTTTGCGGGATAATCCTCACTGGGCCAATCATAGAAGAAATTCTCTTCAATCGCAGGTGCATCGCGCCAGTCGCCGTAGAATGCAAGGTAAGGAGCCGAAATGCTTTCCCCGCCGACTTCGTCAAGAGTGATGAAGCCTTCAACGTATATGCCGTTCTCAAAGTATTTTTCAATATACTTGATGTCCCTCGCGGAAAGGGTCACGGTAACGGTGACGGAGACGGAAGAACCGGCGGCAACAGTCACGGTTTCGGGAGCATCGATGTTTGATTCAAGTTCGTACTCAAACTGTTCCATGAGGTACTCATAGGTGTGGTCGGGGTTTACCCTGCCGCAAACGGCGCTTTCGGTCAATGCGCTGACGCTGAGATTATAGACCTTTGTTTCGTTGGTGATGTTGACAACATCGAAAGTCATTGTGTAGCATCCCGTGCGCGCCCTGTCATCACCGAGTTCAAACTTGGACTTATCAGTGCCTGCAACATTGATATATGCACCGACGGAGACCGCTTTTCCTGCATCAACAAGGCCGGTGCCCTGCACACGGGGCGAGAAAGGAAGGCCGCTGTCGGCATCGGTGACGGGCGATGCGCTGCTCATCATAAGTTTGTCAACCGCTGCCGCAAGTTCCCTGCCGCTGAGGTTGGTTGTTGATTTGAGATACTGACGAACAAGAACGCTGATGCCCGCAATTGCGGGGGAAGCCATGCTTGTGCCGCTGGAAATTGCGATTGAGCCGCTTTTGTATGCGGAAACAACACTGCCTCCGATCGCCGTAATGTCGGGCTTGAGGGTAAGTTCATTGGTTGCACCCCAGCTGGAGAAGGGGGAAATCTGATTTCCGTCGGGACGGGTCACCCAATAGGACTGTACATGAATGGTATCGGGTATGATACTGTTGGCAAGGTTATTGCCGTAGAAATATGCCATGCCCACGGTCGGGATGGTGTATTCATCATGGGTCGTGTCGGGAATCTTGAAATTGCCCGCAGCATTGGTTGCGGGATAGAGAATCAGGCCGACTGCCCCGTGGGACTGTGCGATCCTTCCCTGTTCGTTAATGGAAAGTTCCGTGCTGAGCTTTGCGAGAACAAGCTTGCCCGAAACATCAACGCCTTCGTAATCCGCTTCCGCACCGGTATCAAGACTTACATATTCCCAGTCTCCGCCGAGCTTTGCGCCGAATCTGTATGCATAGGGGGATTTATCGGAGAACTGGTAGTTATATCTGTTTGCGCCGACGCTGAAGGTGAAGTAATCGAGTTTGCTTGCAAAGCCTGCCAAATAGGTGCTGTTATCGGCACTTGCAACGCTTATCGGGGCGTCGAAAGTTGCAGGCATGCTGAGAACGCCGATATCGGGGTTGCCGGCAAGGCCGAGGTCGTTGTTCCAAAGGCTCTTGTTGGTGCTGTTTGCATCGTTTCCTGCTGCAACCGCAACGTTTATGCCGGCGTCAAGGGCGGCATTGAACACGGCGGTTATTTCGGGATAACCTGTAACGGAGCCGCAGCTTGTGCCGAGGCTGAGGTTTGCAGCGTCAACGCCCAAAAGTATTGCGTCTTCAAGCGCGGCGGTAACATCCGTCATGCTTGCTCCGCCGTTTGTGTCGAAAACTTTCATAACAACAAGCTGCGCATCGGGAGCAACGCCGACGTTCTTGATGTTATAGGTGTTTATCAGGTTGGCGGTCGTTGCGCCTGCAATAATGCCCGCAACGTGAGAACCGTGTCCCATTGTGTCGGTTGAATCCGCATCGCCGTCGGCGTAGTCGAACTGGAACGGAATCTTTGCGGCGGAATAAAGCTGCTCCGCAGTGACTCCGGGAACGATTTGAGAAACATGAAGGTTCGATTCCGCCAAAATTTCCGCAACCTTCTCGGACGTCATAGACGGGTTTTCGGGTTGAACGGAGAACATTGCATGAGTGAGGTCAATGCCGGTATCGATTACGGCAACGGTCATGCCTTCGCCCGTATAACCTGCAAGCCATGCGGCTTCGGTATTCATATCGCTGTTGGCATTCTGCATCTTGGGATTGCAGCCGCCTTCGGCAAGAATGCCGATCGTTCCGTAATCATCGGAGGAGAGAACTTCGATGTCATCGCTGCTGATGTTGAATGAAGGAGCAACAAAGGCATATTTAACGCCGGGCAGCTTGTTGACAGCCTTGAGCTCGCCGTATTTCATCTGTGCGCCGAATCCGTTGAGAATGAGTGTGAAGTCATATTTCACCTTAAAGGATTTGCTGACACTGCCGATTTCGGATTCAAGCTTTGAATGCTGCAAATGAAGCTTTTCGGAAGCGTTCAGTGCGGCCTTTGTCAGCCCGCCGAGTTCCAGTCCGTAAAGCTCGTAAACGCTTTTTCCGTCAAGCACGACCATAACATCAACAAGTTCGTCATCGTCATACATTGCGGAGGGGCGTTTTACCTGCGCAGCTTCGGCAACATCTTCGTTGAATTCGGCAAATGCCGCCGTGATGCTGTTGACCGTATTCTGTGACGAATATGTGCGGACAGTATAGGAATTGCCGCTTTCATCGTAAACGGTTTCAACCTTATCCGGTTCAAAATTCATCAGATCGGCAAAATTTACCTGTTCGCTTTGAGCACCGGTTTCCGCATTGATCCAAACGTCGGAATCTGCGGTAAAGGTAAACCCGTCGTCAAAGCTTGACTCGAAGGTTTCGCCCTTTTTAAGGTAGATCCATTGTTCATCATCAGAACTGTTTACAACAGTTCCGCCGGATTGTTCAGCAGCAAATGGTTTGCCGTTGGTTCGTGACGTTCCGGCAAGCGAAATCGCCGTCGGCACGATCAGCGTGAAAAGCATCATCGCGGCAATAAAGGCCGAGAGGAGCTTCTTCCGAGAGTTCAAAAGCATGTTCAATATGCCTCCTTAAAATGATGGTGACTATATTATACCAAGCATACACATGACTGTCAATACATCCATAAAAAGAAGAATCAATACAAGCGTATGGCAAAAATCGGGATAAATGGCTTCGGCGATATTGACAAAGGTCGGGAAAGGGTGGTAAACTAACTTGAACGGTGCTGCAAAAACAGGCAGCATTACTGTAGAAAAGGATAATAATATGCTCATTAACAGAAAAATCAATCCCCTGCTGGAAGCCTTGCAGTATTACAATCGAAGAGTGAACGGAACCTCGGTATCAGACACAATGATTAGGTTGGAAAATGCATATCCGGAGCGTGTTCATGAAATTCATTCAACCGTTGCACCGATTCTTGAGCTTGACAATCTGCTGTCCGCCGAGCTTGTTCCGGATATGGACAGGCTGAACTTCTTTTTTAAGCAGTTCGAAGGGGTGAACGGCGCGGACAGCATAGGAACGTCTGCCGCATCCATAATCTTTTTTGAAGAAGCTTATAAGAATTTTGATGCTGCCGATGAGCTGTTTGAACATATGAGCAAATTTTCCCGTGCGGAGATACGCTCAAAACTCCGCACTGCATTCGGCAACTACACAACCATACAGCCCAAAGCGGAGCTTTCGTTGGAGGAATTTTGGGATTTTACCGAGTCCTGCCCTTTCCCCGATGAAACGAAGTGGAGAATACTTGACACATACCGGCATTATTATGAATATGTGTCGGAACTTTCGCATATCCTCGGTCCCGCAATGGACATTATAATCAGCCATTCGGAAAGGTTCGGCGATGCGCTTGAAAACTTTGCGGAACCGAATGACGAAGGACTTGACATTTATGACTATGTGCGTTCAATAATCAGCGTTGATATAACAGCATATCAAAATGTGCTTGTGTATCCGACCGTGATGGGGTTCAATTCCATGCTGCTGCTGTTCCCCGATTATGATGACGGCTCGGAGCCGCTTATAATTTACCTTGGAATACTGATGAAGAACCTGCGGCAGGAGAGCGTATCGATAGATATGGGCAGCCTCATTCGTCAGATAAAGTCCCTCGGGGATCAATCACGGCTTGAGATGCTTTGCAGCATAAAGGATAAACCTACATACGGGCAGGAACTTTCAAACAAATTTTCCGTATCGTCGACGACTGTGTATCATCATATGAATAAGCTCATTGTTGCGGGCCTTGTGGACAGCACCCTTGACGGCAACAAGGTCTATTTCACAATGAACAGAGCCAATGTGATTACATTCATAAGCCGACTGTGTACCCTGCTTCTCGATTGCGATATAAAAGATGTTTGGATGAATCTTTGACGGGTATAGTTTGCGATGCCGCCGAAAATGACGAATCGCGTCATCGAACACCGACTGAAGCGGCAAGCGAAATTGCAAGTGAACAGTGACTGAATCAAAACAAAAGAACTCCGAACGCGCAAGGCCGAAAACATGCATCGGCAAACGCATTCGGAGTTTTTTGAATATTACGTTTAACTATTCTTTAGCCGGAGTTTGTTCAATCAAAACTGCCCGAAAACATTTTTTTCGCTGCGCCCGGTGTATTTCCGCCGCAGCCTGCCGAATCCCGCAGCAAGCGGGGGGCGTTGCTCAATCGGGAATCAGCAGTGCCGTTCAATCCTGCATTTTGGGAACAACTATCGTGCCGTCGGCAAGCATGTATATAACCTTCGCAAGGTCGCCGCTTTCTGTATGATTTCGGCCACGCTGCCCTGAAGAGTGACTTTATAGGCCTGCCTGTCGGACAGCAGTGCATGGGTCACGGACTGAATCGTATAACCGGGATATTCTTTTTCGACTGCGGAACGAATTTCCGGAACGTCCTCGGGTTTGACAACTTTGCCTTCCCGAAAATCGGCAATCTGCCCGCTGCCGTCCTCGGTGGGCTTTTCACTGTCGGGTGCATCGGTTCCGGCGGGTGAATCGGTGCCGGGTTCGGCTGTGTTCATGCCGTCGGTCGTGCGGGCATCCGTTGCGGCGGGAGTTGTGTTCAGCTCCGTCGTGCCGGGCGCGGTTGCGGTGTTCTGCGGACGCGGCGTGGGCTTATCGCTGTTGCCGCCGCATGCGGTGCAGCAGAGAACTATGCAAAGCACTGAAAGGACTGCTGCAATAAGCTTTCGAAATTTTCGTGAATGATTCATTCTTTCCTCCGAAAATGCCGTTTTACGGCAAGATGAGCGGGCAGCAATTCGCTGCCTGCCGAATCATATTCTTGCCGAAAATGCGGAGCATTATTCCAAGCGGAAAGAAAATGCGAAAACGCATTGCGAAATATCCGATTCCGAATTTTAAAATACAAATTCAATTTTTGAATCGGAACGGCGAAAAATTTGCTTTTGCGGTCAAAAGTTCGGGCAGGTTCCTGCCCTTCGCAAAAACAAACGGAGCTGTCCGACGCTGCCCGTCAGTTTTTGCCGCCGGAAGGAATATACGGCGCAATGGAGCCCGCAACGGCATTAATGGGCATGGTTTGAAGCAGAACCTTGCCCGGTCCCGTCACAACGGTGTTGAAAAAGCCTTCTCCGCCGAAGAGCACATTTTTGACTCCGCGGACGGTTTGAATCCATTGTGCAGCTCGCACTCATTGCGGCAAGATAGCCGGTGTCTACAACGATGGACTGCCCGGGGCGGAGGTCGTATTCAACCGCATGGCCGTCAATTTCTATGAAAGCTTTGCCGAAACCGCTGAGTTTCTGCATTATGAAGCCCTCACCGCCGAACAGCCCTGCGCCGAAACGCTTTTGAAAATGGACGGAGAGCTCAACCGTGCTTTCGCTTGCAAGGAAGCCGCTCTTTTGAACGATGAGCGGGTTGTTGGGTGTGATGTCAAAGCAACGCACCGAGCCGGGGAAGCTTGACGCGAATGCGATGGTGCCCGTGCCGCCGACGGCCGTGTAGCGATTTTGGAACATAGACTCGCCGGAAAACATCCTGCCGAAAACTTTGCCGATGCCCCCGTTGGAAGTGGTTTCCATTTTCATATTCGGGCTCATCCAGCACATGCTGCCGCGTTCGGTTATCATGCTTTCATCTGCGTTGAGCGTGCAGACAACTGCAGGGAAGGGTTCGCCGATAATGTTATAATTCATGGTAAAAGACCTTTCTGTTTAATTTATTAATTTAACGCTTTTATTTCCGGTGCTTCCGGCAGCATACCGCAAAAAGCTGAATCTGCTGTGATAAAAGCATAACATATATTCGAAAAGCTTGCAAGTATCTTTTCGGGGATGTATAATATTATTTGAGAAAATAAGGAAGAATCACCCGTGCGGCTCTGCTTTTCGGAATCTGCAACCCTTGCGGGAAATGAAACACGGTGCCCAGTGCGGCGGCACGGCCGAAAACGACGGTGAGCTTCCTGCTGAAAAGGAGAAAATAAATGAGCAATACAAAGGTTCGTTACCCCGCGGTGGAGCAGTTTATCGATAACAATAAGGATGCGCTTGTTCGCTCCGTTCAGGAAATCGTCCGTTTTCCGAGTGTTGAAGCCCCTGCGGCAGGCCCCGGAGCACCCTTCGGAGAGGCAGTTCGCGGCGCGCTTGAAAATGCATTGAATCTCGGCAAATCATTCGGCTTTGAAACCACGAATCTTGACGGTTACGCGGGCTGCATAGACTACGGCTGCGGAGAAGAGATGCTCGGCGTTGTTGCGCATGTTGACGTTGTTCCCGAGGGCGAAGGCTGGATTCATCCGCCTTATGCTGCGGAAATTGCGGACGGCAGGATTTACGGCCGAGGCACAATGGACGACAAAGGTCCCGCCGTGTGTGCGATTTATGCACTTGCCGCAATCAAGGCAGCCGGCATTCCCATGCGCCGCCGTGTCCGAATCATTCTCGGCACGAATGAAGAAACGGGCTGGGGCTGCATGGATCACTATCGCAAGGTTGCGGAGATTCCGACGCTGACTTTCTCACCCGATGCGGATTATCCCGTTGTTAATTCCGAAAAAGGCATTTATCATGCCACGATGCGCTGCAATGCAAAAACAAATATCCGCATTAACGGCGGCACGCGCGCAAACGTTGTCTGCGGCAAGGTGAAGGCGTTCGTTCCGGTTGAAATTACGGAGGTTGAAAAGCACGTCAGCGGCATTCTTGCAAAGGGCTTCGGCGTTGAGCTTGAAGCACTTGCAAACGGCACGGAAATCACCGTTATCGGCCTTGATGCACACGGTTCAATGCCCGAACTCGGCAAAAATGCAATGCAGGCAGCTTTTGCAATGCTTGCGGAACTCCCGCTCACGGGCGAGGACAAACGCGTTATCGACATTCTTCACAACAGGTTCGGATTTGACATGCACGGCGAAAGCATCGGTCTGGATGTTTCCGACGCAAGCGGCAGGCTGAGCATGAATCCGGGCGTTATCGCTTGGGACGATGACGGATTCGAAATTTCAATCGATTTCCGTTACCCCATCTCCCTTGACGTGAACGAAGTCCGTTCAAAACTCAAGGCGGCACTTGCGGAGTTCAACCCCGTCTGCACGCATGAAAAGCAGCAGGACGGCCATTATATCCCTGCCGACAGCGAGCTTGTGAGCAAACTTTTGAAGGTTTATGCCGACAGGACGGGCGAATATAAGGAACCCCTTGCAATCGGCGGCGGAACTTATGCGCGCGCATTCCCCAATGCGGTTGCGTTCGGCAGCGAACAGCCCGGAATTTCGGGCCCCGTGCATATGCCCAATGAGTTCATCGGCATTGACGAGCTGATGTTCAACGCTCATATGATAGCGGATGCAATAATCGCGCTTGCCTGCGAGGAATAAAACAGTCGGTGCTTTCGGAGTTGTCGGAATAAATCGTAAACAAACCCGCAAATTCAAACAGCACACGCGGTGTTCGATATAAATGCGGACACCGCGCCCCATTAAAAAACAGAAGAAAACAAGGAGAAAAAAATGAATTCAGAATGGTCATTGGATGAACTCTATAAAGGCTTTGACGACCCGAAGTTCGCTGCGGATCTTGCAAAATACGACGAAATGATTGCAAAAACAAACGAGTTTGCAGCCAAGATTTCCGACATGCAGCCGCTCGACGCCCTGAAGACCTATATTGCCGGCAGCGAAAGCTCAATGCAGCTTTTAACGGACATGTATTCATATGCCATGCTGCGTTCCTCCGTGAACACAAAGGACACCGAGGCGGCAAGCATCAGCGGCAGACTCATGGCAAAGATGAGTGCAACAACAAAGGCGGAAACGATAATCAAAAAGTTCATTTCCGAAATTCCGAACCTTGATGAGCTTATCGAGTCCGATCCCGTGCTGAAGGAATACGAATTCCTGCTTAAAAACATCCGTGCGGATCAAAAACATACCATGAGCGATGAATGCGAAGAAGTCGCCGCACTTTACAATATCAGCGGGGCAAGCGCATGGAGCGATCTGCACAGCTACCTGACATCATCCGTGACTGCGGATTTCCGCGGCGAAAAACTTACCCTTTCTTCCGTGCGCAACCTTGCGTATTCCGCTGACCCGGCGGTTCGAAAGGAAGCATACGAGGCGGAACTTGCCTGCTATGAGAAAATTCGGGATTCTGTTGCATTTTCGCTCAACAGCATCAAACTTGAAGTTATCAACAACGCACGTCTGCGCGGGTTTGAGTCGCCTTTGGCACAAACTCTGTATAATTCCCGCATGACGCGCAAAACCCTTGATGCGCTCATGGCGGCAATGGACGAACATTTGGATATTTTCCGCCGCTACCTGAGGCTCAAGGGCGAAGTCCTGGGTCATAAAAACGGGATTCCGTGGTACGATATGTTTGCGCCCATGGGCACAAACACCAAAAAATATACCGTTGAGGAGGCAAAGGCATATCTGCTGAAAATCTTCCGCAGCTTTGATAATGACCTTGCAAATATGGTTGAGCGTGCGTTTGATGAGGCATGGATCGATTTCTATCCCCGCGAGGGAAAGGTCGGCGGTGCATTCTGCGCAAATCTGGACGGACACAACCAGAGCCGTGTGCTGACGAATTTTGACGGCTCGTTCTCCGACATCGTAACGCTGGCACATGAACTCGGTCATGCGTTCCATAATCTCAACATCGCCGGGCACCGTCCGCTGAACAACGATTATTCAATGCCCGTCGCGGAAACGGCATCCACGTTCAACGAGAACGTTATCATGAACGCCGCCATTGAAGCAGCGGAAACCGATGAGGAGAAACTCTTCCTTATCGAAAGCCAGCTTCAGGACGCCGCTCAGATAATGTGCGATATTTACTCACGCTATCTGTTCGAAACTTCCGTTTTCGAAAACCGTGAAAATGATTTCATGCCCGCGGACAGGCTTTGCGAACTGATGCTTGATGCCCAGCGCAGGGCATACGGCAACGGACTTGACCCCGAAACGCTGCATCCGTACATGTGGCTCTGCAAAGGGCATTATTACAGTACCCTCTCGTTCTATAATTTCCCGTACGCTTTCGGCGGACTGTTTGCAAGGGGACTTTATGAAAAGTACATGCAGGAGGGCGCGGCATTTGTTCCCGTTTACCGCAAGCTGCTCTATGCAACCCCGGTATGCACCGTTGAGGATACCGCAAAAGTTGCCGGAATTGACCTTACGGATAAGAAATTCTGGGAAAACAGCATGCTTTCCTACAGGCACAATGTTGACGAATTCGAACGGCTTTCCAAAAAACTGAATAAATAAGCACGGATCATCTATCGGCTTACAGGCTTATTGACGAACGGCAGGATGAATCGCATGATTGCGGAACGTCCTGCCGGTTTTTGTTTTCTGCACGGACAGAATGAATATATTGTGCTGTCGGGACCGCTTCTAAACGAACAGAAGCAGTTTGTCGCCGTCCTTAAAAGGTTCTGCGGAGTCCGGATTCAGTTCGCGTACACGCTGCGACGGAACACCGAAACGTTTTCCGATGTCAAAAGCATCCTCACCCGCACATGCATTGCAAAGAATAATGCCCGTGCTTTTTCCGTCGGCGTCGTTGAAATTATCGGTTTCCGCAACGCCTGCAACGGCTGAAACGGCGGATTCGCTGAAATATTCTGCCGAAACATCGAGATTGTAGGAAACCTGTGCCGTGCGCCCGCTGCCGCCGGATATGCTTGCCGAGGCGTTCAGTCGAAGCTGAGCAAAGTTTGCTTCCGAAGGTGCGGCCATGCGAAGCACGAAGGGAACATCATCGCTGAAACTGTAGATCCTGTTGCTGCTGCTGCGATATATGATACGCGTGAACAGCAGTCCCTCAACGGTCATGGTTGAATCTTCAATTGAAACATTTGTTGCGATCGGGCGCGCCGCCGCGTTCAATGCGGCAAAAATATCGGCCATTCCGTCCGGAACGGACAGATTTTCGCGCAGCGAATGCTGCGCAAACGAGCCGCCGCAGGCGTTTGCAACGGTCATTTTTTCGTACATGCAGCTGAAATTCAGTGACGGCGAATAAGCGTCCGTCGGAATGTCAATAACGGAGCGGCGAATGCCGAAAATGCGGAAGTCAATATCCGCATCGAATGCCAGAAGGGAAAACTCCGTGCCGAGTGCGCGCAGGCTGACGTTTTTAAGCTCCGCAACGGTATAAATCTCATCCGCACCGACTGCGGCCGAAAGGCTTTCGCGGAACGGAACGCCGCGAGTCAGCTGCATCAATTCTCCGTCGGAAGTTTTCAGCAGCGCATTCAGTGTTATTATGCCGCTGAGGGATGTGCCGCCGTTTTCAATGGCCGTGTCCCGCACGGAGATTTGCGCCGAGAAGGAAAGCACGCTGTCCGCACCTTCGCTGCTCAACTCTTCCGAAAAACGTATTGTTTCGCTTCCGATTTCAACACGACGCGCTGTTCTGCACTGCATTGATTTGATTTCCATATCGGCCACTCCCGAAACTCCGGATAAAACGCGAACGGGTGCCGCCGATGTAACTATGAAGTCAATGTTCACATTTGCGCTGAAAGCTGCCGCACCGTCCGCTGCAAGCCGCATATCCAGCACAGCCACGGCGGGGAGTGCATTTGAAAGCATTCCGGCGGCAAAATCCGCATTCTCCGTGCAGTGGGAAAACGGTATTTCGCCGACAAAGGCAAATGTGTCGCCTGTTTCGTCCGCTGCGGCAATTGTGATGCAGAGCCGACCTTCAAAATTCAGCTTCCCGGTTTCCGTTTTGCAGTTTGAAATTTCAACTTCGGCGGAACAGTCAAGCAATTCCGCTGCGCGGCATCCGCCGGGCGGCGGGATGCTGCCGGCAACTTCAACCTGTTCCGTGCTCCTGTGAATCAGTCGGAGCACGCTGAGATCATTCCATAACAATTCCATGTCGTTCACCTTTCATGTGTTTTTTGCTGCTTTTATAAAAGAATACTCGCTGTTTTACGCAGATATGCCGTGATTGGGAAAGAAAGTCGAAACAAGAGTGCGGCTTGCTTTGCGAACGGGCGGTGGAAACACTCGTTCGACACATTGCTTATTTTTTATGAATTGGATGCAGCTGCGGAAAGAATTTACACATGCCTATATGAAATACTTGTAGGTTATCCATGCAAAAAAACGGGAAGTTATCCACATTATCCACAAGGTTATCCGCTTTTGGGGCTGAACAGGCGGTTTTTTATGTTGATAACAGGTGTGACTCAATTTGAAATATGAACAAATTATATTGTGAAACGCACTTGACATTTGTCAAGAGGCGCATATGCTGTAAATTAATTTCAACATATATAAACACGAATAGAACATATATCAAACGGCAGACAAACCGGAGCAGCAAAAATGCGGCGAACCGCGGTCGGAGGTTAACGCGGTCGCCGCAAGGAGTGGGGGGAACAGGTTAATAAACATCGGAAAAGTCTGCCCTGTCGGGCGCGATGCCCTGCGCCGCTGCTTCAGCGGACTTTGGTTATTTTTGCAGCGGGAGTCATTCGGCGGCAGCGTGGGCAAGCACCGTGTCGCGTCCGTCCTCAATTATCAGCTTGTCCGCAACAAGTGCAACAAATTCTCCGTTGGTGGGCTTATCGTTTTTTCCGTATACGTTAAATCCGAAGAGTTTGTTGATGTTTTCGATTTTGCCGCGTGTCCAGCTTACCTCAATTGCGTGACGAATTGCGCGTTCGACTTTGCTCGGGGTCGTGTTGAACCGCTTTGCAATGCCGGGGTAAAGCTCCTTTGTGATTTTGCTGATAAGCTCGGGTTTATAATAGACCATGCGAATAGCTTCGCGGAGAAAATGGTATCCCTTAATATGAGCGGGAATGCCGACGGAGAGGAAAACGGAGGTGATTTTTTCATCAAGGCTTTTGACTGCGGAAGGCGGTGCAAAACCGATGTCGCGCTCGTTGACACAGGTTTCAAGCAAATCGCGCATCCTGCGATACAGGAATTCAGGTTCCACCGGCTTAAGCATGACATAGCCGGCACCTTTGGCGAATGAACGCTGAAGCAGGTTGTCATTCCGCATGTACGAAACAACGATGATTACCGATGGTCGGTGCGCCGACTCAATACGAAGCTGATCCAAAAGATCCAGCCCGTCCAGTTTCGGCATTACCAATTCCGTGATAAGAACGTCAAAATGTTCTTCACGCATCTTTTCAAGAGCGGCCTGCCCGTCCGTCGCTTCTTCAACGCGGATAATTTCTTTGTCCGTTCGGAAGAATTCTGCGGTTGTGTGACGGAACTGAGCGTTCCCGTCCGCGATGATAACCCTGTATTCTGACATTGTCATGTCCTCCTCGGTGTTTTTTGTTATGGTTGAATTATACCGCAGAAAAACGCACATTTCCACCAAAAAGTTTGTATTCTTTTGCGTTAAAAAAGAATATGACTTGTGCAATTTTGTATCCGTTCTGCAAAAGAAATTGAAATTGCGCACTTTTTTTAATTGTTTCAACCGTTTTGAAATCCAAAATGTATAAAAAAACGACTCTGCGCTGCAAAAAAAGCCGAGTATATATGGGGTTTTTGTGTCGATTCAATAAAAAGCAATGCGAAATCAAAAAGGAAGAACGAAGCGGGAAGGTCGGGACAGTCGAAAAAGCGGATTTGAAATTAATATAAAAATCGTTCGCATTGTTCCAAACGGTGCGGTAAATGAGTTGTGTCGGATTTGGTCAAACAAAAAATTCACAGACTTTGAAATGCTTATGCCTGAAGTGCAGCAAAAATAAACATTCAAACAGCAAAAGTATTAAACAATATCAAAATAATTTTACAAATTCTTTACATTTACCCCGTTGACTCGGCGCAAATGCGGTTGTAACATGTTATTTGTCCCATTTTGCGCAAAAGCGCGGGGCAGGATATAACGACGCAAATATTGCCGCCGATGCCGCGGGGAAACGGCACGGCGTGCTGATTCGGAGGAATGTATGACATTTTTTGACGTGCTGTCTTTGGTTGGCGGCATTGCTCTGTTCCTTTACGGAATGGATGTTTTGGGCAAATCCCTTGAAAAAGCAGCGGGAAGCCAGCTCAAAAGCATACTGTCGAAGCTTACCAACAGCACAATAAAGGGACTGCTGCTCGGCGTTGCCGTCACGGCAGTCATCCAATCATCTGCGGCAACAACGGTAATGGTTGTCGGCTTTGTAAACTCGGGACTTATGCAGCTGAGGCAGGCTGTCGGCGTTATTATGGGTGCAAACATCGGAACGACCGTCACGGCATGGATTCTCAGCCTTAACGGCATAAGCGGCAGCAGCTTTTTTGTTCAGCTTCTGAATCCGATGAGCTTCACACCGATTCTTGCCATCATAGGCGTTGCACTTCAAATGTTTTCAAAGCGCGAACGCAGACGCAACATCGGTTCGGTCATGATCGGCTTTGCCGTGCTGATGTTCGGCATGAATATAATGAGCGAAAGCGTTGAACCGCTCAAAAATGTGCCCGAATTCACAAACCTATTCGTAATTTTCGGAAAAAATCCGATTCTTTCGATAATTGTCGGCTGCATTTTGACGGCAATAATTCAAAGCTCTTCCGCCTCGGTAGGCATTTTGCAGGCTCTTTCCGCAACCGGTGCGGTCACATTCGGCAGTGCGATACCGATAATCATGGGTCAGCATATCGGCACATGCATAACCGCAATGATTGCCGCGATCGGAACAACCAAAAACGCAAGAAGAGCATCGTTTATTCATCTGTACTTTAATGTAATCGGAACAATTATCTGCACGATTGTTTTCTACACGCTGAACGCATTCATGAAGTTCGATTTTATGGATAAAACAATCGACACGTTTCAGATTGCGATTGTGCACACGCTGTTCAGCGTGATTTACACGCTGATGCTGCTGCCGTTCGGAAAACAGCTTGAAAGGCTTGCGGTGCTGTCCATTCCCGATTCAAAGGATGATCCGCAGCCGGTCATGCTTGACGAAAGGCTGCTTGCAACACCCGCAATTGCGGTTGAACAAACGCGTGTACTTGCGGCGGATATGGCGAAGCTTGTGCGGAAAAGCGTTCAGGCTGCAATTGCGCTGCTCGGGAACTACAGCGAAAAAGGCTATAATGAGGTTGCAAAGCTTGAAAAAGAGGCCGATAATTACGAAGATGAAATCGGCACATACCTCGTAAAAGTTTCTATGCAGGAGCTTTCGGATGCGGACAGCCGCGATGTTACAAAAATTCTGCATTCAATAACGGATTTTGAACGCATAAGCGACCATGCGCTGAACATTGCTCAGAGTGCACGCGAAATGGCGGAAAAGAAATTGAATTTTTCGCCCGCAGCGCAGGCGGAGCTTAAGGTTATGACGGGCGCGATCGATGAGATCGTCGGCATAGCAATCGGGGGGTTCGTTTCCGATTCCGTGGATGCCGCAAGGCATGTTGAACCGCTTGAAGAGGTTGTTGACGAGCTTAACACAAACATTCGCGCCGCGCATATCAAGCGGCTTAAGGACGGCGAATGCACCATTGAGCTGGGATTTGTTTTGAATGATATTCTTGCAAATTTCGAGCGAATAAGCGATCACTGTTCGAATATTGCTGTTTGCAAACTGGAGCTTGTTGAGGGCATGATGGATGCACATGCGTATCTGCATAATCTCAAAAACACAAACAATGAAGAGTTTGTGAAAAGCTATAACGAATACAGAGAAAAGTATGCTTTGAAAAATACGCCTTGAAGGAAACGGGAAACGGATTTCAAGGATTGGCATTTGACAACACCGCCCGCAGCGAAAACTCTGCGGGCGTGTTTGTGTTTAAGGGGAATCTTGCTTCGGACGCCTTGCAAAAATGTTGGTAAAAGGCTATAATTTAACGCGAAACAGTGTTTCCGCAAAGTCGGACGGAAAGAGGAACGGATGATATATATCGTTGAAGATGATGAGAATATAGGGCAAATGGAATGCTATGCCTTGAAAAACAGCGGTTTCGGTACGGAGCTTTTTGAAGATTCCGAAAGCTTTTTTTCGGCTGTTGCAAGGCGTCTTCCCACGCTTGTGATATTGGATCTCATGCTGCCGGGCGAGGACGGATTGACAATTTTGCGCCGACTGAGGGATTCCGCCGAAACAAGAAAGATTCCGATAATAATTGTGAGTGCAAAGTCAGGCGAAGCAGATGCGGTACGCGGGCTGGACAGCGGAGCCGATGATTACATCACAAAACCTTTCGGGGTTTCGGAATTGATTTCAAGGGTCAAAGCCGTTTTACGCAGAACAGACGGAGCGGCTCCGAATAATTACAGTGTCGGCGGCATTTCGCTGGATGACGGGCGAAGGCTTGTGTGCGCTGAAGGACGGCAATGCGCATTGACCTATACCGAATATGAGCTGCTTAAAGCTCTGGTTTCCAACTGCGGAATGGTACTGAGCCGCGAAAAGCTGATGGTTCTTGTTTGGGGAACCGATTTTGCGGGTGAAAGCCGAACAGTGGACGTTCACGTCAAAACACTTCGGCAAAAGCTCGGTTCATGCGGAGATCTGATAAAAACTGTTCGAAATGTCGGATACAAAATAGAAATGCAATGACAAAGAAAATCTACAATCAATGTATACCGTTTATTCTTATCGTGCTTTTGTCGGCGTTTGCGGTAGGAAGCATTTTCGGTGCTGCATCCGCATTATCGGAGCGGGAAGCAGGCGCGGAAACGCTTGCATGTTCCGCAAAGGAAATCTATGATTCAACCGGAGAAATTCATCGGTTAAGGGCATTTGCTCAAAAGGGCTGCATTGCGCTTGTTTCGGAAGATATGCAGCGGGTTAAAGCGGTGAATGCGGCGGGAAATGCGGAGAGCGTTTCGATTGACGATTTAAAAAGCGGCAGCAATTCTGCGCTTTGCTGTTTCGCCGGCAAAACCATCGAACGTTTGCGAATGAAGCTTGATGAGAAAAAGGGTCAGACAGCAACCCTGCTTTGCAAACGGAACGGCTCTTTTTTTAATTTGAATTCCTGCACGATAACAAGACTTAACAACGGGGAGTATTTGCTTTTGTCCGTACACGGCGGCGATTCCGCAGCAAAACACTTCCTTTGCGCAGGTGCTTCGCTGCTTGCGCTCGCCGTATGCGCAGCGTTGTTTGCAATAAATCTTTCAAAACGCATTACAAAAACGCTTATCACTCCGCTTCAGGGCATTGCGGAACATGCGGACGGCAGCGAGTTTGCGGTTCCGTTTGACGAGCTGAAGCCCTTTGTTGAAACCCTGAAGCAGCGTCAGGCAGCAAAAAACAATATGGAACAGATGCGGCAGGAATTCACGGCAAATGTTTCGCATGAGCTGAAAACCCCGCTGACAAGCATTTCCGGCTATGCCGAAATGATTGCCACCGGCATTGCAAAGGAAGAGGATGTTCAAAACTTTGCGCGGCGTATTCATTCGGAATCCTCCCGTCTGCTGTCGTTGATTGCGGACATAATTCAGCTCAGCGAACTGGATTACATTGAGGGACGTGATGATTTTGAAAACGTTGACTTGCTTGACTTGGCACATGCGACCGAAAACAGCCTTGCTCCCGGAGCGGAAAAATACGGAATTGTGATTTCTGTTGAGGGTGAGCATTTTCAAACGTTCGGATGCCGCAGCCAGCTTGAGGAATTAATTTATAACTTGTGCGATAATGCAATTCGGTACAATAAACGGAACGGAAAGGTTTCGGTAACTGTTTTCGGCAGCGAGGGACGGCCCGCAATTTCCGTTGAGGACACGGGCATAGGCATACCGGAGGATAAGCTTGACCGCGTTTTTGAACGCTTTTTCCGCGTTGATAAGGGGCGCAGCAAGCGCACGGGCGGAACGGGACTCGGTCTTGCGATCGTCAAACATATTGCACTGCGTCACGGAGCTCAAATCTCAATTTCGAGTGAATTGGGAAAGGGAACAAAGATTACCGTTGTTTTTGAGGAGAACAAAGGCGAAAATTCCGATTAAGACATAAATAATTTTAACAAAAAACAGGGCTTTGCCGTTTCATTCGCAGCTAAGCCCTGTTTTTGTTCGCTATAAAGATTTATTCTTTCAGAAAAAATCGATTTGTTCTTTTAGAAAAACCGCTTTATTCTTTCAGCATAAAGATTTATCTCTTCGTGATAAATCCACTTTATGCCTTCAGCATAAAGGCATGGTAAGCCTTAACTGCTTCGTACAGGTCGGCCTTGGAGATGATTTCCCACGGAGCATGCATGGACAGCACTGCAACGCCGCTGTCGATGACTTCCATGCCGTAATTGGCGCAGATGTAAGCGATGGTGCCGCCGCCGCCCTGATCGACTTTGCCGAGTTCGGCAGTCTGGAAGTTGACGTTTGCGTCATCCATCAGCCTGCGGAGCTTGCCCATGTATTCGGCGTTGGCGTCGTTGGAACCGCCCTTGCCGCCGGAACCGGTGTACTTATTGAAGCAAACGCCCCTGCCGAGGTATGCCGCATTCTTGCGTTCAAATACGCCTGCAAAATTGGGGTCATAGCCCGCGCTGACATCGCAGCTGAGCAT
>OGQJ01001111.1_pt1 | contig 25746 bp, 27 predicted proteins | sample 1553161 | NCBI WGS metagenome assembly OGQJ01 (sample SAMEA2579923, study PRJEB22360) | human gut metagenome | biome: human gut; feature: human-associated habitat; material: faeces | place: Denmark | collected 2008/2010 | reverse complement strand
CAAAGGTATAACACACTAGACTTTGCAAGCAAAATCGTGTGCCAACAGGGATGCTCGCGCCCCTATTGGAAACCCTGCGTCAAAGGGGATTCCCCCCCTCTGAACACCCCATATTTTCTTCGCTGCGAGTACCCAAGCTGTAAAAATACAGTTTGGAACACCTGCTCAGAAAATGCAAAAGAAGCAGTTCTATCACACAATACGTGCGTGGTAGAACTGCTTTCTTTTATTGAATTGCAGCATCAGACAGGCTCTGCAAAACCTGTCCAATATCTGCATTCATGCAGATTGATCGTTGCTCAATTTCTTGAGGGCAAACTGCCTGACCTTGGTTGATGCAGGCGTAGGTAGCTTCTGGATTCTTGGCTGTCATCTGCCAGAAAGGGTACTTAATGATGACTGGGGTATTGTAGCCTACGCCTAATTCAAGGAAGAGAATTTTGCCACCCGTACGGGTACGGAGAAAATCCTCATACCGTTCTGCTGCTCTGTGCCAGCCCTCGTCCTCCACAAAGGTATCATCGCTGCGGAGGTTCATGGTCATGGGTTTCCCACAGTGGGGGCAGACCGGGAGCAGCTCTGACGGGATTTTCATGTCCTCCTGCCGTTTGACCATTTCGAGGATCACGGCTTCGTTATCAAAGGTTTCCTGACAGCACGGCTCACTGCACTGGAATAGGCCATAATCGCCCTGCGTGTAGAACAGCCGCTTCTTGTCAAAGCCAGCCTTCTGAAAGCAGTGATCAACGTTCGTGGTGATGACAAAATAATCCTTGTCCTGTACCAGCTTTAAGATGGCATCATAGACCGGTTTGGGGGCATCCATATAGCGGTTGATGTAGATGTATCGGCTCCAATACGCCCAATGCTCCTCCGGCGTGGCAAACGGGAAAAAGCCGCCGGAATACATATCTTGGATACCGTACTTTGCCGCAAAGTCGGAAAAGTATTTTTCAAACCGTTCGCCGGTGTAGGTGAAGCCCGCCGCCGTGGACAGTCCGGCTCCGGCTCCGATCACCACGGCATCACAGTCCTGTAATGCTGCTTTCAGCCGTTCCATCGGCTCAGAGCAGCTTTTCGTAGATGGCTTTGTCCAAATCCTTGAAAACATTGAAGATCACCTTCTTGACGCTGGTTTGCTTTTTGAGATATTCTTTGACCGTCCGAACCGCGATTTCTGCCGCCAGATCGTTTGGAAAATGAAACTCCCCTGTGGAAATACAGCAGAACGCCACGCTTTCCAGATCGTTTTCTGCCGCCAGCTCCAAGCACGAGCGATAGCAGGAGGCAAGCAGTTCTTTGTCCTCTTTGGTTACTCGACCGCTGATGATCGGACCGACCGTATGCAGCACATAGCGGCAGGGCAGATTAAACGCCGGGGTGATTTTCGCCTGTCCGGTGGGTTCGGGATAGCCCTGCTGTTCCATCAGTTGCTCACAGGTAAGGCGCAGTTCTACACCCGCAAAGGTGTGAATGGCGTTGTCAATGCAGCGATGGTTGGGAATATAGCAGCCGGTCATGCCGGAGTTTGCCGCGTTGACGATGGCATCGCACTTGAGCGTCGTAATATCGCCCTGCCAGAGATACAGCCCCGGCTGAATGGGTGTCAGGTCGGCAATATCCGTGATACCCTTTGCGGCGGTTTCGTCTTGCAGATAGGCGTCCTGCACTTGCAGAAAATCCGCACCAATGCGCACCGGTCTACGGACATTCATCAGCCCGCGCAGTAAAATATTCTGCCGCTCGGAATCCGCCGGGATGATCTGCTTCTGACAGGAGGGACGTTCGTTCAGCAGAGATTGTATGAGAAACAGTCTTTTTTCGCTCTGGTTCATAGTCAAACCCTCTTTTCGATAACCTGTTTAGGGCAGGTTTCCGCACACCGCCCGCAGTGCAGGCAGCGGTGCTGGTCGATGACCACCGGCTTCTTGGTAATGTCGATGCACTTCTGCGGGCAGACGGAGTAGCACAGCTTGCAGCCGATGCAGCCTTCGCCCACATAGTAACCCGGTGCTTCCTGTGCCGCTTTGCCGATGGTGAAGCTGTCCCGGACGATGTGTGCCGGGTCGCTGATGTCAAAATACTCCCCGTCCGCTTCGTACAAGCAGAACACCTCTAACGCACTGCGGGTATCGCCGGGATAGATGGACTGCATATAAGTGTTTTTCTCGAAAATCTCATCCAGCTTCTCGCTGCCGATATTCCTGATCTTGCCCCGCAGGGAGATCGAGATTTTGTCCTTTGTGGCGGACAGGGCGATGAAGCCTTGCTCCATGAGTTGGGCGTAGAACGCCTTGCCCTTGGCGGTGAGAAAATACACACCCTGTTCATCCCACAGCATCATGTCGATCACGCGGGTCTGGGGGTGGCTGTCTGCACCGATGGTGGCAATGGTGGTGGAGTGGATGCTCTCCACCAGCAGTTTCAGATAATCTTGTTTCGTCATACCGTCAACGTCCTTTCAGGATCGGCGTGAGCCGTTTATAGATCAGCATCGTCACGCCGCCGATGACGAGCCCTTTCAGCAGATTAAAGGGGAACGCATTGAACAGTACCACATCCAGCTTGGTATGGATAAAAGGCAGGAACTCGGCAAAGGAGGCAATGAGCTGATCCAGTGGCATAAAGTTCTCAAACAGCGGCAGCAGGATGAAGTAATTTGCCAGTGCTGCGGCGATACCCATAACGACGCTTGCAAGGACGCAGGCGGCCAGCGCAGTTTTCTTCGTTTTATGGCGTTTATAGATGAAACCCGCAGTGACCACATAGGCTGCGCCCATCAGGAAGTTGGCGATCTCGCCAATGCCTCCGGTGGAGGTGGTCAGAAGCTGCAAGGCGTTTTTGACAAGTTCAATCAGCAGACCGGAGAGCGGTCCAAAGGCAAATGCGCCGATGAGTGCAGGAAGGTCAGATAAGTCCATTCTCGCAAAGGACGGCGAGAGAGGAACGGGAAACTCCACAAAGGCCAGCAGATAAGCGACTGCGGACAGCATGGCGGTCATGGAGATGGTACGGACGGAAAGAACAGCGGTCTTTCTGCTTTTTTCGATGGAAACGGTATTCATGATTGCTCCTTGGAAAAGATATGCTGGGATTTGAAACAGCCCCACAGGACGGGTTTTCCTGCGGGGCTGCTTCCTCATATCTTCTTTCATCCGGACTATACCGTCGGTTACGGAATCTCACCGTATCGGGCGCTTTTGCGCTTCGCAGACTTTACTGCCGGTCAGGGATTTCACCTTGCCCCGAAGATGTTGAATTGAGAGAGTTTCTTAGAACTCGTAGGGAGGGTTGCCGGAGAAGTCAGCGATAACGCCGTGGGCATTATCCAGATAGAACACCTCAAAGATGGGGTTGGTGGACTCGCCGTACTGGCCCTTCACGATGGGGTTCTGGATGCACATTTCCTTGGCGGCCATGTTATTCTCGAACACAGCCTTGCCGTGCAGACGAATCCACGCATACTCCGGGCTGGAAACCGAAATTTCGATCTCCGGATTTTCCCGCATATCCTTGTAGACGTCCTTGGTGTTGTTGGTGCAGAACCACAGCTTGCCGTCCAGCTCGCCCGCGAACATGAAGGGACGGCACTTTGCCTTGCCGTCACGACCGACGGTAGCAAGATACTGCACAGGGTTGGCATTCAGAAATTCTACGACTTTATTCATGATAAGTACCTCCGTAATTTGTTTTTTCTCTTGATGCTTTGATTGTAATGCGATTTGTACGACTTGTGAAGCACGCACAATATTGTGGTATGGTTACCTCCGGGTAACAATTAGAACTTGCCGTTCTGATTCTGCCAGGTGGACTGGTCTGCGATGGTCTCCATCACATCCCAATGCTCGGCGATCTTGCCATTCTCCACGCGCCACAGGTCATAGTAGCTGGTGGGTGTACCGCCGAAGGTACCCTCGCTGACGGCAAGGACGAAGTTACCCTCCGCCAGAACCATGTGGACTTCATCGTACACCATGGAAATGCCCTGCTCCGCCAGAGCGCCCAGTGCGGCATTCAGACCGGACACACCATCGGCAATGCCGCTGTTGTGCTGGATGTAGGCATCACCATCAAAGTAATCCGGGGTCTTATCGAGGTTGTTGCCCTGCATGACATCGTAGAGGAAATTCTTGACCAGCTCCCGGTTTTCCTCGGTCTTATCCAGATCCGTGACCTCCATCGTGCCGTCCATCTGGGTGTGACCGGAGGGATTCGGCTCGGCCAGCGCCGCCAGATTGTCCCAATGCTCGGCAATCTTGCCGTCTCCGTCAAAGCGGAAGATGTCAAAGGCGACCTGCTCACCGGCACCGGCAAAATTGTAAATCGTCTGCAAGAACACCTTGTCGCCGTCCTCAAAAGCACGGATGTTGTTCACAGTGGTTTTCACATCGGCGGATGCGAGATATTCCACGGAACCGATAAAGGCATCCGCACCGGTGCCGTATGCCAGATTGTGCTGGATGTAGCCATCCGCCAACAGGCTGCGGGCGGTGTCCGTATCGCCGGTGGCAAAGGTGTTGATGAGCGCCAGCGCCTTTTCGGTCTGGCTCTGCTCCTGCTGGACAGGTGCAGTCTGCTGGGTGTTTTCAGCGGGTGTTTTGGTAGCAGCGTCCTTGGAGCCGCAGCCGGTGAGAGCTGTGCCGATCATGGCAAGAGCCAGCGCGAGGGAAAGAATTTTTTTCATTTTGAGTAACCTCCTTGGTAATTGGGCTTGCTTTCGTTTGCCTCTGGCATTATAATAATGCCGTAGCCCCAATTCGTAAAGTAAGCACAATATTGTGCCGTAGTTACCAAATAGAAACTAATGGGTAGTTACCAGAAAGAAACGATTGCGCCGTTCCTGGGTTTTCCGGCAATTTGGCGCTTGAAAAAATTTTTATGGGAGGGATTCAAATATGAGCGAAATGACCGCAAAAGCCACTCTTCCTGCCTGTCCTGTGGAGACCACGCTGACCCTCATCGGGGATAAGTGGAAGGTGCTGATTCTGCGTGACCTGATGCCGGGAACGAAGCGGTTCGGGGAACTGAAAAAGTCCGTAGGCAATGTGTCTCAGAAGGTCTTGACCGCCCAACTCCGGGCGATGGAGGAAAACGGGCTTGTCCACCGTGAGGTCTACGCCGAAGTACCGCCGAGAGTGGAGTATTCGCTGACGGAACTCGGTAAAAGCCTGAAGCCCATTCTGGATTCCATGCAGGCTTGGGGCGAAGCATATAAGGCCAAACAGTAAAAAACCCGAAGCAGTACCTTTACCGTGCTGCTTCGGGTTTTCCTTATGTTGAAGTCAAATCATTCCAAAATGTTTCAACGCCTCCGTAATTGCCTTTTCCTTCTCTGGCGGGCACTGGGGCTGCTTGACGTTTTCAGACTTTGTCTTGTTGTAATTCTCACGCTCGATGATGCCGTACTTCTGCTTCACCTGTGCGATATACAGACTGCTGACCTTCAAGCCACTATGTTCAAGAACGTAATCCTTGATCTGACCATAGGTTGCCGTCCCTCTTTTATCCTGCACCAGTTCCTCAACATCCACATCAATGTTGATATGTACTGCCGGTTTTCTCAGAACTAACTGACATACCGTCTCAACGGTAGTACCGTTTTCCCACAAAAGTTTCCTTATCTCCCGTCCGTCACGATAAATCGGAAAATTAAACTCTATCGACTTTAAAATCCTGTCTGATGTGCCGTTAGGGTATATCTGGATTTCTTTAATCAGATAGGAAACAAGGCTTTTCTTTTCCTCGTCACTTATTATAGCATAAAGTTTGCTGAAGTTCTCCATAATTCTGTAAACATTCTCAAGCGTGATTGCTTCCATCTCAATAGAGCTTCTTCGCAATTTTGCATCTTCAATTCGTTCTTCCAACTCCACTATTGTGTCATACAGTCCATCAAGTCTTATTGTCATATCGTGGATTTTTCGTTCCCGATATTTTGCATCAGCAGGAAGATTGTCAATTTCCCGTTCCAAACGGGCTTTGTTCAAATCAACCTCTTTCAACTTACTTTCATAATTTGCAAGCTCCTTATCTATTTTGCTCGTATCGGTCTGGACACCAAATCGTTTTTTAATTTCCTTTGCAAAGCTCTTATCACTTACTAACTCTCTAATTGCTTCGATAACAAGCGGCTCTATATCTGTTTTTCTTAACGATGCTTTGTACTCACAATAATGACCACGCTCCTGCTTATTTCTGCCACAAATATAATAGTACACTTCTTTATATGTGCCGTCCTTATTTGTCCAAGCGTGCTTATTGGTATACATCGGGCTTCCACAAAGAGGGCATTTCAACACACCAGTTAAGAGGTGCGACCTATCCTTACCTGTTTTGGACGGTTGCTTTATTCCCGTAGCTACACGCTTAGCGTGAACTTTTTGCCATAATTCCTCGCTGACAATACCTTCGTGCTGCCCGTCCTCTAATATATACTCTTCGGCGTGTACCTGCTTATATTCATTTTTCGTGCCTTTAACTTTTTCCCTTGTTCTTCTACCATAAGCAATTTTGCCACAATAAACAGGATTGTCTAATATCTGCCTCACCAGATGACCACTCCAATTTTCCAAAGTACCATTCTGTCGGGGTATTTTCTTTATTCCTTGCAAATTAAGATATTTAGCGATACCGCCGTACCCTATATCCGAGCCTGCAAATTTCTCAAATATAATGCGGATAGCCGCCGCTTCACTTTCTTCTATTAAAAGCTGATTGTCTTTCAAATAATATCCATACGGAGCAAATCCTCCATTCCAACCGCCTTGTCTTGCTTTTTCTCTGCGACCATTCATCGTCTGCTCGATAATATTCTCTCTTTCAATTTCAGCAACAGCAGAAAGGACAGATATTAACAGTTTGCCGCTTGTCTGTGATGAGTCAATCCCTTCTTCAATGCAAATCAGATTTACGCCGTAGGATTGCACATACTCTAATGAATTTAATATGTCTGCTGCATTTCTGCCAAATCTGGAAAGTTTATATACCAGAATATAATCTATTTCCAATCCATTCCCAATATCAGAAAGCATTTTCTTAAACGCAGGGCGACCCTCAATAGATTTCCCCGACTTTCCTGCATCCTCATAAATGCCGACAATCTCCATTTCTTCTCGGTCTGCAAATCGTTTTAATCCGTTTTTCTGACCCTCAAGGCTATATCCATCAACCTGCATTTCTGTACTAACTCTTGGATACAGAACGCACTTTTTTCCTTCTCTGTTCATATTGCACCTCCATAATAAATATAGGAAAATGTTTCTATGTAAGGTTGCGTATTTCTACGCAACACAATCTAAATCCTGCAAAACTGACTGCCCGTACTTTTCTACGATTTGCACCATCACATTCATAAATTTGTCAAATCGTTCTTTCTCGTCACATTTTTGTTCAAGTTGGCAATCTGCACCATTAGATACTTTTACATCTTCCATCTGTCTACCTCCGCTAAATTAAAACGGCTGTACCTCAATTATAGAAGTACAGCCATCAAATGACCAATGTGCGAATTTCTATGAAACCATCAATTTGCACCTTTTAGTATGTTCAGCGAAACACTAATGGCAAGAGCCTTATCAACTCTTGCCATCTCATTTGCAGAAAGCATACCGATATATTCCTGTAAACGCTTCTTATCAATGGTGCGTATCTGTTCAAGCAAAATAATAGAGTCCTTGTTAAGACCCTCAAAATCTCTGATAGCAGTATGGGTGGGCAGCTTTGCCTTTGTGTGTACTCGGCTTGTGATAGCGGCAACAATGACCGTAGGGCTGTGCCTGTTTCCTATATCATTAGAAATGATAAGTACAGGGCGTGTACCTCCTTGCTCCGAGCCGATAACGGGATTAAGTTCTGCGTAGTAAATATCCCCACGCTTAATAATTCTCTCCATTTATTTGACCTCCTATCTGAATTTAGGCAGGAGATTTCTGCCTATGTAGGCAGCCAAACACAAGGAAGTATTTAAGGTCGGGAGAGCATAAAACAAAGCCCTGTTTCCATAGACCGCCTTGCGTTCGGCTTTATGATAGGAGCATTTCAATTTGTCCTCGACACCCCGAAATGCAATGCGTTATAACACGCAGGGAAATCGCCAAACGGTCAGCAGCGAACTGACGCCACGGGAGTTCCACCCCAACTGTCGTTCCGACAGAGCCGCCCTCATTGCCTGCGACGGTTTAATCACGCTCGGACTATGACTGGACGGGAGTACCATTATGCTCTTTGTGGGTTATGGCGAAATCGGGAGCCGCCCGATATTTTGAGTCGATAGTTACTCGCTCACCACCTTTCAACGCTTTCTGCTAATCGGCAGGTCTTGGCGTATCGCTGCACACGCTTATGCTCATCACAATCACAAAGAGGAAGTATTTGGCGAATGATTATTCGGTTGTCAAGGAACAATCCTGTTTTCGCCACACAAAGGAAAACAGGGTAAGAGGTTTTGCCCTCTCACCCTGTAGCCCGTGGGAAACAATGATTTTCCCCTCTACTCAAAAAACTTTTTTAATTTTTCTTTGAGCCTGTCCATTCGTCTGTAGATGGCTTTTTCAGTAATACCGAGATAGTGAGCTGTTTCACTGGTAGAATAGCCTTGTATCTTCATTACGGCGATTTGTAATGTGAGCTTGTCCACCGTAATCAACACCTGATAGAGTTTCTGATTTTCGATGCTGTCCAGAAAATCATCAACCGTCTTTACTTCGGGTTGTGTTGTATCCTCAGCAACTTCCTCCAGATATGTACCTGTTTCCTGCATACGCTGATAGTACCGCCTGTCAGAATTGAAAATTGCCCAATCATGTGTGCGGAGCGTTTCAATGGTGCTTTCATCAACACCGAGTTTCCGCATTTGCTTTTCTTCAGCTTCTTTCCAGAGCCGCCATTTCTTTTCTTCTTTGGCTTTGTTGTAAGCCATACTGTTTTACCTCCAATCTGAATTTTTTGAAAAATCCAGATTGGCAGGCGGAGAACGGCAGCCTACGCCTGAAAAGTGCTTATCGCAGTTTTCTTCAAAAATCGACAAAAGAAAAACCGCAAAGGCTGTCAAACCAATGCGGCTATAAGAATATTCATCACTATTATGTAGAAATTTAGCTTCTACTTTTGGGGTATAAGAGTACCACGCACAAGCAAAGATTTTTTTAACAGGTTATCCTCGCTTATTCGTGATATTATGTAAATAACCGCTGCTTCTGATAAGCAGCGGCGTGTCGGACTTAGACCAACACATAAAAATCCCTCCAAACCTGAAGCGGGTTTAGAGGGGTAAACTTTTAACTGATCATAACGAAACAGCCCACCTAAGGGAGAGGCTACATAAGGAAGTAGCTTCTCCCTTTGGCTTTGTAGTCAGCCAGATTGATTGGATTGTAGGAAAATCAATACATTTGGAGGATTACATAATGGGAAAGTATATTTACGATGAAAAGAACGGTCTTTGGTACGAAAAGCAGGGCGATTATTATCTTCCTTGCTTATCACTCTCCGAAGAAGAACAAAAACCAATCGGTATTTGGGGACAACGACATTTGCGATACATTAAAGAGCATAAGCGTGTTTTTTATACCAATCTACTAACATCTTGTAAGCTGAACAGCTATCTTGCCGATATTGACGAACAAGCAGAAAATATGTTTTCTCGGCTGGTAAAAGAAATGGCGAAAATTCAGGGTGTAACTGAGCAATTAAAGGCAAATAACCAAATGGTGTGGGTGGGTAAAATGAACGCAATCCGCAACGCTGCTATCGAAGTGGTAAACAAGGAAATTATATTTGCATAAAACTAATAGCCTCAGACCGTTTTGGTCTGAGGCTATTTCCCTAAAATCAATAAATAATATTTCCTTCTTCATCAAGTTTATATGTATAAATAAAACCACTTATAAACTCGGACGGACCTTCCGCTCCACAATAAGGACATATAGCAGTTTCTTTGTCTTTGCCTCCTGGATAAGGATTGCCCGTGCTTTGGTAGGCATATTTTTTTAAACATTTATCACATTGTACTATAGATGTTCCTTTCATTACTTTGCCTCCTTTTTAATAGCGTAATTTAAGATATTTTTAATCCTTCTTCAAAAGAAGTTTTGAATTTTAGTAGGCTCTTTCGTGCAATTTTCATAGCTTCGACAGACTCTTCTGTCTTTTTTATTTTGTCCTTTAATTCCTTTTTTTCTTTCCCGTTTGCCACATCTGCCTTTAGCTTTAACTCAACCAAGCCTTTTTCAATGTCTGTGATATTCTGGACATATTTTTCGTAAATACTGTTAGAATATTCCACATCGTGCTCATCATTAAGGAATATTTCTCTAATTGATACGAGCAACTTCGCAGACTGCATAATAGTGTTTTTCTTACCTATTAAACCTGCTGCACCAACAGCACCACCTACACCTGCACCGACACCAAGTCCAAGAATAGCACCGCCGCCTACAATAGCTGCTGTACCTCCTGCCATTCCTAAACCGCCTATTGCAATCGCTCCACCGCCAAGATAAGCTAAACAAGCACTGGTTAGAGCTGCACCGCTAAGCCCAGCAAAATTTGAGCCAACCAAAGCAACGGCGATTGCAGGTGCAAATGCTCCTGCTGTTGCAATAGCAACAATCGCAATGACTGCGGTAACAGTTACCGATGTCAACACAGTTTTTAGAACTTCATTTAACTCACGCAGCACTTTATCATAACATTTTCTAAGTCTGTTTATATAACCTTTTGTATAATAATCACCGCTGAAGATCGAATCGAGATAACTGTCGCCAACACCCTTTTTATACCCACTAATGATATTTTGAAGTTCCTTATACTTTCGGCTTGGTACATCATTACCTTTTTTATCTTTTTCAAGACTTAACGGATAGTATGGCTCAAAAAGCATAGCTTCAAGTAGCACTAAACGAAACCAAGTATTATTCGGCTCGTTTCCTTCCACTTTTTGTATTAGTTCTTTTTCATCGCTATACCAATGAAGTTCCACACCTTTAATTTGCAAAAAGCTCGAAAATCCGTTTGACATATACTTTTTCCACTCATCAAGCCATTCTTGCTTTAATTGTTTTACACCATCGTTGCTAATTGGTAATTTTGTGTTTTTTATATCGTTCAGCGTTTTATAATATTCGAGATTATATAAAATCTCTGTTTGCTCAACTGTTAAGCCAAGTTTATCTATATCCATATCGTTGCCTATTCTTTCGTAAATTTTTTCGTCTGCTTGTGAAAATGAAAACCGTTTTATATCTTCATACATTTGCTTGACTTTTTTGACTTTTCTCGCTTTTAAGCACCAATTCACATCTTCGCCTATGGCAATAGCAAACCGTCCAACACCTATATAGTTAACAGAAACCCAATATTTTTGAGAGATGACAGCTTCACCTATATCGAGAGTGGTAAAAACTCCAGTTGAAATTACAAGCATTCGCGCAATCGTTGGATTATTCGCTGGCTTTACTTTTGCCCAGTCAATATTCTTCATATCAGAAATTGAATGAACATTATTTGTGCGCATTTCTATTGCAAAACGGCGAAGAAAATAAAAAGTCCTTACGATACATTCATTTGCAATAACAGGAATAGCTTGCCGTCCAAGTTCAATTCCAACACCAAGTTCTCCACGTAAATCAAACTTTAATACAGTATCTTTGATAATGGCTCCAGATTCATCGTGCTTTGCAAGTAAAGTTCCGTTGAAGAGTTTTGACAAAAACACAGACAGAGAATTATCATCAACCTTTAGATTTTTAAAAACGGGAAGTACCGATAATTCTTTTGCTAAAGCAAGTATCGGACCGGGTATTCCCGTACCGCCGCTTTTTCCAACAGAACTACTTGATCCAGCCACATCACTAACAAGATGGAAAAACCAAACCAGAGTGCCGAACAATATTTTTGTAGGAACATCTTTACCTATAAAAATCTTGCTTTTTTCAGGAACATCCACGACCATAAAACAACCGTTTACATTTGTGCCATATGATTTTAAAGTAAATTGAGTAAGTAGTGAAAACATCAACCCTACTATCGTTGGATGATGAGCAAAATCCCGCAGGTGATGTTGCAATCCACCACCAAAATCAGGCGTATTGCCATCACTTGGGATAGGAAATTTCTTTTCAAGGAATTTAACCGACGATTGCAAATCATTATCTTTGCAGCCAAGCATTTTAGCGGTCTTTTTGACAAATTCATCAATCTTATCGCTTGCGATATTTCGTCCACGCTCTAAGTTAAACTCGCCAACCCAGAAAATATCCAGCATACCGCAAAGTATTCCGCTGCCAACAGATACTAAATAATCGTATTTATCCGCTTGACTTGATAGCAAATCAACTTGACTATCCAAGTCAAAAATGATTTTGTCGAAATCGTATTCATTTGAAACAACCATTTCGTTATTTGGCACAAGTTCGATTTGAAGTTGTTTTTTGTCGTCCATAGTAATTATTACCTCGTGAATTTCAATGTCTATCGACATTTATATAGAAAATTATACCACACTCATTTGAATAAATCTACAGCAAATGGGCAAAATAATAGGTTTTGACCTTGACAAAAGATGCATTTTGCGGTAGACTTAAGTACTCTCTATGAGAGCAACAATTGAATAGAGAATGAAACTCCGATTAGAAGATAGCGGCAGTCGTACATTGCCGCACCAGCCGATACCGCATTGTCTGCCAGCGTGGTTGGTTAAGAGGCAGATACCACGGATTTGAATTTCAAAGCCGATACATAGTTTCATCATTTTGAAGCGAGAGCAATGCTCCCGCTGATTTTTGATGTTTCTGTGTATCGGCTTTTTGTTTTGCCGATTGAAAATTGAATGACCGGCTGAATGGGATACGATTTTGCGATGACTTCTTTTTCGGAGAGTGAGCGAGACAACGCCGTTGGAAAAGCAGGGGCAGGAACAACATTCAGGTGAAACGGCAAAGGGAAAACGGCTGTCCACAGTTATAGCGAGCATCGGATTGTGACCCCCACAATCCAAATCCACAGCCTAAAGGCGTGTGGACTAACTCAGGGGAACACCCCTGAATACCCCTATAAAAGATAAAACACAAGAACGGAGATGATAATTTTGAACAAAGAAAACAATCAAAAAGTGCGTATCAAAGTACGCCTAACCGAAGAAGAAAATGAAAAACTAAAACGCTGTGCAGAAGCCTGCGGACTGTCACAATCGGAGTTTATCCGCCAGCTTTGCATTGGAAAAGCACCGAAGCCGAAACCTACAAAAGAGTTTTGGGAATTGCTAAATACTCTCTATGATGCCCATAACGGTTTTAAGGAATGTGCCAAGTACGAGCCGTCTGCTTTGAAAATCTGTAAGGAAATTGAATGCCTGATCCTTGATTTGCAGGAGGCAGGATAATGGCAACAACAAGTCTATGGCATATCGAAGGCAGACTAAAAGACCTCATTGCCTATGTAGAAAATCCCGAAAAGACAAGAGCCGATACTCCGAACTTACAGCCGTTGTGGGATGTGTTTTCCTATGTCAGCCGCCCCAAAGCCACCGAGCAGGGTGAGTATGTTTCGGCTGTCAACTGTCTGAAAGAAATTGCATTACAACAGATGATTTTAACGAAAAAGCAGTACGGCAAGGAAAACGGATATATCGCTTGGCACGGTTATCAAAGTTTTAAACCCGGCGAAGTCACACCCGAACAGGCACATAAAATCGGTTTGCAGTTGGCAAAGGAAATGTGGGGAAAGCAGTATCAGATTATCGTTACCACCCATCTTGACAAAGATCATCTGCACAATCATTTTTGCTTCAATTCGGTTTCCTTTTTGGACGGCAGGAAATACAACTATTCCAAAACAGAGCAGAAAAAACTCCGTGAGTTATCCGACCGGATTTGCCGGGAGCACGGCTTATCGGTTATCGAAAATCCGCATAAAGCGCCGTCAAGGCAGGTATGGCTGGACGAGAAAAGCGGAAAACCCACAAGGTACAATGTCTACCGTGAAGATGTAAAAGAAGCAATCAATTTCAGCCGCCGCCCCTATTATATGGAGGAATATCTCAGGCGAAAAGGATATATTACCGACTTTACAGGCAGGCATTGGAAGATACGATTGCCGCAGTACGAGCATTTTACAAGGCTTGATACGCTGGATAAAAGATGGACTCCCGAAAATATTGAGAGAACAATGGGAGCATACGCTTCTTTTGGAAACCGCAGAGCGACAATTAACTATCCGCCCCAAATGCCGCAGGACTTAAAGAATTGGTTTCAACCTTTTCACAAGACAAGCCATATCTACAAACTGTATCTCCACTACTGCTATCTGTTAGGCGTTCTTCCAAAAAATACGGAATACAAACCGACAAGCCCATATCTCAAAGAAGATTTAAGAAAACTTGAGGTGTTTTCCGAACAGGTGCGATATATGAGCAAATACGGAATTGAAACCTTTGACGATTTATATGCGGACAGAGAGAAATTACAGGGTGGAATGGATAAGCTGATTGCCTACCGCACCAAGCTGCAAAACAAAATCCGCAGAGCCTCACCAGCCGAAAAAGAAACGCTTAGAGAAGAAAAGTCTAAGGTTACAGAACAGATTACTGCCCTACGAAAACAATTAAAACTCAATAAAGGAATTGAAGAACGGTCAGCTAAAATCCAAGAGAAAACAGATATGCTCTATGCCAATGAGTACAGAGCAAAAGAGGAAGAACAACACAGAAAATCACAGAGAAGGGAGAGAAACGTGAGATGACAGACAATATTCTTTACCTTGATGAACAGGGCTACCCTTGCGATGATTACAGAGATATTCACGAAGCGATTGAAGAAACTACGAAAATGCTTCTGTCAATGACAAAAGCAGAACGCATTGAGTGGTTTCGTAAAAGCAGGTATCCCTATCCCATCAACTTTGATATGGAAATCGGAGGTACAGTTTATTCCGTATCCAGTCATTTTAACAGAACTGCAAACGAAAGCTTGCAGGAAAAGACACAGCGAATTATCCTGAACAAACTGTAAAACTTTCGCTGTATCACATTAAAGCGTTGAATTTCAGCGGCGGATATGGTATGATGGGTTCACCTACAAATCAAATCATATCTGGCTGCGGAAAGGAGAACTATGAACACAAAACAGTCAGATAAACGAATTACCGCTCTGTACGCAAGGCTTTCCCGTGATGACGAGAAAGACGGCATATCAGGCAGTATTCAAAATCAAAAAGTCATTCTTGAAAAGTACGCAAAGGATAATCATCTGCCGAATCCCCGTTTTTTCTATGACGATGGATTTTCAGGGGTAACCTTTACAAGACCTGCATTTATGGAAATTATGGAACTTGCCGAACAGGGTATGGTAGGGACTATCGTAGTCAAAGATCATTCCCGGCTTGGCAGAAACCGTCTTGTTGTCGGTCAGCTTTTGGAAGAAGATTTTGTCCGTTTGGATATTCGATATATCGCTATTATGGACAACATTGACACCGAAAAAGGTATCAGCGATATTGTTCCGATGCAGGACTTATTCAACGAATGGCACGCAAAAAATACCAGCGATAAGGTACGCAGGGTAATGCAAAGCAAGGGGATGTCAGGCAAACCGCTTACTACCAATCCGCCTTTCGGGTATATGAAAAATCCCGAAAACAAAGACGAATGGATTGTGGACGAGCCTGCCGCAAAGGTGGTAAAACAAATCTTTGAGATGTGTGTTTCAGGCTTAGGACCGACGCAGATAGCAAAACAGCTTCATTCTGAAAAAGTGCTTACGCCTACGGAATACTGGAACAGTATCGGCAGAAAATGCAGTAAACCGCCCGCCGTTCCATATAATTGGTGTGCGGCAACAGTTGCAGATATTCTTGATAAACAAGAGTATTGCGGTGATACTGTCAACTTCCGTACCACAAGCAAATCCTTCAAGCTGAAAAAGCGTTTGGAAAGACCGCAGGAGGACTGGCAGATATTTGAGAACACGCACCCTGCAATCATTGACCGGGAAACCTTTGAGTTGGTACAGGAGTTGCGAAAGCACCGTCGCAGACCGAATCGCACAGGCGAGATCAGTATGTTTTCAGGACTGCTCTACTGTGCGGATTGCGGTGAAAAACTGTATTACAGCGTAACGAACAACTACAAACGGGAACAGGCATATTTCTTTTGTTCCGCTTACCGCAAAAACTCTAATGTGTGCTCTGCCCACTATATTCGGGAAAAGATTGTGGAGCAACTCGTTCTTGAGAGTATGCAGAGGGTATTATGGTATGTGCAGAGTTACGAAAAGTTATTCGCACAAAGGCAGTTGGCGGAGTTTGGCGAGAAGCAAAAGAAAGAGCTTACTGAAAAGCGCAGGGAGCTTGATAAGGCGAAACTGCGTGTCCGTGAGATTGACGGAATTATCCAAAAACTTTATGAGGACAACGCAGCGGGTAAAATCAGCGACGGGCGTTTTGCCACAATGTCGATGTCACTGGAAAACGAGCAGAGCGAGTTAAAAGACCGTATTCCCTCTTTGGAGGATGAGCTTGAGAACGCAAAAATCAAAACCGAAGGCTTACAGCAATTTATTGACAAAGCGAAGCAGGTTACCCGCCTCGAAGCTCTCACGCCCGAGTTGGTACACGAATTTATTGAGAAAATCGTAGTATCTGCACCTAAATACAAGGACGGAAAGCGATACCAAAGCGTAGAAATTTACTACAACGGCGTTGGAATCATCCGTGAACCCACTTCCGAAGAAATGGAAGAATACTTTGAGGAGCATATCAAGAACAAGCCTTCCTTGAAGGCAAAAACGGCATAGCCATTGGCTACACCGATTTAACACAACTATTATTAAACTTAAAACACAAAAGCCTTGGGGCACCTTCCTTACGGAGGGTGCCCCAAACACCGTTTTTTTTATTCGGTGGGCTTGTCCGACCTGTTAAATAAAAAGATAGAGCCGATGATCTGTGAGTTTTCTCACAAGTTCATCGGCTCTGCGTCTATGCGTCTGGCTCTTTGATGACTGATACTTGTAAATTCTTGGCTTTAATAAGTGTTTCCCGTTTACATTTCGGACAATAGAGGGGATAGTTTTTCAAAACGGTATCCTCTCTGATTCTATCACGAGTTTTACTGCTGCAAACAGGGCAATGTATCCATTTACTTTCTTTCATAATCTTTCCTCTTTCCTATTGCATAAAGCTAACCTTTCTTGTTTTTTGATACAAAGCATAAGAAAAGTATCAGGATGAATGAAACAAATAAACTGCTTAAAATATATTTCCACCCCATAAAAGAGAGTTCAAAGATATGTCTTGCCGAGGGTTGAGGGAAAAGGTTTACATATGGCTTTTGGCTTGAAATAACTTCAAAAACACTATTAAAATTCAAGGGACTAATATTATAAAGGAAGGCTCCTAAAAAGTATAAAACTGCCTTTTCAACAACTGAGGGTATCAAAATAGCCAACAAGTAATATCCAATGCTATGAGCATAAGCCGCCGTTAAAAAATAAACTGTTACAAGCAAATAGGGAACAACCGCCAATGCTACGCCTAACACAGACACGGATGCAAAACCGAAAACAACGAATATCGCCCGAATGAAAATGTAAGAAAGTAAAATTATTCCCCAACCAGTCAACAACTGGATTGCGTTTGCATTTTTTGTTTTTGTTCGCATATTAAAACCTCCTATTCAACTTTTGGAAACACTAAAGTAAAAGTTGTACCACAGCCTAATATCGATTCAACCTCTATATCAATAGCTAAATCACGAGTCATTTTCTTCGTTAAGTAAAGTCCCATGCCTGTGGAACGGCTCAAATAACTACCCTTATCGCCTGTAAATCCCTTATCAAAGACAAAAAGAATATCAGATTGTGAAATACCTACTCCATTATCACTAATTGTCAAAATAATTTTCTCTGTTGTTCTATCAAAATCAACAGCAAAAGTAATAACGGGTGTCTTGTCATGTGCCATATATTTAACGCTATTACATATAAGCTGCCCCAAAATAAACATAAGTCCTTTTTTGTCAGAGATAACTTCATACTCATTGCCAATGAACTCAATTAAAAAACCCGCTTCCTCCAACAATGATTTGTTATCTTCAACTATTTCCCTACATACTGACAAAACAGATAAAGGCTCAAAACGATAATCTTTATGTGTAGCACCTAATCGAGAAAAATAAATAACCTGCTCAACATCCTGCCGTGCTTGGTCACGAATATGCATCATTCTTGTGCGAACCAAATCAGACATTTCATTTCTTCGATTATCCAAAAGCAACGTCAATAAAGATAATGGTTTCTTAATTTCATGTGCCCAATTTTCAATATAACTTTCATAATCGCCAACCTGCAACATATAATTTTCCAAATTTGTCTGCTGCATCCGCAAATACTCTCCCAAATCATGGATGTAAGAATGAAGTGATTCAGGAGTAACTTCGCATAACAAAAATTCGTTTGTTTCATCTGGCTCATTCAAAAACCGATAAAATGCCGTTTCCTCTTTGCTACTTTTTATAATTAAAACGCCTGTTGGTATAGCAAAGGAAAGAAACGATACAAAAGTCATCAATCCTGCAAGACTAAAGAATAATTTTGGGTATGCCGTCCAAGCAAGAAATATAAAAAATATATTTAGAAGCAATATTGTGATAATCCAAATCCTATAAGATGCGATATATCTCATTATCAATTTAATTTTTTTCATAGTTCCGCCTGCTCTCTAAAACGATAACCTTTACCACGAATCGTTTCAATGCGATTATTAATTCCATATCCTGCAAGAGTTTTTCTAAGTCGGGTAAAATTGACTTGTAGTGCATTTTCGTCTACATATTCGTCCGTTCCCCATAATGCCTGACATAACTCCGCCCTTGAAACAATATTAGGGCTATTTCTTAATAATGTTACTAATATTTTGCCTTCATTTGGTGGTAATAAATATGAGTGATTTTCAACATAAAATGTAAATGTATGGGGGTCAAGAAAGAAACCATTTCCATTAAGCAACCCCCGTTGTTCCTGTTCTTCTGTTCTCCTTAACAAGTTCTTTATTCGAGCAAGCAGACGCTCCATATTACATGGCTTTGTTATATAGTCATCTGCTCCTAAACCTAAAGCGTGTAATTCATCCTGTAATTTATCCCTTGCTGTCAATACTAATACCGAACCGATACACTTCGATTTCAATGCTCTGCATATATCAAAACCCGATTGATAAGGCAGGTTGATGTCTAACAATATTAAATCGGGAGCTAGTGTCATAATCTGATTTAATGTGTTTTCAAAATCTACAATAGAAAAAACCTCATAGCCAGCTTTAGCCAATAAGTCAATCAATTCCTCACGCATATACATATCATCTTCAACAACTATAATCCGAGCCATATGACCGCCTCCTTTCGAGTTTATAATTCAAATACCATTAAACATTAGGCTTCCAATTCAATTTTGTAATTTCACGGTCTGCCGTTCTTGCAACAGCAATTGCGTAAACAGACAAAACCAATATAACGACACCTGCCATAGCAAACAACAATGGATATACGTTTATCTTATCAGTCGCATTCGAGTGAAAATTTGTCTGCATCACATATAATCCAACCGTACCATTCACACAGGCTAATAGGATAGGGAGCAGGAAAAACCATAATACTTGTTTATGCATTGATTTTTTCATTTGCTTTCGTTTTGCCCCCAACATTGACAAAGTTAAATATCTATTTTTCGTTGCCTGCATTTGGGTTAGAAATTGTAGTGCAAGTAACGCACAGGCAATAACCAAAAACATAAATCCCATATAGAGCGTTGTATAGCTTCCCGAAATGACATAAAACAACTGACGTCCAAAATTATTCAAGTAACTTTCATAAAAAAGTCCTGACGGTCTAAGGATTTCATTCACATCCATAATGGAACGCATTAGCCCATTCGCTTCTATAAGTTTACTTGGCAAACAAAAATTCCAATATGTGACAACCGAGTCCATATTCACATACTTTTCAAATACTGCATCTGAAACAACCAATGCTGTATAAATACGGATATTCTCATCAGCAGTAATCCCCTTTGCTGGCACATTGGGTATCAAATAAAGAGGAACTTTATCAAGGTAAATAAGGGCATTTCCATCTGTCTGATAAGTTTTTATCATATAATCAAGCATTTTTGCGGTCTGCTTGTCGTCTAAAAAATCGGGATTTAGATAAAATACAGCCTCATTATCCGACAATTCCAAAGTATCCTCATCTGATGCGGTTAATAGACGATTGTATGACGATACAGGAATAAGGGCAGGTGACGGATTAGTCATAATTGCTCCATATAGGTTAAATGCCGATGAATTATCAGAGCTAATCTCATAGTACAATGCATCACTTATCTGTAATTGTTCCTTCGCTGTTAGTTGAGTTTCAAGTTTTTCTATAAATTTTGTCCAATCAACAAAAGAGGATGTTCCATCCTCAGATGGTCGTTTTATATTTCCAACTTCCATCTGATTTAAGTGTTCTACATACGGTTTCATGGTATCAGAAGTTAAAAATTTTTCAGCCATCGAATTTTCGCCTGTTATAGTAAAGTCATACACAGCCGCTTCTCGTGTAAGCTTGCTCCCGTTTGATATAATATTGGCTGACCCATCTGCAACAAGCATTATAGTAAGCATTATCAAAATTGACGCAACACTCACAGAGATATATTTATTTGCTATGTTCTCCTGAAATTGCCGCAGAGTAAATATATATAACCCATTTGTCCATTTCTTTTTTTTCAAGCCTGCAAATATACTGATGAGCCTTGCCATTCCTCGAATGAAAAATATCGTTCCTGCAATGCCAATCAGTACAGCAACAAAAAGCATTGCTCCCCGTAACTTCATAAGCCAATTTATAGCAATCCAATAAGCAGCTAATAATGCAACGATACCCAAAATCAGCGAAATAAATCCGCCTTTCATATTTCCGACATTCTGCTTTCTTTCTATCTCATCGTAAAGAAGATGATAAATCTCTTTCTTAAATAACTTTGCACTTATAATAATAAACGCAACAGTTTGAATTGACAGAAATCCAATGATAGTCCAGAGAATGCCCCAAAAGGATATACTTGATTGATGTGTAATAACACCGTGACCAACCAAACGTGCCATGGTAAGACTGATGATTTCAGATAAAAAGCCACCGATTACAATTCCTCCACAAAGAGCTATCAATGATGAGATAATGCTTTCTGCCATAATCTGGTAAAACAGGCGTTTTTTCTTCATACCTAAGAGCAGATATAAGCCCAACTCTCGGCTGCGGCATTCCATTTGATATTTATTAGCAAATACCACAAGGAAAAATAGCAGAAGTAATGCACAAAAATATACCGTTGGCATAAATGCTGTCAGTAAACGATTTACAGCATCACTCTCAATTTCTCCCAAAAAACGAATAACGTCTTGCTGTCCTAACGACAAAACGATATAGAAAGATGCAACTGCTGTTACTAATGTAAGAAAATAAATAAGATTTTCATTTCGACTTCTTTTAGCATTTCTCCAAACCAAGTTAAAGAACATTTGCACTTCCTCCCCCCATTTGAGCCATCACTTTCAAAATCCGTTCATAAAAAACGTCTTGCGATTCAGACGGAAACTGTCGGCGTAATTCATGGAAAACAACGCCGTCCTGAATAAATAATATTCTTGAACAGAAACTCGCAGCATTAGGGTCATGTGTAACCATTAAAATTGTGCGTTGTTGATTATGATTAATTTCCCGCATTTTTTCCATAAGAAGTCGAGCTGACTTTGTATCTAACGCACCTGTTGGCTCGTCAGCCAAAACAATAACAGGGTCAGATATTAAACAACGAGCTGCTGCAACCCTCTGTTTTTGCCCTCCTGACATTTGAGAAGGAAATTTTGGTAAAACATCTTTTATATCAAGAGTTTGTGCAAGCTCATTCATTTTTGCTTCAGCCGCAGAAACATCTACGCCGTGAATGGATAAAGGTAAAAGGATATTCTCTTTTCCTGTCAGATTATCAAGTAACGCAAAATCTTGAAATAAATAACCGATTTTACTTCCACGGTAATCCGCCAATTCATCCCCACCAAAGGAACTTATGTTAGCACCAGATAATAAAATCTGACCTGAAGTAGGTTTGATAATTGTTGCAATACAATTCAAAAGCGTAGTTTTTCCAGAGCCACTTGCACCCATAATTCCTAAATATTCTCCCGAAAACACATCGAAAGATATACCGTTTAACGCCTTTGTCTGCATATCTTTCTTTCCGTAAGATTTATGCAAACTCCGCACTTCTAATATTTTTTCACCGTAACTCATAATGTACCTCACAATCTACCATAGTTATTTTTCATTATTTATTTTACTGGAAAAGCAGGCTATATACCACTTACAGTTGATGTAAGGTTTCTTAATAGTTATCCTTCGTTTTTGCAACGGGCATCAGCAGGTTTAACAGCAGTTTGTGGAATGAGCCACACACGGTTAATATTAATAACACCTTCTATACGGTTTTCCTTGCAAAGTCGCTGTACCCAACGGAGAGTTGCATTCCATTTTTCGGCGGCTTCTTGTGCGGTCATATATTCAAACATTTTACTTCCTCCCAATGCGTATTGAGTATATTATAGCCGCTTGAACGAACTGTATCAAGTGTACGAATATGCACTTTCATCTCTGTAAAATATAAATGACGGGTAAGGATTTATCCCTACCCATCACGATTTCACGGCTATATGCGTTACATTGCTTTAAGCATAAATGATTTCCTCATTCACAATCTCCCTCGCACACGACTGTATGTTATTTATTCGTCCAACCCATTCTAAGGCATTTTCCGCCTTTAACTGTTCCATTATGCCTTGTTTTTGTTTCTTGCGATTTGCAATATGAGTTTTTGCATCTCATATACAGATATTAAATCCCCTATTACAAGAGATTTCACATCGTTCCTCCAGAAACCACATTTCTGTAAAATATAAGAGTACGATTTTCAGAAGATAGGTGGTGAGCTTATGGACGCAAGGAACAATGACTTTGACTTCGATTTCAAACCGATAGGACGGGCAATCAAAAAAGCCAGAACAGCTCAGGGTATGACAAGAGATACTCTTTCCCGTATCGTGGATTACGACCCAAGACATCTGCAAGCAATCGAAAACGAGGGTCAAAAACCAAGTCTGGAACTGTTCATTCAACTTGTTACTCTGTTTGACATTTCAGTCGATGAGTACATATTCCCAAACAAAGAAGTCGAAAAGAGTTCTGTCCGCAGACGCTTAGACGCACAGCTCAACAGATTAGACGATAAAGAGCTTTCCGTCATAGAAGCAACTGTAAACGGACTATGTAAGGCAAAAGAGCAGCCAGAGGATTAAACCTCTGGTTTTTCTTTTACCCCTTTTCTTAATAGGCAGGGATGCCGTACCCATAAATTGAGCTGCTTCCAACGCCGTATTGATTCTGTCTGCAAGCATCGCCTGAGTTGCCCTCCACGGTATAAACAATGCCGTTTTCGCATCTCTTCACAATGCCCACATGGTCGATTATCCCGTCACTATCCCAATCAAAGAAAATGATATTACCTGCTGTCGGCTCATAGTTTCGGTCTTGCCATTGCCCATTGCCTTTAAACCAATTTGCCCCATCTACGCAGCCTGCAAATTTCGGCACAATGCCGCATTCCAAATAACCGCACTGGTCGGCACACCAACTGACGAAGCAGGCACACCATTCCACACGCCCGTCAAAGCCGTACCACGACCAATAGGGCTGACCGCCCTCATTGCCGAGCTGCGTCAAGGCAACCTCTACGATGGCTTGGTTACCGCCGCTTGTGAACGCCCGTCCGTATGGGTAATAGCGTAGTACATGGGCGGGATACTGTGTGTCGCCGTACTTTTCCCACCCTAACCGCTGTGCCTGCATTGTGGAAAATTCTACCGCATTAGCGTAAGAATAGCCACCGTAGTTGGTTTTCGCCCACGAGATATAGCCATTCCCGAAGTTGTAGCCCTGTAAAGCAAGTTTGATACGCTCCATATCTATCGGGTTTTCCACCTCTGCTGAGATAAGGGCAGCTTTTAATTCCTGCACACCGCATTGGATTGAATATTCAGGGTCTTGGATACCATTCGGCTCGTGGGGATAACGGGTATTAAAGCTGCCTTCCGCCGCCTGCATCGGGTCAAGCCCACGCCCACCGCTTTCCTGCATCATCACGGCTTTGATAAGCTCCACATATTCAGGTATACCGTATTGCTTGGCATATTTTTGTATCAATGGCTCATAGGCTTCAACCTCCGCACTGACAGGCGTATAAGCATTGCTGCCGCCACCGCCGCCGAACAAGGAAACCGCACAACCTAACAGGACAACAATCAGGATTATCACAACAGAAACCCAACCGCCTGCTATCAAAGCAGAGATAAGAGCCTTTGTTCCTGCGATAATCGCCTTGACTGCTGCAATCGTGGCTCTGACTGCTGTTTTGGTTGCTTCCGCAGTCGCCTTTGCGGTAACTTTCGCTGCCTGTGCCGCTTTCTGGGCGGCTTTCGCAGAAACCTTTGCCGCTTCTTTCGTTGCCTTTGCCGTCTGCTCGGCAGTTTTGATTGTTGCCTTAGAGGTAGCCTGTGCAGTTTTTACACCTCTTTCGGCTGTTTTGACCGAGCCTTTCGCAGTAGACTTTACCGCCTTTTCTGTATTTCGGGCGGTGGTCTTAATGGTTTTCCTTCTTTGCTGACGGGTCTTTATGAGCTGACTTTTCCCACTCTGGGGTATATCGGGAGCAGCAGAACGGCTTGCAGTTCCGTGACGGATCTGCAAGCCGTGTTGTTCTGACATATTCCTTTCCATTCTCTGCTCGGCGGCTTTAGCAGCCCGCTTTTGCTTGAAATCGGCAATCTTGTCTTTTGCCTTTCCGATATTCTCCTGAGTGGTCTGAACACTTTTCTGACCCTGCTTATTGAATTGGTGTACGCCTTCCTCGGTCACACGCTCGGAAACATAGGAAACTCTGTCGGCGGCATATTCCGTGGCAGAGTTTTCATCTGCATAATACCCTTGTTCCGCTTTGTCCTTTGTCTTGGCATAAGCGGCTTTCATTCGCTCGGAAGCAACGGCGGCTTTGTCTATGGTCTTAATCGTACCTTTGACCGCATCTCTGGTTTTTATATTCGCCATAGAAGCCCTCCTTTCTTACAAGCTTTGGAGCAGTCAGGCAATCTTTTTTGCTACCACAACAAGCCTGCCGTTCTGTGCAGAGTATTCGCAGGTGGAAAGAGTAATGAGCCTGTCGCCGTATTCGGCGGTCACGCCCGTATCATACAGGGCAAGCTCCTTGCACTTGCTCACATATTCGTCAAAGGCTTTCTCGTCCTCGGCGTCTACAAAATCATAGTAGCGGAAACCCTCAGAACTGTACGCCACAGTCTTAAATACAGCGACGATTTCATACTCTGCCTGCTCTGTGAGGGTATCAAACTGAATAGTCTTGTGTTCCTCATAAAAGCTCTTGGACTTGTAATTCTCCAACGCTCCAAACATCTTGCCACCCTTGATGTGATGACCGTAGATAACCAGATTGTCACTTTCGGCAATATCACAATTCTCCTGCACATAAGGCGTACCTAAGTCGCTGTACTCTTTTTCAAAATTGTGCTTCAGATAAAAATTCGGATTGTTCCTGCTCTGCATCACAGGATAATTGATTGTCGTGCCGGCAATGGAAATCCAACCGACCA
>OGQJ01001094.1_pt1 | contig 25989 bp, 20 predicted proteins | sample 1553161 | NCBI WGS metagenome assembly OGQJ01 (sample SAMEA2579923, study PRJEB22360) | human gut metagenome | biome: human gut; feature: human-associated habitat; material: faeces | place: Denmark | collected 2008/2010 | reverse complement strand
AGATATTTTATTTTAACAACAAAAAAATGCCGTATTTATGCGGCTTTTGGCGTTTCGCAAACGCCTAATTTGATAAAGATAGAAAGGAACTTAACTTATGTACTATGTACCAGACGGCACCAAAGAGTGCGGATACTATGAATGTAAAAAATGTGGCAACCGTTTTCTGTCCATGCAGACCATGAAAAAAAATCCCATGTCCGGACTGCGAAGCGGAAATTGATTATGAGATCGGCCCTGATGAATCCCTGGAGGATGTATTGGATACAGCAGAACTGATCAAGAAGATTGAAGGTGAAGAAGAAGTGGAAAAGATGGATGCACTTCTGAGTCTTGCAGTAACCGGTGGAGATTATAACTGGATCTGACCCAAGCAAAAAAGTCCCATGAATGTATTATGGTAAGAAGTAATATATTCGTGGGACTTTTGACTTTCAATACCTTTTTTGTATGTTCTGATTTTAAGCTTTTTTGCTATCAATTTGGTCATAAGTTTTATGGTCATAAGTTTTTACTGATAATATTTGAACAATGAATAATAGAATCGTATAATAAAATTATATATGCAAATTTGCTGTCCGGATTTTGCGACAGATTATGAAAATATGTAAGAATGGCAGATAAAACCGCAGTACAGGATTGTGGCAATTACATTATTTTCTGGAATTGCTATGGATTTGAAAGTACATATATCACGCACACTTGAATAATCACAATAAGCAGAGGAGAACACAATTATGAAAAAGAAAGTATTAATGAGTGTACTGGCACTTTCCGTGTTTGCAGCAGCTATGACAGGCTGTGGAAGTTCAGACAAAAAAGGCGTAAAGCTTGATCCTGACAACCCGGTTTCACTGACTGTATGGCATTATTATAATGGAATGCAGCAGGCAGCTTTTGATGCTCTGACTGAAGATTTCAATGCCACAGTTGGTAAGGAACAGGGAATTTATGTGAAGGGTTACAGTCAGGGATCTGTTTCAGATCTGGAGAAGGCAATCACAGATTCTGCAGACGGAGTTGTTGATGCGGAAAAAATGCCGGATATTTTTTCCTCTTATGCAGATATCGCTTATTCAACTCAGAAGAAAGTCGGACTTGCAGATCTGACTCAGTATTTCACAGAGGATGAACTTTCTAAATATGTAGATTCTTATATCGATGAAGGATATTTCAACAATGATGGTGCACTCTATCTCTTCCCTGTAGCCAAATCTACAGAGGAATCATCACAATTATTGCTGTCTGTGCTTTGCTGGGACTTATTGTTGTGATTCTTGTTGTACGTAGAGCAGTTAAGCCGGTTGAAGGATGGTCAGTCGCCAGAGAGAAGCATATGCATTATTCCGAGAAGATTGAATTGGTTCATTCCTGGTTTTGGGTGGATGAATTAAGAGTCAGCCAGGTTCTGATCAATATTCTGGGAAATGCTATCAAATACACCAATGAAGGCGGACATATCAGGTTTGAAGCAATTGAGCAAATGACAGAGGGAGATAATACATCTGATGTTTGAATATTTTTAATGTTGGAATATTTTGGAATAAGACCTTGCAAGATTATGCAAAATAATGTAAAATTATAGAGTCAAAGTACATAAATATTAATGTATGATTTTTTATAACTTAGGATATTTTAGCGTAGTAGAAATCGTGAGGTTACAGGGTCTAAATTGTAGAAATCTCTGACAGGAAACGAGAGTAATACATCTGGCCGGTTATTTTAAGAGACATTAGAAGAATAAACAGATCATCAATGAATTTTAAGCGTCTCCGGCGTAGATATCCGGAGATGTTTTTGTTTATAACAGCTCCATTGCTGTAGGTCTGAAGGGAGTAGAAGCGAAGTATGAGAAAAGATTCTGACAATGTAAGACTGTTAGAGCCTGGAAAAGCACCGGCAAAAAGAAAAATTCTGGTTGTAGAGGATAATGAACTGAACCGCGAGATTCTTTCTTCTTTTCTGGAAGAGAAATTTGATGTTATTCTTGCAGAGAATGGAGAAGAAGGACTTAAGATCCTTGGTGAGCACTACAGGGAATTATCAGTAGTACTGCTTGATATTTGCATGCCTGTATGTGATGGTTTTGAATTTCTCAGAAGGAGAAATAAAGATAAATTACTGTCAACCATACCGGTTATCGTTATGACAGGAAGTAATTCCAAAGATGCGGAGATTCAGTGTCTTGATCTGGGGGCGGTTGATTTTATTCCGAAACCTTATAATTTTAAGATAGTGGTGGGCAGGATCAACAGTGTAATTAAGCTGCGTGAGTCTGTTCTGACACTTACAGCAGTAGAACATGATGAACTTACAGGAATTTATACCAGACAGGCATTCTTTTATCATGCAAAAACTCTTCTGAAAGCTAAGGCAGAGGAGAGGTTTCATCTGATAGTTGCTGATATCAGAGATTTTAAACTGATCAACAGCAGCTATGGGGATAAAATTGGAGATGAAGTTTTATGTTATCTGGCAAAGACTTATACAAAAATGTTCAGAGATGGTCTGGTATCCAGATACGGAAGTGATCAGTTTGTATGTATGACCTATGGTGACTGGGATTTATCTCTGGAAACAATGAAGAAGCTGACAGAGGAAATTGCAGAGAATGCTCCGATCCCGAATCTGATGATCAAATATGGTGTTTATGAAGATGTTGATACATCTCTTCCAATTTCCGTAATCTGTGACAGAGGCTTTATGGCGATCAGAAGTATCCGCGATAATTATGAACACAGCATTGCTTACTATACAGAAGAGATGAATCAGAAGCAGATGCAGGACCGTGCTTTGGAGAATCGGTTTGAATCTGCGATCAGCAATAAAGAATTTGTGGCATATTTCCAACCAAAATATGATGTGAAAATAGAAAAAATCGTAGGAGCAGAATCATTGGTGCGTTGGATTAATTCGGATGGTTCCATGGTAATGCCGGGAGATTTTATTCCATTGTATGAAAGAGACGGACTGATTGTAAGGCTGGATGAATATATATTCAGACATGTTTGTGAATTCCAGCGTGAACTGATGGAGAAAGGGCAGGAACTTCTCCCAATTTCAGTAAATCTGTCACGTGCAAGTATCCACTATATAGGTGTTGTGGACCGTTACGTAGAAATTGTAAAGGAGACAGGAATCCCGTTTTCCTGTGTGCCGATTGAACTGACAGAAACAGCTACATTGAATAATGTAAAGATCAGAGATTTTACAGAGAGGCTGGTAAATGCAGGATTTGCATTACATATGGATGATTTTGGATCTGGTTATTCTTCGCTGATCACATTAAGTGAATTGCCATTTAATACTCTGAAGATTGATAAGAGTCTGATTGACTGTATTGGTCAGCAGAAAGGAAGGATGGTTGTGCAGCAGGTTATTATCCTTGCTCATGGACTGGGAATGAATGTGATCGCAGAAGGTGTGGAGACTGCAGAACAGGTGGAACTTCTGCGGGAGATGGAATGTGATGATATTCAGGGATTCTATTATTCCAGACCATTGCCGAGAGAGGAATTTATAAAAAAACTTGGTTAAATCAAGTGAGTTTTTAGTTTTAATTAGGAAAAGAAACAAATAATAGACAGAGAAACAACATATATAAATATTAGCAATCTAAAAAATCATTGTGCAGAATACCAGAAAAGATATTTGTCTGGGAATTTGTACAATGATTTTTTGTGTTATAAAAAAACCGGGAAATCATGATCAGATATGATTTCCCGGGTCTGACTTGCTCGAATTAGATATTTAACAGATCACTGTAAACTTTCAGTGCGCCGTCAGTTTCGTGTGCAAGAACACGTTTTGCAAGGACTTTACCAAGCTGTACGCCTTCCTGGTCGAAGCTGTTGAGGTTCCAGATGAAGCCCTGGAACATGATCTTGTTCTCGAAGTGTGCGAGTAATGCACCGAGAGCTGCAGGTGTAAGTTCTTCGCCTACGATGATACTGGAAGGACGTCCGCCCTTGAAGTTCTTGTTCAGGTTCTCATCTTCTTTACCGCATGCAAATGCTACGATCTGAGCAGCAACGTTCGCGCAGAGTTTCTGCTGGCTTGTGCTGTTCTCGATATCTACGTCTACACCAAGCTGGCTCTTCTTGAAGCCGATGAACTGAAGCGGAACAATGTCAGTTCCCTGATGTAATAACTGATAGAAGGAATGCTGTCCGTTAGTACCTGGCTCACCGAAGATAACCGGTCCTGTTACATAATCTACAGGTTCACCGAAGCGGTTTACAGATTTACCGTTGGATTCCATGTCACACTGCTGTAAGTGTGCAGGGAAACGGCTCAATGCCTGAGAGTATGGGAGAACTGCTGTTGCAGGATATCCCTGTACGTTTCTCTCATAAACACCGATCAGTGCATCCAGCATATCCGGATTCTCAAGGATGTTCTTATTAGTAGCAAGCTTGTCCTCAGCAGCAGCTCCGTCAAGGATCTGTGCAAATACTTCAGGACCGAATGCAAGGGAAAGGATCGCACCGCCTACACCGGAAACAGAAGAGTAACGTCCGCCAATATAGTCATCCATGAAGATTGCTGTCAGATAATCCTCGCTCTTAGCCAGAGGAGATGTCTCACTTGTTACAGCAAGCATATGTTTGGATGGATTTAATCCTGCTTTTACCAGAGCGTTCTTGACGAATGCTTCGTTTGTCAGAGTTTCAAGAGTTGTACCGGATTTGGATACAACGATGAACAGAGAATGAGCAAGGTCTACTGAAGCAAGGACAGCAGCTGCATCATCAGGATCTACGTTGCTGATGAATTTTGCTTCCATTTTAAATGTGTTGTTTGCTTTTGCCCAGTTCTCAAGAGCGATATATAATGCACGAGGACCTAAGTCACTTCCGCCGATACCAATCTGTACGACTGTTGTGAATTTCTCGCCGTTTTCATTAGTGATCTCACCTGTGTGAACTTTATTTGCGAAGTCAGCGGCTTTCTTCTGCTGTGCTACGTAGAATTCACGTTTGTCAACACCGTCTACAACTACAGCGTCACCGAGCTGAGTTCGTGCAAGGTGATGAAGAACCATACGTTTCTCTCCTGTATTGATCACAGCGCCGTTGTATAATTCCTGAAATTTGTCGATAAGCTGGGCTTCGTCTGCCAGATCTGCAAGTGCGTTCAGGACTGTTTCGTCAACCTGTTTTGCGGCATAGTTATAAGCCAGGCCGGCTGCCATTGGTGCGCTGTACTTCTTTACACGTTCAGCACCATTTTCGCCTGTCATGGCCTCTGCGATATTTACATGACCCTTCAGACCGGCAAGCTTACTGTAGGAAGCAAGAGTGTCCAGATTTTTCCATGTTGCCATAATAATATTCCTCCTTTAAATGACTGTAGCTGTATGGCTGCAGTTGCTAATATTGATTATACTGAATAAATGTTTTAATTTCAATGCAAGGATGCAGGGATTTTAAATATATTTTCCAGTTTACCGGAATGTTATTTCTGAAAAATTTAGATTTTTTATAAATATTTAACAAATTAAAGCGTAAGCATTTTCCAGTAGTATTAGCTTGAAATGGTATGAGAAAGTATGGTATAATTTCCTTTATATCTGCACAGCTAGAATACATACGAATAATAGCAGAAAAACAGTTACTGTTCCAATGTTGCTGAGAACAGTAACGAAAATATCTCCACAAAGCGAAAAGCAATATATAAGGAAGAAAGGAAAAACATATGGCTAACGCTAAATACTTCTTAAAGAGATTTGCAATGGCATTGCTTACGATCTTTCTGGTAGCATGCCTTACATTTCTTCTGATGAACGCTGTGCCTGGAAGCCCGTGGCTCAGCGAGAAAACGCCATCTGCCGCAACCCTGGCAGCGCTGAATGCAAAATATGGCCTGGATAAGCCTGTTCATGTTCAGCTTTTCATGTATCTTAAAAATATTCTGCATGGTGACTTTGGCGTGTCCCTGAAGATGCAGAAAAACCGCGCAGTTCTGGATATCATCGTTGAGATGTTCCCGGTATCTGCCAAAGTAGGTGCCCTCGCTCTGTTATGGGCGATCATCGTAGGTGTACCACTTGGATGTCTCGCAGCATTTAAGAGAGGTAAGCTCACAGACAGTATCCTCAGAGTTATCTGCACTCTGGGTATCTCCATGCCGAGTTTCGTAGTTGCATCTGTTCTTCTTGTAACACTCACAGGTGACGGAGCACTGAATCTGTTCCCGTCCATTTTTGATGCGTCACAGGGGATCAGAGCCTACATACTTCCGTGCTTTGCATTGGGATTTTACCCGATGTGCTATACTGCACGTCAGACCCGTTCTGCTATGCTGGATTCCTTAAGCCAGGAATATATCAAGACAGCCAGGGCAAAAGGTCTTAAGAATAAGAAGATCATCTTCAAACATGCATTAAGAAATGCCCTGATCCCGGTTATTACTTACCTGGGACCGCAGGTTGCTTTTACTTTATGCGGTGGTTTCGTAGTAGAGAGTGTATTCTCTATCCCGGGACTGGGACGTTATTTCGTACAGTCTATTCAGAACCGTGACTATCCGGTTATCATGGGAACTACTATTTTCCTTGCAACATTTATTATTCTGATGAATCTGGTCGTAGACCTCCTCTATAAGGTAGCTGACCCGAGAATCAGCCTGACAAAGGGAGGAGACTGATCATGGCAGAGAATAAGAAGATCAAGAAATGTCCGGTAAGTCTTCAGCCGGATATTGAGAACCTTCTTCAGGACTTGACACCGGATGATTTTGCTTCGGCTTCCAGTCAGGAGAAAGAAGATTTCATCCAGGACCGCCAGAGTGTATCTTACTGGAAAGATGCCTGGAGAAGATTAAAGAAGAATGTTGTGGCGATGGTCGCACTTGGAGTTATTATATTCCTGTTTCTGTTTGCGTTCGTCGGACCACTTCTGATCCCATATGGATATGATGAATTTAACGATGGCGCTGAGAACCTGTTTCCATATCATTACACACTGGAAGACCAGCAGCGTGTAGATGAAGAGATTGCATCCAGAACTCAGAGTGAGGTTGTTGATGTTGATTCAATGATCGAGCAGGCTAAGGCAGAGGCGGAAGCCAAAGGTGAGAAGTTTACAAAAAAAGATGAAGCAATCCTTCGCGCAAAAGCAAAAACAGCAGCAAAGAATGATACAGCGAGTGAGTCTGAAGAGAGCACAGACCCAGATACAGTCCGCAAGGAACTGGGAATTAAGAAACATATCTTCGGATATTCAAAGAAAGAACTTGAGCGTAAAGCAGCCGGCGAGAAAGTTTTCCCACATGTCTTTGGAACAGATATGTACGGACGTGATATTCTTGTCCGTGTTATGTATGGTGCACGAGTTTCTATGTCAGTTGGTGTATTTGCCGCACTTCTCGTACTGATCATTGGTGCTTTATATGGTGCGATCTCCGGTTACTGTGGCGGTAAGGTCGATGCAGTGATGCAGCGTATCGTAGAGCTGATCTATGCAGTTCCTGAAATGCTGGTCGTACTTCTGATCGCAACTGCACTGAAACCAATCCTGACAGAATATATCAACTCCCCGGGCGGCGGTCCGCTGAAGTCCTTTGCCAATGTACTTGGTCCGAACCTTATCTCCATGTTCATTGCCTTCGGTCTTCTGTACTGGGTAACTATGAGCCGTATCATCCGTGGACAGGTACTTCAGCTGAAACAGCAGGAATATGTAACAGCAGCCAGAGCACTCGGTGCTTCAGGCGGACGTATCATCCGTCGTCATCTGCTTCCGAACTGTATCGGACAGATCGTTGTAACAACCTGCCTGCAGATCCCGTCTGCGATCTTCCTGGAGTCATTCCTTTCCTATCTTGGTGTTGGTGTATCTGCACCGCTTCCAAGCCTTGGATCTATGGCAACAGACGCATTAAGCGGTATGTATACATACACTTACAGACTGATCGTTCCGTCTGTAGTCCTCAGTGTAATGATTCTTGCATTTAACCTGTTCGGTGATGGTCTGCGCGATGCACTTGACCCGAAACTTAAGAAATAAGAGAGGAGGAGAATCATGTCTGAACAGAAACATAAATTATTGGAAGTTAAGGACTTAAAAGTCTCCTTCTTTACACCGGCCGGTGAAGTTAAGGCTGTAGGAGGAATCTCCTACGACCTGGACTACGGCGAAGTTATGGGAGTAGTAGGAGAGTCCGGTTCCGGTAAGAGCCAGGAAGCCTACTCTATTATGGGACTTCTTCAGTCTCCTGGTAAGGTTGTCGGAGGTTCCATTACTTTTGAAGGACAGGATGTCCTGTCTTTTACCAAAGATCAGATGACAGAATTCCGCGGCAGTAAAGTAGCGATGATCTTCCAGAACCCGATGACCTGTTTAAACCCGGTTTACACCATTGGAAATCAGTTAGTAGAAGCACTTCGCGCTCATGATAAAAAGATCAGCAAGGAAGAAGCTGAGAAGCGTGCCATGGAAATGATGGAAATGGTTGGTATCAACAATGTACAGAAGCGTATGAAACAGTATCCTCATGAGTTCTCCGGTGGTATGCGCCAGCGAGTTATGATCGCCATGGGTCTGATCTGTCATCCGCAGCTTCTGATCGCGGATGAGCCGACTACAGCTCTGGATGTTACGATCCAGGCACAGATCCTTGACCTGATGAAAGACCTGCAGAAGAAAACAAAAATGGGAATCATTTTTATCACTCATAACCTTGGTGTTGTTGCGGATATCTGCGATAAGGTTTCCGTTATGTATGCAGGCCGTATCGTTGAACAGGGCCCTGTTGATGATATTTTCTATGAACCTGCGCATCCGTATACAAAAGGACTTCTGCGTTCTATGCCTCGTGTAGATGCAGAGAGTTACGAACGACTGATCCCGATAGAGGGTACTCCGGTCGATATGCTGAATCCGCCGGAAGGCTGTCCTTTTGCACCACGCTGTGAGCATTGTATGAAGATCTGTCTGAAGAAGATGCCTCCTTATGTAGAAGTAGGCGAGAAACACCGTTCAGCCTGCTGGCTGTGTGTTCAGGAACTGATGGGCAAGGAGGAGAACTGATATGGCAAATGAAGAAAAGAAACTTGTCGAGATAGAGAATTTACGTAAATACTTCCCGATCAAGGGAACAAACGGTCCAGGTGTTCAGGCAGTTCAGGATGTTTCCCTCTATATTAAGAAAGGTGAGACATTAGGACTGGTAGGAGAGTCCGGATGCGGTAAAACAACTCTGGGAAGAACCATTCTCAGATTGTATGAGCCGACCGGTGGTAAGATTATCTATGACGGTCAGACAATTTTTGACAATCCGTTGGACAAAGACGGCAAACCACTTGGCAAAGCGAAATCTGTAAACATGCTTCCTTACCGTAAGAAAATGCAGATTATTTTCCAGGATCCATCCGCATCTCTTGATCCTCGTATGACAGTCGGAGAGATTATCGGAGAGGCTATCGACATTCATAAACTGGCTGCAAATAAAAAAGACCGTGCGGATATGATCAAAGGTCTACTTGCAAGAGTAGGATTAAATACCGAGCATGCAAACCGTTATCCTCATGAGTTCTCCGGCGGACAGCAGCAGCGTGTCGGCATTGCCCGTGCACTTGCCGTTAAACCGGAATTTATCGTATGTGATGAGCCGATTTCCGCATTGGACGTTTCTATCCAGTCACAGGTTGTAAACATGCTGGAGGATATGCAGGCAGAAATGGGACTGACTTACCTGTTTATCGCTCATGACTTGTCTGTTGTGCGTCATATTTCAAACAGGATCGGTGTTATGTATCTGGGATCTCTGGTAGAACTTGGTGAGAGCTATGAGCTGAACCGTCATCCGATCCATCCATATACACAGACGCTTCTTTCTGCAGTTCCGGTACCGGATCCTAAGCTGAGCCGTACCAGAAAGCGTATCATCCTTGAGGGAGATGTGCCAAGCCCGATGAACCCGCCGAGTGGATGCCGTTTCCATACCAGATGTCCATATGCGACACAGAAGTGCCGTGAGGAGATGCCACAGTTCAAAGAGCATGAACCTGGACACTGGGCAGCATGTCATCTGCTGGATAAATAATACAGTCAAGCGGATATTCGCCTGACTATTTATCAGAGTACTTACAGAATACGAAAAAATATAATGTAAACTGGTGGGTAATACTGAAATAAATAGAAAGAATAAAAATAGGAAATAATTAACAAAATTATTGTTGCAATTATAGTAAAAAATCCGAAAGAAAAAGCTTAACATAGGTATTGGGTTCCTGTATAATGGAATTTATAATACAAATCGCTGACTTCTCATACAGCGAAAACCATAATAAAGGAGGACAAGTAATGAGAAAGGCAAAAACAATTATGTCTCTGGCTCTGTCAGTAGCTATGGTTACAAGCATGGCAGCTACAGCACCTGTAATGGCAGCAGAGAGCGAATCAACAGACGGATTTAATCTGAATCTCTGTATCGCATCTGAACCACAGAGTATCGACCCTGCACTGAATACAGCAATGGATGGTTCTGTCATGTGCCACCATATGTTCGAAGGTCTGGTCAAATGGGCAGACGACGGTGAAGGAAATGCTGTTACAGTTCCAGGACAGGCTGAATCCTGGGATAAAGAGACAAACGATGACGGAACAGTAACTTATACTGTACATCTTCGTGATGGTATCAAATGGTCTGACGGACAGGCCGTAACAGCAGGAGATTTCGAATATTCCTGGAAACGTCTGGCAAACCCGGAAACAGCAGCAGACTACTGTTACATGATCGACATGGTAAAAGGATATGCAGAGGTAGCTGACGGAAGTGCGGATCCTGACACACTTGGAATCAAAGCTACAGATGATACAACACTGCAGATCGATTTAACTTATGACTGCCCGTATTTCGAAGAGATCATGGCATTCCCGGCAACCTTCCCTGTTCGTAAAGATATGGTAGAGGGAAGCGAGAACTGGACATTTGATCCTGCAACTTATATCAGCAACGGACCTTACAAGATGAAAGAATGGTCTCATAACTCCTACATTCTTATGGAAAAGAATGAGAACTACTATGATTATGAGAACCTTGGACCGGACACAATTAAATTTGCACTTCTGGACGACAACAACGCGATCCTTAAAGGATACAACAACGGAGAACTTGATTTCATCGAGAACCTTCCTGTAGACGAAGTTGCTACTTACCTTGCATCCGGAGAACTTAACATCGCTGACTATATCGGAACATACTATGTATGCTTCAATACAGAAAATGAAGTATTCTCTGATCCTGCAATCCGTAAAGCATTCTCACTTGTAATCGATCGTAACTACATCGTAGATAACGTAACTCAGTCCGGTGAAGTTCCTGCAACAGGATATGTTCCATCCGGTATCTATGATGCAGACGGAGCAAGCGGAGATGACTTCCGTACAGTAGGCGGTGAATATTACAGCGTTTCTGAAGATGATTATGAGAAGAACTGTGAAGAAGCACGTCAGATCCTTGCAGATGCAGGATATCCAGACGGCGAAGGTTTCCCGACAGTTGAATATCTGTACAACACAGATGACAAACACAAAAAGATCGCTGAAGCACTCCAGAACATGTGGCAGAAAGAACTTGGCGTAACTGTTAACCTGGACAACCAGGACTGGAACGTATTCCTTCAGAACAGAAAGAATGGTGACTTCCAGATCGCACGTAACGGATGGATCGGTGACTACAATGATCCTTGTACATTCCTTGATATGTGGTATACAGGCGGCGGAAACAACGATGCTCAGTATTCTAACCCGGATTACGATGCACAGATCGATGCAGCAAAAGCTACTTCTGATCAGGCAGAGCGTATGAAAGCATTCCATGCAGCAGAAGATATCCTTATCGGTGAAGACAATGTACTGGCTCCTCTGTACTTCTATACACAGCCATACATGCTGAAAGATAATATCAAAGGTATGTATTACACACCACTTGGATACTTCTTCTTCGGATACACAACCCAGGAATAAGATCTGAGACAGGAATGAGTCTGGAAACGGACAGAGAAAGTAGTTTCGCATTCCTGCATAAAAATGCATAATTTTGAAAGTAAAAACAGCTCTGTGCGGAAGAGTTTAAGACTCTCCGCAGGGGCTGTTTTTGTTTTAGAACAGGAGATGGTAAAGTTTTCAGGCTGCCACTTTTTTATGATAAAAAGGTAAAATAAAAAACTAAATTTTACAGTATATGTTTGCATAAAAATCTATAAGATGATATGATTATAAATAAACGTTACAATAGCAATCTTACAGGGAGATAACTGGAAATGGAATTTTGGGATATTTATGATGAGAATAAGAAACCTACAGGACGTACCATGAAGAGAAATGACTGGTGTCTGAAGGACGGAGAGTATCATCTGACTGTGCTTGGCGTAGTAGCCAGACCGGATGGTACTTTTCTAATCACTAAACGTGTCATGACGAAAGCGTGGGCACCTGGATGGTGGGAAGTATCCGGCGGCGCTGCACAGGCAGGAGAGGAATCTTATGAAGCTGTTCTGCGTGAGGTGAAAGAGGAAACAGGACTGGATGCCCGAAACGCAGAAGGTGGTTATCTTTTTACGTATAAGAGAGAGAACCCGGGTGAAGGAGACAACTATTTTGTAGATGTGTACCGTTTTATCATGGACATTGATGAGAATGACTTACATTTACAGACTGAAGAGACAGACGGATATATGTTTGCCAGTCCTGACCAGATCAGAGAATTTGCAGCAGATGGAAAATTTCTGCATTATGACAGTATAAAAAAGGCATTTGAGATGTAAATATATGCAGAGATCCGTGGGAAAACCTTTCGGATGCTGCTTATGATATAAAGAGAAATGCAACATCCGGAAGGTGATTCCTGAGAGGAAAGATAATGAAAAATATAATAAAGAACAGTCAGAAAAGGTTCGGGAGAATAATCCTGGTGATTATTAATATTCTTCTGATCCTGGCGGCGGTTCTGTCTTCTCTGGTTTATTCCGACCATAGAAGAACAGATCAATATAATGGGATCTGTAAAAGGAATGCCGCCGGAAGTGAAGAACACTGAGGGCGCTTTCTTTCTGCCGTGATATAATCAAATCAAACTGCGAAGCAGTTATTCGGTTATGAGCAAATAGCGGAGCGGATGATTTTATCCGCTTAATCAAGTATGAAATGATGAGAGGAAAAAAATATGGAAAAAAATCTTGAGTTTATCGGGGAACAGTTAAAGAAATTAACTGCAATCCCAAGCCCGTCCAGCTATACGGAAAAGGCGGCAGAGTATCTGATGGAAACACTGAAAGAAATGGGATATGAGCCGGAGCTTTCCAATAAGGGAAATGTGCTCGTGACGATCGGAGGAGAGGGAAATCCGCTGGTCCTGGCATCTCATATTGATACTCTTGGTGCAATGGTACGCTCCATAAAAGATAACGGACGCCTCCGTCCTACAACTCTGGGCGGACATCAGTGGAGAACTGCTGATGGTGAGAACTGTACTGTTCATACGAGAGACGGCAGGGTTTATACAGGGGTTGTGCTGAATACAGAACCATCTGCGCACGTGGCAGATGAGAAAGTGGAACAGACAGAAGAGAATATGGAGATCCTGCTGGATGAGAATGTAGAAAACAAAGAGGATATTGATGCACTGGGAATCCAGGTAGGAGATATCATTGCTATGGATCCGCGGACTGTGATCACAGAGAGTGGATATATCAAGAGCCGTTTTCTAGATGATAAGCTTTCTGCAGCAATCCTGCTGGGACTGGCGAAGGCAGTGAAAGACGAAGGGATTACACTGCATCGTAAGGTATCATTGCTTTTCACAGTATATGAAGAAGTTGGACATGGCGGAAGCTATGTACCGGCAGATACAGCGGAAATGATTTCTGTAGATATGGGATGTGTGGGTGCTGATCTTGGATGTACAGAGCGTATGGTATCCATCTGCGCCAAAGATTCCGGCGGTCCGTACAATTATAATCTGATCACTGCACTGGTCAATACAGCGAAAGCACATGGTCTGGATTTCGCGATCGATGTTTATCCGCATTATGGATCTGATGTGGAGGCAACTCTCCGCGCAGGATATGACATCAGACATGGCCTGATCGGACCTGGGGTTTATGCTTCACATAATTATGAGAGATCTCATATGGATGGAGTGAAGAATACGTATGAGCTTGTGAAGGCGTATGTGACGGAATAAAAAATAAAGCAGCTGTTCTTTTATATGTTTTTTGGTAATTGGAATATTGGACAGGAACTGCTTTATGAGGTTAAATTACAAAAAATCTGCAGGAGATATCATATAATGGATATCTTATCTGCAGATTTTATTATTTGTGGATATTTATATTAATGAAATTTCCCATTCCAGATGTGAAATATAAATAGCAATAATATTTTGATATAAAGCTGATTTATTTCATTGCATTCTTAATAGCAGCCAGCAGTTCATCATATTCTTCATATGCCGGGATCTCCGGATAATCTGCTTTGATCTTATCTGTACTGCGGAACAGGAATCCAGCCTTGCTTGCCTGGATCATACCCAGGTCATTGTAGGAATCACCGCTTGCAATGGTATCGAATCCGATAGACTGTAAAGCCTTTACAGTAGTTAACTTGGATTGTTCCACTCTCATCTTAAAGCCTGTGATCTCACCGTTGTCTGCAACTTCAAGAGTGTTGCAGAATAAGGTAGGTCTGCCAAGCTTCTCCATGAGCGGTGCTGCAAACTGTGTGAAAGTATCGCTGATCAGAATTACCTGAGAGAAAGAACGAAGTTCATCCAGGAATTCCTTTGCACCCGGAAGCGGATCGATCTTTGCGATCACATCCTGAATTTCTTTCAGTCCGAGACCATGTTCCTTCAGAATACCAAGCCTCCAGTTCATCAGCTTATCATAGTCCGGCTCATCACGTGTGGTTTTCTTCAGCTCCGGGATTCCGCTTGCTTCAGCAAATGCGATCCAGATCTCAGGTACCAGTACGCCCTCTACGTCAAGACATGTAATATACATAATAGAAATCCTCCTTTGTGTGAAACCTCTTTATTTTTGAAAATCCTTTAATGCTTTATTTAGTGAAATCATTCTAACATATTCTGAGAGTCCTTGCAAATTTAATTTTTGAGTTGCTTAAAAGGAGAATATTGATTTCCTAAAATGCATATGATATAATGCCAATAGGCAGAAGAAAGAATAATTAATCTGACAAGAATAACAAGAATGAAAGCCCTGGGAGTGGCAGCTCCCAGGGCTTTCTTCTTGTTTTAACAAAGTGGACAAGCAACCACTAGGCTAGTGTTGTCCTATTTATCTCCGTCTAGCCATTTGCAGATATAGTGGCAGATTATACCTGCTGCACAGGAGATAAGAAAAGAAAGAATAATTTCTGACAAGAATATCACCTCCTCCCGTTGCCGGGTATTGGTTGGACAACGTTAATACTATATCATATATAGAACAAAAATAGAAACATAAAATAAGTATTGACATAAAAAAACCAAAGCCATATAATAGTTAGGCAACTAATGGATAGCAACCTAACTATTTATATGGCTTTGCAATAGTATGGGTACTGATTTTAGGAGGTGCGGCGAGATAGACGAGGAAATGAAACAGAAGCTGAATGAGATGCATGTAGGCAGGCTGATACATATTTTATCCCATACAATGAAACGGCATAATCCGGCAGAGGTGATGGAGAATGACGATCTGACGACCATGCAGAAGCATGTGCTGAAATTTATCCTTCTGGAAACCATGCACAGAGATCTCTATCAGAAAGATATTGAAGAGGAATTCCAGATCAGGAAACCTACAGTGACAGGGATCCTGAAGCTGATGGAGAAGAACGGTTACATTTACAGAGAGAGTGCGAAACAGGATGCACGCCTGAAACAGATCATTCCCACAGAGAAAGCAGAGAAGATCCGTCCTGCAATCTTAAAGAGTATTGAAGAAGGCGAAGCCAAAATGCTACGGGGAATTCCGAAGGAGGATGTGGAACTGTGCAAACAGGTTCTCTGGCAGATGTATGAAAACCGGAAAAAATCCTGCGATAGCAGGAATGATTTTTAACAGAAATAACGAGACATAAGGAGGACATTGACAAAGATGAATAAGAAACTTTTACGTTCAGTCCGGGAATACAAGAAGCAGTCTGTACTGGCTCCGATCCTTGTAATCCTAGAAGTACTGATGGAAGTTCTGATTCCTCTGGAGATGGCGAAGATTATCGACGTAGGTATTGCAAACGGAGATATGAGCTATATCATCCAGCGTGGAGTCATCCTTGTTGCAATGGCAATGCTTTCCCTGTTCTTCGGCGTACAGGCCGGAAATATGGCGGCAGTTGCAGCAGCAGGATATGCGAAGAATTTACGACACGATATTTTTTATAAGGTGCAGGATTTTTCCTTTAAAAATATCGACCACTTTTCAACATCAGGTCTGGTCACACGACTGACCACTGATATCACAAATGTACAGCAGGCATACATGATGAGTATTCGCCTTCTTGCCAGGGCACCGTTTATGATCATCCTGTCATGGATTATGACACTGACGATCAACAAACCGATCGCAGTGCTTTTCCTGATAGTTGTTCCTGTCCTTGGCGGTACACTAATCTTTATTGCGAAAAAGGCACATCCGCATTTCATCAAGGTCTTTGATGAATATGACAACCTGAACAATTCCGTTCAGGAGAATGTAAATGCCTCACGTGTAGTTAAGGCTTTCGTAAGAGAGGACTATGAGATTGAGAAATTCCATGGAATTTCCAGATATGTTTATAATCTGTTTACTAAAGCAGAGAAAATCGTTGCATGGAACTCACCGGTTATGATGTTTGTCATGTATACTGTAATCATTATCATTGTTGCAATTGGCGGAAGAGGTATTGTTCTCGGTGGCATGGAAACCGGTGAGCTGACAAGTATCATTGTCTACGCACTTCAGATTCTCATGTCCCTGAACATGGTAACTTTCGTGTTTGTTATGATCATGATAGCAGAAGCATCCACAGACCGTATTGTAGAGGTTCTGGATGAAGTTCCTGAGATGCAGGATAAAGCTGATGCAGTAAAGAATGTGGCAGATGGTTCCATTGACTTTAATCATGTAGATTTCAGCTATGCAGGAGAGGGAGGAAATCTTTCCCTGAAGGATGTAAATCTTCATATTAAATCCGGTCAGACAGTAGGTATCATCGGCGGAACCGGAAGTGCAAAGTCTACCCTGGTGCAGCTGATCCCCAGACTCTATGATGTCACAAAGGGTAATGTCCAGGTGGGAGGCGTGGATGTACGCAACTACAATCTGGAAGTACTTCGTGACCAGGTTTCCATGGTACTTCAAAAAAATGTGCTGTTCTCAGGAAGCATCTATGACAATATTCGCTGGGGTGATGAACATGCCAGTGAGGAAGAAGTTCGGAGGGTCTGTAAGCTGGCCCAGGCAGATGGATTCGTCAGTGAGTTCCCGGATGGTTACGATACAATGATCGTTCAGGGCGGTAACAACGTATCCGGCGGTCAGAAGCAGCGTCTGTGTATTGCAAGGGCTCTTCTCAAGAAACCGAAGATCCTGATCCTGGATGACTCTACCAGTGCAGTAGATACAAGAACAGATGCCCTGATACGTAAGGCTTTCCGCGAGGAGATCCCGAACACAACAAAGATTATTATCGCACAGCGAGTTTCTTCTATTGAAGATGCAGATCAGATCATCGTACTGGATGACGGTAAGATCGCAGGTGTGGGTACTTCAGAAGAACTGCTGAAGACAAATGATATTTACAGAGAAGTATATGAATCACAGGTCAAAGGAGGCGGAGACGATGAATAAGAAGAAAAAATTAGATCAGAACACCATCCAAACTGCCAAAAGACTTCTGAAATATATGACAGGAACCCATAAGATACAGTTTATCATCGTATTTATCTGCATCTTTATCAGTTCCGCAGCAAGTATTGCAGTATCCCTGTCCCTGAAATTTCTGCTGGATGACTTTATCATCCCGCTGATCGGACAGACAGATCCGAACTTTGCAGAACTCTATAAGGCACTTGCAGTCCTTGGCTGTATTTTTGCACTTGGTGTGATTGCCACATTTATTTATACCCGAATGATGGTTTATATCGGTCAGGGTGTGCTTAAAAGTGTCCGTGATGATATGTTCGAGCATATGCAGACTCTTCCGATCCGCTATTTCGACCAGAATACAAACGGATCTGTCATGAGCCTCTATACCAACGATACAGATACCCTGCGACAGATGATCAGCCAGGCGATCCCGCAGGCGCTGATGGCGCTGTTTACGATCGTGGTTACCTTTATTTCCATGTTATTGTTAAGTCCGCTGCTTACAATTCTGGCAGTTGTGATCATCTTTATTATGCTGAAGGTTACCAGTAAGATTGGTTCCAACAGTGGCAAATATTTCATCCGTCAGCAGGTATCTCTGGCAGATGTGACCGGTTTCGTGGAAGAACGAATGAATGGTCAGCGTGTGGTAAAAGTTTTCAACCACGAAGATAAATCAAAAGAAGAATTCGACAAACTCAACGAAGCACTCTTCGAGGGTTCTGCAAACGCCAATAAATACGGAAACATGATGGGACCTGTGATCGGTAACATCGGTAACCTGCAGTTCGTACTGACAGCAGTACTTGGGGGACTTCTCTCTGTAACAGGTGTGGGCGGCATCACCCTCGGTGTTATGGCTTCCTATTTACAGTTCACCAAGAGCTTTACCCAGCCATTCATGCAGGTGGCACAGCAGTTTAATGCCATTGTTATGGCACTTGCAGGTGCAGAACGTATCTTCAGGCTCATTGACGAGAAGCCGGAAGAGGATGAAGGTTACGTAGAACTTGTTAATGCAAGAAAGGATGCCAACGGCAATATCACAGAATGCAAAGAGAGAACAGGCATGTGGGCATGGAAACATCCACATTCTGCAGATGGTTCCGTTACTTATACAGAACTGACAGGAGATGTCCGATTCGAAGATGTTACATTCGGATATAACCCGGACAAAGTTATTCTGAAAGACATCAGCCTCTTCGCCAAGCCGGGACAGAAACTTGCTTTCGTAGGTTCCACAGGTGCAGGAAAGACAACGATCACAAATCTGATCAACCGTTTCTATGATATTCAGGAAGGTAAAATCCGTTACGATGGAATCAACATTACCAAGATTAAGAAGGATGACCTGAGACGTTCTCTGGGAATCGTACTTCAGGATACTCACCTGTTTACAGGAACTATTAAAGAAAACATCCGCTACGGTAAACTGGATGCTACAGATGAGGAAGTATACGAGGCAGCAAGACTGGCTCATGCAGACCAGTTTATCAAAATGCTTCCAAAAGGATATGATACCATGTTAAGCGGAGACGGTGAGGAACTGTCCCAGGGACAGCGCCAGCTTCTCTCCATTGCAAGAGCAGCAGTAGCCAATCCGCCTGTACTGATCCTGGATGAAGCAACCTCAAGTATTGATACCCGTACAGAGAGTATTGTACAAAAAGGTATGGATAACCTGATGAAAGGCCGTACTGTATTTGTGATCGCCCATCGACTTTCAACCATCAGAAACAGCGATGCCATCATCGTACTGGATCATGGAAAGATCATTGAAAGAGGCGACCATGAAGACCTCATTAAGTTAAAAGGAACTTATTATCAGCTTTATACTGGTAAGCTGGAATTGTCATAAGGAACTATCAGAAAGACTGCAATTATTTCAGAACATGAATAATTGTGGTCTTTCTTTGCGGGCGTTGCGTTTTCTGCGTTATAATGCTATGATCGTACAGGTATGTGGATCACAGATGATGAAGTTCCGGTTTACGGATAAAAAAGAAAAATTATGCAGCAGCAAGGGAGAGATATACGATGGTAAAGATAGATCTGATCACTGGTTTTCTTGGTTCAGGGAAGACGACGTTTATCAGGAAGTATGCGCAGTATCTGATGGATGCTGGTAATAATATTGGAATTCTGGAGAATGATTACGGGGCTGTGAATGTGGATATGATGTTGCTTCAGGATCTGATGGGAGAGAACTGTGAGCTGGAGATGATCTCAGGAGGGTGTGATAAGGACTGCCACAGGAGGAGATTTAAGACGAAACTGATTGCTATGGGTATGTGCGGTTATGACCGTGTGATCGTGGAGCCGTCTGGGATTTTTGATGTGGATGAGTTCTTTGATATTCTTCATGAGGAGCCGTTAAATCGTTGGTATCAGATTGGGAATGTGATTGCAATTGTGGATTCTAAGCTGGAGCGTGATCTGTCAGAGGAGGCGGATTTCATTCTGGCTTCTGAGGTGGCAGATGCCGGATGCATTGTGATGAGCAAGAGCCAGGACGCATCACCCGAGGAAATCCAGGGTACGATTGAGCATGTGAATCAGGCATTGGAGAAGGTTCATTGCAGCAGGAGATTTCATTGTGAAATGAATGGTGTGGATACTGCTAATGTTATCCACAAGAATTGGGATGAGATGTCGAAAGAGGACTTTGACCGGATTGCATCCTGTGGATATGTGATGGCAAGCTACAGGAAACCGGAGTTTGAGGCAGAGGGTGCCTTTACTTCTCTGTACTTTATGAATGTGAAGATGACTGAGAAGGAGCTGCGGGAAGCAGCTGAGAAGATTCTGTCTGATCCTGAATGTGGGCGTGTGTTCCGAATGAAGGGATTTATGAGAGTAGACAGTGACAGCGAAGACGGTTCTGGACTATCTGCATGGGCAGAGCGCGATAGACGGCAGTGGATTGAATTAAATGCTACGAAGAATGAAATTACAATCCGACCGCTTCATGTAGGACAGGAGGTCCTGATCGTGATTGGAGAAGAACTGCATGAGGAGAAAATTAAATCCTATCTGAAAATCTGAGATTTGAACGCAGGTCGCGAAGCGGATTGCGAATGTCTGCTTTACTTTATAAAAAAGGGCACTTGAAAAATCAGGTGCCCCATTGTATAATCTACTTAGAAGATGACCGGAAGCGTGTTCCGGTTGCCCTCGGTATAATTAATGAGTAAAGAAATTAAGCATCCAACTTTGGGCGGTGGGATGCTTATTTCTTTTTATGTTGATCTATGTAAGTCAATGCCGTAAAAATTACTAACAATAAAGTAAGGACTTCCATTGTGTTCATCGGGCATCACCCTCCTTTCGTGAAACTGGAGGGCAGGGGTCGAAACTTTGCATCCGGGTCTGTTCAATTATACTTGTTCAGTATAACGTGAAAAATAGAAGATATCAAGTACTTTACGTTCTATATTATTAAAAACAAAACAGGGTATGAAGTTCATCGTAATCTGATGAAACTTCATACCCTGTTCATTTATTTTTATGGAGTTTTGTAACCGTAAGGATTATTTGGTAAACAGATCAACCAGATCCTGGCCGTCTTCGTAGCCCTGGCTCTTCAGCTCATTTACGAACCAGTCGTCTACGCCGTCTACAGCTTTCTTGAAGGAATCGATATCCATATCAGCTTTCTCTGTGAAGGTTACGCCGTTTTTGGATTCCCAGCGTTCTTTAATCTCATTGTCGCTGGAACGGTTGATGTAACGTTCGTATTCAACTGCCTTCTGACCGCATTCATCAACAACTGCCTGCTGTTGTGGTGTGAGGCCGTCGTAGATATCCTGATTGATGCAGAAGAACAGACAGTCATAAATTGCATCCCACATGGAACAGTAAGGCTGAACCTCCTGAACGCTTGCTGCGTCAATAGCAGGAAGTGGATTTTCCTCACCTTCAACCGTGTTCTGCTGAAGTGCTGTGTAAGTTTCTGACCAGTTCATGTTTGTGGCATCAGCACCCCATCTCTTGTAGCATTCCATCAGAAGGTTGGAACCTGCTACACGGACCTTCAGGTTCTTCATATCATCTACAGATTTGATTTCATGTTTGCTGTTTGTGATCTCGCGGAAACCGTTTTCTGCGATACCCATGCAGTGGAGTCCGTATTCGCCAAGGATTTCTTTCAGTTTTTCACCAGCTTCGCCATCGAATTTCGCATCTGCATCGTCGTAAGAATCATAGACGAACGGAAGAGAAACAACGTTGAAACGTGGATCAAATGCAGAGTAGATCAGGTTGGAGTGCATGGAGATCTGAACCGGGTCCCCATTCATCAGAGCCTGAATACCTTCGGACTGGTTGCCGTTTGTAAGCTGGTCAGCAGCGTAAATGTTGACTTTGACTTTGCCGCCTGTGGCTTTTTCCATCAGTTCACCGAACTTACGTCCGCCGTCAGCCCAGGTACTTGTCTCAGTAGTGGAGCATGCGAAGTTCCAGGTTGTTTCCGGCCAGTCCAGATTACTGTAATCTTCCACTGTGTTGAAGGAGTCCTTTGTGAAAAGATCAACCAGATCCTGGGCATCGTCATAGCCCTGGCTCTTCAGTTCGTTTACAAACCAGTCATCGATACCGTCAACTGCTTCTTTGAAGGAGTCGATGTCCATGTCTTCTTTTTCTGTGATTGTTACACCGTTCTGGCTTGCCCAGCGTTCTTTGATTTCGTCATCTCCGGAGCGGTTGATGTAACGCTCATATTCAACTGCTTTCTGTCCTGCCTCGTCAACAACTTCCTGCTGTTGTGGTGTGAGACTGTTGTAGATGTTTTCGTTGATACAGAAGAACAGGCAGTCATAAATTGCATCCCACATAGAGCAGTAAGGCTGAACCTCCTGAACACTTGCAGCGTCGATAGCGGGAAGCGGATTCTCCTGACCTTCTACTGTGTTCTGCTGAAGTGCTGTGTAAGTTTCAGACCAGTTCATGTTTGTGGCATCAGCGCCCCATCTCTTGTAGCATTCCATCAGAAGGTTGGAGCCTGCTACACGAACCTTCAGGTTCTTCATATCGTCTACAGATTTAATCTCATGTTTGCTGTTTGTGATTTCGCGGAAACCGTTCTCTGCAATACCCATGCAGTGGAGTCCGTACTCACTGAGGATTTCTTTCAGCTTTGCACCTGCTTCGCCATCGAATTTCGCATCTGCATCGTCGTAAGAATCATAGACGAACGGAAGAGAAACAACGTTGAAACGTGGATCAAATGCAGAGTAGATCAGGTTGGAGTGCATGGAGATCTGAACCGGGTCCCCATTCATCAGAGCCTGAATACCTTCGGACTGGTTGCCGTTTGTAAGCTGGTCAGCAGCGTAAATGTTGACTTTGACTTTGCCGCCTGTGGCTTTTTCCATCAGTTCACCGAACTTACGTCCGCCGTCAGCCCAGGTACTTGTCTCAGTAGTGGAGCATGCGAAGTTCCAGGTCATTTCCGGCCAGTCAAGGTCGCTGTAATCTGCGATTGTGTCAAAGGAGTTATTGCCGTCTCCTGCCTCCTTGGAAGCTGTGTCAGAGGAAGCGGAGGACTGATCACCTGTGTAGGAGCCTTCTTTTGCAAGAGCTTTCGGAAGGAAAGTGGAAGTGATCGGGATGTATGTAACGATCAGAAGAACTGCAACGCAGGCTGCGATCATTGGTACAACTGCCCTTGAGATCTCCTGCAGAGTAACTTCCAGACCTTTTTTGATCTTGATGCTGATTGCTACGAAAAGGTTTACGCCTACAGGAGGAGTTACCTGTCCGATTGCAAGGTTTACAGTTGCCATAACACCGAATGCTACTATATCGTATCCAAGAGCCTTACATACAGGAAGCATGATCGGAATGAAGATGTACATAGCGGAGTTTGCATCGATGAAGCATCCTGCGATCAGGAAGATGATATTTACGATCAGCAGGAAGGTAAACTGATTGTGTGCGATGCTTCCAAGTAAATTGGAGGCTGCATCTGCAATACCGAATTTGGTACATACAAAGGAGAACAGAGAGGCACTTGCTACGATGAGCATAATACCGCCGGTTGTTTTTGCTGAGTCTACCAGGATGTCAAACATATCGCGGATGGAAACTTCGCGGTAGATGACCATACCTACGAAGAGTCCGTATACAACGGATACGGCTGCTGCTTCTGTTGGTGTGAAGATACCGCCGTAGATACCGCCCAGAATGATGACCGGCATCAGGAATCCCCAGAAAGCATCTTTGAAAGCGTCCCAGCGTTCTTTGCCGGAGGCTTTTTCTCTGGATGGTTTGATGTTGTGTTTCTTTGCTTCCAGCATTACTACGATTATCAGTGCCACGCCCATAAGAAGACCTGGTACGATACCTGCCATGAACATGTCTGCGATGGATGTGCCTGTGATGGAGGCATATACAACGAAGGCGATACTTGGCGGGATGACAATGGCGATGGAGCTTGAGGTTGCCATCAGTGCTGTGGAGAATGGTGCGGAGAAACCGCCCTGTTCTACCATTGCAGGGATCAGTACGGCGCCAAGGGCTGCAACAGTTGCAGGGCCGGAACCGGAGATGGCGCCGAAGAAGCAGGCTACGATAACACATACGATGGCGATACCGCCTTTTTTGTGTCCTACGCAGGTATCAACGAATTTGATCAGTCGTTTGGAGATACCGGCTTTTGCCATGATGTTTCCTGACAGTACGAAGAATGGGATTGCCAGGAGCAGGAATTTGCTGATTCCTGAGTACATGTTGGTTGCTACGATCGTCAGGGATGTACCGGAGTAGAGGATTGCGCATACGGAGGAAAGTCCGAGGCAGATTCCGATGGGTACACCCAGGATCAGGAATATGAAGAAGGAGATAAATAAGATTGCACTGATCATTTATTTGCCCTCCTTTTTGTCTGTTGTGATTGTGTTCATGTTACTTTTTGTGCTGTTGTCGGTATTTTTGGCGCTGTCGGTTTTGCAGCAGAAGTCCAGACAGAATTCAATGAAGTGAAGGATCATGCATCCTGCACCGATGGGTACGAAGGACCAGAAGATCCATTCAGGCCAGTTTAATACGAAGGTTCTTTTTCCATTCTGAAGCTGAGTGATTACCTTGTCCATTCCGTATTTGAAAAGGATGACGCTGAAGATGATGCTCAGGACTGTGATCAGGATCACGGATGGTTTCTTCAGCTTCTTTGGAAGACGGTCTGTGACCAGTGTCAGGCTGACCAGTTCTCCTTCGCGGCAGGCCAGTGCGGCTGCCAGCAGGGTGATGAGTACGAATACCGCTACTACAAGTTCTTCTGTGAAGGACCAGGAACGGTGGATGACTTTACGGGAAAATACGTTTCCCACAGTCAGCACCAGGATCAGCAGTGTGGAGATCACAAGGACGATCTTTTCTACTGCAGCCAGTGCGTTCATGATTTTTTTGTAGATTTTCATGCTCTTTACTCCTCTCAAAAAATTTGCTGCTGTTTTTCGGAATTTGGAGCAGATTCAAGGCAGATGGAATGTAATGGTTATAATATGTAATTAGTTACATTTTTCATCTGTGGTGAATTCTGTTGTCTGTGAAAAACAGAAGTAGTGTTTCGGTTTCAGATCGACAGCCTGGAAAAGAAAGTATGTCTCGTGTGTCAGGGCTTTTTTATGTTATAGGAATATTATGGAGTAATTTCCTATAACATAAAAAAGTCCGCCCCACGCAGGGACGGACATATGATATTCCGTAACCACCCTGTTTCACCTTTGAAACAAGTACGATTCTGCAACGTACCGATATACGCGGCTCCTGTAACGGGGGGCGGCCGGGGAAGCTTACTGTGAATACGGCAATATCTGTGATGGCTGTATTCAAGGGTTCGGCTTTCCTTCTCGGGGATGATATTCGAAACAGGTCTGTCACTGCATTTCACCGGACTGCAGTTCTCTGAGGACAGGGGGACTGTTTTTACTGGTTCCCTTCGTTGAATTTATGCGTTATAGGTTTAGCTGTTTAAAAAGCTAAAGCAATTTTAACGCTGTTTGTTTTGAAAGTCAAGAGGTTTTTGTAAGTATTTGGGGGAAGTTTGTTGGTGTGGGGCGTACACAGCGCAAGAGGGGACGCGCGAAGCAGCATCTCTCTGCAGGTTCAGTTCCGGGGGCTAAGTAACTCTA